>WNFI01031355.1_pt1 | contig 11913 bp, 10 predicted proteins | sample 5400471 | NCBI WGS metagenome assembly WNFI01 (sample SAMN13153348, study PRJNA577476) | soil metagenome | isolation source: 100 cm saprolite on Douglas fir-dominated hillslope | place: USA:California | collected 2013-09-17 | reverse complement strand
CGTAAACTCCCTTATACGTGTTCGCAGTGCCGCGACCGTAGAAAGCCTTTGCCGAGACTGGGTTCAGTCGCAGAGCTTGATCATAGTCCTGGATGGACCGGTTGTAATCCTGCATTCGCATGTAGGCACTGGCGCGAGCTATGAACGCATCTTCGTAGTTTGGTTTGATCTGCAGGGCGTGATCGAAATCTTGAACGGCCTGATCGTAAACCCCCTTATAAGTGTTCGCAGTGCCGCGACCGTAGAAGGCCTTTGCCGAGACTGGGTTCAGTCGCAGAGCTTGATTATAGTCCTGGATGGAACGGTTGTAGTCCTGCTTTTGCGTATAGGCACTGCCGCGAGCTATGAACGCATCTTCGTAGTTTGGCTTGATCTGCAGCGCGTGATCAAAATCCTCAATGGCGGGGTCGTAGGCAGCCTTACGGAAGTATGCCCGGCCTCGATCTTTGAATGCCTCTGCAAGAGCGGTGTCTGCCATCTTGCCTGACCCGATAAGTGCCGAGCATGCAACAATAGCCTGTGCGAGATCGTCGCTCTTACACTGCTTCCATTGCTCCTGTTGCAATCGGTTCTCCGAAAGTGGCTGGCCGGAAAGCAGGTCAGATGCCCCAATTAGGACCAAGAAGCACCACAGAGTTCTCTGGACAGCCCGGTTCATCGTCACGCGAACCTCTCAGGGTGGCCGTCGCCAATCAACTACGATACGGAAATCGCGGGCCGGCTTGCACCGTTCAAAGTCTCATCGGGGCGGCGGATCAGATCTCAACCAGCACATCGCCGTTTTCAATCTTCAGCGGATACATTGCAATCTTCACACTGGGATTCTGTACCGCTTCGCCCGTCTTCGCGTCCCATGCCCAGCCGTGCCACGGGCAAACAACTTTGCCGCCTTCGATCATTCCCTGCCCTAGCGGGCCGCCACGATGCAGGCAGACGTTGTCCATGGCGCTGAACGTGCCGTTCACGTTGGCGATGCAGATCGTCTTATCACCGCATGGAAATTCCTTGGCTTCGTCGGCGGGCGGGAGTTCGGATTCAGTGGTGAGCTTGGTAAAAGTCGGCATCGATCCTTATAGTCTTGCGAGAGAAATCGCCGAGCCTTGCTCGGCGGACAGCCGGGGGCGGCTGTCCCCACATAAACTTTTCATCTTAACTGAGGGCAACAGCTACTTTGGCTGCAGTGTCTGCGCGATCATGACCTGGCGTTTGAAGTTCTCCATCATGTTCGGGTCGAGACGGACTTCGGTGGGCCTCTTGGCCAAACTCATGGTGTCGATTTTGTCCTGCAACTTGAGCAGCGCGTAAAAAAGATTCTCGGGGCGCGGCGGGCAGCCTGTAACGTAAACATCCGTGGGCACGATTTTGTCGACGCCCTGCAACACGGCGTACGTATTGAATGGCCCGCCTACCGACGAGCATGCGCCCATCGAGATTACCCACTTCGGGTCCGGCATCTGGTCGTAAATGCGCTTCACCACGGGAGCCATTTTCAGTGTCACGGTCCCGGCCACGATCATCAGATCACTTTGCCGAGGGCTTGGACGAAAAACTTCAGAACCGAAGCGCGCAATGTCGAAGCGCGCCGTAGACGACGCGATCATCTCGATTGCGCAGCAAGCCAGCCCGAACGTCATCGGCCAGACGGCGGATTTCCGCGCCCAGTTGAAGACGTAGTCCACCGTGCTGATCATGAAGTTTTTTTCAAACTTGTTCTGCAGCCATCCCATAGGGTCCTCGTAAACCAGTGCCGCTCCACTTTCCCGACGCAGAGCCGCTACCAGAGCAGTTTACCCTACGTCCGCCTCTTGAGGGATGTCAAACGAACCTGCCGTTCTTGAGTCCGAGGAATTGGTCTCACTCGATTTGCTCCAGCGCTTCCACTCAGCTACAAATAGAATTACCCATGGATTCAAGAGCCGCCGTGGCAACTGACCGCGAACCTTCTCTCACTTTTCTGGCCAGCGCCTGGCGGGATATCCGCACGTCGCAATTTTGGATGGTGGCCATTGCCCTTTTTCTGCGCGTCGGTTGGATCCTGGTCGGCCATACTTACAAATTCAAAAGTGCCGAGGGCAACTTCGGTTTTGGGTGGGAGATGGGCCGGATCGGCGCGGCCATTGCATCCGGGCGCGGCTTCAGCGATGTTTTTGGCACGCCCACCGGACCTACCGCATGGGAGTCGCCTCTTTATCCTTATCTCACCGCGGGCGTTTTCCACATCTTCGGCCTCTACTCGCGGTCCTCAGCTTTCGTCCTGCTCACCATCAACAGCATCTTTTCAGCCCTGACCTGCATTCCGATTTATCTGATCGCCCGCCGGATTTTTAATGAGACCGTCGCCATCGGCGCCGCCTGGACCTGGGCCCTGCTTCCCTACATCATGTTCTGGTGCACGCGCTGGGTGTGGGAAACAAGTTTCTCAGCCTTTCTGATGACTGTCATCTTCTGGCTGACACTGACCTTCGAGGAACGGGACGGCCTGAAGCCATGGCTAGGGTTCGGCCTGCTTTGGGGTATCGCAGCGTTGACTAGTACGGTCTTGTTGTCATTCCTGCCCGCCTCTGGATTCTGGGTCTGGTATCACCGGGCCCGCCGCGGTAAGCCGTCGCTCGGAGGGGTGCTATTGGCCTCCCTGATCTTCATTGCGACGGTCAGTCCCTGGGTGGTGCGAAATTATGAAACGTTCGGAAGGTTCATTTTCATTCGCGACAATTTCGGCGCGGAACTCCGCCTCGGTAACGGCAATGGAGCCAATGGCACCTGGATGCAGTATCTGCACCCCACACAGGATGTTTATGCCATGCGCCAGTACACCGCGATGGGTGAACTGGCATATGTTGCGCTGCGCAAACGGCAGGCACTCGATTACATCAAGGCGGATTATTTTCGCTTCGCCGTCCTTTGCCTGAAGCGCTTTATCTATTTCTGGGCGGGACCGCCGAGATTGGCAAAAATGTGGTGGTTGGCGCAGGTGAAGAATTCTCTGTTTCTGGCATCCTCGGTGCTGATGTTCTGGGGTCTCGGGCGCGCTCTGCGAAAACATAAACCGGGGGCATGGCTTCTGTTTTGGCTGATTTTGTCCTACCCCGCGATCTTCTACATAGTCTTTCCCGGGCAGCGCTACAGGCACCCCATCGAGCCTGAAATGACCATCCTGGGGGTTTACTTGCTAACCGAAACCAGGCGAAAAAAGGCCGATCTGGAACAGTCCCCAACCCGCCTGGACTGACGTAGGCACGATAACAAAACAAATTTTGCTTGTCTGCCCTCACAAATTAAGTTTCGTTGCGTCTAACCGGCTAAAGGGAGGACCGACATGAACCGCCCACAGCGATTTCTCGCCCGCACAGGCGAACCCTTGGCTACGATCTGCGCATTGCTTTTTCTTACCCTGGGAGCTCACGGCTCCGATCACCGGGGCGCGTTCACAGACGGTTTTCATCAGACCTATACCCTCACTCCCGACGGCCGGGTGGAACTCGAAAACATAAATGGCTCGGTTCGCATCTCCACCTGGGACCAGAATCAGGTCAAGGTCGACGCGGTGAAGTATGCCGATTCGAAAGAACGTCTCGACGAGGCCCACATTGAGATCGACTCAGGCAAAGATTACGTGTCAATTCGCACTACGTATCCAGACCATGACCATTGGGGAGGAAACGTCAACCCCGCCAGCGTCGAGTACACGTTGACCGTTCCACGCAGAGCCCGGCTGGACGAAATTAAGCTGATCAACGGTTCCCTGGACATATCCGGGGCTCTTGGTGAGGTGCACGCTTCGTGCATTAACGGCAAACTGGAGGCCCACAACCTTGCCGGCCGCGCCGAACTCTCCACCATCAACGGCCGCCTGGACGCGCGATTCGATGAACTGCCCGCTTCCTATGTCGATTTAAAATCAGTAAATGGATCGGTGGAAGTGACGATTCCCTCGGATTCCAAAGCAGAAATCGAGGCCAATACGGTTTCCGGCGGAATCGAGAACGACTTCGGACTGCATGTGAATCATCACCGGTTCATCGGGCATGATTTACGTGGCGAACTCGGCACCGGCGGTCCGCGCATCAAACTGGAAAACGTAAATGGCAGAATAGAAATTCGTCACGCTTCAGACGGCCGCGCTCTCAGTCCGGTGAAGGACCTGAGCCATCGCGACCGCGACAATGACGAGGATGACGAAAGCGAGATCTAGCGTTCCGTATCCGTAACATCAATAGATCGTGTATCCAGGAGCGGGGGTTCGCAAATCGGGCTTCGAAGCCATCAGCAGCAATGCGCCTTCTCGCTTAAAGGCTTTTAAATCGTCCAGGCTATTAAAGGATTTCGTCTTGTAGTCATCCGGCGTGGGCGTGTCATCGGGAACGCGGCACGCCTGAACATCTTCGAAGGCATGCTTCTTCAACAGCGCTATGTATTCCGACTCCGATCGCACATGCACCGGGACTTTCAATTTGTCCACCCATTGCAGCGAGTACGGGTTGTCTTTGTAAAGATTGATCAGGATGAATAGTTTTCCCCGCGGCGCCATGACGCGAAACAGTTCCATCAGGGCGCGGTCCTGATCGGCGTAGTAGTAGAACGATTCGACTGACAGCACCTTATCAAAGAAATTCTCCTCCCACGGAATCTGCCGCGCCGACCCCCAGACGTACAACACATTCTCGAAATCCTTCGAGGCAGCCCGCGCCTCACGAATCATCTCATCGGAAACATCGAGCCCCACGACCTGGCCGAAGCCATCCGGTCCTTCTCCAACCAGTCGCGCCAAAAGCCGCGTCGCCCATCCCGTGCCGCAGCCCAGGTCAAGTACGCGCTCCCCCGGCCGCAGTTCCATCTTGCGAATGGTCTTCGCCGTGATGTCCTGATGATGACCCTCCATCTTCGGGCCTTCGCCGGCTACGGCCCAGCGATTGAATTCCTGTTGCAGTTTCTCGTCGGGAGTTAAAGATTTCTCAGTCAAGCGATATTCCTTCGTGAAAGTGTGTGACGTGGGTGGTTAAACATTCGTTCCTTACCACGAAGCGAATGAAAAGACGTCATTCCTAATCTATGCTACAGTTTTTCTGCTGATGGCGACACGGCCTGAAAATCCCGATCCAGAGCCAGATCCGGCATCGCTTTACTGTCCGAATTGCGCGGAAGAAGTAAACGATCCCCTGACCTGCGGCGATTGCTCGTCCGTGATCTGCCGCCGCTGCGGCACGGCTCTGGAATCCTCCGACGAACTCGGAATCGGATAAATGAATTCAACTCCAGCGGCCGTCGCAACCCCGGCAGAAAATACTTTGGCTACCCCGGTCCAACCCACGCTGGTTCGCGGACTCAGTCTTCTCGACTCCGTCCTATTGCTGGTCAGCGGTATCATCGGCTCCTCGATTTTTCTGACAGCGAAAGATATTGCAGGTCCACTGCCGCAGCCCATGCTGTTCTTGCTGGTATGGGTGATCGGTGGAGTCATTTCGCTTTTCGGATGCGCGGCCTTCGCCGAGCTGGGGTCGATGTTTCCTGAGTCGGGCGGCCAGTACATCTATCTTCGCGAAGCCTACGGGGACCTGGTTGCCTTTCTCTACGGATGGATGTTGTTCTCCGTGGCCAATGGCGGCAGCATCGCTGCCCTTTCCGTGGCTTCGGCGGCCTATGCGGGACAAGTCTTTCCCATCGTTTCGCAGGACCACGTCGTTTTCTCTCTTGCCGGCCTCGTCATCACCCGCGCCCATGTGTTCGGTCTCTTCTTAATCGCCCTGCTTACTTACGTGAACGTGGTGGGACTGCGCTGGGGCACGCTGCTGCAGAATTTTTCCACCTGGACCAAATTCGCTGCCATGTCCGCGTTCGTGGTTCTCGGATTCGCCATCGGCAAGGGCGACTGGTCTCATTTTCGGGCGCATGGCACCAGCCTCACCATGGGACTCCACCCGATGCAACTGTTGTCACTCATGGGCATCGCGCTCATCGCCGTGTTCTGGGCCTATGACGGGTGGGTGTACATCACATGGGTCGCGGGAGAAGTGAAAGAACCGCGAAAGAATGTGCCATTGGCCATGGTTCTTGGTGTGCTCGTGGTTGGCGTAATCTACCTGGCCATGAACGTCACCTATTTATATGCCCTGCCGCTCGGCGAGATCGCACAGCACGAAACCATTGCCCATGCGGCGGCGGCAGCTCTATTCTCTCCTCGCGTTGCGATTTGGCTCTCGTTATTGATTGCGGTCTCCTGCTTCAGCGCTGCGGCAACCTGCACGCTCTCGGGCGCGCGTGTCTATCTCGCCATGGCGCAGGACGGCATCTTCTTCAAGCGTATGGCGGTCATTCATCCCAAATGGCGCACGCCCGCATTCAGTTTGATTGGACAAGGCATCTGGGCTGCCGTTCTCACGCTTAGCGGCCGTTACGACCAGCTTTACACCTACGTCATTTTTGGCATGGTGCTCTCTTACACCCTGACCGTGATCGGCATGTTTCTTCTGCGTTGGAAGCGGCCCGAAATTCCGAGACCTTACCGCTGCACGGGATATCCCTGGCTGCCGGCGACGTTCGTGATCGTCGGCATCGTCTGGACGCTTAACACCATCATCACCCGTCCTACGCAGGCCTTTTGGGGCGCCACTATTGTGCTCGCCGGCGTGCCCGGATATCTGTATTGGAAAAGAAGCAGCCGCAAGATGGCAAAAGCGGAGTAACGGATGTTCCGGCCTTACACAAAGAGGATGTTGGATCTCCCCTTCCTGGCGCGCTACTTTTCAAAAAGGAGATCCGGCTGCGGCAGCCATAACATCGTCACCGGCCCCACGGCAGCCGCCGCGCCGCCAAGTAATCTGGTATCCCTCGCGAATCAGCCCCCCAATGGCGCAGGCTTGGCATTTCTTCTGACCGATGGTGCCGTCATATTTCAAGATGCTGATCTTTCCAGCTGGTCTAAGTTGACGCCTGATGAATCAGGAGACTACGTGAAAGGAACCTGGTCGCAAATCGCCAGCCTACCCGCGGGATACGCTCCGGAGGATTTCGCCTCTGCCGTCCTGGCTGATGGGCGCGTTGTGATTGTCGGTGGCGAATACAACAGTGGGACCTTTGTGCTGACCAATCAGGGGGCTATTTACGATCCTGTCGCCGATACCTGGACTTCACTGCTTCCTCCCACTGGCTGGGCTTACATTGGAGACTCACCATCAGTTGTGTTGCCTGGCGGTCAATTTCTACTGGGGAAAAAACTCGATACGCTTATGGCAGCTCTCGACCCCGCCACTTTGCAGTGGACGACGGCGCCATCCACCGGCAAGAGCGACTTCAACGCCGAGGAAGGCTGGACCCTGTTGCCTGATGGATCCATTTTGACCGTTGACGTAAAGAATGCGCCGAACGCTGAGAGGTATATCCCCTCGATGGGAACCTGGATCAGTGCGGGCAACACCGTCGTCGATCTTCACTCGCCCAATAGCGGGTGTCTGGTCTACGGCGGTGGTTGTTATAATCCTCCCGGCGAGGTTGGGCCCGCCGTTCTTCGGCCTGACGGCACCGTGTTTGCCACCGGCTCGAACTCGGTTTCGGGACCAGGGCACACAGCTGTTTACCCTCCGTCGTCGGCCCCCACGGATCCTGGCACTTGGGCTGCAGGCCCAGATTTTCCGAATAACGACAATGCGGGTGACTCGTACGCGGTCCTTCTGCCCAGCGGCAACGTGCTGGTGGAAGCCGATTCTGGAACGCTCTACGAATTCGACGGCCAGAAGCTGACTGCCAGTGGTCACGTAATCCCCGGCAGCAGCTTGCTCATATTGCCTTCTGGACAAGCGGTCGTGGGAGGCACAACGGTTCAGATTTACATTCCATCCGGGGAGCCTCCAGTAGCTTGGGCGCCGACGATTACGACATTTCCTGCGAGCGTCACGCGCGGCTCGACATACAGTATCTCGGGAACACAATTTAATGGCCTATCACAGGCCGCCGGGTTTGGAGATGAGAACGAAACCGCGACCAACTATCCGCTGGTCCAAATTACCAATCAGGCCAGCGGACACGTTTTTTATGCCCGTACCCATGACCACAGCACCATGGCGGTCGCCACGGGAAGTGCCCCGGTTTCAACGAATTTCGACGTCCCGGCCGGCATGGAAACTGGGCCAAGTTCTCTCGTGGTAGTAGCCAATGGCATACGATCCACCAGCGTTAGCATCCTAGTGAACTAGGCAGGTAGGTGCCGTTAGGTTCTCTTAAAGTCATGAATCTGCATCATTGTTCGGAACCCAGGTATGACACCAGTAACTTTATCTTCATCCTGTCTTGCGGTACCTTTGTGTAGCGACCATGGCTTCGTGGTCGTGTGCGCATTCGCGCCCTTCTTGGAGAAAACATGAGCCGTTCCGTTATCCTCCGTTTGCTGCTTATCGTGTGCGTCGTCACTGGCCTCTTTACGGGCTGCTCGCGCGACCCAAATGTGCGCAAGCAGAAGTTCCTGGAGAGTGGCAACCGATATCGCGATAAGGGAAAATTCAGAGAAGCCGCTATTCAGTATTCCAATGCTCTGCAAATGGATCCCCGCTTTGCTGAGGCTCATTATCAGCTAGGCGAAAGTTATCTCAAGCTCAAGGACTATAACCGGGCTTATACCGAGCTTTCCCGCGCCGTGGATCTGGCGCCCGACAACTATCCCGCGCATGTGGACTTAGCGAACCTGCTCATCGCGGCCCACCAGCCTAAACAGGCTCAGCCCCACCTCGACGTGTTGCGTGAAAAACAACCGAATAATCCCGAGACCTACCTGGCCTGGGCAAACTTTTATGCTTCGCAGGACAACCTGGGATTAGCCCTGCAGGAAATGCAGAAAGGGATTGCCGCCGACCCTAACCGCAGCGACTCATACTTAAGCCTCGGCATGCTCGAGGTCCGCGCCAGTCTCCCCGACAAGGCCGAAGCCAATTTCAAAAAAGCCGCTGAACTCGGTCCCAAGAGTGTGAACGCGCAATTAGCTCTGGGAGTTTTCTATCAATCGCGCAATCGCATGGCGGAGGCCGAACAGCAATTCAAACATGCCATTGAAGTCGAGCCCAAAGATCCGGCTCCCCGCGCCTCGTATGTGCGACTGCTGATGGCAGAGGGCAAAAAGGCAGAGGCCGAAGCTTACCTAAGTCAGGCGAAGAACGACTTTCCGGACAATTCCGAAGGTTACCGCATGCTGGGCGATTTCTATTTCGCCAACAACGAAATTGACAAAGCCACCGACGAATATACGGCGCTATATCACGCCCACCCCAAAGACATTCAGGTGAAGAAAAACTACGTTCAGCTTCTGATCCTGAAGAACCGTTTGGAGGAGGCGACCAAGCTGAATGACGAACTTCTTAAAGCTGCTCCGCGGGACGCCGAAGCGCTGATTTATCGCGGACAAGTACAGCTCCGGCAGAACAACAGCCGAGGCGCGGTTGATTCACTGCAGCAGGCGGTCAAAAGCGATTCGAACAACGCCGTGGCTCACTATCAGCTTGGGCTGGCATTCGAAATGCAGCACGATGAAGCCCAGGCAGAATCCGAATTGACTGAGGCTGTGCGCCTGCGTCCCAGTCTGACCGAAGCGCAACGCGCTTTAGCTAACCTGGAACTCCGTCGCGGAGACGTTGACGCTCTCATGCAAACCGCCCAGCTGATTATCGGCAATGCGCCCAATGCGCCCGATGGCTACCTGCTGCGCGCCCTGGCTGAGATGAACCGCAAGAAATATTCTGACGCCGAGCAGGATATGCGAAAAGCCTCCGCAGTAGCTCCGGCAAGTCCTGCACCTTATGTGCAGATGGGCAACCTCCACATGGCGCAGAAGCAATACGCCGAGGCGGTCAAATCCTATCAGCAGGCGCTCGACAAGGACCCCGCGTCCACTGACGGTTTGCAAGGGCTAATGAACACCTACATCGGTCAGAAGCAGCTCGATCAGGCCGTGGCCGCAGCCAGGACACAGATCTCGAAGTCACCGAACGTCAGTGGATTCTATGATCTTCTCGGCACGGCGCTGTTCGAGAAAAAAGATTTCAAAGCCGCTGACGACGCCTTCACCAAGGCAGTCGAACTGGACAAGAATAATTCCGACGCGCTGCTGAAACTGGCCCAGGCGCAGGCCGCGGAAGGCTCCGTCAGCCAGGCCCTTGCAACTTACCGGCAATCCATCAAAGACCATCCTCGCGAGATCTCGTTTTATATTCTGGCTGGGATGATGTACGAATCGCAGAACGATTGGGATCAGGCCAAGTCCATGTATCAGCAGGCGCTGAACATTGAGCATGATAATCCACTGGCTTCGGGCATACTTTCAGAAAGGCGTGTACCGGACCGCGATCGATATGTTCCAGGAGTCTTTGCGGCTCGGCGAAAAGAAGGGAGCGCCCGACGATCCCACGGTGCATTACCACCTTGCTCTCGCCTATCAGAAAGCCAACCAGCCCGTGCTGGCCCGGCAGCAATTGGAACGAGTGCTGAAGATTAATCCCAATAACAGCGACGCGCGGAAGGCCTTATCGGAGCTACGCGGGTAAGTGCGAAGCTGCAGGCTTCCATCCTTCCCAGATAAGAATGGCGACTAGTCAGCTGCGACGGGATGGCTGACAACTTCGCTGGGTTGAGGCCGGCGTGGACCGCGGTTCGAAGGCAAGCCGGCATCGCGAATCTTGTAGAGCAAGGCGCGATAGCTGATGTTCATCGCACGGGCCGCCTGTTTCCGGTTCCAATGATGATGCTGCAAGACTTTCAGTATGATCTTGCGCTCCAGTTCACGCACTGCCTGCCGCGTGATTTTTTTCAGCGAGATCGGACCATCCACCGAAATATCGGCGCTGAAGTAGTCCGGCTCATGCGCACGCAGATCGCCCGAGATCGATTCCTCGGTGCCCAGAATCACGTACCGCTTCATCAAATTTTCTAACTCGCGCACGTTGCCGGGCCAGTGGTATTTCTTCAGCGCACCCATCAAATCGGCGGAAGGGTGGACCGCGCGCGAGTTAAACTTTCGGTTGTAGTATTCCAGAAAATAGCTGACCAGACTCGGAATGTCGACGGCGCGCTCGCGCAGCGATGGCATGTGGAGATTCACCACATTGATGCGATAGAACAGATCGGCGCGGAAGGTGCCGTTGGCGATTTCGTCTTCGAGTTTACGGTTGGTGGCGCAAACCACCCGGACTTCTACTTTCTTATCCTCTTGTGCTCCGATGCGGCAGAACTGGCCGTCCTGCAGAAGCTGCTGCAGCTATACCTAGCTCTGAGATCTCATCCAGAAAGAGCGTGCCACGGTGCGCCATCTCCACCCGGCCCGGCTTGGTGCCGTAAGCGCCGGTGAAGGCTCCCTTCTCATAGCCGAACAATTCGCTCTCCAGCAGGGTGCCGGGAATAGCCGGGCAATTCACCTTGACCCATGGACCGGTCTTCCACGGTGAAGCCGTGTGGATCATCCGGGCGATAATGTCCTTGCCCGTGCCGCTCTCTCCATGGATGAGTACCGGAACATTGGCCCCGGCAATCTTGGCTAAACGCTCGCGCAAGGCCCGCATGGCATCCGAGGATCCGAAGATGACGGACTCCGGTGGCATCTCGCCAAGGGGTTGGATCAACGCGCTGACTGGATTCGATGAAGTGCTCATAGATGTTCCTGTCTACTGGAGCACAGGCTTATGCCCTGGTGTGCACCCGGACAACCAAATGGATGGGTGCGAGCACGTATCGTGCTTAGGTTAGTCTATCTCATTGAGAGATAGCAACTTACTAAAGATTCGAGGGGAAAACAGATAGTAATTAGCGGCATGGAAGGGGGTTGGGGAAGCGGCAACGACCGAGGGAAAATGTTTTCACACCGAAGAAGCAAGTTTCCGTCCTGAGGGCTTGGGGCTGCCGCCGTGGGAGTTCACCAGTGGCCGTGAGAACTTCAACCCGACC
>WNFI01578858.1_pt1 | contig 11914 bp, 11 predicted proteins | sample 5400471 | NCBI WGS metagenome assembly WNFI01 (sample SAMN13153348, study PRJNA577476) | soil metagenome | isolation source: 100 cm saprolite on Douglas fir-dominated hillslope | place: USA:California | collected 2013-09-17 | reverse complement strand
AGAGACGCCCGGTCACCACCAGCGCGCCCAGGAGGTAACAGCCCGCGATCAGCCATGCCGCGCTGATCCCGCTGCGGCGAGGCGGGCGTTCGGCGACCGCAGACGGCTCGACCGCTGTCGGGACGAGGCTCACCGAGGGCCTCCATGTCACCGGAAATGTCTGCGGCGCAGCTTAGGTCAGATTCACCTGTTCCGATGCTGAACGCGACGACAAAGGCCAATCCTTGGGGTACTCTTGCCCAGCAGTTTGTCCTGTCCGCGCGGCCAGACGGCTAAGGCGCGTGACCTACGCCCGTGACCGGGCCAGGCGGCGCTTTATGACGCTGACCCCAAGGGCGTTCAGCACCAGGGCGCCGGCCGATCTCTGACCGCTCACCGCAAGGAGCGCATACGGCATGCCCGAGGCGAGCGTACCGCCCTCTGCTGCCCGGTTCGCCGCCGGCTCGTCCCCGGCTGAGCTGCTCGCCAGCATGCCCTACGCGGCGGCGCTCGGCATCAGCCTGAACGAGGTGACGCCGCAGCTCGTCCGCGGCAGCCTGGACTGGTCGCCGGAGCGCTGCACCGCGAGCGGGGTGATGCACGGCGGGGCGGTCATGTCGCTGGCCGACACCGTCTGGGCGGTCTGCGCCCTGCTCAACCTGCCGGCCGGCGCGGGCACGGCCACCGTGGATTCCGCGACGAACTTCTTCCGCGCCGTCCGCGAGGGAACGCTGCACGCCGCCGCCCGGCCGCTGCACGCGGGCCGCTCGTTCATCGTGGTCCGGACCGAGCTGGCCGATGACACCGGCCGGCCGGTCGGGCAGACCACCCAGACCCAGGCCGTCCTCGCGCCCCGGCCGGTCGGCTAATCAGCCGATCAGGGCTGCATCTGCGTGGCGGTCCAGCGCGCGAAGACCTCGACCCGGTCTTTCGGCCACGCGCCGTCGCAGGGCATGGACCCGTTGCCGAGGCGTTCCAGGATGTCGGCCGCATGGGCCTTGACGTCCTCGTAGGACCACAGGTCGAGCGCGAAGCTCATGGAGTCCCGGTCGTGCTGGCGGAACAGCGGCTTGATGTGCGCGGCGAAGCTGACCGGCTGGCCGGGATCGGGGAGGGTCGCCGGCTGGTCCGCGTCGTCTTCGGGCGCAGCAGCCTTGACGCTCGGCGGCCCGGCCGGGCCCCAGTCCCAGCGCGGCGTGGGCATGTCCTCCTGCTGGGGGCTGCCAGTCTGGGGATCCCACTCGATGAAGGAGGTGAACGCGGCCCGGAACTCCGGCTCGGCCGGCAGGCCGGCCTCCTGCGCGGCCCGGCCGAGCAGGGTCACCCATCGGCCCCGCTGCTCGGAGTTCAGGCCCTCGTTCAGCTGCCGGGCCAGCAGCCGCGGGTACCCGTCCTGCTGATCACCGTCCGCTTCCGGCCCGCCGAACACCTCGCCCAGCCAGGCCGCCATCCGTTGCGGAAAGCCGGGCGGCATGTTCGCGAACAGCGGCGCGAGAACCGGGTCGGCGGGCACGTGCTTCTCGCAGAACAGCCGGGTCATCCGGGTCAGCGCCGGCAGCCCGCCGGCCCACTCGAAGATCGTCGGCTCGCGCTCGGGGTCGGTCACCGGGTCGCGGAAGCCGACGTACCGGTGCATGCCGCTGCAGAACGGCTTGTTCTGCGAGTGGCCGCACCGGCAGACCGCGTAGTGCTCGAGGGAGGCACCCTCGTTGCGGGGGACGGCCGTTCCGTCCGCGTCGGTGAGGATGATTCCTCCGGTGATGCGGTACGGGCCGTCCCTGGTCACCTCGACGGCGGGCTCGCGCGTGTCGCCCCAGTCGGTGGCGAAGCTCAATGCCCCGGACGGGCAGTTCCGGACGGCCGAGATGATCTCGTCCATCCGGGCGCCGCTCGGTGCCACGAACGGCTCCTGCCCAGCCCGGAAAACGGTCGCCAGCCGGTCGGTGCACAGGCCCGAGTGCTGGCAGGTGCCCCGGTTGTCCAGGATCGTCACCTGCACGCCGGTGTAGGTGTCGAGCCGGTCCGGCACGCGCTTAGGATCCTTGGCGTCGGTGAACCCGGTGCGGGCGTGGCTTCCGTCGCAGAACGGCTTGATCGCCGATTCGCCGCAGCGGCACAAGGCCACCTGGGGCGGGACCAGGATCTCCTCGCCCAGGTAGTTGCGCAGGCGCCGGACGTTCGTGGCCAGGTACGGCCCGTTCCTCGCGGCCTGGATCCCGGCGGGCAGGTCGCTGTGCAGCCGCCACAGCTCGGCCCGGCGGTCGGCCCGTTCTTTGGCCGGGGCGAGCTCGCAGGCCAGGCTCTGCAGCGCCGCCGTGGCCTCGGCCAGCTCGGGCGCGGCGGTTCCGGCCCGCCCGGCGCGGACCCGCAGCCTGGTCGCCGCCTGGGCCGCCTCCCACACCAGGTCGCCCGCTGACCGACCGCCATCGGCCTGCGTGAGATCGGGCGCGGTGGCCTGGGGCGCGCTCGCGTTCGCGGCTGACCGCCGCGCGTCGGCCAGCGGCCGCAGCACGCTGTCCACCAGGCGCGGCACCACTATTTCGAGACGAGCGCGGTCGGGACCCACAAGGCCGGGCCCAGCCCCCGCCGCTGCGACCACCGCCCGGTAGGCGGTGGCGGCGAGGTCGGCCATCCCGGAGGCCAGGTCGTCGACGGCGCCTCTCCCGCTCCCCGCGACCTCCCCGCCCGCGCCCTCCCGGCCCGCGGCGGCGTCGGTGGCCGCCGGAGTGCCCGTGGCCCCCCCGGCCGCCCGGGCGAGATCGCGGGCCCGGGACATCAGCGCGTCGAGCGCGGCCGGGTCGAACTCATCGGGCGCCGCGGCGGGCCTGGCGTGGGAGCGGTCGGCCGGCAGGTGAGCGGCCAGGGACTGCGCGATCTCCCGCAGCGCGGTCGTGACCGGCGTCAGCCGGCCGGCCACGGCCGGGGTGCAGTCGCCGCCGAGCGCCACGCAGAACGAGGCCGCCGCGTCCAGCCGTTCGGTCAGCATCGTCCAGGCCGCCTCGCGGTGCGGCAGCAGGTAGTCGCTCTCGTAGAAGAGCTCGAAGCTCGGTCCCGTGGTCTTCCCCTCGTGGCCGGGACCGGCCGGGAGCGTGGTGATCACGTTCGCGAGCGGCTGGAGCACCGCCAGCATCAGGCTGACCGTCGCGTCGGCCAGGGTCTTCAGCTGAGCGTCGGTCTCCTCGGTGTGCGCGAAGTATCGATAGAAGGCCTGTAGCAGGATCTCGTAGCCGACGTTGAACAGGTCAGCCACGCGGGCCGTCTGCGGGTCGGTGATCAGCGGGACCTCGACCTCACGCTGGGGCGGGCGGACGTTGGCCGCGATCACCGGCCGGACCGGGTCGAATCCCGGGTTGGCCTCTCGCATCTGCTGGAACTCGTCGAGGATGTTCACGAACTGCCCGAAGTGGGCGTTCCGCCATTCTCCCCGCGGGCCCTCGCCCTGCTCCAGGATCGTGTCGATCGCCCGCTGGGCCGAAGCCTGGTCGGTGACCGTGACCAGTTCCGGCCAGCGGAAGTGATCGGCGCAGGCCTGAGCCCGTGGCGGCCCGACGAAGAGCCACTCCTCCTCGTACTTCTCGGTCAGGTGCGCGAACCCCGCCTCGATGGACCGGTACAGGTGCCCGACCGTGGCGAAGTCCTGCGGCCGCGGCACGATGTCACCCTCGCTCATCAGCGGCTCGGCCCGGCCGACCGCGGCCAGCCCGTGGGCATCGCTGAGGTCCATGCCCTCGGGACGCTCCAGGAACATGAAGTGAGACAGCGCCTGCTCGCCGAACGGCAGCAGCGCAAGCTGCACCCCGGCCGGGTAGTGCTCGGCGGGCTGCGGCAGGTTCGGCCGGACCAGGTGCGGCGGGCCGCCGATCGCCGTCAGCAGGTTCTGTACCAGCGCCAGGTGCAGCATCTCCTGGGCGGCCACGTGCAGGACCTGCTTGCGCCAGCGGTTCGCCGCGGCCAGTTCGGCTTCGGTCAGTCCCTCGTCGGTGGACTGCTTGAGCGAGAACGCTGCGAACAAGTACTGGCACATGATCCCGTGCTCGAGCTCGGCCGCCTCGCAGAGCATGTAGATCAGCGCCTCGCGGTGCTCGATCACGAACGGAGCCTCCGGTGCCGCCGTACCCCCGCGCGTGGCGATCACCTGCGCGAGCCGTCCGCTGCCGCCTGAGGTTGACACAGGGGGGGTCATGACTCGATTCCTTTGTTCGTGGTCTGGCCAGCTCGCGGGGACGTCAGGTGCCGTCGCCCGCCGCCCGCGTGCAGTTCCGAGCATCTCGGATGCCCCAGGACGCCGCGCCCGCCCCCCCAGGTGTAATCAAGTAAGTATTACACGGACGTCAACCCGGCGAGCAAGCTCCTTGGCAACGAGTCTGGCATGCTGCCGTGCGTGCTTGTGCTCTCCGGAGCTGCCGCGTCGCAGGCGGCTGGTTCACCAGTTGGCCGCGCCTGGACAGTGTGCCTGGCTCCCCTCTACGCTTGACTGTATGATCAGTCAGGACTCACATCCGCCCGCCTCCGCGCCCCCCGCCGCCCCCGTCGATCCGGCCGGTCTCGCACGGTCGCTGCGGGCGTTCGGCGAGTCGACGATGCTGCCCCGGGCCGCCTACGTGGATCCCGCGGTGTTCGCCTGGGAGGAGAAGCACTTCTTCGGCTCGGGCTGGACCTGCGTCGGGTTCAGCTCGCAGCTGGCCCAGCCGGGCGATCAGCGGGCCGAGCCGGCCGGGGCGGGCGGCGTGCTGCTCACCCGCGACGACGAGGGTGTGCTGCACGCCTTCGCCAATACCTGCCGTCATCGCGGCCATGAGCTACTGGCCTGCGGCACCGCCGCGCAGCGCAACGCGATCATCTGCCCCTATCACTCCTGGACCTACTCGCTGTCCGGCGAGCTCCGCTTCGCCCCCGGCTACAAGCGCCGCGGCGGCTTCGACTTCGACGAGTCGGCCTGGGGCCTGGTCGAGCTGCCCGTGACCGACTGGCACGGGCTGATCTTCGCGGACGGCTCCGGGCAGGCCGCACCGCTCGAGGACTCGCTCCGGGTTCTCGATGAGCTGGTCACGCCGTACGAGCCGGAGCGGCTCGTCATCGCCGGGCGGCATGACTACGACGCCGCCGCGAACTGGAAGATCCTCACGGAGAACTATCACGAGTGCTACCACTGTCCGACGATCCATCCCGAGCTGTGCAAGGTCAGCCCGCCCAAGAGCGGCGAGAACTATCCCGCGCAGGGCGCATGGGTAGGCGGCTGGATGGACCTGCGGGACGGCATGGACACCATGTCCCTGGACGGCGCCAGTCTCGGTGTCCCGCTGCGCGGACTGGACGGCACGGGCCTGCGCACCGTGATCTACGTGAACATCTTCCCGAACGTGCTGCTGAGCCTGCACCCCGACTACGTGATGACGCACCGCCTGGTGCCACTGGCCGCGGACCGGACGGTGATCGAGTGCACCTGGACCTTCGCCCCCGAGGCGCTGGACAAGCCCGGTTTCGACCCCGGCTACGCGGTGAGGTTCTGGGACATCACCAACCAGCAGGACTGGCACGCCTGCGAGTCGGTGCAGCGCGGGCTCACCTCGGAGCACGCGCTGCCCGGGCCGTTGTCGCCCGACGAGGACGCGGTGTACCAGTTCGTGACCATGGTCGGCCGCGGCTACCTCGGCCAGCCGGTCTGGAACCCGGGGCCCCCCGTCGGCTGACGGCGCGGTCCCGCTATGCGGGCGCCCCAGCAGGGGGCGTAAGGCGGTCCAGCATGGCGACGATCACGTCGAGCTTGCCGCGGAACTCCGTGTCCATGCTGCCGAGAGTGGCGCCCACCGTGCCGAGAGTGTCCTCGATGCGGGCGAGCCGCTGCCTCATTTCTTCTAGTTCGCTGCTCATGGTGACCGGCAGTCTAACGCTCCGAGGCCGCCACGACCTGCCACGCTGGCAGCCGGGCCTGAGGAGTGGTCAGGGCGCGCGCCGGGGCGTGTGGTAGTAAACCTCTTCGCGGACAATGAGGCCCTCGGCGACCGTATAAAGCGACATCTTGACGGCCGTTCCGCAGGTGCCAGTTGGCAGATGCGTCTGATCGAAGGCGAATCTCACGGCGAACTGATCGCTGCGCACGAACGGATCGTCGATCTGGACGGCGTGGATCTGGACGTCGGCATTGAGCCTGGCGCTGCTCTCCATGATCGCCTGCACGCCGCGCAACTCCCCGGGCCCGGCCGCGGCCTCGATCGGGGCGACCCGTACCACGTCAGGTGACAGGAGGCGAAGTGCGGCGTCGATATCGCCGACCCGGAACCCGGTTACGAATTCTTCGGCGACCTCCGCCGTGGTTGGCGGCGCCGTGGCTGGCGGCGCTGTCGCTGGCGGGCGGAAATCGCCGCTGTGATCGTGAGCCCATTGCCTGAACGTCCGGGCAGCGACGCCGGTGATTTCCGTAACGGCGGATGTGACCGGCTCTGGCCGGCTGACCATCTCGGCCCAGCTTGCGAGTGCGTGGTCGGCGAACGAGCGGTCGCCCCAGGCGAGGGCCAGCCGCTCCCGAGCTTCTTCGGGGGTTAGCTCCTCCCAGCGCACCGCCCGCCCGGTCGCCTCGCCGATGATGGCGACCTGCTCAGCCTGGGAGATGGCCTCGGGCCCGGTCAGTAGGTACCGCTTACCGATATGTCCGTCCTCGGTGAAGGCCCGGACTGCTACCGCGGCCAGATCGCGTTCGTGAATGAGGGACCTGACCGCTGTGCCGTAGGGCCACCGGACCGTCCCAGTGCGGATCTGATCTGCCCAGATCAGAGTGTTGGAGGCGAATCCGGTCGGCCGCAGGAACGTCCACTGTGCGCCGGACTCCTCGATCAGCCGCTCGACTCTGGCCCAGGACGAGTCGGGCTCTGCCGCGGCGGCGGACGCGGACAGGAACACGATGCGCGGCACGCGCCGGGCGAGCACTGCTGTCGCCCTCGGCGCCAGATCGGCGGCCATCTCAGCCGAGGTGAACGGCCACACCAGGAAGACCGCCGCCACACCGTCCAGGTACGGTTCCAGCGTGCCGGGTTCGGTTAGGTCCGCCTGCACGACCTCGACGCCAGCCGGCAGCCTTGCGCCGGCGGGGTCGCGGGCGACGGCGCGCACGACATTCCCGCGTTCGCCGAGCTGCGCTACGACCTGCCGGCCCACGGTCCCGGTCGCTCCGATTACCAAGATCACGCCAGCCTCCTTCGCGCTTACTAGGCCGACGCTAGAACTTCAACTAAAGTTGAAGTCAAGTGGCGCAGGCTGGAGGCGGCCCGTGGATTCGGGATCCTTTGACTGGCATGAAGTCGGCCTGACCGTTGGCCAGGTCGCCGAGCGCAGCGGCGTGGCGGCATCGGCACTGCGGTTCTATGAAAGGCAAGGGCTGATCACCAGCGACCGCACCGCCGGCAATCAGCGGCGCTATCGCGGCGACGTTCTGTGCCGCGTCGCGATGATCCGCGCCTGTCAGCGCGTGGGCCTGTCCATTGCCGAGATACGGACCGCCCTCGCCGAACTGCCCGAAGGCCAGATTCCGGGGCCGGAGGACTGGCAACGTCTGTCGCAGCGCCTTGAGCACGAGCTACACGACCGCATCGACGACCTCAACCGGGCGCTTGACGCCCTGCTGCAGGGCACGGTCCAGGGCCAGGCCGAGGAGGACGCCGCGACCTTCCCCGCACGGAAGAGATCGGCGGATGGTGCTGTTGATGCCCGTGTACCGAGCCGTTCTCTTTGCGGCAAGCTCTCGACAGCGAAGGAACCAGCCACGTGACCGTGCACGAATTTCCCGTGAACACCCTGTCCGGCCAGCCCGGATCGCTCGGCGACCTGGCCGGCAAGTCGCTGCTCGTGGTCAACGTCGCCTCGAAGTGCGGCCTGACGCCGCAGTACGAGGGGCTGGAGCGGCTGCAGGAGCGCTTCGCCGACCGGGGGTTCTCGGTGGTCGGCTTTCCCTGCAACCAGTTCGGCAGCCAGGAGCCCGGCACCGCCGCGGAGATCGGCGAGTTCTGCTCGGTGAACTACGGCGTCACGTTCCCGATGTTCGAGAAGATCGAGGTCAACGGCCCGGGCCGGCATCCCGTCTACGCCGAGCTGACCGAGGTGCCCGATACCGACGGCGAGGCCGGCGACATCCAGTGGAACTTCGAGAAGTTCCTGGTCGGCCCGGACGGCTCGGTGCTCGGCCGGTTCCGGCCGCGCACGGACCCCGAGGACCCGGAACTCGTCGCCGCGATCGAGGCCAGCCTGGCCGGTTAAGCGGCTCACTCGGGGGACGAGCGGCGGCCGGAGTCGCGGGCGCCGAGGAGGGTGACGGCCACGATCCCTGTGGCGTCAGGCGAGGGCGCCGGGGCCCCGCTTGACCATCTGGTGGGCGATGATCGCGCGCTGGATCTCGCTGGTGCCCTCCCAGATCCGCTCCACCCGGACCTCGCGGAAGAACCGCTCGGCCACGTTCTCGCGCATGTAGCCGCGGCCGCCGAACACCTGCACGGCCCGGTCGGCCACCCGGCCGGCCATCTCGGATGCGTAGAGCTTGGCCATGGAGCACTGGGCATGCTGCAGCTTGACGTCCGTCCCCGCGTCGATCCCGCGCGCTGTTTCGTACGTCAGCGACCGGGCCGCGAACAGCTCGGTCAGGCAGTCGGCGAGCATCGCCTGGATCTGGCCGAGCTCGCTGATCGGCCTGCCCTGTACCCGTCGCGAGATCGCGAAGGCGGTCATCTCGGTGGTCAGCCGGTCGGCCGCGCCGAGGCAGCGCGCCGCGACCATGAGCCGCTCGAACCGGAACCACGCGTGCGCGAACGTCATCCCGTCGCCCTCGGCGCCCACCAGGTGCGAGGCCGGCACCCAGACGTTGGTGAACGCCACGATCGGATGATGATGGCTGAACGTGTGCGAGTACGCCGGCGTGCGCACCACCTGCACCCCCGGGCTCGGCAGGTCAACCAGGAACATGGCGTGCTCGCCGTCGGTGGTCCCCGCCATCGAGCTTGGCCTGGAAGAACGCGAAGTCGGCAGTGTTGTACGAGGTCACGTGCCATTTCTCGCCGTGCAGCAGGTACCCGTCGCGTTCGGGCCGCGCGGTCGCCTCGATCGCGTCCAGGTCCGATCCGGCGCCCTCCTCGGTGATCGCGTAGCACTCTTCCCGCTCGCCCCGGATCGCCGGTCGCACGAACCGGTCGAGCTGATAGGGCGTGGCGACGGCGGCGAACCAGGACGGGGGAGTGGTGGCCGACCAGGCGAGCGCGTTGGTTACCCGGCCCACCTGCTCCTGAACCAGCACCTGCTGCAGCGAGGTATTGCCGCCGCCGCCGAGTTCCTTGGGCATGTTCGTCGCGGCCAGCCCGAGCTGCCTGGCCCGCTCCGCGTGAGCGGCCGTTACCTCTTTGGGCAGCTCGCCGCCATTCATCTCGGCGGTGATCTCGAAGGGAATCAGCTCATCGGCGAACGTGCGGGCGCGGGCCCGGATATCCAGGTCCGCCTCTGACAGTCCGTACATGGCCCACCTAACTCGCGCTGAGACTTGAGTTGAGCACATCTTGACTGAACGTTCAGTCTATGCCAGCATCGACGGCGTGCCAACGCCTTCAGCCACCGCGGACGCTGTCGTGGTCGGCGGCGGGACCGTTGGCGCCTGGTGCGCCTACTTCCTGCGCCAGGCCGGCCTGGACCAGGTAGTCCTGCTGGAGAAGCGTTCGCTCGGCCAGGGCGCGAGCAGCCGCGCTGCCGGGATCGTCCGCACTCAGGGCGGCACCACCTGGGCCGTCCAGCTCGGCGAGTGGTCTCGCACGTTCTACCTTAGCCAGCACGAAAGGCTCGGGATCGACTCCGGGTTCACCCCGCAGGGCTACGTGCTGCCGTGCTTCAGCCAGGCCGACGTCGACGCGGCCCGGGCCCGGATGACCATGCAGAACGCGCTTGGCCTCGCGGTGCGCTGGCTGGAGCCGGACGAGCTCGACCGGCTCAACCCCACCCTGGCGCCCGGGCTCACCTGCGGCGGCACGTACTGCGCGCAGGACGGGTACCTCACCCCGCCGCGCAACGTCACCGCCTACGCCGTGGCGCTAACAACCAGCGGGGTCGTGGTCCGCGAGCGCACGGCGTTCACCGGCCTGGCCGTCCGGGGCGGCCGGGTCACCGGCGTGGAGACGAGTCGAGGGCGCATCGAGAGCCGCTCGTGGTACTGACCGGCGGGCCGGACCTCGCCGAGGTCGCCGGCCTGGCCGGGATCAGCGTTCCGGCCGGCGGGGTGAGGCACCAGGTGGCCGTCACCGAGCCGCACCCCGACCTGGACCCGTCCCGGCTGCCGATGGTGTTCGACCTGTCCGCCGGGCTCTACTGGCGCCCGGAGGAGAAAGGCCTGCTGTTCGGCATGAGCAACCCGGACGAGCAGCCCGGCCCCGGCAACTGCATCGACGACGACTACCTGGCCCGGATGCGCAAGCGCCTGGCCGAGCTTGTCCCGGTCACGCGCGGGCTCGGCCTGCGGCGCGTCTGGGCGGCCACCATCGACTACACCCCGGACCACTTGCCGATCATCGGCCCCGCGTTCATCGATGACCAGATCCATAACGGAGTCACCGTGGCCAGTGCCGGCGGCGCCGGGATGATGTGGGGGCCCGCCGTGGCCCGCGCCGCCTCGGATGTCGCCCTGACCGGTAGCTCTGACGTGGTGGACACGGCCGTGCTGGGCCTGGACCGGTTCGATGCCGAGGGCCACAGCCGCCTGGCCGCCGACCCGATCGCGCTGCCGTTCCCCGCGCACGCCCCGCAGGTGACCCCCGTTCTCGGGAGTCCTGCTGTTTGACCGCAGCGCGCTGGGGCATGTGCCAGATCGAGGCTGCTGCTGCTCCGCGGGCGAAGGTGGCCGGACCGGCCTGGTGGCTGGCGCAGAGCCGCAGCCGCGCCAGAGCCGGCGGGGGAGACAAAGGGGGATCCGTGCCACCGAGGACGTCCAGCACTGCTAGCAGGCCATCGACCAGATCAGGCGCCCGATCCGCGCGCACGCCGCGGACGGCCGCCGCGGGACCCGCCGGTGACGGGAACGGCCGTGCCAGGCGGCAGGTCACCAGCCAGCCGTGGCTGCACCAGCGCGGGGCGGAGGTGCAGGAGTTCGGTACCGTCCGCCAGTTCCCGCTCGGACTCTCCCGTGACGCGCGGCTGTATTCCAGCGAGCGCCTCAACCAGGTCCTCGCCGATACCCAGATCCTGTATGCGCTCTACAAGAAGCATCACTGGCTGATGCGCGGCGTCACGTTCTATCAGTTGCACCTGCTGCTGGACAAGCACGCGGGCGAGCAGCTGGACCTGGTGGACATGATCGCCGAGCGGGTGCAGACGCTGGGCGGCGTTGCGGTCGGGGATCCGCGGCATGTCGCCGAGATCACCACCATCCCGCGGCCGCCGAACGGGGCCGAGGAGGTCCCGGCGATGCTCTCACGGCTCCTGGAGGCGCACGAGACGATCCTGATCGACGCGCATGATGCCGCGACCAGGACAGCCGAGATGGGTGACGACGGAACCAACGACCTGCTGGTCTCGGACGTGATCCGAACCGGAGAGCTGCAGGCATGGTTCCTGGCCGAGCACCTGGTGGACACGCCGCTGGTCCGGGCCTAGTGCGCGGATGCCGTTGCTGCTTGCGCTGAGCTTCCGCTCTGGAGCTCTTTGTTAGATTAGACCGGAAGAGAGCCAAGCGCAGGGGGGCATCATGAACAAGAACCTGCTCGCAGGCCTGGCCGCCGCTAGCTTCCTGGCGGGCGGGGGAGGCACGACCGCCCTGGCCGCCGCCGGCGCACCAGCAGCGGCCGCGAGCACAGCCGCCGTCGTGTCCAGCACCAGGGCACCCTGCCACCATGGCCCGCTCGGGTCACTGGTCGCCAAGGGCACGATCACCAAGGCGCAGGCCATCGCCATCCGCGATGCGCTCGTCACCTACGTGCAC
>WNFI01118949.1_pt1 | contig 11914 bp, 6 predicted proteins | sample 5400471 | NCBI WGS metagenome assembly WNFI01 (sample SAMN13153348, study PRJNA577476) | soil metagenome | isolation source: 100 cm saprolite on Douglas fir-dominated hillslope | place: USA:California | collected 2013-09-17 | reverse complement strand
GGCGCTGCGCTCGCTGGGCGCGATCCTCGCCAAGCACAAGGTCGACGTCGAGATTCCGCCGGAGCTGCCCACGGTGCCCGTCGATGCGGGCCTCATGCAGCGCGTCTTCACGAGCCTCATCGGCAACGTGGCCAAGCACACGCCCGCGGGCACGCACGTGACCATCGCGGCCCGGGCGCTGGAGGATGGCATCGAGGCGAGCGTGGAGGACAACGGCCCCGGCGTTCCGAAGGGCCGGGAGGAGGCCGTGTTCGAATCGTTCTCGCGCGGCGACAAGCCGGCCACGCGGCGCGGCGCGGGCCTCGGGCTCGCGATCAGCCGCGCGATCGTCGAGGCGCATGGCGGCACGATCCGCGCCGAGCCCGGGCGCAAGAAAGGCGCGCGCTTCATCATCACCCTTCCACTGACACCCACACCCCAATGACCACCGCACGCATCGAGTCGCATCCGATCGACGCCTGGGCGCCTTCCCCGGGAGAAGCCGAGCGCGAAGCGCTGTGCCGGGCGCTCGAACAGGGAAACGTGCTGAATTTCCCGCATCTCGCGTTCGAGGTCCTGCCCGCGGAGCGGCGCTTCCTCACCGACGCGTGGGCCACCGAGAGCAACAAGAACATCAGCTTGCGCGCGGGGGCCGCCGCGGTGCGCGGAGCAAGGGGCGATCCCGCGGACCTCGAGATGCTGCGCGCCATGATGGCGCGCTACGCGCAATCGGCGGGCCGGCTGCTCGACAGCCTCTTTCCGCGCTACGCGGCGAGCCGCAGGTCCGGGGCGACGTCCTTTCGCCCATGCAGCATCGAGGGGCGCGGCCTCGGTTGGCGGCGCGACGACACGCGCATGCATATCGACTCGTTTCCGTCGAACCCGGTGCAGGGACGGCGCATCCTGCGCGTGTTCTCGAACGTGCATCCCGGGGGCGTGCCGCGCAGCTGGCTCGTGGGCGAGACGTTCCCGCTCTTCGCGCGGCGCTTTGTCGCGCGCGCGCGCGCGCCGCTGCCCGGATCGTCGGCGCTGCTGCGCAGCCTCGGCATCACCAAGAGCCGGCGCAGCCGCTACGACCACCTCATGCTGCAGCTGCACGACCTCGCGAAGGGCGACGAGGAGTTCCAGCGCGCCGCGCCGCGCCTGCACTTCGATTTCCCCGCGGGCGCGACCTGGATGGCGTTCTCCGACCAGGTGGTGCACGCCGCGACCGCGGGGCAGTTCGCCCTGGAGCAGACGAGCTACGTGGACGTGGACGCGATGCTCGACCGCGCGGCCGCGCCGCTGGCGGTGCTGGAGTCGCTCACCGGCCGCAGCCTCGCCTAGAAGCGCGATCCTCCCAGGATCGAGTCGATGCTGCAGGTCTCCGTGCCGTCGAGCTTGATGTTGAGCCGGATCTGCATCTCGGTGGGAGTGATGAGGAAGCCGCTCGACTCGAAAGAGCCATGCTTGCCGTCGCCGCAGGACATCGTGCCGGTCCACTTGGGCCGCAGCGGGTCTCCCGCATACGTGCCCGCGTAGTTGCAGAAAATGCCGCTGGTGGTCGTTTCGTTCACGTTGATGAGCGCGGACGAAGGATCGTGCGAGATCTGGTAGTCGGCGTAGGTGCCGTGGAATCCCTCGTTCTGCGGCTTGCTGCAGGCCGATCGCGTCTCGATGTTGGCGCCGTTCCAGCCGCCCACCAGCATGGTGAAGTCGGGAGGCCCGCGACGCGCGGCCGGGTTCTGTTGCGCGGAGGCGAGGGGAAGCGCGAGCGCCACGACGGTTGCCGTGGCGATGGTGATGGGCTTCTTCATTCCCATGGGTCCGCGGGCGAGCTTCATCGTTCAATGCATCCGTGATCCAATAGGCCCATGAGACTACGCCCTCTCGGCCGCTCGGGCCTCCAGGTCGCGCCGCTCGCCTTCGGCGGCAACGTGTTCGGCTGGACGGTGGACGAGCCGACCGCGTTCCTGCTCCTCGATACCTTCGTCGACCACGGCTTCAACCTGGTCGACACCGCCGACGTCTACTCGAAGTGGGCGCCGGGCAACCGGGGCGGCGAATCCGAATCGATCATCGGGCGCTGGATCGCGCAGGGCGGGGGCCGGCGCCGCAAGATCGTGCTCGCGACGAAGGTCGGCATGGAGATGCCCGGCGGCAAGAAGGGCCTCGCGAAGAAATACATCAACGAGGCGGTCGAGGAGTCGCTGCGCCGCCTGAGGACCGACTACATCGACCTCTACCAGTCGCACAACGAAGACCCCGACACGCCCATCGACGACACGCTCGATGCGTACGCGCAGCTCATCGGCGACGGCAAGGTGCGCGCGATCGGCGCGTCGAACTACGGCGCGGAGAATCTCGCCAAGGCGCTCGATGCCGCGGAGCGCAAGGGCGCGCCGCGCTACGAGACGCTGCAGCCGCTGTACAACCTCTATTCGCGCGCCGAGTTCGAGGCGAAGCTGCAGCCGCTCTGCGTGGCCGAGGAGCTGGGCGCGATTCCGTACTTCGGGTTGGCGAGCGGGTTCCTCACCGGCAAGTACCGCAGCGAGGCCGACCTCGCGCAGAGCGCGCGCGGCGCGGGCGTGAAGAAATACCTGAACGAACGCGGGCTTCGCATCCTCGCGGCGCTCGACCAGGTCGCGAAAGCGCAGCACGCCAAGCCCTCGCAGATCGCCCTCGCCTGGCTCATGGCCCGCCCCGCCATCGCCGCCCCCATCGCCAGCGCCACGACCCTCGCCCAGCTGCGCGAGCTCATGGCCGCCGTGGACATCGATCTCGACGCGGGCTCGATGGAGTCGCTCGACCGCGCAAGCGCGTAACGNNCGTTCAAGCCGTTGTTACGGAGAACACCGAGACAGGGGAGACACGGAGACGCTGGAAAAAGGATTGTAGATAGTTCGCGGTATGGATCCGATCGCGTGAAGTTTCAAGCTATCGAGCTTTCTCAGTGTCTCCCCTGTCTCGGTGTTCTCCGTAACAACGGCTTGAAGGAACAGCGAAGCGTCGACGTAAAAGAAAAGCGGCCCGAAGGCCGCTTTTTTTTTGGAGTGAAGTAGCTCAGGCGACGGCGGTGGCGGCGTCGTTGGCCGCGAGGAAGCCGCCGGCGTTCTCGGCGTTGATCGGGCGCGAGAGCAGGAAGCCCTGGCCGAATTCGCAGCCCAGCTCCTGCAGCTGCATCAGCTGCGCGCCGGTCTCGATGCCCTCGGCATAGACCTGCTTGCTCAACGCCTGGCCGAGCTTGAAGATCGCCTTCACGATCTCGCTGCCCTCGGTCTCGAGCGACATGCGCTCGATGAACGAGCGGTCGATCTTGAGCGCGTCGATGGGCAGCGTCGCGAGGTAGGACAGCGACGAGTAGCCGGTGCCGAAGTCGTCGATGGAAAGCTGCACGCCCATCTGGCGCAATGCCGTGAGCGTCGAGACCGCGTTCTCGATGCCGTCCATCAGCACGCTCTCGGTCACTTCGAGCGTGAGCTGCGCGGCGCTCATCTCGGCGGCCTGGAGCGCGCGCCCGACGTGCGAGACGAAATCGGGGTGCGTGAGCTGCAGGCTGGAGACGTTCACGCTCATGCGCAGCGTGTCGCTGTCGCGGATGGTGCGCCACTCGCGCATCTGGCGGCAGGCTTCCGACAGCACCCAGTTGCCGAGCGGCACGATGAGCCCGGTCTCCTCGGCGACGGGGATGAAGGTGGCGGGTTCGAGCAAGCCCCGCTCCGGATGGTTCCAGCGCACCAGCGCTTCGAATCCCTGCAGCTTCCTGTCCTTCAGCGTGAGGATCGGCTGGTACTCGAGGTAGATCTGCCCCTGCCCCAGCGCGCGGCGCAGCTCGTTCTCGAGCTGCAGCTGCTCGGCGACGTGGCGATGCAGGCTCGAGTCGAAGAGCGCGTATTGCGCCTTGCCCTTGGACTTCGCCTTGTACATCGCGATGTCGGCGTCGCGGATGATCTGGTCGGAGGTCTGGTAATTGTTGGTGCTGAAGGTGATGCCGATGGAGGCGCTCACCGCGACTTCCATCGAGCCCAGGCGGATCGGCTTCTCGAGCTCCTTCTGGATGCGCTCGGTGAGGTCCACGGCATCGCGCTGGCGGTTCAGGTCTTCCACCAGGATCGCGAACTCGTCGCCGCCCAGGCGCGCCAGCACATCGGTGGGACGCAGCATCGCGCGCAGGCGCCGCGCCACGCTCACCAGAAGCTCGTCGCCGGCCTTGTGGCCGAGGCTGTCGTTCACCAGCTTGAAGCGGTCGAAGTCGAGGTACATCACCGCGAAGCGCTGGTCCGGGTGGCGCTGCACGCGCGCGATGGCGCGGTTCAGCTGCTCGTCGAAGTGCACGCGGTTGGAGAGCTGCGTGAGGCTGTCGTGGTAGGCGTTGTGGTAGAGCTCGGCCTCCGCGCGGCGGCGGGCGCTCACGTCCTGCGCCTGCACGATGAGGTTGTGGGTCTTGAACTGCCAGTCGCGGGCGAGCGAGATGTTGAGCGACATCCAGACGTCGGAGCCGTCGCGATGGCGGCCGCGCACCTCGGTATGGACGCTGGCGAGCTCGCCCTTGACCAGCTTGTCGACCGGGCCCTGCAGCGCGCCGAGGTCTTCCTCGTTCACGAGCGCCTTCAGGTCGGCCGAGAGGAGCTCGCCGCTATTGCGTCCCAGCATCTCGCAGAACGCCTTGTTGGCCTGGATGAAGCGGCCCTCGCTCGTGACCAGCGCCATGCCGATCGCCGCGTGGGTGAAGGCGCTGTGGAAGCGGCTTTCGCTTTCCCTCAGCTCCTCGACGTGGCGCTCGTCCGATTCCTTGCGCTGGAAGTAGTAGTGCAGCGTCGACAGGAACATCGTGATGAGCGGCACCGCGATCATGAGCGCCGGGAGGCCGAACTGCTGGAAGCCGATGTAGAGGATGCCCGCGATCGATGCACCGGTCGCGTAGGCCAACCCGATCCAGCCCATGTCCCTCAGCCAGCGCCACGGCGTGAAGCCGGAGCCGCGCTTCAGCGCGATCAGCGTGGAAGTCAGCAGCGTATTCGCGACCCAGTAGAGGACGGCGAAAAGCATCACCAGCGCGATCACCACGCCGTTCCCGAAGCCCGCGCCCACGACCAGCGTGCGCGCCTGCTCGAAGAGCGTGCCGCACACCAGCATCGCGAGGGACGCCATGGCCGGCGTGCCGACGCGGCTCGTCCAGCGCGTGGAGGTGCGCCAGGAGGCGACCGCGCCCTCGACCGACGCCGCCAGCACCGCGGCGGGCGGGCCGAACACCAGCATCATGAGGAAGATGAAGATCTCGCCGCCGGCGATCGACGTCTTCGCTCCCGGGATGCGCACGGGGAAGAGGCCCACGATCGCCGCGACTACCGCGCCGACCATCACCTGGAGAAGGAGCATTCCTTCGAGCTCTCCCAGCTTGGCGATCGCGTAGATGAGCGCCCAGATGCCGAGGAAGACCACGGTCCACCAGTATCGGCGTGCCGCCGGGGTGTAATCCTGCATGTCGATCAGGGACATGTTCGCCTCTTCGCTTTTTGCGTGCGTTTTCTGCGGAGATCTATTCGCCCAGGATCAACGCCTGCTCGGCATTGACCAGCCCTTCGGATAACACGAGCCCCTCGGAGAGCACGATGCCTTCGGAGAGCACGATGCCTTCGGAGAGCACGATGCCTTCGGAGAGCACGATGCCCTCGGAGAGCACGATGCCTTCGGACAGCACGATGCCTTCGGACAGCACGATGCCCTGGCCGGTCATGTTCGCGACCTGGAGGCCCAGCATGAATGCGCCCGTGTGGGCGAGGGCGCTGCTCGAGCCCAGCGCGTCGGTGAGCGACACCACCCCGGGGCTCACCAGCCCTCCGGTGGGCGCGGGCGCGTTGGGATCCACGTAGGCCGCGCTCGAACCGACCCAGAGGAGCCGCGGGTCGTAGACCGCCTGGTATTCGTTGAAGAGGTCGTCGCCGGCGAGGACGAAGCGCCCGCCCATGAACACGAAGCGGCTCCAGTTCACGACCTGCCCGTCGATGAGGGAGGAGGGGGCCGGCATGGCCTGCCCGGCCGACAGCATCGAGGCGCCCACGGAAATCGTTCCCGCGCTCACGCGCGAGGCGAGGTCGGTGACGAGCACATCCGCGATCGACACGGCGCCGGGGACGTTCACGAGGCCCACGCCCTGGTCCATCAAGGTGTATCCCGGAAGCGGTTGGGCCGTGTATTGAAGGATCGCCTTCACGAGCGGCGGCGTGAGGCCGGGGTTGGCTTGCAGGAGCAGCGCCACCGTCCCCACGACCACCGGGGTCGCGAACGATGTCCCGCTCGCCTGCATGAGGCCCGCGCCGTCCAGGGCCGGCTGCACGATGAGCTGCGGGAAGCTGGTGGCGAGAACATTCGAGGTGAGCCCGAGGCGATCGGTCGACAGAGCGCCGATCACGCGGTTGCCGGGCGCGATGACGTCCGGCTTGAGGATGTTGTCGTGCTGCACCGCGCCGGCCGCGTCGATGTACGTGCCGCGCGTCGGGCCGCGGCCGCTGAAGCCGTTGACGGTGTCGTCGGTGCGCTCGGGTGTATTGCGCGGGTTGGCCGAGCCCACGGTGATGACCGACGGCTCGTTGCCCGGAGAGCTGACCGAGCCGTAGACGTTCGTCCCGGTGGACCCCAGGCCGTAGTTGCCGGATGCGACGACGACGGTGATCCCGGCGGCCACGGCGGCGCGGGCGGCGGCGCACAGCGGGTCGGTGAGGTAGGAGTCGGCGGAGCTCGTGCCGAGGCTCATGTTCAGCACGCGGATGCCGTACTGGTTCGCGTGCGCGATGACCCAGTCGATTCCGGCAATCGTGGTCGCCATGTCGCCGTTGCCGGTGGCGTCGAGGACGCGCACGTCATAGATGGAGGCGCCGGGTGCGATGCCGGTGTTGTCGATCGAGCCCGGGACGGAGCGGCCGGCCGCGATCGAGGCGACCAGGGTGCCGTGGCCAAAAGGATCCTGGAAGAGGCTCGCGCTCGAATCGACGGGCGTGTCGAGCGTGGCGCCCGGCGCGGTGAAATCGACGCTCACCTTCACGCGCGAGCTGCCGTCGGCGGAGATCATGGAGCCGTGCGTGGACATCACGCCCGAATCGAGGACCGCGATGCCGACCCCGCTGCCGTCGAGCGCGCCGCCGCCGCCGACGGTGTGGACGTCGCCGGCTCCCGTGACCATTTCCAGCATGCTGTCCGCGCGCACCACCGTGCGGTTGGGCGCGATGCGGAAGATGTCGGGGCGCTGGCTGAGCAGCCTCACGGCCGTTGCGGGCAGTGTGACCGCGATCCCGTTGACGGACTGGAACTGCCGGGTGACCGTGCCGCCCATGGCGGTGATCACGTGCCGCAGCGCGGTCAGCTCGGCATCATTCTTGGTGTTGGAGAGGATGACGACACTCAGCTGCAGGCCCCAAGGGGTCGGCTTCACCCACTTGTCGCGGCCGTTGCCCTTGCCGTTGAGGACGTCGTCGAGGTCGCGGGAGATCTTGTTGCGGCCATTGTTGGCCTTGTTGCCCTGGCTGTTGCCGTTGCCATTCCCGTTGCCATTGCCGGCAAGCGCGCTGTCCGCGCCGACCACCAGCAAAAGGGAAAGCGCGGCCGCTGCGAGCCGGCGAAGGATGGATCCTGTTCGGTTGTTGCTATTCATGTTGTTGCTCCACGGGTGTGTGACGCAGCGCACATCTCTGCCCGAATATAGGCTTGGCCCCCCGGATGCCGGTGTGATGTAACGCACAGTGCGAATTACAGCGGTAGCTCGATTACAGCCGTAAGAATCGGGGCGTTCGGGGCCCAGGCTCACGTGCTGAGCCATGCGCCCGCTATCATTCGGGCCTATGCACCGCGACCGTCCCCGTCTGGAAAAAGCCGAGCTGTTTGCAAGACTTGGGGAAGGCCACGGGGCGCGCCTCACGGTGCTCGCGCCCAACCGGCGCCTGGCCCAATCTCTCCAGCGCGATTTCGACCGTCGCCAGCAATCCGGCGGGCTTGTAACCTGGGAGACCGCGGATGTGCTGCCCTTCGGCGCGTTCGTGCAGCGCTTCTGGGACGACGCCCTGTTCTCGGAAGCGGGCGCCGCCATCCCCGTCCTTCTCACCGGCGCGCAGGAGCAGGCGCTGTGGGAAGAGGCCATCGCCGGGACGCGCTACGCCGCAACGCTGTTTTCGTCGGCGCCGGCCGCGGCGCAGTGCCGCGAGGCCTGGCAGCTCGCGCACGGATGGCGCTTGCCGCTCGACGGCGTCCAGGCAAACCGATGCCGCGCGGCTTCCCGACGTCGTCGCACCCCTCCTGCCGCTCGCCGCGCTGCGCAAGCCCGCCGTCGTGGTGCTGTTCGGCTTCGACCTCGTCACGCCGCAGATGCACGACTTCCTCGATGCGCTGGCCGCGCAGGGATGCGGCGTTCTCGAAGCGGCAGGCGTTCCGCGGGCCGCGTCCGTCAAGCGCGTGGAGCTCGTCGAAGCGAAGGACGAGGTCGAGGCGGCGGCGCGGTGGGCGCGGTCGCGATTGGAGCAGGGCGCCCGGCGGATCGGCGTCGTCGTTCCGGACCTCGGGGCGAGACGCTCGCAGGTGCAGCGGACGTTTGCGACGGTGATGCAGCCCGGTTATCTCGTGGCGCCGCAGGGTGCCGTGCTGCCGTTCGACATCTCGCTCGGGAAGGCGCTCACGGAATTCCCGCTGGCCGCCGATGCGTTGCTCATCCTCGCGATGGCGGGCCCCGAGGCGGCCTTCGAAGACGCGAGCCGGGTGATCCGCTCTCCCTTCATCGCGGGCGGCGAGGCGGAGCTCGGCGTGCGCGCGCGCCTCGATGCCCGGCTGCGCTGGCGCGCCACGCCTTCGCTCGGCCTCGACGCACTGGTGCGCATGTGCAAGTCCGACAGGGCGCCGCGCGCGCCGGTGCTCGTCGACCGGCTGGAGCGCCTCGCGGCGTTTCGCAAGACCGACCTGTTTGTGCCCAGGGCGGCCTCGGAGTGGGCGCGGTCGTTCTCCGATGCGCTGCGGCTCGTCGGTTTCCCCGGCGAGCGCGCCCTCGATTCGGCCGAGCACCAGGCACTCGACAAGTGGCACGAGCTCGTCGTCGAATTGGCGACGCTCGAGCGCGTGACCGGGAAGATGGGCTTCGTCGCCGCGCTGCAGCGGCTGCGCGCGATGGCGCGCGACACCGTGTTCCAGCCCGAGGCGCGCGACGTTCCGATCCAGGTGATGGGCATCCTCGAATCGGCGGGGCAGGAGTTCGAGCACCTGTGGATCATGGGGCTCACGGATAAGCAGTGGCCGCTTCCCGCGCGGCCCGCGCCGTTCATTCCGGTGCGGCTGCAGCGCGCGGCGGGCATCCCGCAGTCGGACCCCGCGACGTCCCTCGAGCTCGACCGGCGCATCACGCGCGGCTGGATGGAGTCGGCCGCCGAGGTCGTGGTGAGCCATGCGCGCATGGAGAAGGAAAGCGAGCTCTCCCCGAGCCCCCTTATCACGTCGATCGCGGTCGCGCCGATCGAGGACCTCGCGATTGCCGCGGCCGCGACGCTGCGCGATGCGATGCGCGGATCCGCGCCGATCGAGACGCTGCAGGACGGGACGGCCCCGACGCTCGACGCGGCGAGCCGCACGGGGGGCACGCGCCTCTTCAGGGACCAGGCGGCCTGTCCGTTCCGCGCCATGGCGCATCACCGCTTGCGTTCCGAGCCGCTCGAGACGCCGCGGCCGGGGCTCGATGCGCGGGACCGCGGCACGCTCGTGCACGAGATGATGCGGGCGGTGTGGAAATCGATCGAGACGCAGCTCGCCCGCGAATGGCTCGACCTCGAGCGGCGCCGCGGGGACTTCGAAGTGATCGCCACGGAGGAGAAGCGAGTGATGAGCTTCGGCGGCATCACCGTCAACGTGCGGCTCGATCGTCTCGACCGCATCGGCAACGGCCAGGCGGTGATCGATTACAAGACCGGCCAATGCAAGACATCGGACTGGATGGGAAACCGCCCGGAGGAACCCCAGGTGCCGATGTACGCGTCGTCGGTGGAGGAGGGCGTGGCGGCGGTGGCATTCGCCGTCGTGAAATCGGGCGACTCGAAGTTCCGCGGCATCTCGCGCGTTCCCGAGCAGATCCCGAACCTGCGCACCATCGACAAGGATCCGGCCGGCAAGAAGCTCTATCGCAATTGGGACCACCTGGTCGGCGGATGGCGCGTGGCGCTCGATGCGATCGGGCGCGGATTCGCCGAGGGTGACGCGCGCGTCGATCCCAAGCGGGGGCCGACAACCTGCGAGAACTGCGACCAGCACATGTTCTGCCGCATCGCGGAGAAAGCGCCCTTCGGCGCGATCGGCCAGGGCGAAGGGGAAGCCGATGAGTGACGCCGTGCGCGCACCCGACCAGGCGCAGCGCGATCGCGCGCTCGACCCGTCGCGGTCGTTCATCGTGCAGGCGCCCGCCGGTTCCGGGAAGACCGAGCTCCTCATCCAGCGCTTCCTCGCGCTGCTGGGCCGCGTGGACCGCCCCGAGGAGATCGCCGCCATCACGTTCACGATCAAGGCCGCGGCCGAGATGCGGCTCCGGGTATTCGATGCGCTGCGCGCCGCGCGCTACCAGCCGCGTCCCGAAGCGCCCCACGAAGCCAGCACCTGGGACCTCGCACGCGCCGCGCTCGTGCGCAACGACGCGCTCGGCTGGGAGCTCGAGGAGAGCGCCGACCGGCTGCGCGTGCAGACCATCGACGCCCTGTGCATGTCGCTCACGCGGCAGATGCCGGTGCTGTCGCAGTTCGGCGGCCAGCCCGACATCATCGAGGACGCATCGCTCCTCTACGCGGAGGCGGCGCGCAACCTCGTCGCCGCGGTCGAGGACGCCGGACATCCGGGAGCCGACAGCATGGCGGCGCTCCTCACCCACCTCGACAACGACGCCGGGCAGGCGGAGAAGCTGATCGCCGTGATGCTCGCGCAGCGCGACCGCTGGGTGCGCATGCTCGCGCATACGAAGGATCGGGCGGCGCTCGAGGAAACGCTGGACCAGGTCCGGCGCGTTGCGGTCGATCGCGCGCGGGCGCTCTGGCCCGCGAGTGTCGCCGCGCCCAGGTCCGCCGCAGCCGATGCGTGGATCACGCACGCCAGGGCGATGCTCACCAAGGACGGCGCGTGGCGAGCGCGAGGAGTACAAGGCCGACTTCATCGAGATGGGGCAGGGAGCGCTGCGTGCGTTGGAGGGCGAGGACGGCCCGACCGACCTGCTGCTCGTGCTCGATTACCGCATCCGCCACATCCTCGTCGACGAATTCCAGGACACCTCGTTCACGCAGTTCGACCTGCTGAAGCTCCTCACGTCGGGATGGGAAGACGGCGACGGACGCACGCTCTTCGTCGTGGGCGACCCGATGCAGTCCATCTACCGCTTCCGCGAGGCGGAAGTGGGCCTCTTCCTCGAGGCCTGGCACCACGGCATCGGCGGCGTGCCGCTCGAGCCGCTCACGCTCTCGGCGAATTTCCGCTCGCAGGCCGGCATCGTCGACTGGGTGAACACCGCGTTCGCGCGCGTGATGCCGGCGAGCGAGGACATTCCCGGCGGCGCCGTGACCTATTCGCCCTCGCAAGCCGTGCACGCGCGCGAGGCCGAGGCGGTTCGCGTGCATGCGTTCTTCGACGGCGATGCGGTGGGGGAGGGCCGGCGCGTGGCGCAGGTCGCGGGCGAGGCTGTCGCGGGGGGATCATCGGTCGCGATCCTGGTGCGAAGCCGCAGCCACCTGTTGGAGATCATGCCGCGGCTGCGCGAGGCGCGGCTCAAGTTCCGCGCGGTCGAGATCGAGTCGCTGGGTCACCGGCCCGCGGTGCAGGACCTCCTCGCGCTCACGCGCGCGCTGGCGCATCTCGCGGACCGGCCCGCGTGGCTCGCCCTGCTGCGAGCGCCCTGGTGCGGGCTCACGCTTGCGGATCTGCTCGCGCTCGCGGCGGACGATGGCGCCACCGTTTG
>WNFI01311567.1_pt1 | contig 11916 bp, 8 predicted proteins | sample 5400471 | NCBI WGS metagenome assembly WNFI01 (sample SAMN13153348, study PRJNA577476) | soil metagenome | isolation source: 100 cm saprolite on Douglas fir-dominated hillslope | place: USA:California | collected 2013-09-17 | reverse complement strand
CTTAGGTAACCAGAAAAGTTCCACTTCGAAAATGGCCCAAAAGAGTAGGGACAGCGGCTGAAAGGGGGATAAGAGCAGTGCAACCACAGAAGAAACAGGGATAAAACGCGGAAGGACTTTTAATGCGCAGGGTTTCAGATCAAAAAGATTTTCTTAGCGTACTTAGTAGCTTTTCCTTAGCGAACTTAGTGTTAAATGCGTTTGGTGGAAAACTTGCAGATTGCTCGGCTTGTTTGCGACGAAACACAATTCTTGGCGTTACTTAGAAAGTCCAAAGCCCTTAACGGTAAGATCGCTAAGAAAGGGCCGCTAAGTACACTAAGAAAATCTTTCTTGCCTGGAGACTGCGCGCTTTCGCGAAAAATACGCAAAGACTGGAATGCCTGCGAGAATTACCAGCACTCCGTATCCGGAGCTTGGCCAATTGCCGACGAAGGTGTAGCACAACAGAGCTGCGGCGACACCTACGAAAATTGCCGGGACGAACGGATATCCCCACATGCGATAGGGGCGCGCTAAATTCGGATCACGGTGGCGGAAGACAAAGATCGTGCTCCCCGCAATCATGTAGAACAACCACTCGGCGAAGATAGTCAGAGAGAAGAGTTGCCGAAAACTTCCTCCCAAAAGCAGCAGCGCAATCGACAATGCCGCCTGTACTATGATCGCGGTCGACGGCGTATGAAACCGTGGATGCACCTCCGCCAACGCGCGAAAGAAATATCCATCGCGGGCCACCGCAAACGGAACGCGCGCCCCGCTCATGATCGTGCCATTGAGCGTGACCAGCATCGATACAGCCATGCCCGCCGACACAATGCTGGCGCCCATTTGACCCATGACCAGCGCCACCGCATCTGACGCCGCACGCGGCGACGCTGCAATCACACTCGCCGGCAACACGTACTGCACGCCCGCATTCACCAGCACATACAAGACGCCAACCGTCGCGACGCCTGCGATCAATGCAATCGGAATGTTCCTCTCGGGACGCTTCACCTCGCCCGCCACCATGTTCAGGTCATTCCATCCGTCATAGGCCCACAGCGCGGCCACTAGCGCTGCCATGAATCCCGCGATCCCGCCGGTCGCCCCGCTGAACGTTCCTGCAAAATTGCTCCAGCCGCGCCCTGTAGCCGTGCCCGCTCCGCTGAAGCACACGGCCACGATCCCCAGAATGATTGCGACCTTCAGCAGCGTAAACACCAGCTGAAACTCTCCCGCCTTCTTCACTCCGATGTAATTTAGAAAGGAAATCAGAATCGCGGTAGCAATCGCAACTAGCTGTCGGTCGCGATCGAGCCAGGCTTCGCAATGACAAACCAAGTCCACGCGTAGAGAAAGCCCGGCAGCGGCCCGTATCCGTCGCGGACGTACACATATTCACCGCCCGCCTGCGGCTTCATCGCGCCCAGTTCGGCGTAAGTGAGAGCCCCCGCAAACGAGAGCAACCCTCCCACGATCCATGCCAGATAAACCAACTTGGCCGAGCCCACCGCCTGCATCATCTCAGCCGGAACCAAAAAGATGCCGCTGCCAATGATGGTCCCCACGACGATAGCCGCCGCGTGGCTCACCCCCAAATCACGGGCAAGTTCAGGACGGACCGTGGTTCTCTCGGTTGCTTCTGCCATAGTTGAAGTGTGCCAGTATACGTGAGGATCAGACACGCTTTAACCACAAAGTATCGGAGGCACCAATGCTACGAGAGCGTCACCTGAGCGAGTGTTGGTTGTGCGGTACTTTACAGCAGCTTTGCGTACTCCGCTTTGGCTTGCTTCAGGATGGGAATATCAGGGTCAGCGTCCTTCCAAAGGTTGAGGAAATCCTTGTAGGCGGCGAGGGCGCGTACACGGGCGGCATCGGCATCTGCGCCCTGCCCATGTGCTTGAAAAGTCCTAGACTGCAAGGTATTGGCCCGAGCCACTCCCAGATGTGCTAATGCTCCCGTCCAGCAGTTCCAGACGATACCGCTGTGTTCGATGATTTTCTGAAACTCCGCGGCCGAGTCCTTGCCCTGTCCTGCGGCCAAGTATGCTTCTCCGCGCACGTACACATGGTAAAGGCAGGAAATATTGGCGACGAATTGAATTGCCCCCAACTCAATCGGTGAAGGAGATTGCAAGGCAGTCAGGGCGGAAGCCGTGTCCTTTCGATCCAGCGCCAGTTGCGCCTGAATTTCAGGCAGCCAAAGCGACTGCATTTGGGTATCCAGCGGATAGCGTTTGCCCAAGTCTTGTGACAAGGACTGGGCTCGCGTTGTATCTCCAGCCATGCCAAACGCAAGTGCGACTTCGACTCCTACACCCTGACTGGTCGGCGCAAGCTTCAAAGCCTCTGCTGCTAACTGGCGACTTTCTGTGGCATTGCCGTAAGCGGCTTCTCGCTGCGCAGCAATCGCGTACGATATTGCGCCGCTTTCCTTGCTGTCCGCACGGATGGCGGAGTCCACCGCCTGCTTGGTCAGATCTCGCGCCTTGCTCAGATGACCAGCGTAGGCTTCGCTGTCGGATGCCAGCGCCAGCGCAACATTCTCTTCGGGCTTGCCCGCAAACCACTGTTGCTGTTCCGCCATTGCCGCCGAGTCTGACGCGAGAAAGGCAAGAGCGTAGAGTGCAGTGCGGAGTTGGGCATCATCGATTTTTCGAACCTGCGCATCGCTGATGATCTGACGCGTTTCGTCGAAGCGCTGCAAGGCAAGGGTGTAGCCGGCAAGATTCTCGTCCGCATCCCACGGACTTGAACTAAGGCGCATGAATTGCCGAATCGTCTCTATGGCTTTCTCAAACTGCCCTTGTGTGGCATACACAAGGCTCAGCCTATAGTACGGAGCGGGTGTCCCGGCGTACTCCTCAGTCTCCTCTTGCAGCGTCTGTGCCGCTTTATCGAGTTCTCCGGTTACATTCTGATAGTAGCTGGCAGCGATCGACAGCTTTTCCCGCTGGCTGGCATGTTCCCGCAACTGGAACGCCTTGGTAAAGTATTCACTGGCTCGCCCTGTTTGGCCGAGAGCCATGTAGTCGTTTCCCACCACACGGTAAGCCGTGGCAAAATTCGGATCGAGCTCGATGGCATGTTGAGAGTGTCCAAGGCTGTACGCCTTCAGGGCTTCGAGCGAAGACGTGGTCGCCTCTTCGAGCGGAACATCAAACCTCTTTACGGTAGCCAACGATTCACCCAACTCACTGCGTAGCTGGGATGCCGCCTTGCCCAGCGCGTCCAGCACCTTCTCCTTCGACGCCGCCGTTACCTGCCCCTCGGCCAACGGGTCTCCGCTCTGGCAATTCACCGCCTTCAACCCCAGAACATACTCGCTTCCCAGGCTGCCAATGGACCCGGCAATGTAGGCCTTGCTGCCCGCCCTCTGGCAAAGCTCGCGAGCCAGGTCGGGTGTCAGTTTCGTGTCGACCGGGCGCGTCATCAATTTCAAGGTCTTCGCCACTTGGCTATCTGAGAGCACATTCAGGAAAGGCGATTGCTGCAGAGAAACGGTGAGCGCCGTCTTGAGCGTGTCATCAAACACCGAATCGCCTGTGCTGTTGGAAAAATCAGTGAGGACGATGGTGTCTTTCTCATTAAGGCGGTGCGTTGCCTGCCGTGAGCGGAAATAAAACAATCCTGCGATTGCAACCGCTACAAATATCACGGCTGCGGGGACCAGAACCTTCCACAGTTGCCGGCCCGCGACAGAAACTCCAGCAACCTTCGTGGCGCGTGATGGCACACGGGAAGCAAGCGTAGCGGAGGAGCCCGATGCTGGCGGCGATTGGGCGACCTGACGGCCGCTTCCCTGTGCCACCGCGACAGATCCTGAACTCGCAGCTTTGACTCGGCCTGTCTCGGTATCTCGCTTCAGCCGTTGCAGGTCGGCGCGTATTTCCGCCGCACCCTGATAGCGGAGACTGCGGTCTTTCTCCAGCGCCTTGTTGATAATGTCTTCCAGCTTGGCCGGGATATCGCGATTGAAACGAATCGCAGGAGGCGGATCGAAGTTCAAGATCGCATTGAAGGTCAGCGCCGTAGTTTCGCCATGGAATGGCAACACTCCCGTCGCCATCTCGTACAGAACTATGCCGAATGAAAACAGATCGGTTCGAGCATCCAGGTTCTTGCCCCTGGCTTGCTCGGGCGACATGTAAGCCACTGTGCCGAGCGTAGAACCGGGACTGGTGAGATGATCCGACTGCACAGAAACCGTCTGCGTGTTGAGAGCTGCAATGTTGCTCGCAGAACTGCCTGCCAGGCTGATCTTCGCTAGGCCAAAATCCAGAATCTTAGCGTGACCACGCTTTGTCACGAAGATGTTCGCGGGTTTGATGTCGCGATGGACGATGCCTTCTGCGTGAGCTGCGTCGAGAGCATCCGCGATCTCAATCGCCAGACTAACTAATACTTCCGTCTCCATGGGCCTTCCGCCGATGGCGTGCGTCAGCGTCATGCCGTCCAGAAACTCCATGGCGATGAACGCTTCGCCGCGCTGGTCATCAATTTCATGGATGGTGCAGATGTTCGGATGATTTAGAGCGGATGCGGCCTTTGCTTCCCGCTGGAAGCGGCTTAGAGCTTGCGGGTCTTTGGCTACATCGTCAGGCAGGAACTTGAGGGCGACAAAGCGGCCAAGCTTCACATCCTCAGCCTTGTAGACCACACCCATCCCACCGCCACCCAGCTTTTCGACGATGCGGTAGTGCGAGATTGTCTGCCCGATCATTGGCGCGAATCTTACGTCCGGGGAACCTGCAAGTCAATGAACCCAGTCGAGTTGACGGTGCAACATGAAAGTTGGCCATATGAGAGTCGGCGATAGTTCGCTTTTAAATCAGGTCCTGAAACGGCTTGATTATTCGCGCAGTCCCGACGGAAGAAGACTCGCCCCATACCCCACCGCAAAGGTCACGGCCGCCCCTACCATTACCCACCACGTCCACGGAGCAGAAATACTCCCAGCAGCGCTCCGTACGCCACCGAGGCGATTTGCAGCCCAACTTCGACGACGCGCCCCACTCGATGCAGGGCCAACACCGCCAGCGAAAACAGAACCAGCGCCCACAGCACCGTCGCCACTCGCGACAGCCGCATCTTCGTGCGCTCTTCGGCTCGCGGGCGCAGCCGTACATAGAAGTCGAGAATAGTGGTCGACGAGAGCGCATTCAAGGCCGCGCTCAAGTTCGACATCGCCGCCGCCAGAATCGCAGCAATCAGCAATCCAGAAATTCCGTGTGGCATGCGCGTCACAATAAACGTCGGATAGATTCTGTCCGGCTTTCCAAACATCGCCGAAGGCACCCGGTAGTAAGCCCACAGCATGATCCCGACCGTCAAGAAAAGTGCGAATTGAAACAAAACGGCCACGCCGCTCGACACTAGGGCCGTCGCCGATTGCTTCTGTCCACGCGCCGCCAACAGCCGCTGCACAATCAACTGATCGGTGCCATGACTCGCGGTCGTGAAAATTGCCCCGCCCACAACTCCCGCCCAGAACGTATACGGAATCCAAATGCTGCTGCTGAAGTCGAACACCCGTAGCTTGCCCGCACTCGCCGCCGCCGCATGAATCGCCGACCATCCTCCGGGAACAAGATGCGCGATAGTCACCAGCCCCACCAGCGTGCCGCCTACATAGATTGCGGTCTGAACCACGTCGGTCCAGATCACTGCGGCCAGACCGCCCTCAAACGTATAAATCACAGTCAGCGCGGTGATGATCGCAATCGACGCGACCTCGCCCGTCCCCAGCGCAATCGACACCACAATCGCTACCGCATACACACGTACACCCTCTGCTGCCGCTCGGGTTAGCAGAAAAAGTCCGGCAGTCAGCGACCGCAACCCGCGGCCAAAGCGGCGTTCGATCAGTTCATAAGCGGTATACAGATCGCCGCGAAAATAATGCGGCAGCAGCACAAAGCTAATGACCACGCGCCCGACCACGTAGCCCATCACCACCTGCAAAAAAGTCAGGTTCGTGTCGTAGGCCAGCCCCGGAATGCTGATGATGGTCAGCGTGCTGGTTTCGGCGGCAACTATGGAAAGCGCAATCGCCCACCAGGGAATATCGCGCCCGGCGAGAAAGTAATCGCGCAATGAGCGCTGCTTCTTGCGGAAGCGTAACCCAAACAGCGTGATCCCCGCCAGATAAAGCGCGATGATCGCGAAATCAATCCGGTTCAGGCCCATATCGGAGACAAGAGTTGGACACAGCGCCTACTCATCCGCTGTTTTTCCAGCGGACTCCGCGGCCTTCCTAGCGAACGTGGCACTGATCTAACTCTTGATTTCATCGAGGGCAGGAAACGATTGTGGAGAGCATAGAGTCCGCTCGGAAAACGGAGTTTTCAACCATTGCTGGCGGTCCGCCTCAGTCAGGCTGGTAAAGGCTTTCCTGGCGCCCACGGCCATGGCATCATTCTGGCAAATCACCGCGCGAATATGCAGTTGTCTCGATGTACTCAGCGAAAGCCATGACGTAACCGCGCGATGCGCGCTCTGTTCCGACCAATCCCCCTTGAGCATCTTCATTTCGACCTTGTTGGGTTTAGTCGAACGCATTCCCAGAGTGCGCAGATTCGCCGCACTGCTGCTGCTTGGACCTTCAATATAAAGAACGTTGCCTTCGGTGGTGAGCGCGGCGAGTTGCTTGCCCTGAATCCGTCCCACTTCTTCCTGATCGGGACTCACCGCGAACACCGGGGCCTGAGCGGTCCGCCGCAGTTCAGCAATGTAGTCGGCCTCGCGATTCAGAATTCCCCAGCCAATGCCCGCCGCCACTGCCGCCTTCGCTACTTGCGTCATGGCGGTTCCCACCGGTTCAACCAGAATCGCATTCGGCCGCTGCGTCCGGCTTTGAATGATCTTTACCAATTGTTGCGATTGATTGACAGCGTCGTTGTCCGCATAAATGATACTGATCTTTATGCCCAGCCGGGATGCAACTTCGGTCGCGGCGGCCGATTGTTCGGCTTGGTAATCGTTATCTCTGGTGATCAGAGCAACAACGACGGTCAAATTGTTCATGGAAAGTTTGGGCCCAAATCTTCTCGGCGCAGCTTGAAATCGTGAATACTAAATGTCGATCTGGAAAAATAAGCGATCTCATCTTACACTAAGCTTCTTTACACGACCTTCCGCGTCACGCTTTCCGCCGGATCGTAAACTTCCGACGAAATTGCCACCAGCCGTAGCTCTCCTTCGCCGTCGTTGCGCACTGCATGCGAAGCTCCTGGCGATACCAGCACCAGCACGGCGCCGCGGCCATCGAACTCCCGGTGCTGCGCCACTTCGTTTTCACCTTCATCCCAATGAAACGACCACTTCACACCGGGCAGCACCATGATCGCCTCTCTGCGCTTCAAATGGTAATGGTTTCCGCGTACCGCTCCAGGCTTGGAAGAGGACAGATGCACGTCCGACATGCGCCCTACAAATTGCAGAGCCTGAGCCGGCGCGGTGAAACTGAATCCCCGTGCGTCTCCGCCATTGTTCAATTCCGATATTTGAATCTTCATCTCGCTCTCCTTCGTCGCTCACTCAGTCGGACGCTTCAATTATGAAGTTATTCCGCATCCGGAGCGAGTGCATCTTCGTAGTCTTAAGGACATGCCCCTTGTCACTGCGGCGGCTTGTCTGCTGTGTTAAAACTAACCTGTGCCCTACTACCTAGGGATTGACGGCGGTGGTACCAAAACGACCTGCGCCGTGGGCGATGAATCCCGCCTTCTTGCCACGGCTACCGCCGGCCCCAGCAACGTCGTCCGGGTCGGTGAAGCGCGGGCCCGCGAGTCGCTCCATCAATGCGTGCGTCAGGCTTGCGCCGCCGCCGGAATTGTGCCCGCTCAAATCGCGCATACTTGCGTCGGTGGCTCCGGCGCCGCTCGTCCCGAACTTACCGCGATCCTACGCGCCTGCCTCGCCGAAATTCTTTCCAGTCCTATTGATGTTGTCGGTGACATGCACATTGCTCTCGAAGCCGCCTTCGGCGAGGGTCACGGCGTCATCGTGATCGCTGGCACGGGATCCATCGCTTACGGCCGCGACTCGAAAGGAACGACTGCCCGCGCTGGCGGCTGGGGATTCGCTATCTCCGACGAAGGTTCCGCACACTGGATCGGCCGCTCCGCCGTCAGTGCAGTCCTACGCGCCGCGGATCAGATCGAGAATAATCAAACAGATAGAAATCGTATTCAAGAAAGTCAGGTCGCGGAGTCACCGCAATCGCCTCTTTCCAGTGCTCTCCTCAAAGCTTGGGACATAACTACTCTCGCCGATCTGGCGCGTCTCGCGAACTCGCTACCCCGGCCCGATTTCGCCGCCTTATTTCCGGCGGTCCTCGCCAGCGGGGACCACGATCAATCTGCACAGATTCTCACGCAGGCGGGCAGGGAACTTGCTCAACTGGTGAGAATCGTAATGCATCGGCTCTTTCCCGAGGGCGTAGTGGCTTCGGTACCGGTGGCCATGACCGGCGGTGTCTTTCGTCATGCCCAGCTCGTGCGCGACATTTTCTACAATGAAATTTGCCAGATCGATCCGCGCGTGGATTTGAATCGGAATGTGGTTGATCCGGTGGAGGGCGCCCTGCGCCTGGCACGAAGCGCGTGTAGGGCGGACATTCCTGTTTGATGTTGATTTGTATTTGAGCCAAAGTCCACGATACCCGCATGAATCCGCAGGCTCAAATTTCAATCGCCGCTTCGGCCCCGCTCAGTGAATCGAATCCTGCCGCATCCGCACTCGATCGCGCGTCCGACCCCGCCCTTACTGAAGATCTCGCCCTCGCGCTCTTGAAGGCCCCTGACCTTTCTTCCGATGCCGTCGCAGTGATCACACAAAACGCAAGCCTAAACAAATCCCGCAAAGTCCGTCTCGCTGTCGCCGCAATTTGAAGCGCGCCGCCGGAGACTTACTCATCGCCCGCATCGCATCCGTCACGTTGGGAGAACGCATTGCGCTCGCCCGCCGATGCTCCGAGCCGGTCGCCGCGGCCTTACTTTTAGACAAAGAGCCCCGCGTCTGGCAGACCGCTCTGGAAAATCCTCGCCTCACCGAGGCCGCCATCGTGAAATCGTTGCAACGCTCGAACGCCACGCCCGCCTTCGTCGACGCCCTTTGCCATCACTCGAAGTGGTCACTACGGCATGAGGTCCGTATGGCTCTGCTGCGAAACGAAAAGACTCCGCCCGCCCGTGCCCTCGAATTCGCCCGACGGCTTCCCCCATCGCAACTGCGCGATGTCCTGCACAACTCCCGCCTCCCCGAGCGAGTGAAGAGTTTGCTACGCAAGGACCTCAAAGAACGAAGCTAAAAGTGCGGGTGCACTCTTCTCATCTACCGCCGCCAATCTCCAAAATCGCCCCGGTCACATACGACGCCGCCGGCGACAGCAACCACATCACGCCTTCCGCGATCTCGTCAGGCACACCCGCTCTGCCCATTGGAATCGTTCCCATGAGCCGTTGCAATCTGCCCGGTTCGCCGTTTGCGGCGTGGATTCCGGTCTCGACCAACCCCGGCGCCACTGCATTCACGCGAATTCCTTCCGCCGCGACTTCTCGTGCCAAGCCGATGGTAAAGCTGTCAATCGCGCCCTTGGACGCCGCGTAATGCACCCACTCTCCCGCCGCGCCGGTATGTGCCGCACGCGAAGAGATATTCACGATCGCGCCGCCCGACCCGCCATGCCGGGTCGACATGCGCCGCACTGCCTCGCGCGCGCATAGCATCGCTCCCACTACATTGACCGCCATTACATCCGCCAGCGCCTCCGCAGTGACTTCATCCACACGCGCGAAGCCGCCCGTGACAGCCGCATTATTCACAAGGCCCTTGATCGGACCCAGTTCCTGCTCCGCCGTTTCGAAGAGCCGCACAATATCTTCCTCGCGTCCGACATCGCCTCGGATTGCCAACGCCCGTCCACCGCTTGCGATAATCGTCTTGACAACCGCCGCAGCCTCGGCCTCTCCTGTCCGATAGTTCACCGCGAGCGCATAGCCGCGCGTGCTGGCAAGGGTGGCGATTGCAGCTCCAATCCCCCGGCTGGCTCCAGTGATGACCAGCGTGCCTAGCTTATCTTTGGAAAACATAGAGTGAGGACATAGACCTGGTGAAACGAGCCGACACCAGAAATTCGGCATGGGATGCGTTTAGGGGCACATCGTTCATGCTCGCCTGGAGAGCCGTGACTACCGCTTCACCACTTCCCGCTTCCCGTGCATTAGCTCCACTACGGCGGCGTACAGCCGCTTGCGGGTTTCGTGCCGGTCATACGCACGCGTAATGTAGCGCACGCTCACCTCCACGCCCGACCCGCTCGGCCGCACATTGATGGCTGGCGCCGCCGAGATCGATTGCACCCGGTAACGCGTCGTCGTGCGGGACCACTCTGCTTCGGCCTTGCTTACATTATCCTTCGTCTCTTTTTCCACCAGTTTTTGCAGTCTGTCGATGACCGAATAAGGATCCTGGTCGCTAGGGATCGTTAGTTGCAACTCATCCCACATCCACTGCCCCGAGGTCGTGAAGTTGAAGAAGTGCCCCTCAATGGCGAAGCTGTTCATAAATGACACTTGTCGGCCGGTGGGATGCCCCGCATCCGTCCAGTTGCCGGTTTCGAGTAGAACCGTTTTCAGCAACCCGATCTCCACTACTTCGCCGGCCACGCCGTTAATCTCGACCCAATCGCCTACTCGAATGCCATTCTTCCCCATGAGCGCAAACCAGCCGAGGAACGCCATGATGAAATCCTTCATCGCAACGGTCAGACCCGCGCCTGCGAGCCCCAGGACGGTCGTGGTCTGGTTGGGCAACCCGACGATGAGAAATAGAATTGCGATCGCTCCCACCGCCTGCGCCGAGAACTTGAGCACCGCGCGCAGCGTGTCCACCCGCTTGTTTTCCGTTTTCAGGCCAAGGGTGAAGCGCTCAATCAACCGATTTGCCAAATACACCAGCAGTGCCACCGACAGAATCCACAACAGAACCTCGATCATGTGGTGCAGCGCCGAGCGCTGGCGAATCTCGACCAGCCCAATCCATCTGTCATAGATGTCGTTCAGTTTCTGTTCGTCGGCGATTCTCCTGGCAAAATCGGTTAAGTTTTTTTGGTCCTGTCGATGGTGTTTGAGCGAATCCAGCGCTGCTTCTGCCGCTGCTTTCGATTCATCCCGGCTCGATATCTTGCTGCTCTGCGTGAACCCTTTGGCCTGTTGCCTGGCAGACTCGCGGCTTCCACTCTCCTGCCGCGCCTCGGTACTCAATGCGCCGTGCAGCCTAAGCAGGCTATCTTGCTCGGTCACGGCCGCTTGCTGAGCCTCCTCGAGGCTGGCTCTTTTGTCGCGCAGAGCCTTCCAGGCGCGAAAGACTCCGAGGAGAGTATGACCCTGGTAGCCGTCCTCTGCGTGATTTGCCGCCGAACCGGGGTACGACGACAGGTGAGCTTCCTCGTCGTCGTGTTCCTGTTTCAGGCGCTGGACTTCAGCCTGCGGATCGCCTCCGGCTTGCTCCAGCTCTTCCGAGGCATCGTCCACTTCATCCTGATCAAGTTCCAGCTGAGCCTGTGCAACATTTAACTGGTCCTTCAGATTCTCCTTTTGCGACTCCGAAGCGTTTGCGATTTTTTTTGTCAGATCGCTGACGTTGTTCTGATCGTCCCGGAGCGCTTGCTGCGCCTGGTTCTTCCTGTCATCTAGTTGCTTGAGAGCACCCGTAAGCGCAGGAGGAGTTTCCTGCGCAGCGCGGAAGGCATCGAAGAAGGCCAGGTCAACTTCGTGGTCGGCGACCTTCTCCGCCTGGCGTGCCAGTTCCTGTTCTTCTTGTGTATATGCCAGAGTCTCAACCCGCCGCGCCGTTTGCAGTGGACTCTGGTCCACCAGCACATGAGGTGCCGAGCGCTGCGTCTGCTTGCCTTTGGTTTGGGTG
>WNFI01311077.1_pt2 | contig 11916 bp, 11 predicted proteins | sample 5400471 | NCBI WGS metagenome assembly WNFI01 (sample SAMN13153348, study PRJNA577476) | soil metagenome | isolation source: 100 cm saprolite on Douglas fir-dominated hillslope | place: USA:California | collected 2013-09-17 | reverse complement strand
TGAGCGACGCGCGCCTCCCGGGCCTCAAAAGGAAGCGCTTTCTTGAGCCGGAAGCGGATGAGGTCCTCCGTCTACCTCCGTCTCCGGCCGGTCACCTCGGGGGCGGGAAGCAGGGCCAGTCGGACCACGGGATCGGGGAGGACGAGGCCAATCTCTCCCCCCGAGAGGGCCCCCGCCCGCTCCACCACCGTGGCCAGCGCCTTGCCGAACGCGTCCGGGTCCGTGATGTTGGGCTGGGTCATGGAGAGGTTCAGCGCCCCCTCGGGCAGGTCCAGAGAGGCGGCCGCGCCCAGGAGGAGCCGCTTTCCATCGCGAAAGAGCCGCACCACCCCCAGGCTGTGCGGCCGGACCTCGAGGGCGATGAGCGGGCAATCGGGCTCGAAGAACTGGCGGCGGAGCCAGGCGTGGCCGCTTCGCAGCCCTTCCCCCGCCCCCCTCACACCACCTCCACGAAGGTGACCTTGTTGATCTCCTGGAGAGTGGTCCTCCCGTTCAGCGCCTTGTTGACGGCCGACTCCCGCAGGAAGACCATCCCTTCCTCCCGGGCCGCCCGCTTGATGTCCGCGCTCGAGCGGCGGTTCAGGATCATCTCCCGCACGCTGTCCGACACGTCGAGGAGCTCGCAGATGGCGGTGCGACCCTTGTAGCCCGTCCCCCCGCACTCCAGGCACCCCGCCCCCTCGTAGAACAAGGTGTCCGCGTAGACCACGGGGTCGAGGCCCGATTCCACCAGCAACTCGCGGGAGGCCTTCACGCGGCGCGTGCAGTGGGAGCAGATCGTCCGCACCAGGCGCTGGGCCTGGACGCAGTTGAGGGCGGAGACGAAGTTGTAGGGCTCGATCTTCATGTTCAGGAAGCGACCCAGGACGTCGATCACGTTGTTGGCGTGCACGGTGGTGAAGACGAGGTGACCGGTGAGGGCGGACTGGATGGCGATGTCCGCCGTCTCGGGATCGCGGATCTCCCCCACCATGATCTTGTCCGGATCGTGACGGAGGATCGAGCGCAGGCCCCGGGCGAAGGTCAGCCCCTTCTTCTCATTGACCGGGATCTGGGTCACGCCTTTCAGCTGATACTCCACCGGGTCCTCGATGGTGATGATCTTGTCTTCCTCGGTCTTGATCTCGGAAAGGGCGGCGTAGAGGGTCGTGGTCTTGCCGGAGCCCGTCGGCCCCGTCACCAGCACCATGCCATAGGGCTCGCGGATGAACCGGCGGAAGCGCGCCAGCTCCTTCTCGTCAAAGCCCAGCACGTCGAGGCGAAGAGAGGAGAACTGCTTGGAGAGGCTCTCCTTGTCCAGGATGCGGATGACCGCGTCCTCTCCGTGCACGGAGGGCATGATGGACACCCGGAAATCGATGGCGCGTCCGCCCACCCTGACCCGGAAGCGACCGTCCTGGGGAACGCGCTTCTCCGCGATGTCCAGCTCCGCCATGACCTTGATGCGGCTGATGATGGTTTGGTGGTGCTCTTTCGCGATGGGCTTCATGGCCGGCTGGAGCACCCCGTCAATGCGGTACTTGATCACCACCTCGCTGTCCCGGGTCTCGATGTGGATGTCGGAGGCCCGACGGTTCAGGGCGTCGAAGACCGTGGAATCCACGAGGCGGATGATCGGCGATTGATCGGCCTGGATCTTGTCTATGGAGAGGACTTCGTCGCCGTTGTCGTCGTCGCGGAGGAGCTGGATCTTGAACGATTCCGAGGCCTGCTCCAGCACCCGCTGGGTCCCCTGACCGCGCTTGAGCGCGTCTTGGATGGCGGAGGGCGCGCCCACCGCGGGCTGGATGGGGGTCTGCAGGAGCAGGGAGAGCTCGTCGACCACCGGGATGTTGGCGGGGTCGGCCATGACCAGAACCAATCGCTCCCCCTCGCGGCGGTAGGGAAGGAAGTTGTACCGGAACATGAGCTCCACGGGCACCGACTTCAGGATCTCGGGGTCGGGGGCGAAGGAAGCCACGTCTACGAACTCCAAGCGGTAGCGGGCGGAGAGGGCCCGCGCCGTCGCCTCCTCGGAGACGGAGGCCAGGACCGCGTCGTCGAGCAGGGGCCTTGTCCGTTCTTCTGCCACGGGCTACCTCGTGCGTTGCACGGCGGAGATGGCCTGAAACATCGGCAGGTAGAAGGCCAGCAGCATGCCGGCCACGATGACGGCCATCAGGACGAGAAGGATGGGCTCCACCAGGGTGAGGACGGTGGCGATTCGGGTGTCCAGCTCCTCGTCGTAGAACTCCGCGACCGCGTTCAGCATGTCGCCCAGGGCTCCCGTCTGCTCCCCCACCTTGACCATCTCGAGGGGGAGCGTCTCCAGCATGCCTGTGGACTCGAGGGCGGCGGTGAGGCTCGCCCCCTCCCGAATCCGGGTGGTGGCCGCGGCCACCGCCCCCGCCATGGCCCGGTTCCCGATCGAGGCCGCCGCCACTTCCAGAGCGTTCAGGAGGGGAAGGCCCCCGGCCAGGAGGGTGGACAGGGTCCGCGTGAGCTGGCTGGTGGCGTACATCCGCACCAGGCTGCCTAGGTAAGGCAGGCGCAGGAGGGCCCTATCGATGACGACACCAGACGTGGGTCGCTGCAGCCAGGACCAGAACGCGACTCCCGCCCCGGCCAGGACGAGCCCGATCCAGAGCAGGTTGCTGTGAACCGTGTTGGCCAGCCCGAGCAGGAGCTGCGTGGGCAGGGGTAGCTCAGCCCCCAGACCCTCGTAGAACCCCTTGAATTGGGGGATCACGTAGGCGACGAGGACCGCGACCAGCAAGAGCATCATCGATAGGAGCACGATAGGGTAGACGGAGGCGGAGACCGCCTTCTTCTTGAGCCCCTGGTTGAGACGCAGGTGCTGGGTGAAACGCCGCAGGACAGATTCCAGGCTGCCGCTGCGCTCCCCCGCCACCAGGCTGGCCGCGAAAATCGGGGGATAGAGGTCGCCTTCGGCCCGGAAAGCCTCCGAGATGGCGGTTCCCGACTTCACCTTCTCCCGGACCGTGGTGAGAGAGCGGCGGAAAACGGGGTCCTTTTGCCGATCCAGGGTGACATCCAGCGACTGGAAGAGGGGAAGCCCTGCTTTCAGGAGGGCGGCCAGCTCCTGGGCGAAGATCAGGAGGAGGCTGGGTGCCACCCGGGGGCGGCGAAACCGAAGGCGGCCTAGGCCGAAGCCGCGTCGGATCGCGAAGAGGTAGAAGCCCTGTTGCTCAAGGTCCGTCCGGAGAGCGGCCTCGTCCGGGGCGGCGAAGGTCCGCTCCACCACCTCGCCCGTCGGTGTGCCGACCTTGCAGACATATTCCATGAACCCGGACCCGCCAAGGTCACTCTAGCAGCGAAGGCCCTAAGGTTCAAGCCGTGAACGACTTATGCGCCCTGACGGAGCTTCCCGACGATCAGCGTCATGTCGTCCTCGGCGGGAGTCCCCGAGGACCAGCCCTGGACCTCGCCCAGAAGAGTATAGAGGGAGATGCGGGCGGCGTCTGCCCGGCACCGTACGGCCGCCTCCTTGAGGCGTTCCACCCCGTACATCTCCCCTTGGCGGTTGGCCCGGTCCGTGAGACCGTCGCTGAAGAAGACCAGCAGGTCGTCGCCCGAGACGGCGGCCCGCCCTCGCTCGTAGCGCGAGCCCTCCATGAGCCCGAGTACGGTCCCCCCCACTCCGAGTTCCTCGACCTCACCCCCGGGCCGGACCACGAACGGGTGGTCGTGTCCGGCATTCACGTAGTCGAGAGCGCCTCTCTGGAAGTCGAAGATGGCGAAGAACAAGCTGGCAAAGAGCCCCCTTGGAGTGACGTCCCAGAACAGCCGGTTCACCCGACCGATCAGCTCCTCGGGGGTGTGCCCGTCCCCCTGCAAGTGGGCGCGCAGGCAGGCTTTCAGATTGGCGGCCAGCAGGGCGGCCGGGACCCCCTTGCCCATCACATCTCCGATGGCCAGAGCCAGCCGGTCGGGGCCCAGGGGCACGAGGTCGTAGTAGTCGCCCCCGATCTCGCGCACGGGAATGAACTCCCCCGCCACGTCCAGGCGGGGGTGGTGGAGGGGAGGGGGGAGCAAGCTGCGCTGAACCTGGGAGGCCAAGCGGAGCTCCCCCGCCATGCGGCCGGCCAGCGTCTCCAGCTGGGTGTAGAGGCTCTCCAGCTCCGCGTTCTTCCGGGAGAGCTCCTCCAGGCAGCCCCGAACGCGGAGCGCGATCCGGAGCCGCGCGAAAAGCGCTTCCTCCCCGCGCCGCGTGTTGACGAAATCGTCGGCGTGGTCGACGAGGCGGTCCTCCACGTTGGTCCGCCGCCCCTCGTCCGCCATCACCATTATCGCCGGGCGACCCGCGCGTCCCGGCTGCCCGGCCGCCTCCAGAAGCGTGCTCAGGGTCGCGGCGGGAAGGTAGCCGTCCACGAAAATAACGTCCGGCGCGTCGGTGGTGAGCAGGCCGAGCGCCTCCTCCGCGCTCACCGACCTCAGATTCAGCGTCCGGGCCAGCGCCTCCGTGCCCGGCCAGCCCGTGGTGTCGCCGACGACCAGGGCGCGCGGCCGCGGCTCAGAGGCAGCCGGCCCCGGCCGTTCCTGCTGACTGGTCGGCGCGGGCGGGATGGTCACGTCGGATCCACAAACTTGTAGCCCACGCCGTGGATGGTGAGGATCCAGCGCGGCTCGGAGCCGCTGTCCCCGATCTTGGCCCTCAGCTTGGCGATGTGGGTATCCACGGTGCGGGTGGAGGGGTAGCTCTCGTAGCCCCAGACGTCCTCCAGGAGCCGATCCCGGGACACCGTCTCCCCCTTCCGCTCTATGAGGTATCGGAGGAGCTCGAACTCCCGGGGCGAGAGGTCGAGAGGCTCCCCACCCCGCTTGGCGCGGTAAGCCTCGAAGTCCAGCTCCACATCCGAGAAGCGGTAGCGGGCGAGGCGCTTCCGGGACCCATCCGTGCGGCGGAGGATGGCCCGAACCCGGGCCAACAGCTCCCGGATCGAGAAGGGCTTTGTCACGTAGTCATCCGCCCCCAACTCGAGGCCCACCACCTTGTCGATCTCCTGGCCGCGGGCCGTCAGCATGATGATGGGCCCCTCAAAGCCTTCGCCCCGCAAGCTCTTGCAGACCTCGAGGCCGCTCAACTTGGGGAGCATGATGTCCAGGATGATGAGATCGGGCTTTTGGGTGCGGGCTCGCTCGAGCCCGCCCTGCCCATCCGCGGCGGTGAGGACTTCATAGCCCTCGAATTCAAAGTTGTCCTTGAGGCCCAGGACCATGTCCGGCTCGTCCTCGACAATCAGGATCTTGCTCACGCTCCTCCGCTCCGCTTCCGGAGGGGAAGGAACAGGGTGAAGGTGCTGCCCTTGCCCGGCGTGCTCTCCACCTCCACCGTCCCTCCGTGGGCCTCCATGATGTGCTGCACGAGGGCCAGACCGAGGCCGCTCCCCTTGGTCTCGTGAAGCAGGCTGTTCTCCGCCCGGTAGAACTTCTCGAAGATCTTCTTCTGGTCCGCCTTGGCCACGCCGATGCCCCGATCCGTGACCGAGATCAGGATGCGCTCACCCTCCCGGCGGACGCGCAGACGAATGTACCTCTCTTCCCGGCTGTACTTGAGGGCGTTGTTGACCAGGTTGATGAGAGCCTGGCTAATGGCCTCCGCGTCCACCTCGATCTCGGGGAGATCCTCCGCTACCTCCACCTCCAGGGTGAAGTTCTGCTGCTCGATCGGGAAGCGGTACGCCTCCAAAACCTCCTCCACGATCCGCGCCACGTCGGTAGGGGCGAAGCGATATTCCTTGCGGTCGGCCTCGATACGGGAGAAGTCCAGGATGTTGTTGATGAGCTGGGTCAGGCGCTGGCTCTCCTTGTTGATGACGCGGTAGTACTGGCGGGCTTTCTCCTCCGTCTGGACACGCCCCAGCTCCAGGGTCTCCGCGAAGAGTCGGATCAGGGCTAGGGGGGTCTTCAGCTCGTGGCTCACGTTGGCCACGAAGTCGCTCTTGAGCCGCGAGAGGTGGACCTCGCGGCGCACGTTCACATAGACGAGATAGAGCCCGGCCAGGAGCATGAGGTCGATGAAGCCGATGAGGGTGTTCTTGGCCAGCTCCAGGCGGTGGACTTCATCCTCGATCGATCGGTCCTTGTAGCGCAGATAGAGCTTGAGCCCGTGGAAGGAGGGAGCGGTCATGACCCGCTTCACCTCGAACCGGTCATCGGGAGTGGGGGCGTTCTCGTAGAGCACCTCTCCCGTGGGCTCGGTCACCCGGACCACCCAGTCCTTTTCGGGGTTTACAAAGTCGCTCTCGAAAAACTCGTGGAGCAGGGCGTTATGCACGTAGGGGCAGGCGAAGCGGAAGCGGAGGATCCCGGCCATGTTTCCGTCGGCGGCGGTTAGGGGCACCGAGTCCTCCCCCTCCGGGCCGGGGGCGGGATCGAACGCCTTCAGGGCTTCGCGGAGCACGAGAATGTCGTCGGCTCCCCTCCCGAGCGCGGCGGAGAGCTTGGTCGCGGGGGAGGAGGCTTCCAACCGCAGGGTATCGAAGACCTTCTCTCCCATGCCCGCCTCGTCGAGCGCGGCGCTGATCACGCGCGCACGCCCCTCCAGAAGCTTCTCTGGCCCCACCGCCCTCGCCGCTTCCAAGGCCTTCGTTCGCGCCGCCCTCTCGAGATCGCGCTCGAGGTAGTAGAGAACCTTGTCCGCCTGCTTGAGCAAGCTGATCTTCAAGTTCTCGGCGTACTTGGGAACGGCGTGGAAGGAGAGCACGGAAAGCGCCACCGAGGGCAGGAGCACCGCTCCCACGAAGATCGACACCAGGCGTCCCCGGGGGTCGGAGGGGGCAGAAAGCCGGCGCTGCACGTCGGACATTACGACCAATGTACCACCCCGGCTGAGATAAGGTTGTCATGTCCGGCAACCAGGCGTTAAACGATGTCACCATCCCCCGCCTCGGCTAGGATAGCCCCATGCCCAAGGCCGATGCCGGCGAGCGGGTCATCGCCACCAACCGGAAGGCCTTCTTCAACTACGAGATCCTCGATCGGGTGGAGGCGGGGATCAGCCTGCTCGGTACCGAGGTGAAGTCCATTCGCGAGGGCGGCCTCAACTTCCGGGACTCCTTCGTGGACTTCCGGGGGGGGGAGCTATTCCTGATCGGCTGCCGCATCGGGCCCTACAGCCACGGCAACCTCCAGAATCACTCCGAGGATCGAGACCGCAAGCTCCTCCTGCACAAGAAAGAGATCCAGAAGTTCGGGGGCCGGGCCACGGAGAAGGGCCTGACCATCGTCCCCTTGAAGGCGTACCTGAAGCGGGGGCGGGTGAAAGTGGAGATCGGCCTCGCCCGTGGAAAGAAGGCCCATGACAAGCGCGAGACGATCAAGCGCCGGGATCTCGAGCGGGAGACCCGCCAAGCGGTGAGGGACCACCGGGGCTGACCCTTCTGCGGCCTGAGGCCACGTCCCCGCCGCGAGACCGCGGGGCCCTCCCCGAGGCGAGAGCCCTTAGGGGACCGCCCCGGCGGCGCCCCCGGGACGCCCTAGAGCAGGAGGCCCCCGTCCACCCCCACCACCGCTCCATTGATGAAGCTCGCCAGGTCGGAGGCCAGGAAGAGGTACACGTTCGCCACCTCCTCCGGGCGGCCCATGCGGCCGGCCGGGGTGCGGGCCAGGATCTGCGTGACGACCTTGGCCGGGATAGTGCGCACCATCTCGGTGTCGATGAAACCGGGGGCCACCGCGTTGGCGGTGATGCCCTTCGGCCCCAGCTCGCGGGCCCACACCCGGGTCATCCCGATGACGCCCGCCTTGCTCGCGGTATAGGCGGTCTGGCCGTAGTTGCCGGTGCGGCCCACCAGGGAGGTCGCGGAGAGGATCCGGCCGCTGCCCCGCGCCAGCATGTGGGGGACGGCCGCGCGGGCACAGACCATGGCTCCCCGCAGGTTCACATCCAGGGTCTCCGCCCAGTCCTCGTCGGTGACGTCCTCGAGCGCGGCGTCGCGCACGATCCCCGCATTGTTCACCAGGACGTCGAGCCGGCCCCACTCTTCGACCACCCGGTCGACCACGCGCTCCATCTGGAAGGCATCGGTGATGTCGTTGGGAAAAGGGAGAGCCTCGCCCCCGGCGAGTCCGATTTCCTCCGCCGTGCGCGTGACGCCCGCCCCGTCGCGGTCGAGGAGCGCTACCTGGGCACCCGCGCGCGCAAAGAGGCGGGCGGTGGCGGCGCCTATGCCACGCCCGGCTCCGGTCACGAGGGCCACGCGGCCCTGGAGGGAGAGAAAGTCAGCTGCCATGCCCGAGCGGAGAACCTAGCTCAGTCGCCCCCCAGGGGCAAGGGGAATCCCCATAGGGAGGGCCCAGGGCCGCCCGCAGAGCCGAGTGTCTCCGCCCCTTCGGAAGGGACCTAGATCTGCTCCAGGCCGATCGGCCTGCCGAAGTGGTAGCCCTGGGCGTGCGTGAAGCCGACCCGCGAGCAGACCTCCGCCTCCTCCGGAGTCTCGATCCCTTCCGCCACCGTCTGCACGAGCAGGTCGCGGGAGAGGGTCACGAGCGAGGTCAGCAGGCGCCGCTTGGACGGGGGGGCCTGGTCGATGCCGTGGACGAAGCGCTTGTCGAACTTGAGGAAGTGGGGGGGCACCTCCGCCAGCTCCAGGAGGCGCGCCTGGCCCGCCCCAAAGTCGTCGTAGGCGAGCCCGATGCCGAGGCGGGTCAGGTCCTTGAGCAGATCGGCGATCCCCGCGGTATCGGCAAGGGCGCTCTCGTGGATCTCCAAGATAAGGCGCAGGTTGGGGGCTACTTTTTGGAGCGTGCTCAGCGACTCCAGGAGACCGGGCTGGATCAGTTCCGAGGGATGGGTGTTGAGGAAGAGGGGCGGGAGGCCGCTGCGTGTACCCAGGGTCTCGAGGGCGTTCTTACGGAACAGCTGGCTGAGCTGCGCTTCCATGCTCATGCTGGCGGCGATTCGGAACAGCTCCGAGGGGTCGGAGGGCAGACCCGGGTGCCGACCCCGGCCCAGGACCTCGTAGCCCGCCACCGCGCCCGCGGGCAGGAGGACGATGGGTTGAAAGACAGGCTCCACCAAGCCGTCGCGCAGCAGCTCCTCCAGCTCCCGGGTACCGCGCACGAAGAGATGGGGCAGGGGCTGATTGCCGAGCGAGACCGTGGAAGGCTCCGGCCCCGACTCCTCGCCCGTGCCCACTTCCTCGATCGTTTGCTGGCCGAGGCGGAACTCGAATTCCGCGAAGTGTATGATGTCGCCTTGCCGGACGAGGGCGTCGGATACGCGGTCGCGGTTGACGAAGGTGCCGTTGGTGCTGTGCAAGTCACGGAGGCGCAGATCCTCCCCCTGCTGGTAGATCTCCGCGTGCTCCTTCGAAACCGATTCCGAGGGGAGGGTCAGGCCCAGGCCGGGTCGGCGCCCGATCTTAAAAGGCAGGGGGTGGATGGGCAGGCGCCGCAGCTGCTTCCCGCCATCGACAAGGCTTTCCAGGAACCATCGGACGTTGGTGGCGTTGCCGATGCTCGGGGGCGTGTCTGACATGGCCTCGCTGGTCAGAAGGTAACTCATTCCTGCTCTGAAGGCGAGCGGGTTTGGTCGTTCTATGGGGCGGACGCAGAGCGGTAGCCGTGATACGGCTCATAGGCACGCTTCGGTCGCCTCGGGTAAAACGTCACTAGCGGAGAGGGGGTAGGTATGTGGAACGCGGTGGGACCGGCCCTCGGCGTCCTGTTCTTGACCTTCCTCGCCCCCCAGGCGGCAAAGAGCCCACCGCCGCCGGAGTCCAGCGAAATCGCCCTCGCCAAGAAGAGCTGCGACAAGGGCAGCGGGGCCGACTGCCTCAAGCTGGCGACGTTCTACTATCGCGGCGAAGGCGTCACCCGGGACCTGGGCAAGGCGGCTTCGTTCTTCAAGAAGGCTTGCGAGCACAACGAATCCCAGGGCTGCTTGAGCCTCGCCGGCATGCACCGAAGCGGGGAGGGCGTTTCCAAGGACCTGACCCGCGCCGTCGCGCTGTTGGAGCGGGCCTGCGACGGGGGCCAGGCGGAGGGTTGCAGCCAGCTCGGTCTTCTCTATCACTCCGGCAAGGAGGTGCCGAAGGACCTGAGCCGCGCGGCCGGCTTCCTGCAACGGGCTTGCGACGGAGGGATCGCGCGTAGCTGTGGCACCCTCGCCTCCATGTACGAGGAGGGGTCACGGGTCCCGAAAGACCCGGCGCGCGCGGCCGAGCTCCTCAAGAAGGCCTGCGACGGCGCGGAGATGGAGAGTTGCGCTCATCTGGGCCTCGCCTACCGCGACGGAGTGGGGGTGGCCAAGGATCTTTCCCGCGCGGTGGCGCTCTTCGGCCAGGCCTGCGAGGCGGGGGCCGCGGCGGGCTGCCATGAGCTCGGCCTCGCCCACGAGCGCGGCCAGGGCGTCGCCAAGGACGCCGCCCGGGCCCTGGCCCTTTTCACCAAGGGCTGCGACGGCGGTGACGCGCGCAGCTGCCATCGCCTCGGCCTCTTCTACCGCGATGGGGTGGGCGCGGCCAAGGACCAAGCCCACGCGGTGGCGCTCTTCAAGAAGGCTTGCGAGGGAGGCTCGGGCGGGGGCTGCTATGAGCTGGCCGTGATCAACGTCAACGGCCGGGGCATCCCCCGCAATCTGATCGAGGGGGCCTCCCTCTATCGACAGGCCTGCACCAACGGCGATATGCGCGGCTGCGTCGACTTGGGCGACCTCTTCGCAGGGGGGGGCGGCGTGGCGCAGGATCTGGTCCGCGCCGCCGGTCTCTTCAAGGAGGCCTGCGACGGCGGCTCCGTGGTCGGCTGCACGCGGTTCGGCGCCCTCTACGAGACCGGGGACGTGGTCGGCCGCGACATGGAGAAGGCGCTGGCCGCCTACCGGCAGGCCTGTGACGGGGGCTCCGCCCTGGGCTGCTTCAGCCTGGGCCGCCTCTACCAGCGCACTGACGTTGTCCCGCGCGACCCCGCCCAGGCCCTGGCGCTGTTCAAGAAGGCCTGTGACGGGGGGGCGGCCCCGGCGTGCTACGAGGTGGGGGCCTTCTACGAGACCGGCCCCATCCGAGAGCGAGAGAAGGCCTTACCCCTCTTCAAGCAGGCTTGCGGCCTGGGCGATCAAAGGGCTTGCCAAAAGGTGAAGCGGGCGTCGCGGCAGGAATAGCCCGCCCGCGGAACCGGGCCGTGTCCTGCCCGCGACAGACCGAGGCGCGTCGCGCGTCTCATTCAGCCTACGAACTTGTAGCCGATCCCATGCACGGTCAGGATGAACCGGGGCCGGTGAGGTTGGAGTTCCACCTTCTTGCGCAGCCACGCCACATGCACGTCCACCGTGCGGGTAGACGGTATGGCGTCGTAGCCCCACACCGCGTCGAGCAGCTCGTTGCGGGTGACGGTGGACCCGCGGTGCTCGATGAAGTACCCCAGAAGATGGAACTCCTTGGCCGAGAGCTCCAAGGGGACGCCGTCGCGCTCGACCTCCGTCCTTCGAAAGTCGACGCGGACGGGGCCGAAACGATAGGAATCGGGAGGAGTGATGGGGCCGGGCCGGCGACGCAGCCGGGCCTCGACCCGGGCCAGGAGCTCCGACACTTCGAAGGGCTTGGTGAGGTAGTCGTCTGCGCCCAGCTTCAAGCCCACCACGCGGTCCGCCACCTGCCCGCGCGCGGTCAGCATCAGCAGCGGAACCTCTACCCCTCGTTGCCGTAGCTCCCGGCAGACGTCGAAACCGCTCCGGCCGGGCAGCATCACGTCGAGGATCACGAGATCGAACCCCTCGCTGGAGGCCCGCAGGAAGCCCTGGTCTCCGTCGGCGGCGGTGGCCACCTCGTATCCCTCGCTGGACAGGCGGTCGGTCAGGGTCAGGCGGAGCCCGGGTTCGTCCTCAACGAGCAGGATTCGCTTCTTCATGCCCGCCCTCCGCGGTCGGAACCGGGGCCGCCTCCCCCTGGGCGGGGAGCCTTATCGTGAAGGCGCTTC
>WNFI01457057.1_pt1 | contig 11919 bp, 9 predicted proteins | sample 5400471 | NCBI WGS metagenome assembly WNFI01 (sample SAMN13153348, study PRJNA577476) | soil metagenome | isolation source: 100 cm saprolite on Douglas fir-dominated hillslope | place: USA:California | collected 2013-09-17 | reverse complement strand
CCCGTCTGGGTCTTCTGCCAGTAGATGAACCCGCCCGCCACGACGAGGAGCACGGCCATCCCGCCCAGCACGACATACAGCACGGGATGCCCCTGCGCGGGTGGCGGCGGCGCGGGCGTGTAGGCCGGACGAGCCGCGGGCGTCGGACGCGGTCCGGGCGGCCGTGTGGCCGGCCGTCCCTCGCGCGCGACCTGACCGGGTGTCAGGACGGTCTTCGCGGTGCCGCGCCCCATGGTCCCCGGCTTCTTGACCGTGGGCGAGGTCTGGCCGGAAGCGGTGGGGCCGATGTTCATCGTCGCCCCGACCTCCGGCTCGTCGCCCGTGATCAGGGTCGGGCCCGCGGGCGTCTCCGTGAGCGGCTCCGGCGGCGGTCCCGACGGCTCCTCGAGGTCGAGCAGCCCTTCGAGCGCGTTCACCCCGGAGGCGGAGGTCGCGCGGCCCTTCAGGAACTCGCGCAGGTCCACCGCGAAGTCGTAGGCGGTCTGGTACCTCTCGTCGAGGGTCTTGGCCAGCGACTTCTTGAGCACCGGCATGAGGGCGTCGTACTCCTCGCCCTCCGGGATGAGGTCGAAGTTCGGCTCCTCGTGGGTGATCTTGTAGAAGATCGCCATGAGGTTGTCGGAGTGGAACGGACGGCGGCCGGCCAGGAGCTCGTAGAGCATGCAGCCGACGGAGAACAGGTCGCTGCGCCCGTCCACCTTCGCGCCCTTCACCTGCTCCGGCGACATGTAGTCGGCGGTGCCCACGATGTTGCCGGTGCCGGTCATGGAGGCGGTGGTCAGGCGGGCCACCCCGAAGTCCATGATCTTCACCGTGCCGTCCTGGTTGATGAAGATGTTCGCGGGCTTGATGTCGCGGTGCACGATGCCGGCCTGGTGCGCATGGGCGAGGCCGGCCAGCACCTGCACGATGATGTTGACCTTGCGCTCCAGGCTCAGGGGCGGCGGCGTGCGCACCGCCTTCTGCAGGTCCATGCCCTTGAGGAGCTCCATCGCGATGAACGGCGAGCCGTCGGTGTGCGACCCGAGGTCGAAGACGTTCACCACGTTGGGATGCGTCATGCGCGCGACGGCCTTGGCTTCGCGCTCGAAGCGCGTCTTGAGCTCGGGGTCGTCGGCGATGGCCGCGACCATCACCTTGAGGGCGACGTCGCGCTCGAGGATGGTATCGTGGGCGAGGTACACGATCCCCATCGCGCCCTTGCCCAGCGGCTTGATAATGTCGTACTTGCCGATGCGGCCCGAAAGCTCCTTGATGGGCGCCGACGGCGCGGAAGGATTGGATTCGGGGTCGCTCATGACGCGGGGGACAACTCCTCTGAGGCCCTGGAATTAGAAGATAAACGTACCCCCGAGTCAACCAAGGCCGAGGGACGACGTGGCCGGCCGCACGCGGCGACTCGAGCGACCTCCGAGGCACCCGCCCGAGACGTGCGGCTGGGTGCCACTTCGCCTCTCGTATTCGTTACGGCCGCGCCTTGGACGTGACCGCGAAATGATCCCGGCGATTGCGTGCCCAGCAATCCTCCGTGGACTGCTGGCAGAGGGGCACTTCCTTGCCGTAGGACACCGTCTTGAGCCGGTCGGCGGCCACCCCGAGGGAGACGAGGTAATCGTAAGCCGCCTTGGCGCGGCGCTCGCCGAGAGCGAGGTTGTACTCCACGGTCCCGCGCTCGTCCGCGTGTCCTTCGACGGTCACCTTCAGGAAATCGAAGCGCTTGAGCGCGTCAGCGTTCTTGCCGAGGACGGCGCGGTCCGCCTCACGGATGTCGGCGCGGTCGTAGACGAAATGGATCTCGGAGAGCAGACCCATCCGCTCGATCTCGTCGGTGGCCATCTTCCGCATGCGGGAATACTCGTCCTCGACGGGCGTGACGTCGCGCGAGGGCGGCGGCTCCGGCGCCGGAGGCGGAGTGGCAGGAGCGACGGGCGCCGGCGGCATCGGGGGCGGCCCGCCTTTGGGCGCTCGGTGATGACACGCGGGCAGAGCGACCAGACCCGTCAGGGCGACGGCCAATACCGTCTGTCTCATGCGTGAATGCCCCTTTCGATGAGGCCGGCCCTCACGGCGGAGGGCCGGCCAGCCTTACTCCCGCCAATGAGGACCGCACAGAGCGCGGTGCCCCGTGATGATATCTCACCCGGCATGGAACATAGAATGGCCGCGCGGGGGCTGGAAAGGATGCGCCATGACCGACAGTAGGAAGAGAGAGCTCACGCGGCGGGGGTTCCTGGAGAAGGCCGGGCAGGGCCTCGCGGCCGCCAGCGCCTTGGGATCGATGGCGACGCGCGCCTTTGCCCAGCAGGTGCCCGAGCCGCCGGGCCGCAAGATGGGTTGGGCCATCGTCGGACTCGGCAACCTCGCCATCAACCAGATCCTGCCCGCGTTCGCGAAGTGCGAGAAGTCGAAGGTGGTGGCCCTCGTCAGCGGCCATCCGGACAAGGCGGCGAAGCTGGCCGCGCGTTACGGCGTGAGCCCGCAAGCGATCTACGACTACCAGAGCTACGACACGCTGAAGGACAACCCCGAGGTCGACGTCATCTACGTCGTCCTGCCCAACAGCATGCACGCGGAGTACACGATCCGCGGAGCGGAGGCCGGCAAACACGTCCTCTCCGAGAAGCCTATGGCGAACACGCCCGGGGACTGCCAGGCGATGATCGACGCCGCGAAGAAGGCGGGCCGGAAGCTGATGGTGGCCTACCGCTGCCGCTACGAGCCCTTCAACAAGGAGATGATCCGGATGGCGCGCGAGCAGGAGCTCGGCCCGGTCAAGGTGATCGTCGCCGACCACGGCTTCAACATCGGCGACCCGACCCAGTGGCGGCTCAAGAAGGAGTTCGCGGGCGGCGGCTCGCTCATGGACATCGGCATCTACAGCCTGCAGGCCGCGCGCTACATCACGGGCGAAGAGCCCGTGGAGATCAACGCCGTGACCTACACGACGCCCGGCGACGTGCGCTTCAAGGAGGTCGAGGAGACGATCAACTTCCAGCTCCGCTTCCCCGGCGGCGTCCTCGCGAGCTGCACGTCGAGCTACGGGTACGCAGGACAGAACAAGTACCGGGTCATCGCGACCAAGGGCTGGTTCGAGCTGGAGCCGGCGACCTCGTACACCGGCCTGCGCATGAAGATCCGGCGCAACAACGCGACCGAAGACCGCGACCTGCCCCCGCGCGACCACTTCGCGCTCGAGATGGACCACATGTCCGATTGCGTCATGGAGAACAAGGACCCGCTCACCCCCGGCGAGGAAGGGCTCCGCGATCTCAAGCTGATGATGGCGATCTACGAGGCGGCGCGGACAGGGAAGACGGTCAAGGTCTAGCGCGAGGCGCCGGCCGGAAGCACGACGAGGTTGAGGCTCCCGCGGCGGTAGCCGGCGGGGTCGATGGCCACGCGCGCGTATCCCGCGTCCTGCACTGCGCGCTCCACCGCGCGGCGCACGGTGGGATCGGCCAGGCGGGCCAGCTCCTCCGGAGCGATCTCGACGCGGCCGGTGTCGCCCAGGTGCCGCACGCGCAGCTCGCGGAAACCGAGGGCACGCAGCCCCCGCTCCGCGGATTCCACACGCGCCATCGCGTCGCGGGTCACCGTCGTGCCGTAGGGCAGGCGCGAGGCCAGGCACGGCGAGGCCGGAAGGTCCCAGGTCGGCAGGCCCCGCTCGCGCGAGAGGAGGCGGATGTCGGCCTTGGTCAGGCCCGCCTCGGCCAGCGGTGCGCGCGCGCCCGCCTCTTCGGCCGCGCGGCGTCCCGGCCGCACGTCGGAGAGGTCGTCCATGATGAGACCGTAGGCGACGTGCGCGTATCCTTCCGCGCGCGCGAGCGGCACGAGGTGGGCAAAGAGCTCCGATTTGCAGAAGTAGCAGCGGTCGCCGTCGTTGCGCGCGTAGGCGGGGTTCGCGAGCTCCTCCGTCCGCACGAACCGGTGACGCAGCCCGAACTGCCGGGCGATCTGCTCGGCCATCCCGCGCTGCTCCTGGGCCAGCGACTCCGAGTCCGCGGTCACGGCCAGCGCGCGCGCGCCCAGGACGTCCGACGCGCGCACGGCGAGGTAGGCGCTGTCCACGCCGCCGCTGAAGGCGACGAGCACGGACTGCATGTCGCGGAGGCGCGCGTCGAGCTCGTCCTGTCGCGCGTGCGCGGTGCCGGGCCGTCCCACCTCCGTCGTCATTCCTCCCAATCGTCCTCTTCCTGCGGCGCCACGTCCAGCTCCAGGGGCGACAGGCCGACGACCTCGAGGTCCGCCCCGCACTCCGGACAACTGATGATCTCGCCCTTGTCGACGTCGTACTCGTCGAGCTCGATATCCGCCTCGCACTCGGGGCAGACCGCCATGCGCGCTCCTCCGGACGACTTGATCATAGTGAATACCGTCTTATTCAGTCAGGGGGGGCACTCACACATCATCTCGTTGGGTGTTCGCGACCCCCCCTGAAACCCCCCTCGCACGTCGCCGCCGCTGCGCGGCGCCGCCGTGCTCTACGTGACTCAAATGTGTGGTGCCGGATTCTTGCGCAACGCGGCCTCCAGGCGCTGCGCCTTGCCGACCTCTTCTTGCGCCTTGGCCCCCTGGCCCTGGCGGTTGTAGACGTCGGCCAGAACGTAATGGCCGAGCGGCGCGACCTCGGAGACGGGCTGGGCCGCGAGCCCGCGCCGGGCCAGGTCGGCGGCCACGTCGAGCCGGCCCGCGTCCAGCTCCTCTCGGGCCAGGTACCAGTAGCAGGCACCGAAGTCGGGCGCCTTCTCCACGCCTTCGCGCAGCTCGGCCAGATAGCCCTCGCGGTCGCCGCGTGCGCGGCGGAGCTGGGCGAGATTGAACCGCGCGCGGCCCTGGTCCGGATACGTCGCCAGCTCCTCGCGGTACAAGGCTTCCGCCTGGACGGCGTCCCCGCGCGCCTCGCGGATGCGGCCGAGGTTGTAGTGCGCGGTGCGGAGGCGCGGCTCCAGGGCGAGGCCCTTCCGCTCCAGCTCTTCCGCCGTTACGAGGTCGCCGCGCGTAAAGGCGACGACGCCGAGCCCGTTGTAGGCGGCGCCCATCTTCGGGTTCACGGCCAGCGTGTCCTTGAAGGCGGACTCCGCTTCCGCGAGATGATTCGTATCGAGGTAGAGGGTGGCCAGCTGATACCAGGATTGCGGGTTCTTCGGGTTCGCGCGGAGCGCGGTGCGGAAGACCTCCAGCGCGTCCAGCGCGTCCTTCTGCTTTCCGCGCGCGAGGTAGAGGTGAGCGAGGTTGCCGAGCGCGATCTCGTCGTCGGGCTTGAGGGCGAGCGCCTGCTTGTAGGCGGCGACGGCCTCGTCCGGCCGCTTGAGACGGACGAGCCAGTTCCCCACCGTGAGGTGGGCGTCCATGATCTTCGGATCCTCGGCGATCACCGATCTCATCTTGGCCACCGCCCGCTCGAAGTCGCCGTCCTGGGCGAACGATTTCGCGGCGTTCATCGCCTCGAACAGCGGCAGCTTGTCCTTGGGATCGGGCAGGACGGCGTGGGGGTCCACGTCGATGACGTTGCCGACGTACCCGAGGGCGGCCAGGCGCTGCAGCGTCTCCGGATCGAGCTGTTTGCGCTCCGGCGCCTGGGCGTCGGTCGTCCGGCTCATCTCCTCCAGGCGCAGGCGCATCGCCTCCGCGCGCTGGCTGTAGGCCTTGAAGACGTTGCGGGTCTCGCCCGGATCCTGGCTGCGGTCGTAGAGCTCCGGACGAGGAGCGTCCACGTAGGTGTAGCGGTCGTCGCGCAGGCTGCGCAGGTGCTGCCATCCGAAGTGATAGCGGGGGAAGTACGTCTCGGAGTACGCGGAATGATCGAGGGCCGCGGCCGGATCCAGGAGCGCCCGCGCGAGCGACCGGCCGTCGATGCCGTCCTGAGGCGGCAGCCCGACCACGTCGAGAACGGTCGGCAGGATGTCGACGGTCGAGACCTGGGCCGCGCTGCGGCCGGTGAGGCCCCAGGGCGTCCGCACGATGAGCGGCACGTGGGTCGTCGCCCCATAGATGAAGTAGGCGTGGCTGGCCTCGCCGTGGTCGCCCAGGCTCTCTCCGTGGTCGCCGACCACCACCACGATCGTGCGGTCCATCAGCCCCTGGGTCTCGAGCCAGCTCGTGAGCCGGCCCACGACCTTGTCCGTGTAGGCGATCTCGCCCAGGTACGGCTGCCCCCGATAGCGCGAGGCGAACGGCTCCGGCGGCTCGTAGGGCGCGTGGGGGTCGTAGAGGTGGACCCAGGCGAAGAAGCGGCGCTGGCGCACGGAGTCCAGCCACTTGAGGGCGCCGTCCATCACCTCGTCGCCCGGCTTCTGGACGGTCCCCAGGGAGATCACCTTGTACTTCGAGAGATCGAACCGGTCGGAGTACTCGTCGAAGCCCTGGGCGAGACCCCAGCGCGACTCCAGCACCCAGGCCCCGATGAACGCGCCCGTCGCGTAGCCCGCGGCCTTGAGGCGCTCGGCGAGCGTGGTCCGCGCGTCGTCGAGGAAGAAGCCGCCGTTGTCGCGCGCCCCGTGGTGGGGAGGGATGAGGCCGGTGAAGATCGACGAGTGCGAAGGGAAGGTCAGGGGCGCGGTGGAGGTCGCGTTCTCGAAGACGACGCCCTCGCGGGCGAGCGCGTCGAGGTGCGGGGTCTCGATGCGCGAGAACCCGTAGCAGCCGAGCCGATCCGCGCGCGTGGTGTCCAGCGTGACGATCACCACGTTGAGGTCGTGCGGCGCGGGCCGCAGGAAAGCGATGCGCGCCACCGCTTCACGGTCGCTGCGTGGCGGACGGCGCGAGAGGAGAAGACCACCCGTGAGGACGGCGACGAGCACCGCCAGCGCGGCCGCGGCGATCCACCACCTCTTCCGCGCTGCCGGCGGCGTCTGGCTGCGCTCGCGCTTCCCCACCGTCCGCACGCTAGCCGAGCGTCGCCGCGCCCGTCAACTCAGGTGCGATGGGCGCGCCGCTACAAGTGGTTGGATCCAGCTGCTTGGATCAGCGCTATCGCCCGGCCCAGAGCGCGCACGCGGTTTGACGGACAACTTCTTTGGGAGTATGAAGATCGCGCGCTGACCCCAGCACAGGTCGTCACAGGCACGGCGGTTGCTCTCGTCCGGCCTATTCAAAGGCCTGTTTGCACCGTTCGCGTGCCCACTCAAGAGGGCCGGGTCGCCTCGCCGGTCCGCAGGAGGTAATCGGTGACACGAAGGTTGTCGTGGACGAGACCCTTGGCGGGTCTGCTCACCCTCGTCGTTGGTCTCACGCTCGTGGCGCCTCCGGTTTCGGCGGCGGATGTCGCAACGCCGGCGAAAGCTCCGTCGCAATCCAGTCTGGCCGCCAGCACCTCCGCCCGGCTCGCAACCCTCGCGCCGTCGCGGCGCGCGTTCGCGCAGGCGGCGGCCGATCCGGGCACGAGTTCGACCGACGCTCGCTCGTTCTTCAAGACCCCGACGGGCGTGGCTGCGATCGTGCTGATGGTGGCCGGCGCGGCCTACGTGGCCTATCGGATCCCGAAGGACAACCAGAAGGTCCACTCACCGATCCGGTAACGAGGAGAAAACATGAAGAACGCGATGAAGGCATTGGCCCTCCTCCTCCTCGTCGTGATCGCGGTGCCGGCGGCGGCGCAGAGCCTCACCGGCGTGATCGCGGGCACGGTCAAGGACGAGCAGGGCGGCGCGCTGCCCGGGGTGACGGTCACCCTCACGGGCAAGACGGGCACCAAGACGGCGACCACGGAAACGAACGGCAGCTACCGCTTCGTAGCTCTCGATCCCGGCACCTACTCCGTGCAGACGCAGATGACGGGGTTCGCGCCGAAGCGCCAGGACAACATCGTGGTGAACGTCGGCAAGGACGCGGTGGTCGACATCGCGCTGAAGATCGGCGGCCTCACCGACACCCTCACCGTCGTGGGGGAGGCGCCGGTGGTGGACACCACGAGCAGCGCCACCAACAACCAGCTCTCTCAGGACCTCCTGTTCAACATGCCGATCCGGCAGGGCAACACGGCCACCAACCTGCTGAACTTCGCCCCCGGCATCAACAACAGCTCGGCCTACGGCGGCGACGCCAGCTCCGGCAACGGGCTCCTCATCGACGGCGTGGACACGCGCGATCCCTCGGGGGGAACGGCCTGGACCTTCTACAACTACAACATCGTCGAGGAGGTGCAGTTCACGGGCATCGGCGCCACCGCCGAGTACGGCGCGTTCACGGGCGCGATCGTGAACACGATCACGAAGTCGGGCGGCAACCGCTTCGCCGGCCTCTTCGACGCGATCTACACCAAGAGCAGCCTGGCCAGCAGCAACGTGAAGCAGAGCCAGATCGCCTTGAACCCCAACCTGGCCCAGGGCAACAAGGTCAAGAAGCTGGTCGACTTCACGGCCCAGCTCAGCGGTCCCATCATCAAGGACAAGTTGTTCTTCTTCGCCAGCGCCCAGCGCTACCAGCGTGACCTGGAGCCGATCGGTCCGCGCACGATCAACAACGAGGCCAGCGACCGCTTCAACGGGAAGCTCACCTGGCAGCCCACCAACAACGACAACGTCAGCGCGCACCTCCAGTTCGACAACTACAACATCACCGGCCGCGCGGGCTGGGACAGCCTCACCGACACCGACGCCATCACGAACCGCGAGGACGCGCCGGAGTTCGGCTGGCTCGGCAGTTGGCGGCCCCTCTTCGGATCGAGGACCTTCACCGAGATCAAGTACAACGGGTGGTGGGGCTTCTACGACCTCAACCCGGAGCACCCCGACGTTCCCTACCACATCGACGAGAACGGCCTGCGCACCGGGTCGCAAGGCTACTTCTACTACGCGGACCGCGGGCGCCACCAGGTCAACGCGTCGCTCTCGCACTACGCGGACGCCTTCGGCCATCACGAGCTGAAGTTCGGCGTGGAGCTCGAGCGCAGCAAGACGCGCGACCGGGACGGCTACCTCCCCAACGGCGTCTACTACTACGACAACGGCGGCGCCCCCTACCTCGCCTACGGCTACAGCTACGACTTCCAGGGCCGCAACAAGCGCGAGTCCGCCTACATCCAGGACTCCTGGAAGGTGGGCGACCGCCTCACCCTGAACCCGGGCCTGCGCTTCGACCACGTGCACGGCGGCTATCCGGGCCAGGCCGAGGTCTACAGCGCGAACAACCTGGCCCCGCGCTTCGGCTTCGCCTTCGACCTCACGGGCGACCACAAGACGGTGCTGAAGGGGAGTTACAGCCAGTACTACGAGGGGATCTTCAACGACATCTACAAGCGGGCCACGCCGGGCAAGGGCGACTTCATCACCTACGACGCCAGCGCCTGCCCCTCCGTGACCACGATCTGCGGCCGCAACCGGCTGGTCGAGACCGACCGCAGCTCCGACACCCTGTACCGCATGGACCCGAACCTCAAGCATCCACGGGTGGACGAGACGAGCCTCGGCTTCGAGCGCGCGATCAGCAACGACGTGCGCCTGAGCGTGACCGGAGTCTTCCGCGACAACAAGAACATGATCGGCTCCGTGCTCCCGTCGGCGCGCTGGACCCCGTTCACGCAGAACAACGGCCTCGGCCAGGCGATGACCCTGTACCGTTGGACCAACCGTGCGGCCTCCCAGGACGACAAGGTCGTCACCAACCCCGACGGCTTCCAGTTCAAGGACCCGAGCGGCAACGTGCTCGGCACCCTCGACATGATGAAGCGCTACAAGGCGCTCATGTTCGTGGCCAGCAAACGCTTCAGCCACCGGTGGACGGGCCAGGTCTCGTACGTGCTCTCCAAGTCCTACGGGAACGTCGACAACAACAGCGAGGCGTCCTTCGGCGCCAACAGCGCCACCAACGGCGGCGGCGGCTCGTACGCATACGAGACGCCCAACGTGTCGCTGGTGAACGCGAACGGCGAGCTCACGAACAGCCGACGGCACGAGGTCAAGGTCCTCCTGGGCGTCCAGGTGCCGGTCATCGACCTGGGCGTGAATGCCTACTTCCGCGCGCTGTCCGGGCGGCCGTACACGCCTTACCAGCAGTTCGGCTCCAGCGTGATCAGCTTCCCCGCCTCGTCCGGAGGGCGCCGCGTGCTGCTCGAGCCTCGCGGCAACCGCCGGCGCGACCGCGAGAACATACTCGACCTGCGCCTGGAGAAGATCTTCAAGTTCGGAGCGGCCAAGAACCGCATCTCGGTGTACGCGGACATCACGAACGTGTTCAACCAGTCGGTGGTGACCGACCTCCAGTACCGCGTTCCCAGCCGGAAGATCGGCCTCGCGACCGTCAACTTCGCGTCGCCGACGGCGAAGATCGATCCGCGCCAGACGACGTTCGGCGTGCGCTGGGCGTTCTAGGCTGACGCCGCTTTCGTGACCGGCCCCGGGGGCAGCCGACCGCCCCCGGGGCTGTTTCGTCTCTCGGAGGACCCATGCTCGCCCCCGTCCTTCTCCTCGCAATGATGGCCGCGCGTCAGGCCATCCCCTGGACGACGGATTACACCCGGGCCCTGGCCGAAGCGGAGGAGCAGCGCCGCCCACTGCTCCTCTTCTTCCGCTACAACTGCGAAGGCAGCCACGTCCCCCTCAACCCCATCGCCGTCGGCGGCCCCATCGAGCACCAGGAAGGCCTGTCGCCCTGCGAGCGGATGCAGGAAGACGTCTGGGAGGACGCGGCCATCGTCTCCGCGGCCGAGCGCTACCTTCCCGTCGTGGTCGACGGTGGGGACATGACGCTGCAGTCCCGCTACCAGGCCGTACGCGTACCGACCACGCTCATCACCGATCCCTGGGGCAACGAGGTCTTCCGCACCACCGGCTACCTCGAGCGCGACAAGATGGCACGCATCCTGGCGGCGGTGCCGCGCGACTTCGCCCCCCTGGCCACCGCCGGCCGGACCCTGAAGGCGAACCCGACGGACTTCGGCGCCCTCGTGTCCGCGGCCCGGTTCTACGAGGAGGCCTCCCTCCCGCAGGTCAGCGATCGCCTGTACGCCGCGGCCCTGGCGGCGCCGGGCGGGACGGACGTGGCCGCGCGCCGCCAGGCCGTCATCAGCCGCGGCCTCAACCTGATGGCGCGGCTGAGCCGGGCGGAGGAGGCGGCGGGCCTCTTCGAGAAGGAGCTGGCCGCCGCCCCCGAGGGCCCGGGCTCGGACGCGCTGCTGCTCGGCCTCGTCAACGCCCGCCTGACCCAGGGCAAGCGCAAGGAGGCGGAGGCGGCGGTCAAGCAGATGGAGTCGCGGTTCGCCGGCTCCCCCTACACCGCGCGCGCGAAAGAGAACCTGGCCGCCGCGAAGAAGTAGCCCTAGGCGCGGCGCCGCCGCACGTACGTCCCGCTCCGCCCGCCCGTCTTCCGGACTAGCCGGATGTCGGAGATCGTCATCGCCTTGTCCGCCGCCTTCACCATGTCGTACACGGTCAAGGCGGCCACGGCGACGGCATGCAGGGCTTCCATCTCCGCTCCCGTGCGCGCGTCCGTGCGCACCCGGGCCTCGATCTCGAACCCGTCGCGCCGCGGACGCAGCACCACCTCGACGTGGGAGAGGGGCAAGGGATGGCAGAGGGGAATGGCTTCGGCGGTGCGCTTGGCCGCCATCACCCCGGCCAGGCGCGCGACTTCGACCAGGCCGCCCTTCGGCAGCCGGCCCGCCCGCGCCAGGCGCAGGGCCGCCGGAGCGATGAGGATGCGCCCCCGGGCCACCGCCTCGCGCGGAGTCACCGGCTTGTCGGACACGTCGACCATGCGCGCGTGACCGGCGGCGTCGAGATGGCTCAGGCGCGCAGCGGAGACGCGCGCGCGCCGCTTCTTCAGGCCAGGCCGTCCCGTTCCAGGAAGTTGCCGAGAAGGAGGGCGGGCGCCCTCTCGCCCGCTTCCGCGCGCAGGCGCTCGCTCTCCAGGACGACCAGGGCGTTCGCGCGCGCGTGCGCGACCACGTCCGCCGAGCCCACCGAGCGCAGCGGCGAGGCCACG
>WNFI01101271.1_pt1 | contig 11919 bp, 10 predicted proteins | sample 5400471 | NCBI WGS metagenome assembly WNFI01 (sample SAMN13153348, study PRJNA577476) | soil metagenome | isolation source: 100 cm saprolite on Douglas fir-dominated hillslope | place: USA:California | collected 2013-09-17 | reverse complement strand
GAGATAGGACGATGCGATTCATGATCCTGGTCAAGGCCGACAAGAACTCGGAAGCGGGAGTTCTCCCCGACGAGAAGCTCCTCGCCGAAATGGGCAAGTTCAATGAGGACCTTGCGAGGGCCGGGGTGTTGCTCGCGGGGGAGGGGCTGCAGCCGAGCTCGAAGGGCGCGCGCGTGAGGTTCTCGGGAGCGAAGCGGACCGTGATCGACGGTCCCTTCACGGAGGCGAAGGAGCTGATCGCCGGCTTCTGGCTCATCCAAGTGAGGTCAAAAGAAGAAGCGATCGAGTGGGTCAAGCGCGCCCCCAATCCCTTCCCCGGAACCGAGTCCGAGGTCGAGATTCGCCAAGTGTTCGAGGCGGCCGACTTCGGACCCGCGCTCACGCCCGAGCTCAGGGAGGCAGAGGAGCGGGTGGCGGCCCAAATGGCGAAGAACGCGAAGCGCTAGCCGTTGCTGGGCCTCGGGCGGGCCGCTCAAGACCCGCCCGAGGCGCGGACACAGACCAAACAATTCGTTCACTTAACCCTGGGAGAAATGGAATTACGGCAGCGAGCGGAAAGATCGTATGGATCGGGCGCGTGATCTCGACCCTGCCGGTTCTCGTTCTTCTGATGAGCGCCTTCATGAAGCTGAAGGGCGGGCCCGAGGTGCGGCAGGGGCTGGCGCATCTGGGATTGCCGGAGTCGATGATCGTGCCCCTCGCCATTCTGGAGCTCTCATGCACGGTGATCTACGTGATTCCCGCGACCTCGATCCTGGGCGCCATTCTCTTGGCCGGCTACATGGGGGGCGCCCTCCGCCACCTTACGCAAGGATCTGCACGCATTGGCGGGTGGGCGATCCTTTCATCGGCCAGGCCACGATCGGACTCTTCGTCTGGCTCGGCCTGTACCTCCGCGAGCCTCGCCTGAAGGCCCTCATCCCGCTGCGGACACGCTGACTCGCGCCGCCCTCCGTGTTTGCCGACCCGGGCTGGGGCACGATCGCGGGGCCTTCCCCCCTTGTCGACGCCCCGCCTTGCAGTGATCGTTTCTTAATGATGTGATCGGCGGCGGTGACGGCTACCGACGCCCATCGCGCGATCGATGCGGTCTGGAGGATCGAGTCCCCCCGGCTCATTGCCGGTCTGGCGAGGATCGTGCGCGACGTCGGCCTCGCCGAGGAGCTCGCCCAGGACGCTCTCGTCGCCGCGCTCGAGCGGTGGCCGGAATCGGGGGTCCCGGACAACCCGGGCGCCTGGCTCATGGCCACGGCGAAGAATCGCGCTATCGACCAGCTTCGTCGACGCAAGCGGCTCGCGAGCAAGCACGAGGAGCTCGGCCGAGAGTTCGACGCGCGGCAGGAGCTGGCCGTCGCTGACTTCGAGGCCGCCGTCGACGACGATATCGGAGACGACCTCCTGCGCCTCGTGTTCACGGCCTGTCATCCCGTCCTCTCGACGGAGGTGCGCGTTGCCCTCACGCTGCGGCTGCTCGGGGGTCTGACCACCGAGGAGATCGCGCGCGCATTCCTAGTGCCGGAGCCCACCGTCGCCCAGCGCATCGTCCGCGCCAAGCGGACCCTGGCCGCGGCCAGCGTCCCCTTCGAGATTCCCCGGGGGGCAGATCGCGCCCTCCGGCTCTCGTCCGTGCTCGAGGTCATCTACCTCGTCTTCAACGAGGGCTACGCGGCGACCGCCGGTGACGACTGGATGCGACCCGCCCTCTGCGAGGACGCCCTTCGTCTCGGACGCATCCTGGCCCATCTCGCCCCCCAGGAGCCGGAGGTCCACGGCCTCGTGGCCCTCATGGAGATCCAAGCCTCGCGCTCGGCCGCTCGCCTCGGCCCGTCGGGGGAGCCGGTCCTGTTGCTCGATCAAGACCGCGCGCGCTGGGATCACGTCCTGATCGGTCGCGGCCTCGCCGCCCTCGAGCGCGCGGAGGCGCCGAGCGGAGCCCCCGGCCCCTACACGCTGCAGGCTGCGATCGCCGCTTGTCACGCTCGGGCCCGTACCCCGGCGGAGACGGACTGGGCGCGCATCGTGGCCCTCTACGAGTCCCTTGCCGCGCTCACTCCCTCGCCGGTCGTGGAGTTGAATCGGGCGGTCGCGGTCGCGATGTCGCTCGGTCCGGCCGCGGGCCTCGCCCGGGTGGATGCGCTCACCTCCGCGCCCTCCCTCAAGAACTACCACCTCCTGCCGAGCGTGCGCGGCGACCTCCTGGCCAAGCTCGGCCGCTTCGAGGAGGCGCGCGTGGAGTTCGAGCGCGCGGCATCGCTCACGCGCAACGCCCGCGAGCGCACCCTCCTCCTCGAACGCGCGGCCGNNNNGGGGCGCCGTGATACCGTCCCCGTCACTTCGGAGGGATTGCCCGTGACCATTTCCCGATGTGCCCCCCCCGCCTCTCTCGTGATCCTACTGGCCAGCGCCTCACCGGCCCCTGCTGCCCAGACCATGCGGGCGGAGGTGAACGCCAAGGCTTACGCCATCGCGGCCGGACGCCACTTCGCGGTGGAGGCGGGAATGCGCATGTTCCGCGAAGGTGGTAACGCCTTCGACGCGGGGGTGGCGGCGGTGTTGGCGGCGAGCGTGAGCGAGATCCAGCTCTTCGGGTTCGGGGGCGAGGCTCCGGTCGTGCTCTACGATGCCCGCAGCCGGCGGGTCCTGGTGGGGAACGGCCAGGGAGTGGCCCCCGCCGCGGCCAAACCCGAGGTCTGGGCTGGTCAGCCGTACGTTGACTTCCACGGGCCTCGCGCCGCCACCGTGCCCGCGGTGCTGGACTCGGTGACCATCGTGCTTTCCCAGTTCGGCACCAAACGCCTCTCCGAGGTCCTGGCCCCCGCCATCGAGCTCGCGGACGGCTTCCCCATGTACGGCATCCTCCATGACGCCCTGGTCCGCGAACGCAAGAACTGCGAGCGCTACCCGTCGACCATGGCTGTTTACTACCCGGGAGGCCGGGTCCCCGAGATCGGCGAGATATTTCGCCAGCCCGACCTGGCGCGGACGCTGCGCGCCATCGCCTCCGCGGAGGAGGCGGCGTTCAAGCGCTCGAAGGACCGGGCCAAGGCCATGGAGGTCGGGCGCGCCGTCTTCTACCAGGGGGACGTCGCCCGGCGGCTGGTGAACGCGGCCCGGGAAGGGGGCGGCCTCCTCTCCGCCGAGGATCTCGCCACCTTCCGGGGGAGGGTGGAGCCCCCGGTCAAGGCCACCTACCGGGGCTACGACGTCTACAAGGCCGGCTTCTGGACCCAGGGGCCGGTGATGGTCGAGACCCTGAACCTGCTCTCGGGATTTGACCTCCGGGCCATGGGCTTCCAATCCGCGGATTACCTCCACACGGTGACCGAGGCCATGAAGCTCGCCTTCGATGACCGCGACGCCTACTACGCGGACACCGACTTCGTGCCCGTGCCCACGGAGGGACTGCTCTCGACGGAATACGCGGCGTCGCGAAGAAACCTGATCGATCCCCGGATGGCCTCGCATGCCCACCGGCCCGGCAGCCCGGGGGGGGCGCGGCCGCCCGCCCTGGGGTCCGCGCTCACCGGCCCCCCTTCGGGCCCCACCGGCGACACCACGGCCGTCAACGCGGTGGACGCGGCCGGCAACCTTTTCTCCGCGGTGGTCTCCGGGGCCTGGGTGCTGGACGGGGCCTTCATCGCCGGCGACACCGGCGTGCCCCTGTCCCAGCGCATGCAGCAGTTCAGCCTGGACCCCCGGAGCCCGAACGTGGTGGCCCCCAAGAAGCGGCCGCGCATCACCCTCACCCCCACCATCCTCCTCAAGGACAACCGACCCTACCTCGCCCTCGCCACGCCGGGGGGCGACAGCCAGGACCAGCAGAACCTGAACGTGCTCCTGGCCCACATCGATTTTGGCCTCCGCATCCAGGAGGCGATCGAGGCGCCCCGCATCAACTCCGAGCACATGCGCCAGTCCTTCCGGGACCATCGAGAGCAGCCCGGCGTCCTCACCATCGAAGGCCGGGTGCCCTGGGATGTGCTCGAGGAGCTGCGCCGGCGCGGGCACGACCTGCGGATCGTGGGCCCCTTCCGGATGCCCACCGCGGTCACGGCGGTGGGCATCGATCCGCAGACGGGCACCCTCTTCGGCGGGGCGGACGTGCGGGGAGAGCGGGCCGTCGCCGGCTGGTAGATGGACCCTGCCGCCGATCAGGCCATCCGCGACTACCACGCCCTCCTTCGCGACGAGAAGGGCCTCGCTCAGGAGCTGGAAGAGCGCTTCTTCGACCGGATGCGCAAGGCCAATCTGACCTTTGGCGGGCGCTTGCTCTGCTCGTTTCCCCGGCCGAACCTCGTCTCTCCGGCTGTCTATGACCAGATCCGGGGGGTCTGCCGCGGGATCTTCCGGGCCATCGAGAAGGTGGAGGCCGCGCTGGGGCGCGACCTCTGGGACCGCGTGGACTTGACCGCCGAGGAGCGCGCGCTGGTCGCTCTCGACCCCGGCTACCGGCGCTCCTCCCCCACCTCCCGCCTCGACTCCTTCCTCACCACCTCCGCCTACCAGTTCGTGGAGCTGAACGCGGAGACCCCGGCCGGGGCCGGCTACGCGGAGGTTCTGGCCGACGTCTTCATGGAGCTGCCCATCCTCCGCAAGTTCCAGGAGCGCTACCGGCTCCGCCGGTTCGAGACCCAGCAAAGGCTGCTGGAGACCCTCCTCTCCTGCTATCGGGAGGCGGGGGGCCGGAAAGAGCGCCCCACCATCGCGATCGTCGACTACGATGACGTGCCCACCCGCACCGAGCACCACATGGCCCGGGAGTTCTTCGCGAGCCGCGGCCATGAAGCGCTCGTGTGCGACCCCCGTCACCTCGCTTACGAGGGCGGGGTCTTGCGGTGGGAGGGTCAAGCCGTGGACATCGTTTACAAGCGGCTGCTCGTCAACGAGCTCCTGGAGCGGATCCGCGAGCTTCCCGCCCTCGTCCAGGCCGTCAAAGACCGGGCGGTGGTCCTCGTCAATCCCTTTCGATGCAAGCCCCTCCACAAGAAATCGATCTTCGCCGTCCTCACCGACGACGAGCTGCAGCCGCTCTTCACGGACGACGAGCGGGCCGCGATCAAGGCCCACATCCCCTGGACGCGGCGCGTGCGCGAGGGGCGCACGCTCCGCAACGGCCAGGCCCTGGACTTGCCCGCTTTCATCTGCGATCAGCGGGAGCAGCTGGTCATGAAGCCCAACGACGAGTACGGGGGCAAGGGGGTCTTCATCGGCTGGGAGTTGTCGGCCACGGAGTGGGAGGCCGCGCTCGGGGAGGCGCTCAAATCCTCCTTCGTGGTGCAGGACAGGGTGGAGTTGCGGCGGCAGAGCTTTCCCGAGCTGGCCCCCGAGCTCCGATTCCGCGACCTGGTGGTGGACCTGGACCCCTACGTCTTCAACGGCGAGGTCGAGGGTTTCTTGACCCGCCTCTCGGGCACCTCCCTCGCCAACGTGACCTCGGGCGGAGGCCAGGTCCCGTCCTTCCTCGTGGAGCCGCGGTGAGGCCGTGACGGGAACACCCAACCTCAAGGAAAAGCGCCCGGTGGGGGCCCTCCAGCTTCTGGCCCTGGGCGTGAACGGCATCGTGGGGGTGGGGATCTTCTTCGCCCCCGCCACCGTCGCGGGGTTGGCTCCCGGGCGGGCGGGCGTGCTTGTCTTCGCGGTAACGGGCCTGGCCCTCCTTCCTGTGGCCTTGGCCTTCGCGGTTCTGGGCCGGCGCTTCGACGAAGACGGCGGGCCGGTGGTCTTCGCGCGCGCCGCCTTCGGCGACTTCGCCTCCTTCCTGGTGGGCTGGGTGGCTTACGTGAGCGCGTTCCTTTCCGCCTCCGCGGTGATGGTGGGCCTCACGAATGCGACCGCACCTTCCCTCGGCCTCACGAGCCCGCTCGCGTTGCGCCTTTCCGCCACCGCCCTCGTCACCATCCTCGCCCTGGTCGTAGCCTCCGGAATCTCCATCTCCGCCCGGGTCTGGACGACGTTGACCGTCCTCAAGCTCCTACCCCTCCTGGCCCTGCTGGCCGTCTTCCTCGCCTTCCGCGGCTCCCCGGCTCCCTCCACGCTCGGAACCTCCGAGGTCTCCTGGCTGCGCGCCGGCCTGACCGTCATGTTCGCGTACCAGGGCTTCGAGATCGTGCCCGTCATCGCGGGCCAGGTTCGGTCGTCGGCGAAGGCCATTCCCATCGCCACCGTGGGCTCCCTGATCCTGTCCATGGTCCTCTACGTCGGACTGGTCTGGGCCTGTGTGTCCGCCCTGGGATGATGGTAACGAGCCCGCGCTACCTGTCGGCCCTGGCCAGCGGCGAGCGCGTGCTCTTCGACCTCGACCGGCTGGCCCCGAATGGGGTGCCCATGCGGGCCCTGATCGTCACCTGGGCGTTGGTCACGGCCTTCGTTCAGGCGGGGGACCTGGGGGAGCTGTTCGCGCTCTCCAGCATCGCGGTGCTCATGCAGTACGGGGTGACGGCGGCCTCCCTTGTCGTCCTGGCCCGGCGCGGGGACCGCGGCCTGCGGCCCGGCCACGCCTGGCTGGCCCTCCCCACCCTGGCCCTGGGCATCGCGCTCGTGGCCTTCGGCGCCACCCTGCGCGAGGTGCTGGTCGCGGGGGGCGCGGTGCTCGTGGGCCTGGGCCTCACCCGCCTGGCCCGACCCCGGACCCGTCCGGCCTGAGCCAAGTCCTGCCCCCGAATGTCGTGCACTCCATCGGTTACGATGGGCTGATGCTCCGGACCTTCGATTTCAAGGACCATCGGCGCGACCTGGGCGCAAACCGTTACGTCTACGCCGTGGTGTCGCGGCGGGCGCGCGGCCTTTCCATCGGCGTGAACTTGAACCCGGACAAGGTCTGCAACTTCGACTGCCCCTATTGCCAGGTGGACCGCACCACGCCGGGCGGGCCCTCGGCGGTCGGCGTCGAGGACCTCGTGGCCGAGCTGGATGATCTGCTCCAGCGCGTCGCGGGCGGTGTCCTCTGGGATTCGGCCCCCTTCGACCGCGTCCAGCCCAGTCTCCGGCGCGTGGCCGACATCGCCTTCGCGGGAGACGGCGAGCCCACCACCCCCCCCGAATTCCCGGAGGCCGCGCGGGCGGTGAGGCTCGCGCGCGACCGCCGGGGGCTCTCTGTCCCTCTGCGCTTGCTCACCAACGCCCCCCTCTTCCAGAAAGAGCGTGTCCGCGCGGCCCTCGCTGCCTTCGACGAGGTCTGGTGCAAGCTGGACGCGGGCACGGAGGACTACTTCCAGCTGGTGGACGGCACGCGTCTCCCCCTGCAAAGGATCCTGGACAACCTGCTCCTCGTGGCCCGGGAGCGCCCGGTCGTGATCCAGAGCCTCTTCCTGACCTTCGGGGGGCGGGGGCCGGAGGCGGCGGAGATCGCGGCCTACTGCGATCGGCTGCGCGCGCTCATGGGGGCGGGGGGGCGCATCGACCGCGTCCAGGTCTACACCGTGGCCCGCCGGCCCGCCGACCCCCGGGTGGGCGCCCTTGGCGATGACAGGCTGGAGGAGATCGCGGACTGCGTGCGCGCCCTCGGCCTGCCCGCCGAGGTCTACGGCGCGGCCTGAGCGGCCCTAACCACTGGCCCGCCGGCCGGCCGCGCAAACCCCCTAGCCCCTTTTCTGGTAGGTGCCCACGAGCTCGGCCCGGGCCAAGATGTGCCCCTCCATCGCCTTCTCGAGCTTGGCCTTGGTGGGGCGAAGAAGGTCGGGCAGGATCAGATCGAGGGCGTAGAGCTTGTGGAAATACCGGTGGCGGCCGATGGGAGGGCAAGGTCCGCCGTAGCCGGTCCGTCCCCAGTCGTTGACCCCCTCCCGCGTTCCGCCCGTGAGGTCCCCTGGCCGCACCCCCTCCGCCAGGCTCGTGGCCCCGGGGGGCAGGTTGTAGAGGATCCAGTGCACCCAGGTCATCTTCGGGGCGCGCGGGTCGGGAGCGTCCGGGTCGTCGACGACGAGGGTGAGGCTCTTGGCCTCGGGAGGGACCCCCGACCAATCCAGGCGCGGTGACAGGTCCTTGCCCTCACAAGTGAAAAGGGACGGGATCTCTCCCCCGGGGGCGAAGCTGGGGGAGGTCAAAGACAGGGTCATGACCGCACCTCCTCCTCACTCAATACCTCGGAGGGGAGAGAGCGTGCAAGCACCTCCCCGCCCCCGCCTCATGACCGCCCGGAGGCCGGCTGATACAATCCCGAAGAGCCCGTCCCACCATGTCCAACCCGTTCACGCTCGGAATCGAAGAGGAGTTCCAGATCATCGACCCCGGGACGCGTCTGCTCAAGAGCCACATCGAGGAGATGCTGGCCGCGGGCGCCCATCTGGGGGAACAGATCAAGCCCGAGCTCCACAAGAGCGTGGTCGAGGTCGGGACTCCCGTCTGCGCGGACATCCACGAGGCCGCGGAGGCGGTGCGGAGGCTCCGAAGCTCCCTGGTGTCGATGGCGGAGGCGAGCGGCGCCCGCATCGTGGCCGCGGGCACCCATCCCATCAGCCATTGGAAGGACCAGGAGATCACCGATCGCGTCCGCTACAAGGACATCGTGAACGAGATGGAGGATCTGGCCCGGGCCAACCTGATCTTCGGCCTCCACGTGCACGTGGGGGTCGAGGACCGGGAGATGCAGATCCAGATCCTGAACGCGGCCCGAGCCTTCCTCCCCCACCTCCTGGCCCTCTCCGTGAACTCCCCCTTCTGGTGCGGCCGCAAGACGGGGGTGAAGTCGGTCCGCAGCACCATCTTCAAGCGTTTTCCCCGCACCGAGATCCCCGACTACATGTACTCCTGGGACGACTACGCGAAGTACGTGGAGCTCCTGGTGCGCACCAATTGCATCGACGACGGGAAGAAGATCTGGTGGGACCTCCGGCCCCACGCCTACTTCAAGACCCTGGAGTTCCGGATCTGCGACATCCCCTGCCGAGCGGAGGAGACGGTGGCCATCGCCGCCCTCATCCAGGCCCTGGTGGCCAAGCTTCACCGGCTCTTCGAGTCCAACCTGGGCATTCGAAACTATCACCGGGCGATCATCATGGAGAACAAGTTCCGGGCCCTCAAGAATGGCCTGGACGGCACCCTGATCGACTTTGGTCTGAAGCAAGAGGCGCCCACCCGGGGTCTCATCCTGGAAATGCTGGACTTCGTGGACGACGTGGTGGACGGGCTGGGCTCCCGGGAGGAGATCCGCCGCCTCCGGCGCTGGGCCACGGAGGGAGACACGGGCGCCGACCGCCAGCTCGCCGCCTTCGCGCACACGGGAGATCTGCGCGCGGTGGTGGATCTGTTGGTGGACGAGACCAAGAGGGGCCTGTAGACTGGGGCTCCATGGGTGAGCCCTGAGCCGTGCCCCTCTCCTGCCTTCACAAGATCCAGTACGGCAAGCAGTCTTGCGTCACCGAATGTCCCGCTAGCGCGCCCGGCGGCGTGATCAGTTACGTCCGGGTGGAGCGGCCCGAGGACGTGCCTCCCCCGAGCGATCTCACGATCGATGTGCCCATCCTGGACATGAACCGGGGCTGGCCGAACCTGGGCCACGACTCCCTCGTGCACGCGCTGATCGACGCGGCCTGCGACCTCATGGCCCCGCTCGCGGGCAGCGGGCTCAGGGTCCGGGCCCTCTCCTATGACGTGCGGGGCCACCGCATGGTGCCCGCCCCGCCGGGGGACCGCTTCCGTCTCTACGTGGGCACGGGGGGGCCGGGCCATCTCGACCCCCGGCAGAACGACGGGGTGGCCTACGGCAGTCAGGGGATCCGCGAGGATCCGGCATGGCAGGAGCCGACCTTCCGCCTCTTCGACGCCATCCGCGCCCACGAGGAGGCGGCCCTCCTCGGGGTCTGCCACACGTTCGGCGTGATGTGCCGATGGTCGGGGGCGGCGCGACCCGTGCTGCGGGGCCCGGAGAAGGGCAAGTGCACGGGCATCCTCGAGAACGTACTCAGCCCCGAGGCCCGACAGCACCCCTGGTTCGAGCGCTTCGCGGCCGAGCTGCCCGACGGTCGGAGGCTGCGGGTGGCGGAGAACCGGCTCTTCGATCTGATCCCCGAGAGCGGCCCCCTCCCGGCCGGGATCCTGCCCATCGGCTACGAGGCGCTGGGGATGGGGGGCCCCGTGGGCGAGGCCCTGACCATGCTGGAGTTCGCGCGCGACCCCGCAGGGATCCTGCCCCGGATCTTCGCCGTCAACCACCACCCCGAAATCGTGGACCGCTTCCGCCAGATGATGATTCTGGGCCAGAAGCGGGAGCGGGGGGAGGTCACGAATGAGTGGTACCAGGAGCGGCTGGAGATCCTGACCCGAACCTATCCGGACGAGAACAGCGACCAGCGGTTGCACGTGACCTCGGACTACACCCTCCTCGCCCCCTTGCGCTTCCACCTCTTCCGCCAGGTCCGGCGGCGGGCGGAATCGCTCGGGAGGGCAGTGGACGTGCACGAAGAGGACGTCCTCGAGAGCCTGGACCGGGCCGCGGTGGGCTCCCCGGGGGCCGTCCCCAGCGTCGACCCCTTCTGAGGGGCGGCCTTGCTTCCCAAGCCTCCATTCGCGAAAGACCTCACCCCCGAGCAGGAGATCGCCCAGTTTGAGATGGTGCAGCCCCGCCTGCAGGAGGTGTGGAACGCGCTCACCATGCGGGAGGAGGAGCCGCACACCTCGGTGGTGGTGCCCTCCCTGACCCTCGACCAGAGCGAGCTCCAGAAAATGCCGGGGGCGAGCTTCTACGAGGAGCGCCTGCTCTTCCTCCTCATCCGCCTCCGCAACCCCCGCGCGCGCATGGTGTACGTGACCTCGCAGCCCGTGCACCCCATGATCCTCGAGTACTATCTGCAGTTCCTGGCCGGAATCCCCGCTAGCCACGCCCGCTCCCGACTGACCCTCCTCTGCGCGGACGACGCTTCCCCGCGCTCCCTAACCGAGAAGATCCTGGAGCGCCCGCGCTTGATCGAGCGCATCCGGGCCGGCATCGTGGATCCCTCCCGGGCCTACCTTACCGTCTTCAACTCGACCCCCCACGAGCGGAAGCTGGCCGTCCTCCTGGGCATCCCCCTCAACGGCGCGGACCCCCGGCTCTCCCACCTCGGCACGAAGTCCGGGAGCCGGAAGGTCTTCCGGCAGGCCGGGGTCGACCTGCCCCTGGGGGCCGAAGACCTCCACCATCCCAAGGAGGTCGAAGAGGCGCTACTCGAGCTGCGGGCCCGCCGGCCGGGCCTGACCAAGGCGGTCATCAAGCTGAACGACAGCTTCTCCGGGGAGGGGAACGCGATATTGCGCTACCCCGAAGGGGGCGGGCCGGACGCAATCCAGGGGGCCCTGCGACGGGTCGAGTTCTCCGTGGCCACCGAGACCCCCGAGGCTTACTTCGAGAAGTTCTCCCGCATGGGGGGGATCGTGGAGGAGTTCTTGGAGGCCACGCACAAGGCTTCTCCCAGCACCCAGCTTCGGGTGAGTCCGGCCTGCGAGGTCAGCACCATCTCCACCCACGACCAGATCCTGGGCGGCCCCAGCGGCCAGGTCTTCCTGGGCTGCCGCTTCCCCGCCGCCGAGACGTATCGCCTGGCCATCCAGGAGGCCGGCCTCAAAATCGGAGCGGTCCTCTGCGGGCAGGGGGTGGTGAGCCGCCTGGGGGTGGACTTCATGGTCTGCCGCGAGCGTCCCCAGGACGCTTGGAAGGTCTTCGCCCTCGAGATCAACCTCCGCATGGGTGGCACCACCCACCCCTACCTCGCCTTGCAATTCCTGACCGGGGGAACCCTCGACCCCGCCACCGGGCTCTTCTTTTCCCCCTCCGGGCAGGCCAAGTACTACCGCGCCACCGACAACCTCCACTCCGAGTCCTACCGCGGCCTGCTCCCCGAGGACCTGGTCGAGATCCTCACCATCAACAAGCTCCACTACAGCCACGGGACCGAGTCCGGTGTGCTCTTCCACCTCATCGGAGCCCTCTCGGAGTACGGGAAGCTG
>WNFI01454170.1_pt1 | contig 11920 bp, 6 predicted proteins | sample 5400471 | NCBI WGS metagenome assembly WNFI01 (sample SAMN13153348, study PRJNA577476) | soil metagenome | isolation source: 100 cm saprolite on Douglas fir-dominated hillslope | place: USA:California | collected 2013-09-17 | reverse complement strand
ATCCCAGCCTTCGGTCGCCATAAACGTTGGACCATCCAACACCATGATCCCGCCGTTCTCCCCAGGCCCGGCTTTGATGGATTGCTCGTGAGGAATCCCCGGATGTGGTGGCGGGGAAACGCGCACTGCCAGGGCGTTCGTATGGCCCGGCTTCAAGAACTGTGTTACGTCGAATGTTCCCCGGATAAAGGCACCCTTAATCTCGCCGAGACGATGGCCGTTGAGCCACACCACCGCTCCATAGTTGATCCCGTTCAATGTCAGCGCGAAATTACGGCCCGCTGCGGATTTAGGCGTCGCAAATTCGATTCGATACCAATAGTCCTGTTTGTTGAGCAGTTCCGGGATGGCCAGGTTGTTGAGACCATAGTCCGGATCGGGATAGACGCCGCGGTCCACCATCGTCGTCAGAACCGTGCCTGGAACAGTGGCAGCCCACCAACCGGTCACGTTGAAACCGGACTCAGAGATGGCCTCTCCACCGGCGGATATGTTAGGCGCAGGTATGAGCTTCCAGCCCTCCGCCAAGACCCATAGATTTTCGCCGCGCGGCGACAAAGACAAAGACGAAGAGGAGCGAACCGGTGCGGCCGGACGGGCGACCGCGGCGGAAACAGGAGCAGCGCTTCGCGGTAGCGTAAACGGATCTTGCGGTGCCCGGTAGCCCGCCTGTTCCCTGGTTTGAAGCGGCCAGGCTTTTGATCCTTCCTCGAATACGATCAATGATGGATCGGGAGCATGCGCAGCCAGATCTTTCCAGGGAAGGTACTCTGGCGCCATGCGCATTTCTGGACTCACTCTTCCCATCGCCAATTTCCCGCTCGCAATTTCCTTACCATCGCCGTAGAAACGGACCAGCGCTCCGTCGAAAGTCGCGGCTACAAAATGCCATTCCGCCGTGGCTACCGCGGAAGCTGCGATCAGACTATTGTCTTCTCCCATCCAGAACACAAACTTGCCATCGCGCATGCCGAAGTAGCGCGAATACTCTTTCGCCGGATCGCCGACGCCCGCCAGCAAAGTCGCAACTTTGTTGGATTCGTTGTGCTCGCCGTCCGAACTCTGGAACCAGCAATAAAGCGACCACGGAGCCGCCGCCTGGAGTACCTCGTCGTTCGGATCTATCGGCTTGGTGAGACCGCCTCCGCCTGGACGAAATACCGCACTGTACGGGCCATAGGAAGTGCGAATGGAGGTCGACTGTGCGTGGACAGTGCTGAGCAAGAACACAGCAGCGAAGATTGTCAGCGCCAGGGCAGTAAAAGGAAGTCTGATTTGTCGCATGTTTTTATGATTCGTCCGCGAAGGTGGAAGTGTCTCCTAACCTCGGTGATCGCGCAAGGAATGGTCGAAAAGCGCGCCTGCTCGACGATGCGCGCGCCGTCGTCCGAACTGTCTGGCAGCTAAAGACTGAGTACATGCAGCGGAACGGGTTTACTGTGATAGTGATTCTGTTTCGTAAAGAAACGCGGGGTGGGAAGCGCAATATCGTCTCCCACCCCGCAACCAGCCCTAGAAGATAAACTTCGCCGCCAGCTGGATCTGCCGCGACGAGTTTCTCACCGAAGTGACTTTGCCGAAGTTGCCGCTATTCACGTTGGCATCCGGTGCATCCCAGCGAGGATGGTTGAACGCGTTGAACATGTCTACTCGGAACTGCGCATTGAATCGATTGTCGGCACCGAAATAGTTGTTCTTGAAGAACGACAGATCGGAGTTGGAAAGACCCGGGGTGCGAACATTGGGAATGGTTCGCGGGGCGTTGCCGATAGTGAATTGGGGTAGCGTTGAAAACACCGACGTGTCAAACCATTCAGCATGGGTTTGATGGCTGAGTTTAGCGCTCTTGCCGTTCCACAATGGCCGTTGTCCATTACCGATTCCAGCAAAGATCCCGGTTGGGTCGCCAACGCCCGCGATCACGACTGGCGTTCCCGTGGTCCATCGGATGATGCCGTCGGCTTGCCATCCTCCAACAAGGCGATCAAGCATACCGCCTCCGTTGAGGTACTTCTTCCCTCGGCCAAACGGAAGTTCGTAAACGTAGCCGGCGCTGAATACTCGGGAAAGGTCTTGTGGTCCAACCGCCCACTCTGCCCGCGGATTGAATTGGTCCGCCCGCGTGCTGCTGACTTGTCCAATAAAGGTAACCGGCGCGGCGGAGTTGTCCGTTTCCTTGGAGCCTGCGAAGTTCGCGAGCAGGCTTAAGCCATTGGAAAAATGCTTGTTAATCCGTATCGTGAAGGCGTTGTACTTGGACGAGGCTGTGGCCTTGCGGAAACTTTGTATGCCGGTGTACTGGGGAAACTGCCGCAGCAACTGATTCGCCGTTATCATCGGGTTGCTCAAAGGAGAACCTGGGACATTGATAATCCCAAAAAATGGGTTCGGAACCTGTGCAAGCAGCGCGCTACCAAGGGCGAGGTCCGAGACCGGCAATTGGTCGAGATTTTCTCCTGGATCCCCGTCGACAAGGAATAGCCCGTGGTTGCCCAGATAGCCGACTTCGAGGGTAGTCTTGCCCGGCAATGCGTATTGGATATTGAAGTTCCACTGCACATTGTAAGGGTTGCGATAACTGTTGTAGTTGGAGTCGCCGATGCCGCTGCCAACTTGCGTCAAGGGACCGCCGGCTGCGCCTTGCGGCAAGTTATAACGCTGGCCGGTGGTTGGATTCGCGGGATACGGATCGTCGATGGTCGCGTTGATGGTTACCTGATTGTCGAAGCTGGAGACGAACTGGGTTTGGCTCTGGAAGCCCTGATTTCCGACGCCGCCTGACGTACCTGCGGCCTGCAAGGAGGAGGGTCCAAACACTAGGCCGAAACCGCCTCGGAACACTAAGCCATGGCTTGCATCATAAGCAAAACCTACGCGAGGGGCGAAGTCCTTGTATTGCGTGGGACCCTGCCGTCGACCGAACTTGCCTGTGCTGCCGGGAAAGAGCATGGCACCCATGAGGTTTCCGCAGTTTGGACAATCAACCCCATCGGCCGGCGTGACGCTTCCGAGCGGCGAGGGGACGGACCGATCCCAATAAGACAATTTGTCAAAGCGTTCCGTCTTAGGAATCTCGACGTCCCAGCGCAAACCAAGATTGAGCGTCAATCTGCTGGTGACTTTCCAATCATCCTGAATAAAGGTCGCGAAATACCCGCTGGAACTGGCTCCGGTCGGAGTGTGGTCCGTCTCACCGCCATTGGCAAGTCCCAGCAGGAATCCGGCGAAGGGGTTGCCGGTGCTTGTGCCATCCTCAGAAGTTTGAGCGAGATCCTGGGTCCAGGTTCGATCAATACTGAACTGCCCAGTGGGCAAGCCGAACTGATAAAAATTCGAATAGATCTTGCGAAATTCTGCCCCGACCTTGATGGAGTGGGATCCCGCGATTTTCACAATACTTCCGGTAATATCATGCGCGAATGGGTTCTGGGAGAATGCGTTGAAGCCATTCGGACCCAGACCGGAGAAACCGTCCCCGACGTTTAACCGCGGAAAGATTTGACCTTGAGGACCCGCGGTCTCACTCACATAGCTGGGGAAACCCAGAGAAGTGGGATCGAAATCTCCGCCCGCGCCGGTGCGCGCTTCAGTCGAGCGGCTGACTCCGTAGCGAAACTCCCCTAATAAGGTTGGCGTAAAGGTGACAGTGTTGTTAAATGACGCGGTCCACGCGCCCTGGTGATCTGGCCCCCCAAATCCCTGAGATGCCGGATTGCTCTCGCCATAGTCACTCAACCCATTGCCACCCAAGGAGTGCTGATCAAAGTGTGAAACTTTAAGGAAGGAGTGCCAATTCGACCCGAAGTCGTGGTCAACACGGGCATCCCAGTGCGAGTAGGTAGTCGGAGCTTTGCCCACGATCGCGTAGTTAAAGCCATTCCCGTCGGCATTCGGCGCGGGATAGAACGCAAGCATGTTCAACGCCACCTGGCTCAATCGATCCTGCGGGATGACGTTTCCCGGAAAGGCTTGCCGTTGCTTGGAGTCGGGATCTACTGTAAGGGGATCGTAAATGCAACCTGACACCGGAGCCGCATTGCAGTCGGTTCCTTCCGGTATCAGAGCTGAGAAATCGCCAGCAGTCGCACCGGTGAACCATTCGGGCAATGGAAGGGTGTCGGTCTCCTGCGCGGCGATGGATGCCTGGGAGTTTTCGTAGGCGAAGAAAAAGAAGGTCTTCTTCTTACCACCAAGCGGCACGGGGCCCCCAAAAGTGAACCCCGCCTGATATTGATCGGTGTCAGCTTTCGGCGAGTTCGGCGCCGAGAAGTAGCTCAAGGCGTTTAGGACTCCGTTTTCTGCGAAGAGAAAACCAGTGCCGTGATACCTGTTTCCACCGGATTTTGTTACCAGGCTGATCGTGCCACCCGAAAATCTACCGTATTCCGCGGAGAGAACGTTGGTTTGAACGCTGAACTCCTGCACCGAATCCACAATCGGGCGATAGGCGACGACGTTATCCCCGACATTGTTCTCGGGAAGAATGTCGCTCATGCCGTCAATTTGAACTTCGCTGGTTGAATCGCGGCCTCCACCAATATGAGGAATCGGCGCACCACCCTTGCTGTCATCGACGACGGTGGGCACCAGGGTCGCTAGGGATAAAGGATTGCGTCCGCTCAACGGCAGGTCAGTGATGGTCCGGGTCTGCACCACTTCACCAAGACTTGACGTTTGGGTGTCAAGCACTGGGGAGGTCGCGAGCACGTCAACGGTCTCTGTCGCCTTACCTACTGTGAGATTAAAGGTGAGGGATCGGGTTTGAGAGATTTCGACCACTACGTCGTTCTGTTCGGCAGGACGAAACCCAGCTGCCTGCACCCCAATTTTGTAGGTTCCTGGAGAGATGAAGGGTACGCGAAACCGTCCTGCCGCGTCGGCGGTGATCTGCTTCGACGAACCGTTGGCGTTGTTTGTGATGGTGGCAGTCGCGCCGGCTACCGAAGCGCCCGACGGATCAAGGACCGTTCCTTCAATGGTCCCGGTGGGGGTTTGCGCCAATGCGAACGGAACTAACATCAACAAGGCTGTTAGAACAATCAATTTCCGCATACTGCCTCCAGTCGATCGGGACGGGGATCGCTCATCACGAATGGTAACGTTACCATCAGTGGCGTTTTTATATTAGTTTCAAAATGCATTGTCAACACCAAAAGTCGGCGCTTCGATTCCTGACATAGTGTTGGACCCCGTCGATAGCAACATTGTTATGTGCTCCTAGCGGGCTTTGGTAGTCAAACAAAAGGAACGGACTCTGTTTCGCGAGTCATTTGCAAACGCGGTCGGCACTGCTCGTGCGGGAAACAGATGGCATCTACCATAAATGGTAACGCTACCTATGTTAGTTCATAGTTGCGAAGGCAAGCCTCATCTCATAGTCTATAAAAGAGTTCATGCCCAGAAAGCGAGCAGCGGGTAACCCGACCATCGCCGATGTCGCCCGGGAGTCCGGAGTCGGCGCGATGACCGTGTCCCGAGTCGTGAACGGCGGCAAGTTGGTAAGCTCTGCGACGGCCGCGCGGGTTCGCGCTGCGATTGCAAAGCTTGGGTACGAGCCGAATGAAGCGGCTCGCATCCTCAAAGGTCAAGCCCCGCGGACCATTGGGCTCATCGTCCCCGACCTCGCTGACACTTTTTTTTCCATCTGCGCCCACGCCGTGCAGCAAATGGCAGCAAAACATGGATATGTGACTTTACTGCTGGCCTCAGAACGGGACCGGGACAGCGAAGCGGAAGAACTTGCGTTGATGAAGTCGCGGAACGTCGCCGGAATTCTGATCGTGCCTTCCAATGCGGAATGCGTCAATGAGTTGCGAGAAATGCGGTTACGCGGCATTCCTGTGGTCATGCTCGACCGTACCTTTCCAGGAGTCGACGCAGGCGAGGTCATGGTGGAGAATCGGGAGGGCGCCAAGAAGGCCATCGACCACCTCATTGAACACGGACACCGCAATATTCTTTGCGTAGGCTACGACGGCCAGTTCAACTCCATCAGCCAGCGCATGGAAGGCTATGAAAGCACCATGAACGGGGCCGGACTCAAGCCCCAGTTCGTGATGGTTGACGAAAACGCTATGGTCGGGCCACAAGTGCTTAGGCGACTGCGCTCCGCTAAACCCCCAACCGCGTTGTTCACTTTGAACAACGTCACTACGGCCCAAGTGCTGAGCATGCTTCAGCGCGAAAACATCCGTATCCCGTGTGAGGTTGCTATCATCGGTTTTGACGACTTCGAACTTGCCCCATTGTTGGCTGTGCCACTCACGGCCGTCCGACAGCCGGCCGCCGAACTCGGACGAAGCGCTACGCGTCTGGTGCTGGACTGGGTTAGTTCACTCAGTACCGACCTGCGGTCCGCTCGTGCGCGAGTAGTCCTTCCCACGGAGCTTGTCATACGCCGTTCCTGCGGGTGCGAAGCAATCCCCAAGATCCCGACTGATGGAATGCGGCCTCTCAGGTAAAATAGTTTGGCAGCTGGACTGAAATTGCTTCGTAGTCCGTGGTTTGATCTCCCCCAACTAGCTAGTCGTAGAGGCGCATCTACTGATAGCGTTACCATGCGAGGGGCTCTTGGCCGAGGATTACAAGAATCAGATTTTCGTATTTGACGTCGGCGGCAGCCACATCGCTGGCGGCCTGTTCGACCCCGACACCACGACGATTGGTGCGATTCACACTGTACCGCTCCGGGAGACGGTCACCGCGGAGGAATTCCTTGCAGCATTCGACTCACTTGGAAAAACCGTCGCACCAGGATCCGTGGCAAGCAGCGGAGTCGCAGTCGCTATACCAAGTCCCTTTGACTACGAACGCGGCGTCAGCTACATGCAGCATAAGTACCATCAGCTTTACGGAAGAAATTTGCGCCAGGGCTTGGCTGAGCGGCTGGCGTGCGAGCCAGCGAAGGTCCATTTCTTAAATGACGCGGCGGCCTTTCTAATGGGTGAACTCTACCAGGGAGCGGCAGTCGGAGTGGATCGCGCAATCGGCATTACCCTTGGAACCGGTGTTGGGTCAGCGTTCGGAGTCGACGGCGAAATCGTTGTCACTGGTTGCGGAGTGCCCGTTGGCGGAGAGATTTGGAACCTTCCCTATTGTGACAGTAGTGTCGAGAACTTCATCTCGACGCGCTCGATACGACGGCGATATGAGCAGCTTGCGGGTAAGCGTGTTGAAGTTCGCGAGATTGCCAATTTGGGCTTTGAGCACGCGCCGACGCGCCAAACCTTTGAAGACTTCGGAAGCGAACTGGGCAACGTCCTGCGCAACATATGTCTTGAGTTCGCTCCGCGCCGAATTGTTCTTGGAGGAGGCATTTCTCGCGCGGCTCCCCTTTTCCTGCCGGCCGCTGAAAAAGAACTGGCTCATCCAGGAATTCAACTGCGAGTTTCGGATTTGTTCGAACGCGCTCCCCTGATTGGTGCGGGTGTCAGATGGATGCGAAACAATTTGAAATGGCAAGCCAAACAAGCCTGAGCTAAGCGGGGTTAAGGAAAAGGCGTGAGCCAACAATCTCCACATGGGACTTTTTCCAAAGACGCGGATTCCCGAGTTGGCAATGCATGCATCCGCTCTCTTTCTGGTGTTGGGCATTTCCGTGCCTGCGGAAGCGTCACCTGGAGCTTTGACGTGCAAAGCACCGACCGAGTTGGAGCGAAGAGTAAAGTCGCACTCTTCCGCTGCCGCGTATGACGAACTCGGGGCCTACTTTGGTCAAGATAATCGTTACGCCTGCGCCATTTCAGCCTTTCGTGCTTCGCTTCGGCTGAACCCGAAGTCCTGGCAGACCCACTCGTATCTCGGGCTTGCGCTGTTGGCCAGCGGTGAACCGGAACACGCCGCCCAAGAGCTTCGCACATCCCTGCAACTCAACCTCGATCAGCCGAATACCCACATGACGTTGGGAGCCACGCTCAGCCAGCTTAACCAGATGGACGCTGCTATCGATGAATTCAACGCCGTCCTCAAGGCCGATCCGAGATCAGTGACCGCTCTGGATTGGCTGAGCAAAGCATTGATCTCACAAAAACGATATAACGCAGCCATCGCGGTATTGAAGAAGGGCCCTCCGGACGAGGTCCTGAAAATGAACCTCGTGATCGCATTTTCCAAGAGTGGGGACAACGCCGAGGCCATCCGCATTCTCTCGCAGATGACGAAAGATCGGCCTTTGTCAGCAGTACCGCACGCTGGCCTGGCTACGATCTACGTGCAGCAAAATCGCTTGGAAGACGCCGTCACCGAATACCGGGAGGCACTGCGACTCAACCCGAGAGATGACGAATCGCGAGTCTCCTATGTGAAAGTGCTGGTTTCGCTTCCTGATTTCGAAACCGCCTTACCCATCGCCCAGGATTACCTGCACCGACACCCCCATGAATTTCAGTCGCTCTATCTCATGGGGTGGATTGATCGCGAGCGAGGGAACTACAACGATGCCAAAGAAATGCTCGTCCAAGCCGTCCGATTGAATCCCACCCATTTCGATGCTCACTACAGCCTCGGGGTCGTTCTGACTAAGGTTGGGGAATTCGGTGCGGCACGGGAGCAACTAGAGAAGGCTCTACAGATCGACCCTTCGTCCGACGAGGCTCACTTTCGACTTGCTACGGTACTTCGCTCCCTGGGCCTTCCGGAAGAGGCCAAGAAGCAACTGAACATCTACCAGAGTATTTCTGCGGAACGAGCCAAAAAGGCGGTGGCTGCAAACAAAGCCACTCAAGCCAGAGAATTTCTTCAAATCGGGGAGGTTCAGAAAGCCGTCGATCTTTATAACCAGGCTATTCAAGAAACTCCGAGAGACGCTCGGATGCTATTTAATCTTGCGCTTGCGCTTGATCAAAAACATGACTTTCAGAGCGAGGAAGCGACCATCGAAAAGGCGATTGATATCGATCCAAATTTCGCTTCAGCTCACAATCAGCTTGGGGTCCTCCACTTGCAGGCTGGACGAATTGAGTCGGCGGAGCAAGAATTTAGAGGCGCAATTTCGCTGAACCCGCACTATGCCGAAGCGCAGAACAATTTAGGCACTCTCTACGGCCAGCAGGGCAACGACGCCGCGGCCGAGCGACTGTTCCGGCAGGCAATAGAAAGCAATCCTGGATACGCAGAGGCGTTTGTCAATCTAGCCGCCACACTAGCCAGCGAATCCCGTTTCGTCGAAGCAGAAATAGCATTACGGAATGCAGTTCAAATCGAGCCTGACAACAAAGAAGCGCAAGAGCTTCACGCGATGATTCAGGCCCATATCGCACAAGAGCAGCACATCGCGAAGTAGCAACGCTTGACAGAGTTTGCCCTCTGCGGCCTCCGCGTCGCTTGAGCCTCTCTCTCTCTTGACGACTGGGTTATAGAAGCTGATAACGTAACCATAGATGACTGTCCAACTCAGGTCACCTCGTGCATGAAGCTTACTCGTCGAGCATTTGCATCCGGTATTGTGGCTGCGTCAGCCTCGGAACTCATCTTCGCAGAGCGTGGACTGAACGTCGCGCAGGCACCGGTGCCATTGTCAACAGCCCGCAACCGTCCGCCCTTCTCAAAGTTTATTGATGTTGCGCGCGAAGCTGGACTCACGGCGCCCACCATCTACGGTGGATTTGAGCACGATATTTACATCATCGAATCGGTCGGAGGCGGCTGCGCCTTCTTTGACTATGACAACGATGGATGGATGGACATATTCATCGTTGGAGGGACGCGCCTGGAAGGCCCGCCTCCTGGCGCTACCAATCGTCTGTACAAGAACAACCGGGACGGCACTTTCACAGACGTAACGGAAAAGGCTGGCTTGCACGATGTGGGCTGGGCGAATGGAGTGTGCGTTGGCGACTACAACAATGACGGTCGAGAAGATTTGTTCATCACGTATTTCGGACACAATAAGTTGTACCGGAACAACGGTGACGGCACTTTCACCGATGTGACCAAGGCCGCGGGGTTGTTCGGTGAAGTCCCGCGCTTCGGAACGGGGTGCAGTTTCGTTGACTACAATCGCGATGGCTTGCTGGACCTGTTTGTCGCAAATTACGTTCAGATCGATCTTGAACATGCGCCGAAGCCCTCGGCGCAGAGTCCCACCTGTAGCTATGAGGGTCTTCCCGTAGTGTGCGGCCCTCGAGGACTCACTCCCGGCTATCACTCTCTCTATCGCAACAACGGCGACGGTACTTTCGCGGACGTCAGCAAAGAGGCCGGTATTGCCGGCTTCAATGGATCTTACGGCCTGACAGTTGTAACTCCCGACCTCGATGACGATGGTTGGCCCGAGATTTTCGTGGCTTGCGATTCCACTCCCAGCCTGCTGTTCATGAATAACCGCGATGGCACATTTCGCGAGGAAGCCTTGATGCGCGGCGTCGGGGTGACGGCCGGCATCGGCAAAGAAGCTCGTTTTGTTAGCTGGGGTGCAGGAATCATGGACCTTGATAATGATGGCTACCCTGACATCTTTCTGGTTACAGGAAACATCTACCCCAACATAGAGAAAGCCTTTCCGCAGCTTCCTTACAAGAGCCCGCGCATTATTTTTCGCAATTTGGGGAATGGGCGGTTTGAAGAGTTGGGCAACGAAACTGGCCCAGGAGTGGCTGCACTGCACCCCAGCCGCGGTTGCGCCTTCGGAGACTTCGACAATGACGGCGATCTGGACATCGTCATCATGAATGTAAACGAGCCCCCTTCCCTCGTGCGCAATGATGCCCCCGCGAACAAGCATTGGCTTAAGGTCAAACTCATCGGAAGCAAGTCGAATCGAAGCGCGATTGGATCCCGCGTGCTTGTGCGCTACGGGGAAAAAATCCAGGCGCAACAACTGCTTAGCCAGTCCAGTTACATCTCCAGCAATGATCCCAGACTCCATTTCGGGCTAGGGGACGAAACACAAGCGGACATTGAAATCCGTTGGCCGAATGGTTTGCAGGAATCAGCCACCAAGATAGCGGCTGACCAACTTGTGACTTTCCGGGAAGGCTCGGGAATCGTCAGCCGAACCAAGCTGCCTTCGGAGATGAAGGTAAATCGTAAATGACTCGTCGGAAAGGATTCACATCGCAATCCAACATTCGGGCCGCGACATGGACGAGAGATTCCAAGGGTCCAAACCATCATGGTGTTATTAGCCAGGCCATCCGCAACCTCTCCGCTACTCAAGAGGAGCTGCCTTTGAGCGATTGCGTCCCAGCTCCGATAGCGTTTCCAACGTCGGATACGACTGCGCCTCCAGCAATATGACTGGCGGAGGCTGCGTGCCGGTCCGAATTGCCTTCGCAAGGGCCACGAGGGCGACCAAGTGCCTCACAGACATCGCGGGCCACCTGAGTGCGAAACCATGAACTCGCCGTCATCGGCGCACTGACCGGGATCGAAGCCCTGGACGCATTCTGCAATCAATCGACGCTGCCTTCAATCAACTGATTGTCCGCAAATGAATGGCTGGCCGTTCTCGCAGGTATACTCTTGAAGCGAGAGAACTACGCCATGAACTTTTTTACAGGGCCGCTCGGTGGTCACAGGAACTACTTGACGCACATTGCTTTGTCCAATTGTGTAGACTACATGGCGCTGAAGAAAGGTCACCAGGAGCGGGGCGACTGCTCAAACCCCGCGAAGAAGAAGGAGTTCAGATATTTTCTGAACGCTATTGAATCCCTTAACAACATCTTGGATTACTATTTCTACGAGAACGAGAACGCAGTTCTTGAGCCAAGCCTTCAAAAGTTCAAAGAGGCTCTGCATTCCGCGCACCCTGAACTCAAGGAGCTTTCCGAACTCGCCAATGCATACAAGCATTGTGTGCGTGAGAGCAAAGGGCAGAAGCTGTAGTGCACCCCTTCAAACTAGACATATGGGGCCATGTTTGAAGTAAGGGTGTGGGCAAGGAACTGAGCACGGGATTCGTGCGGCGTTCTGCCCCGGA
>WNFI01252685.1_pt1 | contig 11920 bp, 10 predicted proteins | sample 5400471 | NCBI WGS metagenome assembly WNFI01 (sample SAMN13153348, study PRJNA577476) | soil metagenome | isolation source: 100 cm saprolite on Douglas fir-dominated hillslope | place: USA:California | collected 2013-09-17 | reverse complement strand
TCGACAGGCCGAAAGTGGCAAAATGGGCTTTTTTCCCGCTGGCAGCCGTGCCGCCCGGGACCCGCGGTTTTTAAGCCATTGGGAGAGAGAATGTCAATCCAAACCGGGTCTCTTTGCGGCATTTCGGCTCGCGCCGGCCCTTGGATGGAACCGATTTTTTCAATGTTTCCAACCAAATCCGCGGCAAATTGTCTCTCACTTCCACTCCCGCGACGCCAGACTTCCGACATTTTGGGAGCGGCTTCTGTTAAGCAGTCGACTTGAGCCGTCCTCAGCGGCAGCATGGAAATCCTGATCCTGGAATGACCGCACCTCATCCGCCGACCGCCAAAGTCGTGGCGCTCACCGCCGCGGCCTGCCCGACCGTTCCGGCCTCGAGCGAGCGCATGCCGCTGCCTGCAGGTGTGATGCCGTTCCAGCCGGACTGGCCCAATATCGTGCTGATCACCTTCTATCATCTGGCCGCGCTCGCGGCTTTTCTGCCGATTTATTTCAACTGGAGCGGATTGATCGTGGCGGTGATCGGCGCCCAGATCTCGGGCGTCCTCGGCATCAACCTTTGCTACCATCGTCTGCTGACCCATCGCGGACTGCGCTGTCCGAAATGGTTGGAGCACTTCTTCGTGGTGCTGGCCATCCTGTGCCTTCAGGACACGCCGGCGCGCTGGGTTGCCGTCCATCGTCGCCATCATCAGCACTCGGACGAGCAGCCGGATCCCCACACGCCGCTGGCGAGTTTCTTCTGGGCCCATATGGGTTGGCTGTTTGTCAAACATCCCGAACTGTCGCGGCTCGGCATCTACGAGCGCTACGCCAAGGACGTTCTGCGCGATCCGTTTTACGTCACGCTTGAGCGCAATGCGCGGCAGCTGACGATCAACCTCATGCAATTGCCGGTGTTTTTTACCATCGGCTTTGTGGTGGCGTGGTGGCTGGGAGACTCGGCTGCGACGGCGGCGCAGTACGGCGTCAGCCTGGTCCTGTTCGGCACCTTTCTTCGTACCGTGATCGTCTGGCACCAGACCTGGGCCGTCAATTCGATCGCCCATGTCTGGGGATACCGCAACTACAATACCGATGAGGATAGCCGGAACAATCTGTTCGTCGGTGTCGTCGCCAACGGCGAAGGGTGGCACAACAACCACCACGCCGATCCACGATCCGCGCGCCATGGTCATCGCTGGTGGGAGATCGACGTCACCTACCTCGCCGTCCGGCTCCTGATGCTGCTTGGGCTCGCCAGGGATGTCGTGCTACCGAATGTCCATCCGGCCGAGCGTACCCGTGGCCGCCGCCTGACGACGCGGCACGAGGCGGGCGCGCCCGACCAGTAGCCGACGCTCTGGATTGCTACAGGACCTTGCCATGCTCGATCCCAAGAGAATGCTCAACATCGACGACCTGATCGCCATCGATATCCATACCCATGCCGAAGAACCCTGCGGCACCCACGGCGACGACGGCTATGACGATTTCCAGGCGGCGATGGCGGAGTACTTCAAGTCGCCGCACAAACATCCGCCGACGGTGCCGGAAACCGCCGCCTATTATCGCGCCAAGAAAATCGCGGCGGTGATCTTTCCGGTGGATGCCGAACGCGAGACCGGCTTCCGGCGCTACAACAACGACGAGATGGTAGAACTGGCGGCGCAGAATTCCGACGTGCTGATTCCATTCGCCAGCATCGATCCGGCCAAGGGCAAGCTCGGCGCGCGAGAAGCACGGCGGCTGATCAAGGACTACGGCATCAAGGGCTTCAAATTTCACCCGACCATGCAGGGCTTCTATCCCAACGATCGCATGGCCTATCCGCTCTACGAGGCGATCAACGAGGGCGGCGCGATCGCGTTGTTCCACACTGGGCAGACCGGGGTCGGCTCCGGCATGCCGGGAGGCAACGGCATGCGGCTGAAATATTCCAACCCGATGTATATCGACGACGTGGCGGTGGATTTCCCGGACCTGAAGATCATCCTCGCGCATCCCTCGTTCCCATGGCAGGAAGAGGCGCTGTCGGTGGCAACCCACAAGCCGAACGTCTACATCGACCTGTCGGGCTGGTCGCCGAAATATTTCCCACCGATCCTGGTGCGCTACATCAACTCCATCCTGCAGGACAAGATGCTGTTCGGCTCGGACTGGCCGGTGATCACGCCGGACCGCTGGATGGCGGATTTCGCCAAACTCGAGATTCGCGACGAGGTCAGGCCGAAGGTGCTGAAGGCCAACGCGCGCAAGCTGCTCAATATCTGAGCCATGAATTTGCCAAGAACTTGATCGGAGTCAGGCGCTTGCCTGCTTGCAGGTAAGAACCGGCAGGCAATTCCGGAGTTTCCTCCACATTGCCTGCCCGTTGAAGACTTTGATCGCTATTGGCTATCCAAGTCCGGCGCCGTTGTTAACAGCGAGCGATCCCGTGTTCTTCATCGAGAAAACGGCCGGACCGACAAATCGTTCCACCCCATTTCTTTTATTCAGAGCCCCGCATGAGTCTTGAATCGGTCCGCGCATTCTTCGCCGAGAAAGCCCCGGACATTGCCGTCATTGAATCGCAGATGAATTCGGCGACGGTCGCGCTCGCCGCCGAGGCGTTCAGCGTCGTGCCGGCGCGGATCGCCAAAACGCTGTCGCTGCGGGTCGGCGACCGCGTCGTGCTGATCGTGACCAGCGGCACGTCGCGAATGGACAACAGGAAGGTCAAGGCGATGTTCGGCGGCAAGCCGAAGATGCTCAATGCCATTGAGGTGGTCGAGATCACCGGCCATGAGGTCGGTGGCGTATGTCCATTTGGATTGAAACAGCCGCTCCAAGTCTATTGCGACCTGTCGCTGCGGGCCTATGACGAGGTGGTGCCGGCGGCAGGTTCGACCCATAGCGCAGTACGGATCGCTCCGTCACGGATGGCGGAGCTGGTGGGCGCCGAATGGGTCGATGTATGTCAGGAAACTCGTGAGGGTCCGTCACCCGTATGAAGCAAAGTGCGACACGGGTGAGTGGTCGGGGCGGTCAATGACGTTCCATGTTCCCGAATTGCATTGAGTCTATCGTGGGGCGACTGCCCCGTGTCATTACTCCACCTTGCCGATCTTCTTCACCGCCGCGATCAGGCGCGCGCTGTCGGCCGCGACGAATTTGGAAAATTCCGGCGCGTCGAGATAGGCCACCGGGCTGCCGGCGGTCTCGAAGGTTTTCGTCACTTCCGGACTCTTTACCGCCTGCGCCATCGCTTCGCGCAGCCGGGTCATGATCGGCGTGGGCAAGCCGCTTTGCGCGAACAGCCCGGCCCAGATGTAGAACTCGACATCCTTGTAGCCGAGCTCCTTGAAGGTCGGCAGGTCGGGAAAGCTCGCGATCCGCTCCGCGCCCCAGTTTGCGAGCACGCGCATCCTGCCGTCATCGACCTGCTGTTTCAGCGTGCCCGGCGCCGACGCCAGGGCCTGCACCGTCCCGGTCAACAGCCCGGTGAGCGCGGGGCCGGCGCCGCGAAACGGCACGTGCAGCAGCTTGATGCCGGCGCTCGACGCAAACATCTCCATCGCCACATGCAGCGTGCCGTATGGTCCCGACGAGCCGTAGGGAATTTCGCCGGGACGTTTTCTGGCGTCGTCGACAAAGTCCTGCAATGTCTTCCACGGTGCCGAGGCCGGCACCGCGAGCAGGGTCGGATCCGCCAGCACGCGCGCGACCGGCGCGAATTGCGCGACCTCATAGGCGACCGGACGGTCGAACAGCCGGTCGGCCTCGGGCAGCACCGCCAGCGACGACAGCGTCATCAACAGGGTGTAGCCATCGGCGTCGGCGCGCGCGGCCTGCGCATTGCCGATCGAACCGCCGGCGCCACCGGCGCGATTATCGACGATCACGGATTTACCCAGGATGCGTTCCAGCGCCAGCGCCACCGGTCGCGCCGCCAGATCGGCCTGGCCGCCGGCCGGGAACGGCACGATCATGGTGATATTGCGCGTCGGCCAGACGGCTTGCGCTCGGGCTGTGCTTGCGAACGCACCAAGCGCGGTCTGCGACAGCGGCAATGCCGCCGCGACTTTAAGGACATCCCGTCGATTCATGAGCCGTCTTCTCCCCGAAATTTATTCTCGTTATTGGATGCAGCCTAGCCGAAAATGCCGGCGTTGCGATAGCCTCGCGCGTCGCCAATTCCGAGCGGGAGGATAAACATGACGATCAAGGCCGTGGTTTTCGATGCCTATGGCACGCTCTACGATATCCAGTCAGTGGCCGCGATCACCGATCGGGCCTACCCGGGATACGGCGATCTCATTACGCAGATATGGCGCATCAAGCAGCTGGAATACACCTGGCTGCGGTCGCTGATGCGCCGCTACGAAGATTTTTCGGTGATTACGCGCGAATCGCTGGGCTATACGCTCGACTGCCTCGGGCTTGCGCATGATGCGGAGGTTTTCGATCGCATCATGGACAAATATGTCCATCTCGATCTCTATCCCGACGCCTTGCAGGCGCTTGGGCAACTGAACGACCGCAAGCTCGCCATCCTCTCGAACGGCAGCACCGGCATGCTGAATGCGCTGGTCCGCAACACCGGGCTCGACCGCATCCTGGATGCGACCATCAGCATCGATTCCAAAAAGGTCTTCAAACCCAGCCCGGACGCCTACACCCTGATCGAATCGACGCTTGGTATTGCGCCGGCCGATGTGCTGTTCGTCTCATCCAATCCATTCGATGTCTGCGGCGCGAAAGCCTTTGGCCTGCGGGTTGCGTGGATCGAGCGGGTAAAGCCGGAAGCGATGGCGCGCGCGTTTGAACGGCAGGATCTCGTCACCCCGCTCGCGATGTTCAAGGCGATCCGCACCCAGATGGACCAGCTCGGGCTGGAACCGGACCATCGCATCGGAACGCTGTCGGATTTGCCAGGCATCGTTGCGACGATCTAATCCTTCCCCGGCTTTTTCGCTTTAGTGAAATGCCTGGCGAGGAAGTCCGCCAGCACCTCGACACGCGCGGGGCGCGGGCCGCCAGGCGGCGTCACCAGATGCACCGAGCCTTCGACCTGCTTCCAGTCTTTCAGGATAATTTCGACTGCACCTGACGCGATGGCGTCGCCGACGATGAAGTCCGGCAGATCGGCGATGCCCAGCCCCGCGAGCAGTGCTGGCATCAGCGCCTCGCCATTGTTGACGCGCAACGGCCCCGCCGGCCGCACGCTCACCTGTTCGCCCGCGGCGTTGGTGTAGTGCAAGACGCCCGGCGTGGACAGATAAGTGTAGCCGAGGCATTTGTGCTGGGCGAGATGCATCGGATGGGTCGGCCGGCCGTGTCGCTCGAGATAGCCGGGCGACGCCACCGTATAGCGCGGCATCGCGCATAGCCGCCGCGCGATCAGCGACGAATCCGGCAGGCTGGCGATCCGCAGACCGGCATCAAAACCCTCACCGATCAGATCCACCATCGCATCGCTCAAATGAAGGTCGATCGAGACCTCGGGATATTGCGCCAGAAACTCCGGCAGGATCGGCGCCACCGCCTTGACCCCAAACGTCATGGGCACCGCCAGACGCACCAGCCCGCGCGGCGCCACCGATTGCGCCAGCGCCTCGTTCTCCGCTGCTTCGCCGTCAAGCAGCAGGCGCGCCGCCCGCTCGGACAGCTTTTGTCCGGCATCGGTCAAGGCAAGGCGCCGCGAAGTCCGGTTGAACAGCCGGGCGCCCAAGCGCTCCTCCAGCCGGTTCACCGCCTTGGACACGGTGGCCTTGGACAGCGCCAATTCGGCCGCGGCAGCCGCAAACGACCGCATTTCCACGACTTTTGCGAATATCGCCAGGCCCTCGAAGTCCGGGAGTTTTGCCATTCACCACATCTTTCATCACATAAATAGAAACAATAAGTTTCGATAGTTTCTATTTATGGACCATCCTGAAATGCATATCCAGATGGCAACGGAATTCGAACAACGGAAAATCCCCATGATTGAACTTCGACCATTCAAGAAACTCGGCGGCGCCGATCACGGCTGGCTGAAGGCAAAACACCATTTCTCGTTCGGCAGCCACTATGACCCGAACAATATGGGCTTCGGCAGCCTGCGGGTCTGGAATGACGACGAGATCGCCCCGAACACCGGGTTCCCGGCGCATCCGCACGCCAACATGGAAATCATCACCTATGTCCGCGAAGGCGCGATCACCCACCAGGACAGTCTTGGCAACAAGGGCCGCACCGAAGCCGGCGACGTCCAGGTGATGAGCGCCGGCTCCGGCGTGCGCCACTCCGAATACAACCTCGAACCTGGGACCACCCGGATTTTCCAGATCTGGATCGAGCCCACCCAGGAAGGCGGACAACCCTGCTGGGGCGCAAAACCTTTTCCGAAATCCGATCGTTCCGGCAAGCTCGTCACCATCGCCAGCGGATTCAAGTCGGACAGCGAGGCGCTGCCGATCCGCGCCGATGCGCGGGTGCTGGCCACGACATTGAAAGCCGGCGAGAGCGCCGAGTATCCGCTTGGCGAAGCGCGCAACGGCTATCTGGTTCCGGCCGCGGGCGCGGTCGAGATCAACGGCGTGCGGGTCAATGCCCGCGACGGCGTCGCGATCCGCAATGAGTCGACGTTGAAGATCACCGCGCTGGAAGATTCCGAACTGGTGCTGGTGGACGCCGCCTAAGGACGAACTCTCTCTCATTCGTGATGGCCGGGACAGCAACCGCGTAGTCGCGTTTTGCCCGGGCCATGACGAACTTTTCTTCAGCCTTCACCCCCCGGAGACTAAAAATGGCTAAGGTTCTTGTTCTGTATTATTCCGCTTACGGCCACATCGAGGCGATGGCAAATGCCGTTGCCGAAGGCGCCCGCGAAGCCGGCGCCAGCGTCGACATCAAGCGCGTGCCCGAACTGGTGCCGCCGGATGTCGCGAAAGCGTCATACTACAAGCTCGATCAGGCGGCGCCGGTCGCGACCATCGACGAACTCCCCAAATACGACGCGATCATTGTCGGCACCGGCACCCGTTTTGGCCGGATGGCGTCGCAGATGGCGAATTTCCTCGATCAGGCCGGCGGCCTGTGGGCGAAGGGCGCGCTGCATGGCAAGGTCGGCGGTGCGTTCACCGCATCCGCGACCCAGCATGGCGGCCAGGAGACGACGCTGTTCTCGATCATCACCAATCTGTTGCATTTCGGCATGGCCGTCGTCGGCTTGAATTATGGCTTCCAGGGCCAGATGAAGCTCGACGAAGTGACCGGCGGCTCGCCCTACGGCGCGACCACCATTACCGGCGGCGACGGCAGCCGCCAGCCGAGCGCGAACGAACTCGCCGGCGCCCGCTATCAGGGCAAAACGATCGCGGAAACCGCCAAAAAATTGCATGGCTGATGCGACAGCTGCGGCGTTCCTTTTCGGGAATGCCGCCTCTGTTTCCTTTGGGCAGCGAAGCATCGCTAATGAATTAGCCGGCGACTATTTTTTCGCCACCAGAGGGGAAAACTCTGCATGGCTGATGCGACAACTGCGGCGTTCCTTTTCGGGAACGCCGCACTATCTCTCCGGAGCGTGATCCAGCAGTGCAATCCGGTTTTGCCTGACAAACGGCTTCGTTTGTCCGTCGATCGCGCCGTAAAATTTGAAAAGCGCATGATCCAATTGCCTTTGGCGGATGATGCGCTTTGGGGACGACGGGACTGCCATGATCGAATTTCTCTTTATTTACCAACTCGCGCGCAATCCGGTGCAGGCCTTTGCCCGGAGCTGGATTTGCCGCGGCCTTTATCACGCGACGCGGGGCCGGCGCCGATGCCCGGAATGCCGCGACAGGTGACCGATATGTTCTGCGTCATGGCCGGACTTCGTCCCGGCCATCCACGTTTTGGATGCACAAAAGGCGTGGATACCCGGGACAAGCCCGGGCATGACGCGGAGACGTTGCGCGTCCTGTTGATATGGCGAACGTGCGGGCGCGCTTAACAGGGACGCAGGATTGAACGACCGACCTGACGGCCCGAGCAGTTCCGAGATGTCATTTTTGGCTGGCGGCAGGAGAAATGCGCGATAGGCTGGGGCGATCCAGTTATGTCGCCCAACCCTGCAAATGACCTTCCCGGAGATTGCCATGCCCATCCTGATCCGCGGTGGCACTGTCGTGAACCACGATCATTCGCGTCGCGCTGACGTGATGATCGAGGGCGCAACGATCGCCGCGATCGGTGCAAAACTGGACGCGCCAGTGGGGGCGGAGGTGATCGACGCCGGCGGCTGCTACGTCATGCCGGGCGGCATCGATCCGCATACCCATCTCGAATTGCCATTCATGGGCAGTGTCTCGACCGATGATTTCGAATGGGGCACCAAGGCCGCGCTTTCGGGCGGCACCACCATGGTGATCGACTTCTGCATTCCGGATCCCGGCCAATCGATGCTCGCCGCCTATCAGGACTGGCGCCGCAAGTCGGAAAAGGCGGCGGCCGACTACGGCTTCCATATGGCGGTGACGTCGTGGTCGAAACAGGTGTTCGACGAGATGGAGACCGTGGTCAAAACCTACGGCATCAACAGCTTCAAGCATTTCCTCGCCTACAAGGGCGCACTGATGGTCAATGACGACGAGTTGTACAACTCGTTCGCGCGCTGCGCCCATCTCGGCGCCCTGCCGCTGGTTCACGCCGAAAACGGCGACGTGGTGGCGCGGATGCAGGAAGCCATTCTGGAACAGGGCATCACCGGCCCCGAGGGCCACGCGTTTTCACGCCCGCCGGAAGTGGAAGGCGAGGCGACCAACCGCGCCATCATGATCGCGGACATGACTGGCGCGCCGCTCTATGTAGTCCACACCAGTTGCCGCGAATCCCACGAGGCGATCGCCCGCGCTCGCGCTGCCGGCAAACGCGTCTATGGCGAGCCGCTGATCCAGCATCTCACGCTCGATGCCGGCGAATACAGCAACAGCGATTGGGACCATGCGGCACGGCGCGTGATGTCGCCGCCGTTCCGCGCCAAGATACATCAGGACAGTCTGTGGGCCGGGTTGCAATCGGGCTCGCTGCAGGTGGTGGCGACCGATCACTGCGCCTTCACCACGGAGCAGAAGCGCATCGGCGCCGGCGATTTCCGAAAGATTCCCAACGGCACCGGCGGCCTGGAAGACCGCATGCCGGTACTGTGGACCGCGGGCGTCAACACCGGACGGCTGACGAAGGAGGAATTCGTCGCCGTCACCTCCGCCAATATCGCCCGCATCCTCAACATCTATCCGCGCAAGGGCGCCGTGGCGGTCGGCTCGGACGCCGACATCGTGGTATGGGATCCCTCAGCGAGCAAGACCATCAGCGCAAAGTCCCAGCTCAGCCGGATCGACTACAATGTATTCGAGGGCTATCGCTGCAATGGCGCGCCGATGGCAACGCTGTCGTGCGGCAAGATCGCGTGGCTGGAAGGCGACCTTCGGGCTGAGACCGGCGATGGACATTATGTCGAGCGGCCGCCATTCTCCCCGGTCCATGTCGCAAACTCGACCTGGAAGGCGCAGACCGCGCCGAAAGGCGTGCAGCGGGCCGAGATCACCCCATGAGCCTCTCTGCAACCGTCGGCGACGACTGGCCGGAATTGCCCTACGCGGCCTGGCGGAACACCTACGAGACGCTGCATCTGTGGACCCAGATCGTCGGCAAGATCCGCCTGGCGCGAACCCCGTGGCTGAACCATTCCTGGCATGTCGTGCTGTATGTCACAGCGCGCGGCCTGACGACCTCGCCGATACCGGACGGCGCGCGGACCTTCCAGATCGACTTCGATTTCATCGATCATGTGCTGCTCATCGCCTCCAGCGACGGAGCGCAGAGGCAATTTCCCCTGGCGTCTCAATCGGTCGCGAGCTTTTATGCGGCTGTGACGGCTGCGCTCGCTGATCTTCGCATTCGCGTCACCATCGACGAGATGCCCAACGAATTGCCGGAGCCGATTTGCTTTTCGCAGGATCGCCAGCATGCCAGCTACGACCCGGACGCGGTGCGGCGCTTCTTGCAGGTGCTGGTGAACGCCGATCGCGTCTTCAAGCAATTCCGCACCAGTTTCCTCGGCAAAGCGAGTCCGGTGCATTTCTTCTGGGGTAGCTTCGATCTCGCGGTGACGCGTTTTTCCGGCCGACGCGCGCCGCGCCATCCCGGCGGCGTGCCCCATCTACCCGATGACGTGTGCTGGGAAGCCTATTCCCACGAGGAGAGCAGCGCCGGCTTCTGGCCGGGCGGCGGCGCCATCGATTACCCCGCGTTCTATTCCTACGCCTATCCCGAACCGGACGGTTTTCGCACGACGCGGGTGCGGCCCGACGCGGCGTTTTTCAGCCAGGATCTTGGCGAATTCATCCTGCCTTACGACGCGGTGCGCACGGCTGCGCGACCGGACGATGCGCTGCTTGAATTCCTGCAAAGCACCTATGACGCCGCGGCCAATGCCGCCAAATGGGACCGCGATGCGCTGGAATGCGAGTTGGGGCGGCCGGGCGTGCCACGCAAGCTGGTAACCAATGAGCATTGATGACCAGGACGTGTCTCATAAGACGCGTCCTGCGGCGCGTTTGCGCCATGTTCGCGTGTCCGCCGAAAACAGATATTCGTCGAGGATGTTCGCTCTGTGCCTGAGGCGGACAATGGACCGAGCGCGCAGAACATAAACGCAGGCATGAGATCAAATCTCAGGATGCGCCTTTCGAAAGCTCGCCCACCGATGAGAGTTCGCAATCCACAGAGGATCAAGGAACAGTAGAAGCTGCGATGGACGTCATACCGATAGTGTGTCCTTGCGGGATACCGAAACGAGCGTGCCTGCGGCCGATAAACGGTTCTCTTCTATCATTTCGGCAAGTGCGGACTCTACAACGGCCCGTAGCTGAGCGCTCGTAGATGCAAATCCGAACAGCCGCGCCACCGGCTGCACGAGCTGATCGCGATCGGCTCCGAAGTGCGCATCGACGACATGGAAGATCGCGGCCTTCACTTCCTCTGGAGGCAGCATGTCGGGTTTTCGAAGCGACGCTGATTCCACATCGGCCCTGCTTCTGATAACAACGGCCTGACCTTTCAAGCTGTAGAACGGCCCGCCGACGATATCGCCTTTGCGTTTCGCTGCCTTGATGGCGGCCGTTACCGCATCGCGGATGCGGTTTCCGGCGCGCGCGAGGCCCCAAGCGGACCGGATCCGGCTCACGATCTCAGAGTCGTGAATCGGCCCTTCGACCGAGACGATACGCAGGATGTGCTTCATCATCTCGGGCAGCGGCGTCTCATGCGGCTCTATTTGACGTCGAACCGCGATCTTCGTTTCCTCGTACGGGATGGCCACCGACTTCTGCATATCGACGTGCGCGGTAACGACGTCCATGCCGTCCTCCTCTCGTCCCTCGAATCGTATGGGAACGGCCGCGATAGGTTCCTCCAAACCTTCGTCGGCCTCACGCCATCGTGCCTTCGCAGCTTCAATCGCCTTCACGACCTTCGCGGTCTCCTCGTCAGGCCGGAGAAACCAATCCGTCGACCAGATGCGGTGGATGATCCATCCGTGTGCTTCGAGGACGCTCTGACGCAGTCGGTCGCGATCCCGCGCCGAACGAGACGAATGGTACTGCGCTCCGTCGCATTCGATACCCAACACAAAACGTCCACGGTTTTCTTGATCCGATACAGCAAGATCGACATAAAACCCCGCCGTTCCGATCTGGAGTTTCACGTCGTGACCAAGCGCAGTCAGCCGCGCTGCGACCTGCTCCTCGAAGACGGAGTCCGGATCGCGCCCGGTCTCCTCAGCTATGCCCAGCTTGCCTGTCTGTGCGAACGAGAGGAACATCTTGAGTGCCGCAACGCCCCGCCCCTTGGAACGCCCGAGATCGATGTCGTCGCCAGTGATCGAGGAGAAGACCTCGCACCTCAGCTTCGCGCGCGAGATCAGCACGTTGAG
>WNFI01251986.1_pt1 | contig 11920 bp, 10 predicted proteins | sample 5400471 | NCBI WGS metagenome assembly WNFI01 (sample SAMN13153348, study PRJNA577476) | soil metagenome | isolation source: 100 cm saprolite on Douglas fir-dominated hillslope | place: USA:California | collected 2013-09-17 | reverse complement strand
GCTCCGCGCGCGGCGGAGATCGATCACACCGGAGAGTTTCCCTGGGATATGAAAGAACTGCTGGCCCAGCAAGATATCCTGGCGATGCCGTTTCCAACTGAATATGGCGGCATTGGGGCCAGCGAACTGGCGGTTGTGATGGCGATCGAAGAACTGTCTCGACAGTGCGCAACAACTGGCCTGATTCTGGCAGTGCAACAACTTGGATCGCTCCCTATCTTGTTGGCGGGCAATGAGGTGCAAAAGCAAAAGTATCTACCGCCCCTGGCGAGCGGTGAGTGGCTGGCGGCTTTTGGACTCACGGAGGCAGGCTCTGGCTCGGATGCAGCGGCAATGAAAACAGTTGCAGTGCGCGAAGGTGATAAATACATCCTTAATGGATCGAAGCGCTTCATCACCAACGGTGGCCTGGCGCAGGTCAACTCCATCTTTGCACTTACAGATCCAAAGATAGGTACACGTGGCATCAGCGCCTTCATCGTGGAAAAGGATTTTCCAGGCTTTTCCGTAGGCCGCATCGAGGATAAGATGGGTATTAAGGGGTCACAAACCGGCGAGCTGATCTTTACAGATTGCGAGGTCCCGGCAGAAAATCTACTAGGACGCGAGGGCGATGGATTCAAGATTGCCATGATGACGCTGGATCGTACCCGTCCAGGCATTGGCGCCCAGGCCTTAGGAATTGCTCAAGGTGCGCTCGACCTCGCTGTTTCATACTCCAAACAGCGTATTCAATTTAACAGGCCCATAGCTGATAACCAGGGCATACAGTTTATGCTGGCAGATATGGCGACCAGTGTCGAAGCCGCCCGCCTGCTGGTCTACAATGCAGCAGAGATGATTGATAATGGGGAGCAAGACTTCAGTAGATACTCCTCGATGGCGAAAATGTTTGCTTCGGATATTGCGATGGATGTTACTGGCGATGCCGTTCAAATACTGGGCGGCTATGGGTATATGAAGGAGTATCCTGCCGAGCGTATGATGCGCGATGCTAAGATTACTCAGATCTACGAGGGCACGAACCAGATTCAACGGCTCGTGATCGCTCGCGCCCTGTTAGAATAGGCGGGGGGACTGAGGTATAACGGTATGCGTGAAATTACAATTTTTAGCGGCAGCGCTCATCCTGAATTGGCAAATGAAGTATGTGAGGCCCTGGGAGTATTGCTATCTCCAATTACGATTCGCCATTTCAGTAATGATTGCCTGTATGTACAACTGAATGCCAACTGCCGTGAAAGCGATGTGTTTCTTATTCAGCCGCTGGTGCCGCCGGTGCAAGAGAACCTGGTAGAGTTGCTCTTCATGCTGGATGCGGCGCGTGGCGCTTCAGCAGCGCGTACAACGGCTGTTATTCCATATTATTCCTATGCGCGCTCGGACAAGAAAGACGCACCGCGCATCTCGATTGCAGGAAGGTTGGTGGCCGATCTGTTGGTAACTGCCGGAGCCAATCGTGTCCTCACTATGACGCTGCACGCAGCGCAGGTACATGGGTTCTTTAGTGTGCCAACCGATCATTTAAACGCGCTGAATGTGCTTGTAAACTACTTCCGGAATCGGGATTTGACAAATACCGTCGTAGTTGCACCCGATCTTGGTAATGCCAAATCGGCTTCGCATTTTGCACGTATGTTGAGACTGCCGGTCGCGGCAGGCAGCAAGGAGCGTTTGAACGACGAACAAGTGATTATCGAGGCTATTGTTGGTGATGTCGATGGAAAAAATGTAATCATCATCGATGATGAGATTGCCAACGGCGGTACGGTTCTTGAAATGTTGCAGCTTTTGCGCGAGCGTCATATTGGTCGAGTTACAGTTGTCACCACGCACGGACTATTCACAGGAAATGCTATCGAGCGCCTGGGTTCGCAGCCGGATATTGTGGAGATTGTCACCACTAATACTGTACCGATACCACCGGAAAAACGCCTGCCCAATATGCATATACTCTCGGTAGCACCCCTGTTCGCTGAGGCCATCCGTCGTATCCACGTCGGCGAATCGGTTAGCAGCCTCTTTGTTCCAATTTGAGTCTCTATGGCGCTTTGCGTAATGAAGCTCTTTAACGAAATACTCCGGACAGCCGTAGGGGCCGATTTATCGGCCTCGCTGGCTGTTCCGCTAGCCGGATTAGTTTGTTAAGGCAAGGTTCAAACGAATGTGACAGTTTTGAACGATTGGGTCAACCCAAAATAAATCCTGAAGCCGCTCAGGAAGTCATCTCAGAATTTATTTTTCACCGTTTGGATTGTTCAAAGTTGTCACATTGATCTGAGCTTACTCTGAACCTTGCCTAAAGTGCATAATTTGCCTCAGAACACTGCTATTGATCTGCCTGCGGAGGATTCAGCAAGTAATTCATGCCTATCCATAACGATTTACTATGGCGGAAGAAGATGAGAGGGAGGAGGACCGGTAAAGGGGAGATCAATACCAGTATTGGAATGAATGGAACACCTGGATTTAATGCCGCCCACACCGAGAAAGGAATAGCGAAGGCAGCGACTAAGAGTTCGCTAAAGATTAAGTTGATGGCCACTGCACCAGTATAGAAACCCTCCTCACGTTCAAAGAGAAGGTGACAGACGGAACATCGTTCGTACATGGTAAACCACCGGCGATATAACTTCCCCTTGCCGCACCTGGGACAACGAAGGAGAAGCGATCTAGTCAAGATGACCCAAAAATTTTTCATCGCGAAACCCTGTCTCTTTCTCGAGAGAGAAAAGATTCTCTCCCGCTCTCTCACTATTTAGAAGTATATCGCAATGCTTGTCTGAACACATAACACTAAAGCGGTATTTTCCCCTTAGAAAACGTGTTGAGGTGGCTGCACCGTATTGTACGATACTGGTGGCGCCAGTATCGTACAATACGGTGCAGCCACCTCAACATACAATAGATGCAGCCCGCTTGCGGGCAATACCGCTCAAATACGTGCACGAGTCGAGAAGAGGCCGTTGGAGAGCCTGGCGAGGGCAAGCCTCGCCACTACCTGTCAGGCACGACAGGTAGGTCAAGCGATATGTAGTGGCGAGGCTTGCCCTCGCCAGGCTTTCCGACCATCTATGTAGAGAGGCTTATGAGCATCCGCCTAATTGTAGTTGGTTTCTACATTGACAGGCCAATAGCTGAACCTTACACTTCAGATAAGAGCAAGCGCTCAATGCAAGCTCCGTCTTTGGCATGACTGCTGTTGAGGCGATCAACTTACCAAAACCATCGATGCTCGCGTACCACCGTATTTCTAATTGCTTAGTAGGGGTATTGGCAGGCCTGCTCATTACCCTGCACATCTCTTCTCCGACCGCACAGGCAAATGACCAGACGACTGTTCACGTTGTTGAGCATGCTATCACAGACACTGTGCAGGAGTTTCATTCAGGACATCTATCTCTAGGCGACGTTCTTGGCTTCCATAACCCCGTCTTCGATAAGGCTGACCAGCACCAGGTCGGCGTGGACAACGGCCAATGTATTCGCACTGTTGCTACAGGCAAAACTGAATGGGAGTGTTTCTGGACAGTGTTGCTCTCGCAAGGGCAGATTACCGTCGAGGGGCCATATTATGACGATGGTACGGATACGACTCTCACCATCACAGGCGGTACCGGTGACTACCTTGGTGCACAAGGGTCAATGAAGTTGCATGCGCGTGGTAACCCCGTAGGCTCAGAGTACGACTTCATCTACATGATTGCCCAATAAGTAAAAATCGGTAACAACTCCTCAACTAATAACGGTGCCAGATTGGCCGTCCGTGGCGTCGCCACGGACGGCCAATCTGGCACCGTTATTAGTTGAGGACCCTTGGGTCGCGAATCACCTACAAACGTACGCTAGATTCCTGTTGCTGTTGCGCTTCAATGGCCTGGACAACGATCTCGGCGATATCTTCTATCTGCATCTTCTCTTCGGCTTCCACGCCCTTGATACCATCATCGAACATCGTGATGCAGAAAGGACAGGCTGCGGCAAGAACTTCGGCCCCGGTCTCCAGGGCCTCGTTCACACGAGCCTGGTTGACGCGTTTCCCGATCTTCTCTTCCATCCAGGCGCGACCGCCGCCGCCGCCGCAACAGAAGCTCTTATTGCGATGGCGACGCATCTCCGTTACACCATTGCTGTTGAGGACGGTGAGGACGCGGCGCGGCTCATCAAACACATCGTTATAGCGTCCGATATAGCACGGGTCATGATAGGTCAGCTTGCGCTGGTCAAAACTCTCGGGCAGCTTGATCTTTTCCTCTGTCAGCAGCCGGTCGATAAAGACGGTGTGATGTACCACCTCATAGTCGCCACCAAGCTGTGGATACTCGTTCTTGATGGTGTTAAAGCAGTGCGGACAGGCGGTGATAATCGTGCGGTGTTTCGGTGCTATACCCGCTACGCCGTTGCCCGGAGCATGTCCGTTCGGCCCGTTGAGAGTAGCAGCTCTGTTAAATCCGTAGCCATTCAGCGTCTCGATATTCTGCTGTGCCATCGTCTGCCACAGGTATTCGTTACCGATACGCCTTGCAGGATCCCCGGTACACCATTCTTCGGGACCAAGAATGGCAAAGTTGACATTTGCTACCTTGAGTATTTTAGCAACAGCAGTCGCCACTTTCTTATTGCGCTGGTCAAACGAACCCATGCAGCCGACCCAGTAGAGTACATCGGCACCGGGGTTTTCCGACATGAGCGGTACATCCAGTCCCGCAGCCCATTGAGCGCGAGTATCGTTGTTGATCTCCCACGGATTGAAGTTGCGCTCGATATTGTTGAACAGCGATGTAACCTCTGTGGGAAAATCACTCTCCTCCATCACGAGGTGGCGGCGCATATCGATGATCTTTGGCACGTGCTCAATGGAAACGGGGCAAATCTCCATGCAGGCGCGGCAGGTCGTGCATGCCCACAAGGCATCGTTGGTAATGATGCCGCCGACCATCGGCTCATGGTGCGCTTCTTTCTCTACGACCGTTTCATCAGCTTTGACGCCGGCAACCCCCAGCTTGCTCCACAGCGTATTTTCGCCGAGGATTTGATTGCTCTGCACAAAGAGCGCTTCCTTGACACCCAGGATAATTTCCTTTGGGAAGAGCGGTTTGCCCGTGTTGGTCGCCGGACATACCGTGTTACAGCGTCCGCATTCTGTGCAGGCATAGCCGTCAAGCAACTGCTTCCAGGTGAATTGCTCGGGCTTCGAGACGCCGTAGTCTTCACGCTCCTCCAGGTTCTCCATTAGAGGTAACGCACCTTTGGGTGCATAATTGCTGAAGAAGACGTTAAAAGGTGTCGCCATCAGGTGCAGGTGCTTGGAGCGCGGCAGGTAGACCAGGAAGGCGAAGAAGACAGTGATATGGAAAAACCAGAAGACTCGGAACAAAATGAGATTAGTGCCTGTTCCCAGTCCGCTGGCCCAGGGGTAGAACCATGTTCCAAACAGCGACCAGGATGCACCATTGCTGGCCGCGTAATCAAAGATTTCGACGAGCGCGAGTGTGATGAGTACTATCAGAATCAGGCCAAGGATAATAAAGCCATCCCATGGTCCATGCAAAAAACTGGACAGCTGCTTGGGACGGATCACACCTCGCCGGAAAGCAAAGACGAGCAAGGCAATCGCAACGAAAATGATAAAAGCATCCAGCGTGGCCGCAAATCCATGATTATCGCCGAAGAATGGTAACGAGACGTTAAGGCCTCTGAGCATGAGATTAAGTAGGCCAAACTGGATGATAATGAAACCCCAGAACGTAAAGAAATGAGCAATGCCGGGGATAGGATCGCGTAGCACTCCGCTCTGTCCAAGCACTACCAGGAAAAACTGGCCTATACGGTCATCTATATGGTCGGTGCGGTCCTCGCGTCGTGCTTTTACAAGTAGGGTAATAAGTTCGCCTGCCCGTATGCCGAAGAGGGCAATCCCTGCTGCGGCAATGAGCAGGAAGAGTACTATGCCGATCCAGTTTCCGGTCGGTGAAGGTGGAGCCATAGTACAAACCTCCATTTCCAAATACCACTGTTCATAGATGAGCTCGGCAGTCCTCCAAAGCACGCTCCATAGCTTCAGTATCCTCTTTGGGCAGCTTAAAGCTCAACAGAGCGGACCCAGGTGTGCCTGGTGGAAGTGGTGTCTTAGTAAAGACACTACATCCTTGTTTGGTCGAGTAAGCCCTTTAGCAAACTTTAATACTTGCCGTTGTAGGTCGGGTGGGAGCTGCTCAACAAGGGAGCGTATCTCCTCTGGCATAGTCGCCATTCTCTCCTCCTAAGACAATTGGAATCCTCACATCTAATTATAGCACCCGGCAGTTATACAAATATGGGTGTATGAATTATTGGTAGGCAATTCACCAAACGGGATAGGCCGTAGGTGGTAATTTGGCTGAAAGGTGGACAGATTTGGGCCGAAGGATGGGAAATCGGCGTGCATGATGGGAATCGGCGTGCATGATGGGAATCGATGGTTCGTCTCCAGGGTGCATGATGGGAATCGATGGTTCGTCTCCAGGCAAGGCCGCGCCCGATTTTTAGCCCAATCCTTGCAAAAGGTAGACGTGAAAGAACTCTTGGCGAGGTTTGATCTGCTGCCTATTCACCTCGCATAGTTAAGACCTCCATTCCCCGCTTTCGCGGAGAATGGAGGCATCGTCGTCCTGCCTGATCGTAAAGGTGATCTTCGTCATCGCGCTGTGCGTACGCTCAATACTGGTGATGGCAAGACCGGGCAGGACTCTCCTACGGTTGCTTCCTGCCCCCCTACACAGGCGCACCCCTGTATGGTTGTTCTCTGCCCATTTGCTCCCTTCATGATTGTTTCCGGCCCCCCTACACAGGGAATGGGTTGCCCATTTGCTCCCTTCTCGATTGTTTTCGGCCCCTCACCTCCACAGTTGATGGTTGTTAGCTGCCCATTTGCTCCCTTCATAATTGTTTCCTTGCACCCTTGCACGGGGGCAGCGTGAGCCGAGGAAGGCGACAGCAGCAGCGACAGGCCCATCAGGGTCAGCAGCAGAGCAAGACAGCCAGAGAAGAGCCAGAGCCGTCGGAAAGTGATGTGACGAACGTTGTACATGAAGCAATATCCTTTCTTTCCCATTCTTTACTATGAACACTCACGGCGCATGCATCGCCTCACGCTCGTGTATTCTGGTGGAGCTTTTCGCTCTTGAGACTTTTCCAGACACAGAACTCGCCGGCTCTCTGCACCACCCAGCAGGCTCGTGCCCACGAGCCACCATGGCTGGGTGGAAGCGCTCGCGGATGGCACAGCCTAGGGCTGATGCTGCGTCGGTTCAGAGAACGTTTCCGCACAGCGCTGGCTTTCCCTTTTCCCCACCAGACTTTTTGATGAGAGGCCGATGCCGTCTACCACCTCTAGAATAGCCGAGAGGTGTGAGGAACTGTCGAGGAAATTGCCAGGAATGTGTCAGGATCTCGCCCCTCCTTGACTCTATGCCCGCCTGGAACAACTCCGTGACCGGATCAACCTCTCAAAAGTCTGTGCTACGGCATTAGAAAAGGAAGTAACGATGCTCGAAGGACAACCTCCCATCACCGATCCCAGAATCGCTCAGCTCCTCCAGCGGCTTCAGAGTACCCGTGAACGCTGGTATCAGCGCGGCCACGAGGATGGTATCCAATGGGCTGTGGACTTGGCCACCCGTGACGAATTGCAGAGCGTGGCAACCCATCTCGCAGAACAGGACGGACGACAGCTTGCCGAATTCTTCCAGATGCGGGACAAGCTCACGGTCACGACGCAGTTTGCCCCGCCGCCTTCACCACCACACGTGCTCCATCTGCAGCGGCCCATAGAGGCGGGGCAAACTGCTTCTGGAACCGTTCTCCATCCACCCATACCGTCTGCTCCAGCCATGCCGCCAGCCGCTGAGAACGTCTTTTATCATCACCATCGTGTCGGCATCCCATTTCCCGGCTTCCCCGAGTCCTTTCACCCGGCCCAACATCTCCAGTACTGGCAGGACCAGGATCGCGAAAGGAGTGGCGAGGCGCCGCAGGGCCAAGCCACGCGTCTCGAGGTCGATGAAAGCGCCTACCTGGAAGGCTGGCGTGACGCCGTCAAAGGCATCTGGCAGACCATTGCGCCTGTCCTCTCCTGAGACGCGACGAAGAGGGCCATCGGCGGTCTCGTCCAGGTGGGTGAAAAGCAGTGGCAAGCACCTCACCTTCCAGCGCCATGCCGGTCAAGAGGCAGTGCTTGATCAGCAGGATGGCTCACCCTCTCCACAGGAAGGGGACGGTTCCCTTTCTCTGTGCATGACTGTGTTGGAGACGGCTGGCAGGGTCAAGGTAAAACAGGTCCCTTGACCTTTCTGGCTTGCAACGGTGATCTGGCCACCGTGCGCCTGGACCATCTGCTTCACGATCGCCAGGCCCAGCCCGGTGCCGCCTGTTGCGCGGGTGCGGGAGGAGTCCGCACGGTAGAAGCGCTCGAAGAGAGAGGGGAGGTGTTCGGGCGCAATGCCCACCCCGGTATCCCGTATGCTGATTGTGACTCCCGATTCGCTGCGGCTGGCGGTGAGGTGAATCTCTCCCTGGCTGGGGGTATACCTGATGGCATTGCTGAGCAGGTTGCGCAGAATCTGGGCGACCCGTTCCTGGTCGGCTTCGATACGGGGTAAATCGGAGGGAATGTGCACATGCAGCGCCAGGTGTTTCTCGGCCAGGTGTGGCTGGACCATGTGCGCCGCCTGGCTGACCACTTCTTGCAGTGAGATTGGCTGGCGTGTCAGGTGGAGTTGACCAGCTTCGGCCAGGGATAAATCTTGCAGATCGGCTATCAATCGGCTCAAGAGTGAGGTCTCTTCGTAGAGCGAGGCGAGGGTTTGCGGCGTTGGCTCCAGCACCCCTTCTGCAAGCAGTTCCAGGTATCCGCGAATATTCATCAAGGGATTGCGCAGTTCGTGAGCGACATCGCTGACCAGGTTGCGGCGTGCCTGCTCAGAGCGGCTCAGGCTCTCAGCCATCGTGTTGAAAGCGTGGGCGAGCGCGCCGATTTCGCCTTTATCTGTGATGGAGACTCGCTGGCTCAGGTCGCCTTGCTCCATCTGTTCGGCTGCCGCTTTGAGCGTGTGAAGCGGTTTGAGGAGCGTGTTGGCAAACAAGAGGGCCAGCAGCAGAGCGGTGAGCCCGGCGAAGAGGACCGCCAGCCAGAGGGAGTGATTCACAGAAGTCAGAAAGCTTGCTTGGGGTGAATTATCGGTGACTGTATCGGTGACTGTAATGGAGCCCTGGCTTGGAGACTGAGTAGACGAATCCGTGGAAATATAGAGCGGTGATGAAGGTGATGAGGAGGAGTTGACACTGGCAGAGGGTGCAGAAGGAGAGGAAGTGGTGCCGAAAGGAGAGGAAGAGAAAGTGGTGCTGGGAAGAATGGTCCCTGGAAGCACCTGCCCCATCAATGTGTGGTCTGAGTCGGCGATGACGCGTCTTTGATGGTCAAACAGAATGATGCGCTGGTGCGAGCTGCGCGCCAACTGTTCGGTCAGTGCCTGCAATGCCTGCTGGCTCTGATGCTGGCGGTAGGCAGTGAGCAGCGTCGAGATGATTTGCTGCTCAGCGTCCGTCTGAACGTAGACCTGGAGATTGCTCGCGGTCGCCTGGCTGGCAACCAGAGCAACCGTGCCGGCCGCCACCATGACGACCAGCATAAACAGCACGATGAGGCGCAGGCGCAGGCTATACACCATCGAGATGAGGCGCGGGCACAAGCTACTCACTATGATCCGCCCTCCTGAACTTATAGCCGACGCCATGCACCGTTTGGATCAAGGAAGGGTGCTCAGGATCGATCTCGATCTTCTTGCGCAGGTTCCCCAGGTGAAAGTCAATGGTGCGGTCAAAGCCCTCGTAGTCCAGGCCGTAGACCCGCTCCACCAGCACCTTTCGGCTCCATGTCCGGCCAGGAGAGGTGGCAAGGGTTTCCAGAAGTTTGAACTCCCTGGGGGTGAGACGGACCGGTTTCCCGGCGAGCCAGACCTCGTGCGCCTGCAAGTCGATGACCAGATCGCCCACATGCAGGGTGGCTTCCTGTGTGGCTTGCTGGTACGTGCGGCGGAGCACGATGCGCACGCGTGCCACCAGTTCTCGCAGGCTGAAGGGTTTAGTCAGGTAATCATCAACACCCAGGGAAAGGCCCAGGAGCTTGTCCTCTTCCGTCGCTTTGGCGGTCAACAGAATCACTGGAATCGTTGACTCAGAGCGTATGAGACGGCAGAGATCGAGGCCATCGACATGCGGTAACATCCAATCGAGAATGATCAGATCAGGAGCCTCACTCCGAGTCACTGCCAGGGCTTCGATCCCGTCGTACGCCTCCAGAGTCTCAAAGTGTTCGTTTTTCAGGGAGAGTCGGATCAACTCCACGGTTTTTTTATCGTCGTCTACGACAAGGATTTTGTAGTTCATGGTTCTGCCCCTCATGTTCGAGCATATTTTCCGTGAGAGCCGGACAGACGAACCGCGCGAGAGACTCGCTTTTCCTCTCTACTCTACAAGAAAGTTGTAAGGTTTTTGTGAGGAAACGCTCAGAAAGCTGTAAGGTTTTTGTGATGGGAATGCTCCCGAAAAGAAAAGCAGGTCTGGGAGGCTTGTCCAGGGTGGAAGGCGCGGCTTTCCCCATCGCGGATGTCGCTCGATTTTTCCAAGCATCGGAGAGGGACCTCTCAATTAGCCCCTACGCTCGTGTGCCTACCACTAGTTCATACATCCTACAAACACAGGCCTATTCTGCTTTGCGCCGCTTCACTTCTGCTGTAAGCTTCGGAAGAATAGCCAATACATCACCCACAACGCCAAAATCAGCAACCGAGAAAATAGGTGCGTGTTCGTCTTTATTGATGGCCACAATGTACTTGGAGCCTTTCATACCCGCGAGGTGCTGAATGGCGCCACTGATGCCACATGCGATGTACAGAGTCGGTTTCACGGTCTTACCCGTCTGCCCAACCTGGTAACTATACGGCAGCCAGCCGGCATCAACAATGGCGCGAGTCGCGCCGGCTGCCCCGCCTAAGGCTGCGGCAAGTTCCTCCACCAGGTGGAAGTTCTCAGCCTTCCCCAGACCGCGACCACCACTGACGATCACACTCGCGTCTTCAAGAGATGGGCCTTCGCTCTGCACCTCAACGCGGTCGAGAATCTTCATTTTCTGTGACTCGGCACTGAGCGAGGGGCTGAGTGCCTCAACCTCGGCGACTTTACCCTCCTGGCGCTCCAACCCAAAAGCCTTGGGGCGTGTCAGCACAATACCTGTACCCTGTTTCGGGAATGTTGCTGTAACAACGTTCTCGCCACCCCAGGGCACCGTCACCAGGAGTGTGTCTCCTTCGAATTGCAGGTCGGTGGCGTCGGTGATCAGGCCCAGGTTGTTGCGTACATTCAAGCGGGCTGCGATATCGCGTAGATCATATGTTGTAGCGAGCATTAGCAGCGTGGGTTGGTGCTGTTTCAGCAAGTCGCTGATGGTATCTACGGCGGGCAAGGTTAGATAAGTATCGTAGACGGCGTCGGCATGCACATAGACCTTCGCTGCGCCATATTCGCCAAGCCTGGGCGCAACCTCTGCCGCGTTTGAACCAAGTACAATGGCCTCGGCGCGACCCAGTTGAGCAGCCTTTCCAAGCACCTCGAGGGAGGAACGAGCAGGCTGGCCGTTTTCTAGTTCAACCAGTACCCAGATAGTATTAGGCATATTCTCTCTCCTTCCATCTAGAGCAACTGGTAGCGCTGCAAGAAGTCAGCGACAGCCTCGGCTGCATTGCCCTCGTCTTTAATAATCTGTCCCGCCGCGCGTGCTTCAACTTTGCCTATAGTCATCACACGCTCGCGCGCTCCTGCTTCACCAACCTCAGAGGCATCGATGCCAAGGTCGCCCAGGCTAAGCTGGGTGAATGGTTTCTTC
>WNFI01189901.1_pt1 | contig 11921 bp, 9 predicted proteins | sample 5400471 | NCBI WGS metagenome assembly WNFI01 (sample SAMN13153348, study PRJNA577476) | soil metagenome | isolation source: 100 cm saprolite on Douglas fir-dominated hillslope | place: USA:California | collected 2013-09-17 | reverse complement strand
GGGAGCACTGGCATCTTTAATGATTCTCCTGGTGGCAGCGGTCATTGTATCCTGCGCAAAACCTTATCACGAGGAAACCGAACGTTACGTCTTCGTGGCAACCAATATTGATTTACCGTACTGGCAGGAAGCGCAGGCAGGCTTTCTGGACGCCGCTAAACAATTGGGCGTGAGGGCCGAAATGATAGGTCCGGTGAAGTATGACCCTGCCTCAGAGGCCGGAATGTTCCAAGACCTTGTGGAAAAGCATCCCGCTGGGATCTGTCTTTCCGCGGGACGGCCGGAAATGTTCAAGTCTCGGATTGACAAAGCGATATCCGAAGGAATTCCGGTGATTTGCGTGGATGCGGATGTGCCGGATTCCAGGAGGGTGCTGTATATCGGAACGGATAACTTAAAGGCAGGCAGAGAAAGCCTGAAACGGATGGCGGGGCTGGTTCCCGGGAAGGGAAACATTGTTGTGATTACCATTCCGGGCCAGGCCAATCTGGACGATCGATTGGCCGGTGTGGCTGATGCATTGAAAAATTTTCCCGCGATGAAGCTGACGAAGATCATTGATGACAAGGGGGATTGGCGCAACGCCTTTGACCAGATCTCCGACATGATCGTGAAGAAGGAAAAAATAGATGGAATTATTTGCCTGGAGGCAACAGGAGGTCCCGGGGCTTCTGATGCGCTGAACCGGTTCAACATGGTGGGCAAGGTGCCAATCGTGGCGTTCGACAAAGATCCAAAGACCTTGGAGTTGATCGAGAAGGGAGCCATTGCGGCCACGATCGCTCAGAAGCCGTATGTGATGAGCTACTACGGACTAAAATTCCTGGACGACCTGCACCACAACGCGGTCAAGGAGTTCAAAGACTGGCGCAGCGCCCCAGCAGCACCGCTGCCGACCTGGGTGGATACTGGAACGGCTGTGGTAGATAAAAACAATCTGGCGGTATTCCGCGAGGCGTTGGCGGCGCTGCCGAAACCGCAGTGAAGGTGTGCCTTCGTTGCCGCTAAAGACAAATCAATAGTGCGCGCGGGGCAATGGCGCAGCGGGGTTGTCCCCAGTCATGTATAATTTTCGTTCAGGGGATTCTGCAGATTTCATGAGCCAGGGTTACGGAAAATCGCATGCTTCGATAAGGGTGTGGTTTTGGCGCGCGGTGCGCTTCCTCCACACGCGCGCGAGAGAACTGCGCGCGATCGCGAAGGCGCTGCTTTCGACAAAGCATCCCTTCTTGGTGCATATCATACCGACGCGGCGATGCAACCTGGCGTGTACGTACTGCAACGAGTTCGACGATTTTTCCCAGCCAGTGGCCCTGGAAGAAATGAAAAAGCGCCTGGATATCCTGGCGGATATGGGGACTTCGATCATTACCATCAGCGGGGGTGAACCGCTGCTGCACCAGGAGCTGGATGAGCTTATCCGGCATATCCGGCGGCGTGGAATGATCGCGGGCATGATCACCAACGGCTTCCTGCTCACGAAAGAGCGCATCGAGCAGTTGAATCGCGCGGGACTCGAGCACCTGCAGATCAGCATCGACAATACGATGCCGGACGAGGTATCCAAGAAGAGCCTGAAGACGCTCGACCAAAAGCTCGAGCTACTGGCGGAGTATGCTTATTTTCAGGTGAACATCAATTCGGTGCTGGGGAGCGGTGTGAAAGATCCCGAGGATGCGCTGAAGATAGCGCACCGGGCCGTGGATCTGGGGCTGACAAGCACGGTGGGAATCATTCACGATCACGACGGGCAATTGAAACCGCTGGGGCCGCGGGAGATTGAAATCTTTGAAGAGATCATGACGCTGAGCAAACGCTCGTTTTCGCGTTTCAACGAATTTCAACACAACGTGGCGCGCGGGAAGGAACACAATTGGCGGTGCCGCTCGGGGTCGCGCTACCTGTACATTTGCGAGGACGGGCTGGTGCACTGGTGTTCGCAGCAGCGCGGGTATCCGGGGATTCCGCTGTCGCAGTACACGCCGGAGATGCGGCACCGGGAGTATTCGACCAAAAAGTTTTGCGCGCCGCGATGCACGGTTTCTTGTGTGCAGCAGGTGGGGATACTGGATAACTGGCGCGACCCGCAAAACCTGAAGCCGATACCGATGACGCCGGCAACGCCGCAAGCGGAGCTGGTGCAAATCGGGCAAGTCCGAGGCGATTCCTGAATTTTGCAACGGTCATATTTTCCGTGTTTCCTTCTTTGTATTTTCTCTCCGTGCACAATCTACTGGTGAACGATTGACGGTGCGCCTCGACTTGCCAACAATGAAGATATGCCAGACGCAGCGATTGAAATTGAGAATCTGACCAAGGAATATCCCTTTGGGTTCTTGAACCTCGGGAAGCCGATCAGCGACGTGGAGATGCACCGGGACATCGGTTACCTGCCCGAACAGCCTTATTTTTACGACTACCTGACCGGGGCGGAAGTGCTTGACTATTTCGCGAGGTTTCACGACCTGACCGCGGCCGACCGCAAGGAACGCGTGGAGCGCATGTTGAAAAAGGTCGGCCTGGAAACCGCACGCAAGATACAGCTTCGCAAATACTCGAAGGGGATGCTGCAGCGCGTGGGACTGGCACAAGCGATTCTGCACGATCCGAAGCTGGTGATTCTGGATGAGCCGATGTCGGGGCTGGACCCGGTCGGCAGGCGCGAAGTGCGCGACATTATTCTGGAGTTGAAAAGGGACGGAAAGACGGTGATGTTTTCCACGCACATTCTTTCCGACGCGGAGACGTTGTGCGACCGCGTGGGTGTGATTGTGGGAGGAAGGCTCCGCGGTGTCGGCGCGCCGGGCACACTCGTGGACATGAAAACGCAGGGAATGGAGATACTTTTCGAGTTGACGGAAACGAGCAACGCGCCGCTGCTCTCCAAGGCGACGCGCACTGGTGACTGTTACCGGCTGCAAGTTGCAGAGGAAGAGTTATACGCGGCCATCGAACAATTGCGCGGAGCGGGAGCGCGCATCATTTCCGTTTCACAAGTGAAAGCGACACTGGAAGAATTCTTCATGAATCTGGTGGAGGCCGACCGCGCGCAGGGAGCGGCCGTCGAGGTGAGCGGGCAATGAGGCGCGTGGGGGTTGTTGCGTTAAACACGTTTCGTGAAGCGGTGCGCGACCGGGTGCTGTACAACCTGGTGTTTTTCGCGTTGCTGATGATGATAGCGGCCATTGCCGTGGGACAGATTTCGATCGGGATCGAACAGACGGTCATAGTGACCCTGGGCTTGAGCGCCATTTCAGTGATCGGACTGCTGATTTCGGTGTTCATCGGAGTCGCGCTGGTTTCCAAGGAAATGGACAAGCGCACACTCTACGCGCTGCTAGCGAAGCCGGTGCGGCGGTGGGAATTCCTTCTTGGAAAATTTGCAGGGCTGGTGCTGACGCTGGCGGTGAACACGGCGGCGATGGCGCTGGGACTCCTGCTGGTAATGATCTATGTGAAGCACACGCTGGAGCGCAGCGACTCGGCGGTGCTGGTGGCGGTGTACTTCATACTGCTGAAGCTGGCGCTGGTTGTCGCGCTGGCGCTGATGTTTTCCTGCTTCACGACGCCGTTGCTGGCGATTCTGTTCACCGTGGGCTTGTACATCGTAGGTTTGTACGTGCAGGAGCTGCGGAATTTGCCCGTCAATGTGATGAGCCATGCGATGGCGGCCTTCACCAAATGGCTCTCCTATTTGCTGCCGAATTTTGAGAATTTCAACGTGATGGCCATGGCTGCGCATGGAAAAGCGGTCCCCGGCGCATTCATCCTGCAGAACACGCTCTACACCGTGGTCTATTGCACGATCGTTTTGACAGCGGCGGCCGCGGTATTCTCGCGGCGAAATCTAAAATGAAATTGCAGAATCCCATCGCGTGGTTGCTTGTGTTCGTTCTGGCGCTCGGATTTGCTGGCGTCTGGGAGCCTGGAATACGCGCCGCTGCTGGCGGACATCTACTGGACGCGAGCGGTGCAATACTACGGAAACAAACACGTGCGAGGCCAGGCGAATCTCGAATTGCTCTGGCCGCTCCTCGATATCACCACGACTCTAGACCCCAATCTGCTGGTTTCGTACAGGTTCGGCGCGATGTTTCTCAGCCAGAAGGCCCCGACGGGTGCGGGCAGGCCGGACCTGGCCGTGCAGCTGATTCAGCGCGGCATCCAGGCGAATCCGGAATACTGGCGACTCTATGAGGACCTGGGATTTGTTTATTATTTCGATCTGAAAGACTACCAGAAGGCTTCGGAAGCTTTTCTAGAGGGTAGCAAGAGACCTAACGCGCAGATTTGGATGAAAGTCATGGCCGCCAGGATTGCAGCGGAAGGCGAATCCTTCGAGACTTCGGCATTTTTGTGGCAAGACATTTACGATTCAACTTCTGATCCGGCGATCAAGAAGAATGCCAAGCTCCATCTGCAGTTACTCAAAGTACGGGAAGACTGCAGGCAGCTCGATGCGCTGGCCGATGAATACGCCAAGCGGTACGGAAAACGCCCTATGCGTATGAACGAATTAGTCTGGGCCGGAATGCTCCCAGGAATCCCTGCTGATCCTTTGGGGTTCGCCTATATCTTCAGCGAGGAAGGAAAAGCGGAGCTGAACCTGGATAGCCCGCTCCTCGAACAACAGTTGCTGATCGATCGTCTCAGCAGCCAGCACCGCTAGTAGCCCGGTTCCATTATTCCGAGGTGCATAGCAGCGTCATGTGGGAATCAACGACAATTTTGCGCGTGAGAATCGGCGTGTCGAAGCGAAACGACGTTTCCGGCCCGGCCGCCACAACCGTGCCGAGTAGCGTGCCGTGTCCGGCTCCACTGGAATAGAGTGGAACTCTGGCGATGAAGGAGCGCGGCACACCCGTCTGAAAGAGCTTCCCGCGAATCTGATAGCCGTTTTCCGTGTGGTGAGATGTGAACTCCACGCGATAGTGCGGAATTCCGGTACCGCGCACCCACTCTTCGAAGAACCATTCCATGGAGCGCCCACCTTCCAGGTCCATGCTGGGCGTCATGACGGCTTCCACTTCGTGGCGCAAATCATCCGTGGAGAGGGCGCGGTAGGCGTACTTGGTCACCAGCGTCTGGAGCAGGCTGCTGAACCGCGCGTCGGGATTCCTGGTACCCGGCTGCCGCAGCATTTCCCGCAACATGTGAATGATCCAGGAACCCTTGCTGTAGACGATCTCTTCGTAAGCAGAAGGGGACTTTGAGGAATTGAGCCGAGTGCCCAAGGCGAGGGCGCCGATATCGCCTGCTGCTTCGGTGGCGCCCGGCAATTTCTCAGCCAATTGGTGACGATATCGTCCCAGCCATACATGCAAAGTGTGGTCTGGATTCTTCTTGGTGTCAGCGAAGAGCAGGGCGAGATAATTTGCGATGGCTTCATCAATCCACTGATCCCGGTAGCTCGACCATGCGACGACATTACCCCACCATTGGTGCGCCACTTCGTGATAAGGAACCAGCTCCGTAAAGTGCTCTTGGCTGGCGGTGTTCAGCCCGGCACGCTGCTGGGCTTCGGGACGCAAGAAGGAATAGGTGGAAACATAGAGCAGGCCGGGCCAGCCCTGCCCGAAGGCTCCGGGAATCTGCGAAACGCTAAGGTTGTGGAATGGAAAGGGCCCGCTGAATGACTCGTAGAAACGGATCGAGGAATCGATGTCTTTGCCAAGTTGCTTGAGCGCATCGGCCGGGCTGGGAGGGGGAGGAGGAGGTTCCGGCGCGACCGCGTGTCCCGCCTCGGCAGAGCCGAACCGCGCGCGAGGGAAGGCTAGGTCATTTGGGTTTGGCGCGGACAACCGTCTGCGCAGATCTTCCTCGAGTTCACGGTTGGCGTAAACATCGATGGAATGAGCGCCGGAAGCCACGGAGGTAGAGGCGTACTCACCCAGATTGAAGCCCGCGACAGAAGTAGGCTTCTCGGCCTTCCAGTGCCCAACGCGAAATTCTCCTTCTTCGTGCTCTTCCAGCTTGGAACCAGTAGCGACCAAGCGGAGCTTGCGCGGCCAACGCAGGAGAAGATCATAGGAAGAGAATTCCGCGCAATCCCCAAGGTGCGGGTACCAGCTCTCTCTGGCGCCGACAAAGAGTACGCCGTTTCCGGCGTCCTGAATGACGTTGCCGCGATAATGAAAATGAAGAGTAAATTCCTGACCTTGCGGGGGAGCATGCGAAAGAACTACATCCAGGTAGTCGTTGCCGCGGGCGCTGCGTTCCTGGAGGCTCATGCCCTCATTTTGAAAGAAATCGAAGGATTCCCCGTGTTCGCCTGTGACGCCGTCGATGGTCAAAGCCCGTGAAAGCTGGAAAGCGAGTATGCGTTCTGCTCCAGTGACCGCACGCAGGTGCAGGGTAGCGGTGGCCTCCAGCGAGTTGTTGGAGGAAATTGTAGTCTCAAGAGAGTAGTGAATGGCGCGAAAGGCTGCGGGAGTGGGGAAAGAGTCCGGCAGGCGATGCGAGGTCCACACATCGTAAAAAGTTCCGCCGCCAGCTTTGTGAACTTGTCCGAGCAGGAATGGCTCATCGCGTTGACTGTCAAGGACCACATCGAACGGGCCGGTGGCCACGCCTTCAAGCCCGGCATAGAAACAGGGCCTAGGATTGGGCGACAGCCTTTCAAACAGAATGCGAAGGCTGTAGGCAGGATTCAGTCCATTAAGAGCGGAATCCCACTGGGCCGCAATGGAAGAATCCGTTTGAGCCGTAAGATTCGCGGCATGAAATTGGCGAAGGAGTTCGTCCGCGGTACCGTCTGTGAAGCGAATATAACCGTTAATGAATTCCTGGTCGAGGACCGGAGCGCCAAGAAAACGCCCCATCTGCTGCTTTTCAACGGGATCGCGCGGCGCAGCCAGAACGTGGCCGCGCCCAGAAAAGACGGCGCCGGTAATCTGCCCGTCGAACGGGGAGAAAAACCCGAGCGTCCCTTCTTCAAAGGAAAGAACCGCGTCCCCGCGCCGCAGCTCAATGCGATTGGCGGGAGCGATGCGATACACATTGGTGGGGTCTACGCGGAGCGCCTTGATGGCATCGTACAACTCATGCGGAGATCTTTCCGTGGCTGGAAAGACTGCCGGCGCCAGGAGACACCAAAACGCAAAAGAGACTGCCCACACCCTCATGTAAAGAAGTGTAGACACTTTCGGCATGGAGGAACAAGGAGGAGCGGGCAGGCTCATGATGCCGGACTAAAATGGGTATATACCGAGCATGATTAAAGCTAGCCAATTTCGCGTTGTTTTGCTGGGCGCCGCACTTTTTTGCATGGGCGGCCGGACAGCGGCGGATACGATTGTCCTCAAGAATGGCCGGCGCATCATCGCTCTCAGCGCAATCGAAGAGGGTGACAAGGTAAAATATCTAACCACCGCTGGCGAACTGAGCTTGCCGAAATCCATCGTCGATCACATTGAGAGGAGTGGTGGGGCGTTGATGGCCGGTACGCCGGGAGCCGATGCCGCCAACTTGACGATCACTCCGCCGGCAATGGAATCGAGCGGAACATTCACCGAGGTCGAGCACAGCGCGGTCCATGACGGTTCGATTGACCGGGAATACATTGCGAAATTGGAAAGCGCAGCGCGCTCGGGCGGGCGGCGGGCAAATCTAAGCGCGGCATTGGGGCATCACGCGGCAGCAAATTATGAATTGACCCACGGCGACATGGGGCATGCGCTTATCGACGCACGAACGGCGCTGACTTATGCGCCGGAAGAGCCAGTGCTGCTCATGAATGTAGGCTTCCTGCTTCTCAGGCGGAGCGAATTTAAGGAATCCCTCGAATATCTGGAGCGTGCGCGGCGTTTTGCGCCGGACAATGCGGATGTGCCAAAGCTGGAGGGCTGGGCCTACTACGGTTTGAACAAATTGGATCAGGCGGTTGCGGAGTGGAAGCACGCGCTGGCCATGCGGCCGGACAAAGAAGTACAGGGGGCGCTGGAAAAAGCGCTGGCTGATAAGAATGAAGAAGAAAGTTACAAGGAAAACGAGAGCAGCCACTTCAAGCTGCGCTACAGCGGCGCGGCAGCGCCTGCGCTGGCGCGAGACGTGCTCCGAACACTGGAGAGGCACTTTTCGGAGATCGAATCCGAGCTGAACTTTACTCCGCCAGAATCGATTGGTGTGATTCTCTACACGCAAGACGCCTTCAGCGATATCACCAGGGCGCCTTCGTGGGCCGGAGCGCTGAACGACGGACGCATCCGCGTGCCGGTGGAAGGACTCGCGGCCGTCGACGGGGAATTGTCGCGCGTCCTCAAACATGAGCTGACGCACAGCTTCATTGCGCAGAAAACGCGCAGCGCCTGCATGGGGCTCAAAGCCAGTTGCGAGATTCACGCGCCGACCTGGATCCAGGAGGGGCTGGCACAATGGATGGAGGGCCAGCGCAGTGGAGAGAATGCCGCGGTTCTTGTGCAGATTTACAACGCGGGTCACGCCTTTCCGCTCAGCCGCCTGGAAGGTTCGTGGCTGAACATGAGCGGAGACACGGCTCGTTATGCGTATGCCTGGTCGCTGGCGAACATCGAATACATTGTGCAGTCCGGCGGCATGAGTGACATCGATCACTTTCTATGAATGTTTACTTCTGTTCCCTCCAACATTCTTGAGTGTTATCCAGAGCTTTAGAATCCTAGTTCGTGGCAAGAAGAGCGGCTAGAAGCGCGGCGCGGGTAGGCATGGTGTTGATGAGGACATGCTCGCGCGAGGAATGCGCGCCGTCCCCGACGGCGCCGAGACCATCGAGAGTGGGGATGCCCAGCGCAGCGGTGAAATTTCCGTCCGAGCCACCACCGACGGTGCATTCACCCAGGGAAAGATTCATTTCCTTTGCGAGTAATTGGGCGCGGGCGAAGAGCGATTCGCTCATTTTATGTTCGAGTGGAGGACGGTCGAAACCGCCGGTGATCTCGAGCCGGGCGCCGCTTTGAATGGCGCGCAGATCGTGCAGGCGAACTTCGAGGTCGCGCATATCGGAAACGCGAAGCGCGCGCAGATCGAGAACAGCTCGAGCGCGTTCCGGAATGACGTTGGTGCGCGTGCCGCCTTCGATGATGCCGGCGTTGATGGTGAGGCCGCGGCGAAGATCATTCCATTTCTCGATGCGCCCGAGTTGCCGCGCCAGTTCGTGAATGGCGTTGAGGCCCTCCTGCGGCGCGAGACCCGCATGCGATGCGCGGCCATGCACGATTAACTCGGCTTCACCGACTCCCTTGCGTGCCGTCTTCAACAATCCGCGCGGACCGAAGGAAGGCTCCAGGACAAAGACGGCATCGCTGCGCCGCGCTTCCGCTTCGAAGATTTTGCGGGAGGCTTCGCTGCCGATCTCCTCGTCGGAAGTCCACAGGAAAACGAGGCGTTTGTGAAGCGGTATTTCTGTTTGTTGAAGCGTTTGCAGCGCGAAAAGCGCCTGAACGATTCCGGCTTTCATATCAAAGGTTCCCGGGCCGTAGGCTTTACCGCCTTTCACGCGGAAAGGCATTTTGCCGAGGGTTCCGGTGGAGTACACCGTATCGTAGTGACCCAGAACCAGAAGTTGACTCGAAGGGCGAGATTTCCCCGTGGCGTAAGTCATGCGGAGAAGATCGCCGCGATGCTTCTGCGCGATCCGCTCTACACGCGCGCCGTGCTTGTTCCATTCCGCGGCGATGACACCACAGCAGCGATCGGCGGCGGCCTTCTCCAGGCTAGGCGATTCCGCTGTTACGAACCGGCGCAGCGTCGCGAGCATCTCCGCAAGGCGCGGCTTCAGAAGCTGCAAGAACTTCTTGGGGAAGTTGACATCCGGCATGGTGGGGAGATGCTATCAATGCCGGACATCCAGAGCAATCGGGCGAGATTCATCGCGGTGAGAGAAGGCTGGCGGTCTGCCACTTCGTCAACACCCATAACCGACGCGGCCACTCCCTAAGAGCGCGTATCGCGCAGGGTGGGCGTTCGCATATAATTAGAGGTTTGCCGGGGAAGGGCCAGGCGCCGCTGGAGTGGTCTGCGGCGACGGAGAGTGCGAATGATTCTGGACGTGACGGAAATTCAGAAGTTGCTGCCGCATCGCTATCCATTTCTGATGGTGGACGCGATTATCGAGGTGGAAAGACTCAAGCGCATCGTGGGCATAAAAAATGTTTCGATCAACGAGTATTACTTCCAGGGACATTTTCCGGGGAAGCCGATAATGCCGGGTGTCCTGATTCTTGAGGCCGTGGCGCAGACCGGCGGCCTTCTGCTGCTGATGGATATTCCGGACCGCGACAAGAAACTACTTTATTTTGTGGCTGTCGATGGCGCGCGGTTCCGGCGTCCCGTTGTGCCTGGAGACCAATTGCGCATCGAAGTAAAGGTTCTCAATTGGCGCGGTGACTTTTGCAAGTTGGAAGGCAAAGCGACGGTGAACGGCGAACTCGCCGCCGAAGGTACCGTGATGTGCAAGATGATCGATCGCGAGCTGGCGGGCAAGGCCGAAGAACCCACGAAATGAGCATGCGCGAAATTCATCCGCAGGCCGTTGTGGCGGCGAGTGCAAAGCTTGGCGATAGCGTAAAGATCGGCGCATACGCTGTGGTTGGAGAGGACGTGGAATTGGGCGACGGCTGCGTGTTGCACGCGCATGCGACCGTGGGGGGACCTTCGAAGTTCGGCAGGAACAATGTGTTCTATTCGTTCAGCGCGATCGGCGGCGACCCGCAGGACTATACCTTCGGCGGCGAGCGCACCGAGTTAGTGGCGGGTGACGGCAACATTTTTCGCGAATACGTGACCGTGAGCCGCGGCACGAAAAAAGGCGGCGGCAAAACTTCGCTGGGCGACGGGAATTTTTTTCTGGTGTACTCACACGTCGGGCATGACTGCGTGATCGGCAGCAACACACTGTTTGTGAACGGTGCAACTCTCGCGGGACACGTCACGGTGGAAGATTTCGCGACGATTGGCGCCTTTTGTCCGGTGCACCAGTTCTGCCGGATTGGCCGGTATGCATACATTGGGGCGTCGACGGTGATCACTCAGGATGTGCCGCCGTTTTCCAAAATCGTCACCGAGCGCGAAACGAAGAGCTTCGGCATCAATGCGATCGGCCTGGAGCGCAAGGGGTTTTCGCCGGAAAGGTTGCAGGCGTTGAAGCGAGCGTATCGTTTGCTCCTGCGAGCGAAATTGAATACATCGCAAGCCGTTGCTGAAATGCGGAAATCGCTGCGGGATTCCGCCGACGTCCAGGAATTGATCAAATTCATCGAGAGCGCCGAGCGCGGCATCGTGAAGTAACTTTTGATTGCTCATTTCATGCCGGAAACGAATACCAACAGCCGGAGCTGGAAAAAATTGCCACCCGGCTGCACTGGGTGAGCCTCGGCGAGTTGAGCAAGACCATCGATTTGATGCATCAGGAAGGCGTGAAGCAGGCAGTCATGGCCGGGCAGGTGAAACACAACAAGATTTTCAGCGCCATACGTCCGGATTGGAAATTGGCGAAGCTGCTGTTTTCGCTTCCACGGAAGAATACGGATTCATTGATCGGTGCAGTCGCGCGCGTGCTGGAAGACGAGGGGATTCGCCTGGTGGATTCGACGATCTTCCTGAAGCCGCTGGTGCCGGATCCCGGCGTACTCACGCCGCGCGCCCCGAATGAGCACGAGGCGGAAGATATGGCCTATGGGCTCGTCGTGGCCCGGCAAATCGCGAGCATGGACATCGGACAAACCGTGGTGATCGCGGATCGCGCCTGCGTGGCGGTTGAGGCCATGGAAGGCACCGACGAAACCATCGCGCGCGCCGCTCGAATCGCGAGCGGCAAGCCGCTGGTGGTCATCAAAGTTAGCAAGCCAGGACAGGACATGCGCTTTGACGTACCCGTAATTGGTTTGCCCACCATCGAACAAATGAGGGGTGCGGGCGCGACTGCTCTTGCTGTGGACGCCGGGCGG
>WNFI01568308.1_pt1 | contig 11922 bp, 8 predicted proteins | sample 5400471 | NCBI WGS metagenome assembly WNFI01 (sample SAMN13153348, study PRJNA577476) | soil metagenome | isolation source: 100 cm saprolite on Douglas fir-dominated hillslope | place: USA:California | collected 2013-09-17 | reverse complement strand
GACGGTATTCGAGCGCGACCCGGTCTACGTAGGCGGGATCTCGCGGACCGAGACGTACAAGGGGTTCCACTTCGGCATCGGGGGGCACCGCTTCTTCTCCAAGTCGAAACAGGTCGAGGACTTCTGGACGGAGATCCTCGGCGGCGACCTGCTGGGGCGCCCGCGCTCGTCGCGCATTTACTACGGCGGCAAGTTCTTCGCCTACCCGCTGCGCGGCCTCGAAGCCCTCGTCAAGCTGGGTCCGCTGGAGGCCGCGCGCTGCCTCGCCTCCTACGTCAAGGCGAGCGCGTTCCCGGTGCGCGACCCGACGAACTTCGAGGACTGGGTCTCCAACCAGTTCGGGCGCCGGCTCTTCGAGATCTTCTTCAAGACGTACACCGAGAAGGTCTGGGGAATGCCCTGCAAGGAGATCTCCGCCGACTGGGCGGCGCAGCGGATCAAGGGGCTCTCGCTCTCCTCGGCGATCGCCAATGCGCTGCTGCCGCGGCCCGGGCGGAAGGGGGGCGGCGTGGACGGGAATGGCGAAGTGATCAAGACGCTGATCGACTCCTTCCGCTACCCGCGAAAGGGCCCGGGCATGATGTGGGAAGCGTGCGCCGCCAAGGTGAAGGCGCAGGGCGGCGAGATCTCGATGGGGACCTCCGTCACCTCCTGCCAGCTGGACCCCGCCTCGGGGCGCTGGACGGTGCACGCGCGCGACGCCACGGGCGCTCCGCGCCGCGTTGAAGCCGACCACGTGATCTCCTCGGCGCCGCTGAAGTCGCTCGCCACCGCGCTCTCGCCCGCGCTCTCCGCGGAGGCCCGCGCGGCGGCCGGGGCGCTGCGCTACCGCGACTTCCTCACCGTGATGCTGATCCTCGAAGACCGCCAGCTCTTCGACGACAACTGGATCTACATCCACGATCCCTCGGTCAAGGTGGGCCGCGTCCAGAATTTCAAGTCCTGGTCGCCCGAGATGGTGCCGGACCCCAAGCTCTGCTGCTACGGGCTCGAGTACTTCTGCTTCGAGGGCGACGGGATGTGGACCAAGGCCGACGCCGCGCTCATCGAGCTGGCCAAAGCCGAGCTGGAGCAGATCGGGCTCTGCCCCGCGCGGCTGGTGCTGGACGGGTGCGTGGTGCGCCAGCCCAAGGCGTATCCGGTCTACGACGACCACTACGCCCAGAACGTGGACGTGGTGCGCGCCGAGCTGCGCGCCCGCTTTCCCAACCTGCACGTCGCCGGCCGCAACGGCATGCACAAGTACAACAACCAGGACCACTCGATGATGACGGCGATGCTCACCGTCGAGAACATTCTCGCCGGCCGCGAGCTGTACGACGTCTGGCAGGTGAACGGGGACGCGGAGTACCACGAGGCCGGCGAACGCGGAGCCCAGTCTTCGGTCAGCGGGCTGCGGGCCACCCCGGGGTTGGCGGGTGGCTGAGCAAGACCCGGCCCTCGACCGGGCCGATTTCGTCCTGGGGCTGGCGCTCCTGGCAGCGGGCACGGCTATCGCGGGATCTCTGCTCGCGGGCACCGCGCGCAGCGGAGCTCCGGTCGTACACGATGAATTCGCATACCTGCTGCAGGCGCGCATGCTGGCCTCGGGCCACCTCAGCATGCCTTCGCCGCCGCTGCCCGAGTTCTTCGAGACCCCGCACGTGCTGGTCGTTCCGCGCTACGCGGCCAAGTACTTCCCGGGCCACGCCGCGATGATCGCGCCCTTCGTGCTGCTGGGCATGCCATGGCTCGGGCCTGCGCTGCTGTTCGGCGGTACGGCAGCCCTGCTCTTTCTTGCCCTGCGGCTGTCGAGGCTTTCTCGATTCCCTTCCATCGTCGCTCCGCTTCTTCTGCTCGGCAACGCCGAGGCCGCAAGCGCGTTCGCGGGGTACTTGTCCCAGAGCACTTCTACGTTCCTCTGTGTCGGAGCCGTTGTTGCAGCCGCGGCCCTGTGGCGGCAGGCCACGCCCGCGCGCGCGGCGCTCCTGGGCACCTGCGCGGGCTGGGCAGCGCTTGCGCGTCCTTTCACTGGTCTGGCGCTCGCGCTCGCGGCGGCCGTTCTCTTCGCGGAGTTGCGTTTCCTGCTCCGGCCCCGCCTCGCGCTTGCCCTCGCCGCGCCTTTGGTCGCGTCGGCGCTCCTCGGGCTCTTCGTCTGCCACCAGATCACCGGAGCGTGGACGCTGACTCCCTGGTCGCTCTACGCAAGGCAATATATGCCCGTGGACGGGCCGGGCATCGGCTCGATGGTCGAGGCGCCGCCGCTGCGCTCGCCGCCGCAACACATGGCTCCACTCGTCCAAAGCATCGCGGCCTCTCGCCGCGCATACACTGCAGCAACGGCCCTGGCCGAGGTGCCGCGGCGTCTGCGCATGGTCCTCGCCCCTCTGCCGCTCGCCGTCCTTGGCCTCATTGCGCTGGGTCTCGGCGCGCTGACCCCCCCGCTGCGGTTCGCGCTGGCCTTTGCCCTTTTCCACTTCGTGTTGCTTCTCGACTTCCACGCGGTTTCCGCGCTGTATCTCGTCGAGGTGCAGCCGATGTTGCTGCTCGTGGCAGCGGCCGGCGTCGGATCCATCCTTGCGTTCTTGTCGCGGCTGCGCCCTGGGAACCACGTCAGATTCGCGGCGGTCGCCCTCGGGCTCACCTCGGTCTGGCTCGGCTTCATCGCGCAGGATGAGCTCTCCGAGCGTTTCCGGGCGGCGCAGTCTTCCGCTCCCCGGCTCCACCGCTCTGACGCAGCATTCGCGAGCGTGAGCGCCCTGCGCGGTCTCGTTTTCCTGCGCTACCCCCCAGGCTGGGATCCGAACGAAGATTGGACCCACAACGAGCCTGACCTCACCCACGCGGCGCTCGTGCGCGCTCTCGACCTTGGTTCCCGCGATGCCGAGTTGATGCGCGCGTTACCCGATCGGCCTGCGTTCCGGCTGGACCTGGGCACAAACGAGCTCACCCCGCTGCGCGCGCCACAAGTGGAACTGACCAGACCCTAGCGGGGCCTAGCAGGGTGCTGCGCGAAAGCGCAACCTGAACTGCGCTCCATCGCCGGGCGGACGCCGAACGGCGGCGATCGATCCCCCGACCCGTTCCATGCTGGCGTGGCAGAGCGCGAGCCCGAGCCCCGTGCCCTCGCCCGGCTGCGCGCTGGTGAAGAACGGCTCGAAGAGGCGCGCGAAGCTCGCCTGTGGAATCCCGTCGCCGTCGTCCGCGACTTCGAGCTGCACGTATCCGTCCTCGGCGAAGCCGCGCACGCGAACGCGGCGCGCCCTGGCCTTGGCGGAGTTGAGCAATAAGTTTACCAGCACCTGCACCGCGTAGTGCTCGACGCCGAGCGCGCGCGGCAGGTCCCCTGGGATCTCGGCCTCCAGTGAGCAGGCCGCCCAGGACGGCTGGGGCGCGACCAGCGCGTGCGCCTGACGCAACGCCTGCGCCAGGTCGATCGGGCCCAGCTCCACCTCGCGCGGACGGGCCAGGTCGAGCAGGTCGCGCAGAATCCGATCCATCCGCGCCGCCTCGCGCTCGACCCGCTCTGCGTACTCGCCCGCCTCGTGGCCCGCGGGCAGCCGGTTGCGCAGGATGGCGGCGTAGCCAATGATCGCCGTCAGCGGGTTGCCGACCTCGTGCGCGACGCCGGCCGCCAACCTACCCACGGTGGCGAGGCGCTCGCTGCGGGCGAGGTCCTCGCGCGCCTCCCGCAGCGCGCGTTGCTCTTCGGCGAGCCTTCGGTTCGCCGCCTGCAGCGAGACGATCTGCTGTTGCGTCCGGGCGCGCTCCTGGCGCAGCCGCTCCACCAGCCGGTTCACCGCGCCGCCCAGCCTCCCCAGCGCGTCGCCACCCTCCGACAGCAGCGCCGGCTCGTCCGAAGCGCTCTGCCCGAGCTGGCCGAGGGCCTCGTCGATGGGCGAGAGCCTGCGCACGACGCCCCGCTCGACGCTCCACGCCGAGAGCAGCACCAGCAGCGCCAACGCCGCGGCGACGGCGGCGAAGAGCCGCGCATCCAGCGCGCGGAGCTGGTCGCGCACCGGCGCAAGCTCGACCGAGACCTCGAGGGCGGCGCCGGCCCCCGCCGCCTCGCAGATCAGGGCGCGCCCCTGCACCCGGGCGCGCTCCCGCGCGCAGGCGCCCGCAGGCAGAAGCCGGATGCCGGCGCTCTGCAGCACGGCCGCGCCGCGCTCGAGGCAGGCTACCTCGACGCCGGCTTGGCCGGCAGGGCACCGCGTAGCCAGGGCCGCGGCCACCGCGCGAAGGTGCTCGCGCGCGTCGGCCATGCGCCGCTCGTAGAGCCCATCGCGCACGAGCAGCAGCATCGCCACGCTGAGCACCGCCACCGAGAGCAGCGCCGCGCCCAGCAGCCCGAGGAAGAGCCGCAGGCGCAGGCCGCCGCCGCTCTCGCTCACCAGAACACCCGCACGAGCAGCCTGTCCCAGGCCGCGAACAGCGCCGGGCCGATCAGCAGCACCTCGAGCGCCGCGAGGGCGAGGAATGGGCCGAAGGGGACCGCGTGGCGGGGCGGGACCCAATCATCCTCGTCGAGCGGATTCCTCGAGGCAGAGTCCGCGTCCTGCGCGGCTGCGGAAGGGGATCCGTCGAGGGAAGGCGGTGCGGGCGGGCCGGCACAATCGGCCGGCGCGGGCGGAGCCTCCTGCGCGGGAGATTCCTCGCGACGAGAAGGATCGCGGCCGAGGGCGATCAGCGCAAGGCCTGCGATCGCGCCCTGCAGCGAGGAGAGTAGCACCACCGGCAGCAACGCCTTGAAGCCGAGCCACGCGCCAATGCCCGCGAGCAGCCACACATCGCCCCAGCCCATCGTCTCGCGTCGCAGCACCTTCTCGCCGAACAGGGCCACCGCCGCGAAGGCCGCGAAGCCCAACGCCGCGCCGAGCGCGCTTTCGCGGAAGCCGAGCGCCCGGTTCCACAGCGGCGACGCGAGGCCCACCGCGATCAGGGGCCAGGTGATCTGGTGCGGGAGCAGCCAGGTGTCGAGGTCGATGTACGCGAGCGCGACCAGCGCCGCCGCGAAGGCGAAGTATCCCAGCGCCGCGGGCGCGAAGCCGAAGCGCTTCCCCAGCGCAACCGCGAGCACGCCCAGGAGCAGCTCCACCATCGGGTAGCGCGCGCTGATGGGCTGGCCGCAGTGGCGGCAGCGCGCTCGCAGGAGGAGCCAAGAGACGAGCGGTACGTTCTCGAACCAGGCCAGCTGGCTCTTGCAGCGCGGACAGCGGCTGCGCGGGGCGACGATGCTCTCCCCCGCCGGCACGCGCGCGATCACCACGTTGAGGAAGCTGCCCACCACCGCGCCGAGCGCGAAGGCGAAGCCAAGCAGGAGCCAGGGCAGGCGCTGTCCGGCCAGCGCGAGGGTGTCGTCCATCACGAGGTCGTGGCGGTGCCGCGCGCGCGCTGTACGAACAGCTCCTCGAGGGTGCGCCGGTGCGGCGTGAACGAGATCACCCGGCCGCCGCCGCCCAGCACCGCCCGAGCAGCATCCTGGGCGGGCGCGTCGTCGTGAAAGGTGAGCACCAGGCTCCGATCGCGATCGCGCGAGGAGGCCGCCGTGTTGCGCAGCCGCTCCGACAGCTCGGCGGGCACCGCCTCGACCACCAGCTCGAACTCGCGCGCGCCGGGCTCCACCAGATCGTGCAGGGCCCCGCAGTCGGTGAGCCGGCCGTCGACGATGATGCCGACCCGGTCGCAAATGGCCTCGACGTCGGAGAGAATATGCGTCGAGAAGAGCACGGTGCGCCCCTCCTCGCGCAGCTTGAGGATCACGTCGCGGACGTCCTTGCGGCCGATCGGGTCGAGTCCGCTCATCGGCTCGTCGAGGATGACGGTGTGCGGATCGCCGATCAGCGCCTGCGCGAGCCCGAGCCGCTGCACCATGCCCTTCGAGAAGCGACGGATGGGCCGATCGGCCCGACCGGCCAGCCCCACCCGTTCGAGGAGGAGCGCGGCCTGCGCGGCGGCGTCGCGCGAGGAGAGGCCGGCGAGACGGCCGGCGTAGGCGAGGTACTCGTCGCCGCGGAGGAACTCGTAGAGCGCGGGGTTCTCGGGCAGGTAGCCGAGGCTGCGCCGCGCGGCGAGCGAGCCCACCTCGTGCTCGCCCACCCACGCCTTTCCGCCCGTCGGGTGCACGAGGCCCAGCAGCATCTTGATGCTGGTGGTCTTGCCCGCGCCGTTGGGGCCCAGGAGCCCGAAGGTCTCGCCGCGCTTCACCTCGAGCGAGAGGTCGCGCACCGCCTCCACGCGGCGCGCCCAGAACCCGACGCGAAAGACCTTCGACAGCTTCTCGGCACGGACCGCGATCTCCACTTTTTCTTGGCCTCCAGGCGGTGGATGCGCCGATACTAGTAGCGTGCCCGAGCAGCAAGCCGCAACCAATCGGCGGGAGCGGCTTACCCGCGCCCTGCCTCTCCTACTCCTGACCCTCGTGCTCGTGGTGCTGATCGCGCCCGTGCTCGACCCCTCGGTGCAGCTCTTCTACCGCGACACCGGCCGCCTCCACTATCCGGTGAAGAAGTTCATCGCCGAGGAACTGCGCAGGTTCCACCTGCCGCTCTGGGACCCCTGGACCGAGTCCGGCACCTCGCTGCTCGCGCAGACGACGGAGGGCCTCCTACATCCCTTCACCTTGCTCTACGTTCTGCTGCCGTTCGATCTGGCTTTCAAGCTGAACCACCTTCTCGCGCTGCCGCTCGCGGGGGTGGGCGCGTACCTGCTTGCGCGGCAACTCCGGATCTCGCCCTGGGGCGCCGCCGCGGCAGGCGTGACCTACGGAGGCTGCGGCTATCTGGTCTCGATGGTCTCCTCGAACGTGACCTATGCGCTCGGGCCAGCAAGCGTGCCGCTTGCGGTCGCAACATTCCTCGCTTTTGAGGAATCGCCCGGGGTGCTCCGGCTCCTTTGCTCCGCGTCCGCGCTCGCGCTGGCGGCCTACGCGGGGGATCCACAGTCGATGCTGCTCGCCGGCGTCATCGGCACTGCGCTGGTCGTGGTGCGGGCCATCGCAGCAGACGTTCAGGACGCCAACCCGGAGCGCGCCGCATGGCTGAGTCGGGGAGCGCGGTCGGGCATGCGTGCTGCGCTCTGGGGGCTCCTGGCGCTGGCGCTGAGCGCGCCTGTCGTGCTTCCCTCGGTCGCGCGTCTACGAGACTCCGAGCGCAAGGGAGGGGTCAGCGAGTTGGAGAGGCGCAGCTTTCTTGTGACGCCGCGAAGGCTGCCCGGCTATCTCGTGCCGGAGGCCTTCGACGATCCCGCCGATGTTTTCGCGGAGGGAAAATCCGAGCAGAGGCAGAGTCCTTTCCCCGAGTATTTCGGGTTGCAGTCCGGCGCCGCCTTCAGCGACTCCATCGTGATCGGCGCTCCCGCCCTCCTGCTTGCGCTGCTGGGTTGCTTCGCGGGCCGCAGGGGGCGGTTTCTCTTCGCGGGCGGGTGCCTCTTCGTGCTCGCCTCCACGGGGGAGACGCTGGGCATTCAGGAAATGCTCATGTCCGTGGTGCCCGGCTTTCGCTATTTCCGCTACGCGGAGAAGTTTGCTGGTCCTGCGACGCTCTTGCTGGCACTGGCGGGTGGCATCGGTCTCGACCTCGCGCTGCGGGGGCCGAAAGAGGCCGCTCGCGCTCTGGTCTGGACATCCACCGGCCTGTCCTGCGCCTCGGGCCTGGGCGCTTTCGCGCTGGGCCAGAGGCGGCCCGACGCCATCGCTTTCCTGACCGATCTGGGCGCAACACACGCGTCCCTGGTCGCGTCTCGGCTGCTCGACTCGCTGCGCTCCGGCCTGCTGACGGTGGCAGCCCTCGCGCTGGCGCTCGGCGCGGTCGCCCTCTTGCACGAGCGCCGCGGCCGCGGCGCGGGCGCGCTCGGGTTTCTTTGTTGCGCCGCCTCCGTGTTGGCCTCCAGTCCGGGCTCGCTGCTCACCGCGCCCGTCCAGCTGTTTTACGGCCCCTTTTCCCTGGCAGACTTCCTGGTTCGCAAGGCGGGACCCAGCCCTGGCCGGTGGCGTCTCTTCACCAATGGGAGCGCGCCACAGATGCCGACGAACGCCGTCCTGGGCGAGCGACTCGGGGGCCAGGAAGGCGTCTCGCAGTCCCTCTTCCCGCAGTTCGACACGCTCGCCGGCATCGAAAGCGCTTCGGAGTACTTCTCGGCGCCGGATCGGCGCTATGCGAAGGCTCTTGCGGCAGCGCCGTACCAGATCGGCCTGGTGCTCGGCATCCGCTTCTTTCTCGCCATGCCGGACCCATTCGATCCGGCCACTGCGGCGCAACACGGCTTCGTCCAGCTTCCGCGGGGATACTGGATGCGCGAGATGCCTCCCCGCCCCCGCGCGTTCGTGGTCGGTGCCGCGAGGGCCGTACCCGATCGCGAAATGGCTGCGGCGCTTGCCGATCCCAAATTTTCGCCCACGGCCGAGGCACTCGTCGCGGCGGGGGACGCCCCCCGAATCGCCCGGTTGCATTCCGCCGCCACGGCGCCTGTCGGCGCGGCTCGTTGGTCTCGGCCCGCGAGCGATGCGATGGACGTCGATGTCGAAACCGGGCAGCAGGCCCTCTTGGTGGTGGCCGAGCACTTCGACCCGGGCTGGCGAGCCACCGTAGACGGGGCGACCGCATCCACCCTACGGGTAGACGACGTGGCCATCGGGGTCCCGGTGCCTCAGGGCCGACACCGCGTCCACCTCACGTTCCATCCGATCGGATTCGCTGCCGGCCTGTGGGTGTTCGCCGCCACCCTCGCAGGATTCGCGATGTGGGCCATGGTGGGCAGGACCCGGCGTGTCAGTCCCTGACAGATTTCGTCACGCGGTCCCCAGATGAGACGGCCTAACTGATTGATTTTCATCCGCTGGCCACTGGCAAGCGCCTTGCTGTTTCTCGTCTCGTTAGCTTCCCTTTCCGGCCTTCGGGCCATTCACGAGGTCGTACCCCATGAAGAAGCTTGCCAAGGGCTTTACCCTGATCGAGCTGATGATCGTCGTCGCGATCATCGGCATCCTCGCCGCCATCGCCATCCCCAACTTCATCAAGTTCCAGGCCCGCTCCAAGCAGTCGGAGGCCAAGGCCAACATGCGCGGCGTGGCCGCGACCTCGAACACCGCCGACGGCATCAGCATCGACCTGTTCAAGTTCCCGGCGCTCGGTACCGCGCCCGCAGCTAGCGGCTGCGCCAGCACCGCCACGGCCGGCGCCTCTCCCGCCGTCATCACGGGGCCCACGGGCAGCTTCGTCGCCGCCGCGACGGGCAACATCGACAACGACACCACGAACGACGTCTGGACGATCTCCAGCGACTCGCGCAACCTGACCGGAACCTGCGACGCTCCCACCAACGTGGCGTCGGGCGAGCCGGCCAACGAGTGGAACGACGTCAACCGCTAAGCTCTTCTGAGCGGAAGTTCTTCAGGGCGGGTCCGCGAGGGCCCGCCCTTTTCTTTGCGGGGCACCTCCACCGGACTCGGGTATAGTTGCACCCGCCCATGGAGCGAGCTTCCCGGAGGGCCCCGCTGTGGATCGCAGCCGCGCTGGTGGTCTGCGTCGTGTTCGCCACGGCCGCACACCACACCGCGGCGGCGGCGAGGCCCGCCTCGGCGGAGGACCAACTCGACCTGCCTGCGGTTCCCTCCCGCGTGCTCGGCCCGCTCTCCTTCGGGCTCAAGTCCATGGTGGCGGACCTCTTCTTCCTCGACGCCGTGCAGAGCAACGGCGCCCGCCGGCTCAAGGATCCGGAGGAGCGGCAGGAGCGGATGGACCGCTCCATCGCCCGGGCGCTCACCACCGCGCTGGACCTCGACCCCAGGTTCGAGATCGCCTATCACTTCGCGGGACATGCGGGGCCGCGTCATATGCCGAACGGGATGGTCTACAACGTGCTCGCCATGGTGCCGCTGCTCGAGAAGGGCGTGCGCGAGTGCCCGAACGACTGGCGCATCCCCTTCTTGCTCGGCTTCTACCAGTCTTACTACCTGGGCCGCATGGCGGACGCCGCCCAGAACATCGGAGTCGCCGCGCGCCGGCCGAAGGCGCCCGCCTACCTGGGCCTGCTGGCGACCCGGCTGGGCGCGGATGCGAACGAGCTGGAGAGTGCCGAGCGCCTGGCCATCTCGATGAGGGAGGGGTCGGAGGATCCGGAGACCACGGCGCAATGGGACGCGCGCATCGTCGATCTGCACATGGAGCGCGACCTGCGCGCCATCGAGGCGGCGGCGGAGAAGTACCGCGAGCGGACCGGCCATTTTCCCGGGTCGCCGCAAGCGCTGCTGGCATCGGGCGATCTGCCTGCGGTCCCGCGCGAGCCGCACGGAGGCCGCTACAGTATCGACGCGCAGGGGCAGGCGCACTCCAGCGCGTCGCAGCGACTGCGCGTGCGCGGCCGACCGGGAACGACTTCGGGTCTGGAGGTCCATTGATGATGCTCGGTCCCATCGGCGCCATCGCTTTCAACACCGTGCGCGAGCTGGTCCGCAGCAAGCTGCTCTACACGCTGCTGCTCTTCGCCGGCCTGCTGATCGCCGGCTCCATCGCCATCGCCCAGCTCACCATCGGCGGCTGGGAGAGGATCATCACCGACGTGAGTTTGGCGGCGATCGAGATCGTGGGGCTGCTGGTGGCGGTGCTCATCGGCGTTTCCGTCGTGGCGGGCGAGGTGGAGAAGCGCACCATCTACCCGACGCTGGCCAAACCAGTCTCCCGCGGGGCGTTCCTCTTCGGAAGGTATGCGGGACTCAGCGCCATCCTCGCGCTGATGACCGCGATCATGCTGGCACTGCTCTGGCTGACCTTGCGTTTGTCGGGCTACGCGTTGAGCGGCACAGCGCTGGCCGCAGCCTCTCTCATCCTGATCGAGCTCTTCGTGATGGCCAGCGTGGCCCTCTTCTTCTCCAGCTTCACCACGCCCATCCTCGCCAGCGCCTTTTCGCTCTCGCTCTTCCTGATCGGCCACCTCCTCAGCGACCTGCGCGCCTTCGGCGAGCGGAGCAAGAACCCGGCGGCGCGCGCCCTCGTCGAGGGAGCGGCGCGCGTGCTGCCCGACCTGGAGCTGCTCAACCTCAAGGGGCACGCGGCCAACGGGCTTTCGGTGGGAGGCCGCTTCGTGGCCGCCTCGGCCGTCTACGGGCTCGCCTACGCCGGGCTGTTGCTGGTGCTCTCCATCGCCGTCTTCCGCCGACGCGACCTCAAGTAACCGGTTCGTCCACGTCCGACTCGTCTCCGGCCTCGGGCTCCTCGTTGACGTTGGCGGGTAGGGCCTCGCCCTGCAGCTTCTTCAGCCGGTGGCGGAACTGGCGGAAGGTGAGGCCGAGCAGCGCCGCGGCGTTCTTCTTCACGCCCGAGGCCTGCGCCAGCGCGCGGTCGATCAGCGACTTCTCGATCGTGGTCAGGTGCGCCTCCAGCGAGAATGCGCTCGGCAGGGGACCGTCGCCGTTCAGCTCGACCCCAGCCGTCGCTCGCAGCGGCGCCGGCAGGGCGTCGAGCGTCACCTCCGGACCCTCGGCCAGCGTCACCGCTCGCTCCATCAAGTTTTCCAGCTCTCGCACGTTGCCCGGAAAGGCGTATTCGTCGAAGCGCCGCTTTGCCTCACGCGAGAGCCGCAGCTCGCCTCGGCCGGCCTCGGCGGCGAAGCGCCGCAGGAAATGCTCGGCGAGCAGCACCACGTCTTCTCGCCGCTCGCGCAGCGGCGGCACGCGGATCTGGATCACGTTGAGCCGGTAGTAGAGGTCCTCGCGGAACCGGCCCGCGCGCACGTCCGCCGGCAAGTCGCGGTTGGTGGCGGCGATCACGCGCGCGTCCACCTCGACGTCATCGTTGGCGCCCACCGCGCGGATCCGCCGTTCCTGGAGCGCTCGCAGGAGCTTCACCTGCATTGCAAGCGGCAGCTCGCCCACCTCGTCGAGGAAGAGCGTGCCGTCGTGGGCGACCTGGAAGAGGCCCTGTTTTGCTCCCTGCGCCCCGGTGAACG
>WNFI01252574.1_pt1 | contig 11922 bp, 14 predicted proteins | sample 5400471 | NCBI WGS metagenome assembly WNFI01 (sample SAMN13153348, study PRJNA577476) | soil metagenome | isolation source: 100 cm saprolite on Douglas fir-dominated hillslope | place: USA:California | collected 2013-09-17 | reverse complement strand
GCTGGCCGGCGACGTGAAAGACCTGCTGCTGCTCGACGTGACTCCGCTGACGCTGGCTATTGAAACCCTGGGCGGCGTGGCCACGCCGATGATCCCGCGCAACACCACCATTCCCACACGCAAGACGGAGGTGTTCTCCACTGCGGCCGACAGCCAGACGTCGGTTGAAGTGCACGTGCTGCAGGGCGAACGGCCTTTGGCCAAGGACGACCGCACCTTGGGCAAGTTCCACCTCACCGGCATTCCTCTGGCCCCACGGGGCGTGCCCCAGATTGAGGTGACCTTTGATATTGATGCCAACGGTATTCTCAATGTCACGGCCAAAGATCGGGGCACGGGCAAAGACCAGAAGATCACCATTACGTCTTCTTCCGGCCTGAGCAAGGAAGAAGTGGAGCGCATGGCCAAGGAAGCCGAGTCGCATGCGGCCGATGACAAGGCCAAGCGCGAAGAGATCGAAGCCCACAACCAACTCGACAGCACCGTTTACAACGTGGAGAAGATGCTGAAAGAGCATGGCGACAAGATCTCCAGCGACGAGAAAGGCAACGTGGAATCCGCCCTGGCCGACGCTAAGAAGGCCCTGGAAGGCACGGACGCGGCGGCCATGAACTCGGCCCGCGAGAAGCTGACCCAGGCTTCGCACAAGCTGGCGGAAGCCATGTACAAGGCCGCGCAGCCCCAGCCCGGGGCCGCGCCCGGCGCAGACGGTGCTGGGCCGCAGGCCGGTGCTCCCGCTGACGGCGCCGGCCAGAAGAAAGACGAAGGCGTGATCGACGCTGAGTATGTGGACGTGGAGGAAAAGAAATAAGCAGCCCCCAACAAGGGGAAGAGGGCGGCTTTCTGGCCGCCTTCTTCATATCAGCATGAGGTGACCCAAGTGAAACAGTATCTGGTAATGAAAATGGTGGAAGGACTGAACCAGATGGCGGGCTTAATGGCCTTGCCCGGCTTGTACACTTTGGAGGCGGCAGAGGAGTTCGTAAAGGATGCGCTGGCAGCTGAACCAGGCTCGATGTATGTGATTCAGGAAGTTGGCACGGCGTGATGTTGTTGAAGTCCCGAGCGAAGCGAGGGACCCCTATTGCACCGAAGAATTTTCGGAAAACGGAGAGCAAATGAAATTCATGAAACGACGGGGTCTGCGGTTGTTTGCGGCAGCGGCTTTTCTGCCGGTAATCACCGCCGGCGCCTTGGCCCAAGGCAACAAAACTGCAACTGCGCTGCATGGCGCGATTGCCACGAGCGCTGAAAATACGGCCATTACCGCGCAGCTCACCCAGAAGGTGCGAGACTTCTTGGCCAACGTCCCCAAAGGCGACAAGAAGGTCTTCGACGACTTCTTTGCCGACGACGTGATCTATACACGCTCCGTCGGCGTGACCGTGGACAAGGCTGAGATCCTGAAGAACATTGGCGTGCGCGCCGCCAGCGAGCCGCAGGCCACGTTTGAAGCTGACGGATTTACCGTCCACGCTTACGGCGACACCGCGGTGGTGAATTTCCGGCTGGTGATGCACAACGTCAACAACGGCCAGCAGGAAATAGTGTATTTTCGCAACACGGGAACATTTTTGAAACGCAACGGCAAATGGCAGGTGGTGGCCTGGCAGGCAACCAAGGTGCCGGAGCAAACTGCGCGGTAGGCGGTAGAATGATGCAATCCCGGACTGCACATGCTACAAGGACGCAAGCAGGAACTCATCTCGATGAAGGCCGTATTGGAGGCCCTGCGGGACTTTCTCGCCGCCGCATCGCGCGGCGATAAGGAAGTCCTGGACAGCTTCTTTGCCGACGATGTGATTTATACCGGTTCGTCCGGCATCAAGATGGACAAAGCCGCGGTCCTGAAAAGTATCAGCGCCCACGCCGCCAATGGGATAAGGGTTTCCTACCAGGCGCAGGACATCACCGTCCATCCTTACGACGACGCGGTCATTGTGAACTTTCAAATGATGGTGCTTGAGGGCGAAAACAAAGGCAATCGCGAGGCCGCTTATTTTCGCAACACCGGAACATTCTTGAAGCGCAACGGCAAGTGGCAGGCGGTGGCCTGGCAGGCCACGCAAGCGACGCCGGCGGCGGAGACGAAATCATGACCCGGCTTCGCTCAGGATAACAGGGTCAGAGGCAGTGAAGAATAGATATGGCAGCCACTCAGCAAAAAGACTATTACGGCATCCTCGGCGTTAAGAAGAGCGCCTCGCAGGATGATATCCGCAAGGCTTTTCGCAAGCTGGCGCGCAAGTATCATCCCGACGTAAATCCCGACAAAAAAGCCGAAGAGAAGTTCAAAGAACTTTCTGAAGCCAATGATGTCCTGAGCGATTCCAAGAAACGCAAAATCTACGATCAGCTCGGTTTCTATTCGGACAACATCGATTCTGCCACAGCTGATGCCTACGCTCGCGGCGGCGCGGGCCCGAGCGGTTTCAGCGGATTTCCCGGCGGCGGCGGAGCCGGACAGGGTCAGCGCTTTGATTTTGGCGGATTTGATTTTTCTGAGCCAGGCGGGGCCGGTGGTGGTGGCCGGGGCGGCTTCCGCGACATATTTTCCAGTATTTTCGGCGGCGGCGCGGGCATGCAGCACGGACCGGAGCCGGGCACGGACCTTGAATATCAGGTCAACGTCGCTTTTTGGGATGCCGTCCGCGGCAAGGTGATGCGCTTGAACATCAAGCGCCACGACACCTGCAACAACTGCGGTGGCAAAGGCGCGGTAGGCGCGGTCGGCACCTGCCCGGAATGCGGCGGCAAAGGCCAGGTTACGCAGACCAGCGGGCGCATGAAATTCAATTCACCGTGCCCGCGCTGCGGCGGCACCGGTAAGGCACAAAACGTTTGTCCCGCATGCCACGGCGAAGGCGTGGTGGAACGCACAGAGCCGCTGGAGGTGCGGGTGAAAGCGGGCACGCGCGACGGCCAGCGCATACGCATCGCCGGTAAGGGCAACGCCGGCGCGAATGGCGGCGCGGTGGGCGATCTTTACATCATTCTCCGCATCGGCGAGCACCCGGTATTCCGGCGCGAAAGCGACGACATCTACGTGACCGTTCCTGTGACTGCGATGGAAGCAGCGCTGGGGGCGAAGATTGAAGTCCCGACCATTGACGGACGCTCGCAGTTGCGCGTTCCGCCGGGAACGCAGAGCGGACAGAAACTGCGCCTGCGCGAGAAAGGCGTGCCTTCGGCGAGCAAAGAAGGCGAACGCGGCGATCAGATTGTGGAAGTGAGAATTGTGGTGCCGGAAGCGCGTGATTTGAAAGTCCGTGAGTTGTGGCAGGAATTGCAGAAGCTGAATCCGGAAGATCCGAGGCAGGAGTTGTGGGACAAAGTTTAGGCTATGGCCAAACGTAAATCCAAAGGCGCGTACATGATCTCCGCGGTGGCGGAGATGTACGGCATACACCCGCAGACGCTGCGCATGTACGAGCGCGAAGGCCTGTTGAAGCCTTCTCGTACCGACGGCAACACGCGTCTTTACACCGAAGAAGATTTGCAGCGGCTGGAGTTCATCCTGAACCTCGCACGGGATCTGGGCGTAAACATCGCCGGCATGGCCATCATTTTGCAGATGCGTGAGCGCATGGAGGAGATGAACCGGCAGATGCAGGAATTTGTCCGCTTCGTGCAGCAGGAAGTTGCTTTTCGCGCCAGCCATGCGCATGCCGATCCCAGCCTGGGCGCGATCATCCCCATGCGCAAGTCGCCGGTTCCGGTCGCGGCCAAGGATAAAGATAAACGCAAATAGGCGGGAATAGGACCCTCGTCTTTACTTTGCAGAATGCTGCCGTGCCAGCCAGTCCAGGAACAACTGCTCCACAGGCTTGTCTTTAACGCGGACCAGGTGGCGAAGGGTGTGGCCGGTGGCCAGATGGCAAACTTCCTCCGCCATGTTCTTGATGTGGTCTCCGGCGCGCTCCAGCGCATTGGCCATGGAGAGCACGTGCAGGCTCTCCGGCCCTTTGAGGCCTTCGGCATTTTCCGTGTGGCGCAGCAGAAGCAAATTACGCAGGCGGTCAATTTCCGAATCGGTGCGAATCACGCGGATGGCCTGGTCCACGTCGCGGGCGATGAACGCGCTCCCAATCTGGGTGAGCATGTTTTCCACCAGGCAGGCCATCCGGGTGAGCTGTTCAACGTCCTCCATCTCGATGCGGTTGCGCACGATGGCCGCGCGCTCGGCGAAACTGGCCACCAAATCGCCCACGCGTTCCAGGTCAAGCATCAGTTTCATGCAGGCCAGCAACTCGCGCGCCTGGGGCGGAGCAACCTCAGTGATGGTGTTGGCCAGCCGCTCATCCAGTTCGCGGTCCAGGTCATCCAGCTTCTCTTCGCAATACCTGACCGCTTGCAGCGCAGCCGATGAGCCGTTGACCAGTCCATCCAGGGCGTGGGACACGGCGTCCTTGGCCACCACACATGCTTGCCGGGTCAGGTCCACCAGGTCCGGTTTGGCGGAAGTTTGCTTTACGACGACGAGCGCCGGGGAACTTACAGTTGCCATTGAGTGCCAACTCCGCGTGGCGGCGCGCCGGGCGCGACCACGATTTCAAACGTTGCGGTCGTTGAATTGTTGTGAGCCTTGCGTTGCGATCGACGACTGCTGCAATCGACGCACAAATCTATAGCTCTTCCATGTGAATGGCCGGTTAAAGAAAAGTAAAAGCGCTGTGAAGCCGGGCATGGCCCGTTCGAGTTTAAGGATTTCGCCACAATGACTTCTCCTACGCGTTCACTTCGGCACTTCGAAGCGATATCCCGTGCCGCGGACGGTTTTCAAGTATCGAGGCCGTTCCGGATCATGCTCAATTTTCTCCCGCAATTTGCGCACGTACACATCCACCGAACGCGGGCTCACGAAAGTGGTTTCCTTCCAGACGGCGTCAAGAATCTGGTCGCGCGTAAAAACGCGTCCAGAGTGCTGGGCCAAATAGTGCAGCAATCGGAACTCGGTGGCAGTGGTGGTCACTGCCTCGCCGCGCACGCTCAGCGTCATGGCGGCGGCATCGATTTCCAAGTCTCCTGCGGTGAGGGAAGCGGGCGCCAGAGGCCATTCGCAGCGCCGCAACACGGCCTTGATCCGCGCCAGCAATTCGCGCGGACTGAAGGGCTTGGTGATGTAATCGTCGGCTCCGGTCTCAAGTCCCAGGATGCGGTCAGCTTCCGCGGTCTTTGCCGTCAGGAAAACAATGGGAGTTGCAGCCAGGGGTGCGCCGGACTGCCGCAGTTGCCGGCAAAGGTCCAGGCCGTCTCCGCCGGGCACCATGATGTCCAGGAGCAGCAGGGAAGGGCGTTCTTTTTGCGCATCGGAAAGCACATTGGCAGTCCCGGCATAACTGCGCACGCGAAATCCTGCGGCTTCAAGATTGTGGCGGACCAGGCGGGCAATGTCCAGATCATCTTCAACCACAAAGATCTTTTGACCAACGCTCATCTCCGGCTCGACAGCAGATTGCCTATGTCTTTGTGCTTCGCCATCCAGCGGTCCTCTGGTGATCCAACCCATAGTGTTAGCCAGAGTACACAACGAATGTTAAAGGAGTGTGAAATCCGAATTGGGTACAGGCTGTACGTGTGCACGCAAGATTCAAGAATTCTTAACATGCTGCACACGCTGCTTCAACATTGCTCGCTTACATTCCTCGCGATAAGAACTTTAATCCGCGAAGGAGGAGTTAATGTTGCTCCATTCGAAATTTACGGCGCCGCTCACCAGAGTCATTGCGGCTGCCTTCTCCCTCTTGCTGTGCTCGGTCAGCTTTGCCTATGGCGCTGACGAGAAAGAGCACAAGACTTCCACCCCCATCAAGCACGTCGTCGTGATCTTCCAGGAAAACGTTTCTTTTGACCATTACTTTGCTACTTATCCGCATGCCACGAATCCGCTCGGTGAGCCGCGCTTTGTGGCCCGCCACGGCACGCCCACGGTGAACGGGCTCTCAGGCGCTCTGCTGACGCACAATCTTAACCAGGTGAACCCGTTCCGCATTGACCGCGCGCACGCGGCTACTTGCGACCAAAACCATGAATATACCGACGAACAGAAAGCTTTCAACAGCGGCATCATGGACAAATTTGTTGAGACTGTGGGCACCGGTCCCGGCGCCGACGGCATTCTGACCTGCGCCAAGACAGATGTGATGGGATACTTTGACGGAAACACGGTGACCGCACTCTGGAACTACGCCCAGCACTTTGCCATGAGCGATAATTCGTTCAACACAACTTTCGGCCCGTCGTCTCCGGGAGCCATCAATCTGATTTCCGGCCAGACCGCCGGGGCCACCGGCGTCGCCGGCGATACCTCCGGTGACATTGTGGCTGGATCGGTGATTGGCGACCCGCAACCGGCTTTTGACAAATGCTCAACGCGTGAAACCGCTTCCATGAGCGGGCAAAATATTGGCGACCTGCTGAATGCAAAAGGCGTTAGCTGGGGCTGGTTCCAGGGTGGTTTTCGCGACTGCACTGTGGCGCACACCGGGAGTGACGGCAAAGCCAAGCGAGACTACATTCCTCACCACCAGCCGTTCCAGTACTACAAGTCAACCTCCAACCCGGCGCACGTGCCTCCGACTTCAGCGGCCCTGATCGGCCACGCCGGAGATGCTGCCAACCATCAGTATGACTTTGCGGATTTCTGGACCGCGGTAAATGCCAACAATCTTCCAGAAGTCAGCTTCTTGAAGGCGCCCGGCTTCCAGGATGGACATGCCGGTTATTCTGATCCTCTGGCTGAGCAGCAGTTTCTGGTGGACATCATCAACCGGCTGCAGCAGACAAGGGAATGGGATGAGATAGCCGTCATCATCTCCTATGATGATTCTGATGGATGGTATGACCACGTCATGCCTCCCATTGTCACGCCGTCTAACACGCCGGCTGACGCCTTGAACGGCCCCGGGAACTGCGGCGCCAGTGCTCCGGGAAGCCAGCAGGGAAAATGCGGGTTCGGACCGCGTCTGCCGCTGCTGGTGATTTCTCCTTTCGCGAAACGGAACTTTGTTGACGGCACGCTGACCGACCAGTCTTCCATTCTGCGGTTCATTGAAGATAACTGGGGGACAGGGCGAATCGGTGGCGGAGCCGCTGATGAGCGGGCCGGAACTCTGCTCAATATGTTTGACTTCAGGAGCCGCAATGAGAAATTGTTCCTGGATCCCATCACCGGAAAGCCGGTTGATGATGACGACCATGACGGCCACCATGACCGCGATTAACAGCTAGTTGTGTAGCGTGCAGAAGAGGGCAGAGCAGCCTGCCCTCTTTTTCTGTGTTGTCGTCTAAAATATATTTGCAAACGATTCGGCTGCCGCGCATGACGATTTCATTACGCCCTTTCCGTGCCGACGATCAGGACTTCCTGTTCAAACTCTATGCCAGCACGCGCCAGCAGGAAGTTTCTGCCTGGGGATGGAGCGTCGCGCAACAAGAAGCGTTTTTGCGTATGCAGTTCAACGCCCAGCAACGCAGCTACGAAATGGCATACGAAGGGGCCGAGCACCAAATCGTTGTTCTGGATGGCGCCACCATCGGCAGGATCATGGTGCTGCGCGAACCCGAAGCCGCTCTGCTGGTCGATATTTCGTTGCTCCCTGAATATCGTGGACACGGGATTGGCGGCGGGCTGATTCGTAACCTGATCGAGCAATGCGATAAAGATAAGGTTGCGGTTCGCTTGCAAGTCCTCAAGACGAATCCGGCTGCGCGTCTGTATGAGAGGCTGGGTTTCCGCAAGACCGGGGAAGACGAACTGTATTTCCAAATGGAAAAAAGGCCGAGTTAAAGGTTAGTTCGCCGGAACGATCCGTGCCGGCCGCGCAACTTCCAGGGTGCGCAGTGTGTCGGAGGGGGTGCAGGTTGTTGTGGCTACTAAAACCGGAGCATTGTCGTCTTCACGATTGAAAATGTAGCTGCGGATAGCGAAGCAGGCCGGGCCGCCCGGATGGATAAGGCCGCGTTGCAAGAAGTGTCGCTGGATCGGCCGTCTGCCGAAGCTACTGGCGAGGGCCTGCTCGTAAGCATGCCGCTCGATCTGCTTTAAAGTTTCCGCCGTGAAAATTTGCGGCGCGGCGTTCTGATCGCCGGTCTGCTGCGCGGAAGCCGGCTGATCTTGCGGTGCGGCCAAGCCTAAAAGAAGGATCAAACCAAGGGCTGACATGTTTCTATCCCTCCAACAGGCATTATAGATAGGGCATTGTTCACGAAGCAACTTCTGGAAGACGACTCAATGACATCCAATTCAGGTTTGCATCTTCCAGGGCGCAGGCGTACCCTTATTGGGTTGCGCAGGCGCGAAATAGCAGTAAATATCTGAAGAGAAGGGTTTTCCTCTGTCTGGGTCAATTTACAGCTACGCCAGTATCGCGGCGCCTGTACTCTACTTAAGAAGGATCGCATGAAGAATATTTACGTAGGCAATCTGGATTTCAACGTCACTGAAGACGAACTTCGACAAGCTTTTGCAACTTATGGGCAGGTCGATAACGTTACGATTTTAAAAGACCGTGATACTGGCCAGCCGCGAGGCTTTGGCTTTGTAGAAATGGCGAACGACGAAGAAGCCGAAAAGGCAATCAACGGCGTCAACGGAACGCAACTTGGTTCGCGCGCGCTCAACGTGAACGAAGCCCGTCCGAAGGTAAGCAAGGGCGGCGGAGGCGGAGGCTTCTCGCGCGGCGGTGGCGGCGGCTATGGTGGCGGAGGCGGCGGCGGACGAGGCGGCAACCGTGGGGGCGGCGGTGGTGGCCGCGGCGGGAGCGGCGGCGGCGGCGGTTTCCGCAACAAATACTAAATTGACGCGGGAGACGCAGGCTGGGCTTGCGTCTCCGCGGCTTTGCCAGTTAACACTCACACAAACTCCACGTTCGGCGCGTTGGGAATGATGCCGGCGCGGTGTCCCATCTCCAGCAGCCGCGCTACGGCCTCCTTGCCGTCCGTGCCGTAGTCCAGCGTGCGCGCGTTCACATACATGCCAACGAACCGGTCTGCCTTCTGCGGATCAAGGTCGCGGGCGAACTGCATGGCGTAGGCCAGGGTTTCTTCGCGATGATCGAGTCCGTACTGGATGCTGTCACGCAGCGCCTGGGTGACGGTCGAGATCAGTTCCCGCCCCAGCTTCCGGCGAATGGCGTTTCCGCCCAGAGGAAGCGGCAGCCCGGTCAACTCATGCCACCACTTGCCTAAATCCAGGACCTTGCTGAGACCGGAGCTCTCATACGTGAGCTGGCCTTCATGAATGATCAGTCCGGCTTCATACTTTCCGGCCACGACCTCAGGAATGATCTGGTCGAAGGGCACCACCACGGTTTCAATCTCCGGCGAAAAGAGCTTGAGCACCAGATAAGCTGTGGTCAGCGTTCCGGGGACGGCAACTTTCATCCGCTTCAGCTCGTCCAGCCCGGCGGCGCGCGACGCCACCACCATGGGGCCGTATTGTTCGCCCACGCTTCCACCGCAGGGCATTAAGGCGTATTTGTCCTGAATATAGGGATAGGCGTGGAAGGAAACGGCGGTAACGTCGTAAACCCCTTCCATGGCCTTGCGGTTCAGCGTCTCAATGTCAGCAAGCGTGTGGGTAAATTTCAAGCCGGGGACGCGGACTTTGTTGGTGGCCAGACCGTAGAACATGAAAGCGTCATCGGAATCCGGGCTGTGAGCAACGGTGATTTCGCGAACTTGAGCAACAACGGAAGAAGATGCCATAGTGGTTACGTTTACTCGACCGACTCATGCTCCGGCTGGATTTCCGCCAGAGCGTTTTTCAGCGCATCATCAGAGCGGCGCAGGTGCCAGCGCAGGCGCCACCACATGGCAGTCACGGCCAGCAGGGTGGCCACCACGCAGAGCACGAGAATAATAAACAATATTTTCATCAGCACTCGGTAGCATACCAGACCAGCCCGCCGCGAAAGCCGGCGAAAAATTCTAGACGCCGACGGGGAACGGCTTAGTGTGCGGCTCGCGGGCCGCCGTGCGGCGCTCAAATCGGCCTTGCAGCAGCGACATCAGCCCGGTGTACCAGTATCCAATGACAAACAAGAGCAAGAACGGAAGCGTCCAGTAATTTCCGCTGCTGAAGGCGTACCAGCACATCAGCACAAAGTACGAGCCCACTAGAAGTTCCAGCCACGGGACCAGCCCCAGGCGCCTGCGGTATTTCTGTCCCATGACTTTGTCTGCCTTGGACGTCACGCTGTATTTGGGCGTGCGCTTGAATGCCGACTTGATCCCGAACAGCGCTTCCAGCACCGCCTTGGTGTTGGTGAGCGTGAGTCCAATGCCCAGGGCCATGAGGAAGGGCAGATACAAAAATGTGCGCGGCCACGTCTTCGGCAGCAGCTCTTTCTGAGAAACCAGATAGAAGCTGGAAATGGAAAAAGTGGAAGCCAGGAACAGAGGCAGATCGATCAGCAGCATCTGGAACCAGCCGCCGAAAGACCGGATGATCATGGCCGGCAGCAGCAGGGTGGAAAACACGATCATCAGCGGATAGCTGATATTAGCGCTCAGGTGATACCAGGCTTCAAGCTTCACCCGGAAAGGCTGTTTGCTCTTGAAGACCATGGGCAGGATCTTTTTGCCGGTCTGGATCAGGCCTTTGGCCCAGCGCGCCTGCTGGGTCTTGAAGGCCGTCATCTCAATGGGCAGCTCCGCCGGACACTCGATGTCCTGCACGTATTTGAACTTCCAGCCCTTGAGCTGGGAGCGATAGGAGAGGTCGGTGTCCTCGGTGAGTGTGTCATGCTGCCAGCCGCCGGCATCTTCGATGGCCTGGCGCCGCCACATGCCCGCGGTGCCGTTGAAATTGAAGAAGACGTTGCTGCGCGAGCGGCCGCCATGCTCCAGGATGAAATGGCCGTCCAGCAGGATGGCCTCAACTTGGGTGAGGAATGAATAGTCGCGGTTGAGATGGGTCCAGCGGGTCTGCACCATGCCAACGCCGGGGTCGCTGAAATGATGGACCACGCGCATCAGCCAGTCTTCCGTGGGGACAAAGTCGGCATCGAAAATCGCGATCAGCTCGCCTTTGGCGGTGAGCATTCCATTCTGCAAAGCGCCGGCCTTGTATCCTTCGCGGTTGGTGCGATGGATGTAGGTGATCGGATGCCCCAAAGCCGCGTAGCGCTCCACTACCGCCGCGGCCACGGCCACGGTCTCATCGGTTGAGTCGTCCAGCAACTGGATGTCGAGCTTGTCTTTGGGATAGTCCAGTTTGCAGATGGATTCCACCAGACGTTCCACCACGTACTGCTCGTTATAAATAGGCAACTGGACGGTCACGCGGGGCAGCTCAGCAAATCTCGCGGGCGGCTCGGTGGTGCGGTTCTTACGGTTCTTGTAATACATGTACACCAGCGCATAGCGGTGCAGGCCGTAAGCCGCCAGAATGACCATGACTACGAAATAGGGGATGAGCAGCATCAGGTCGAACGCGTTCGGCGAATAGAGACCTTTGAAGGTCGTGTCCAGGAACTGTTTCTTGAAATAGTCGACCAGGCCCTTGTGCGAGCTTGCGGCGAGCAACAGCGCGAAACTGGAGAAGAGGGCGTTCAGACTGAGAACTCCAAGGATGAAAGTAGAATTAGTAAGTTTAACCGATCCGAGCGTCCCTAGATAGTCCGTTGTGCGCGTCATTCGATTGCCCATGTTTTGGTTCATATGTTTTGTAACTCTCAACAGCAAGCACTCAGCATTCAGCAGTCAGCCAACCCGAACTTCTCGATACCGCCTGGGCCTTGCCGTGCAAAACGCTGTTTCAGAGCTAATTGCTCAGCGATGCCTGCCCCTTATCTCCAAACAGTCCGGATGACCCGACCACGGCGACCCTGTTCCGTTGGCACGCTCCCGGCGTACGGACTTGCCGTCTTTCCCGATCATTTCTGTTTCCCATGTATTAACTCACTAGTAAACCTTAGA
>WNFI01046114.1_pt1 | contig 11922 bp, 15 predicted proteins | sample 5400471 | NCBI WGS metagenome assembly WNFI01 (sample SAMN13153348, study PRJNA577476) | soil metagenome | isolation source: 100 cm saprolite on Douglas fir-dominated hillslope | place: USA:California | collected 2013-09-17 | reverse complement strand
CATCGGAATAGCCCGCCGCATCGCCGGCGATGAGCTCGGCATAGTTGAAGTCGTCGCCGGTATACATGCGGACACCCTTGGGCAGGCGCCGGCGCATGGCGATCTCGCGGTCCTTGTCCAAGAGCGAGATCTTGACCCCGTCGATCTTGGCGCCGTTCGCCTGGATCATCTCAAGGCACACATCCGTGGCCTTGGACAAGTCCTTGTGGCCCCAATAGCCGGCCAAGGCCGGATCGAACATGTCGCCGAGCCAGTGGATGATCACCTTGTCCTTGAGCTGGGAGAGGATGCGCGCATAGACCTTGAGGTAATCGTCGGGCGAGCGCGCGACTTGGGCGAGCGCGCGGCTCGCCATCAGGATGATGCGCCCGCCCAGCGCGTCGATGGCGGCGCATTGCTCCTCATAGGCGGCGATGACGGCATCGATGCTGGGAGATCCATCTGCAGCGAGATGGTCGGTGCCGGCGCCGGAGAAGAGCACGGCACCGGGACTATCCTTGGCCGCCTCGATGCTGCGGCGGATGAGCTCGAGCGAGGTTGGCCAGTCGAGCCCCATGCCGCGCTGGGCGGTGTCCATCGCCTCGGCGACGCCGAGGCCGAGCCGCCAGAGATGCCGGCGATAGGCGATGGTCGATTCCCAATCGACAGCCGGCTTGAGCCAGGGGTCGACATCGGCCAGGGGATCGGCGACGACATGAGCGGCGGCAATGGCAACCCGGTTGAACGGACGGCTCGGACGATCGGGAAAGCGGCCGGCGAGCCCCGCCTTGAATTCTTCCAGCCTGCCATCGGCGGCGGGTAGTCGCAGCGTCGGCATGGCTCAGTCCTCCACCGCCGGCACATCGATCCAGCGCCGCTCGGCCCAGCTCTTCATGCCGAGCTCGGCCAGCTGCACGCCCTTCGCCCCCTCGCGCAGGGTCCATGGAAACGGCGTGCCATCGAAGAGGTGGCGGATGAACAGCTCCCACTCGGCCTTGAACGCATTGTCATAGACGCGGTTGTCGGGCACCTCCGCCCAAGTCGCGTAGAAATCGATCGGCTGCGGAACGTCCGGGTTCCACACCGGCTTCGGCGTGTTCACTCGAGCCTGGGTCCGGCATTTGGTGAGGCCGGCAACGGCCGATCCATGCGTGCCGTCGACCTGGAGCACCAAGAGGTCGTCGCGACGCACCCGCGTGCACCAGGAGCTGTTGAACTGCGCGATGATGCCGCCGGCGAGCTCGAAGGTGGCATAGGCGGCGTCATCGGCATCCGCCCGGTAGGGCTTGCCCTGCTCGTCCCAACGCTTGGGAATGTGCACGACACCCCGGCAGCTCACCGCCTCGACGGCGCCGAAGAGATTGTCCAGCACGTAGCGCCAATGGCAGAGCATGTCGACGATGATGCCGCCGCCTTGCTTCTTGCGGTAGTTCCAGGACGGCCGCTGCGCCGGCTGCCAATCGCCCTCGAACACCCAATAGCCGAAGTCGCCCTTGACCGAGAGGATGCGGCCGAAGAAGCCGCTGTCGATCAGCATCCTGAGCTTCAACAGACCAGGCAGGAACAGCTTGTCCTGGACCACGCCATGCTTGATGCCGGCCTTCTTGGCGGCGCGGTAGACCTGGATCGCCTCCTTGACGCTGGCGGCACTCGGCTTCTCGCAATAGATGTCCTTGCCTGCCTTGATCGCTCGCAGCAAAAGCGGCGCCCGGCCGAGCGTGGTCGCGGCATCGAAGAAGAGCGTGTCCTCCGGGTCGGCCAGCGCCTCATCCAGATCGGTGGTCCAGCGCTGCAGCTCATAGGCGCCGGCGAGCCGGGCCAGCTTGTCGGCATCGCGGCCGACCAGGATCGGATCCGGCATGACATACGAGCCGTCGGCGAGTCTGACCCCGCCTTGCTGGCGAATGGCGAGGATGGAGCGCACGAGATGCTGGTTGGTTCCCATCCGGCCGGTGACGCCGTTCATGATGATGCCTAGGCGTCGCTCGGACATTCCGGACTCCTCCCTGGTTGCGTCGCCCGCATGGGCTCTGCGCTTCCGCCGATTATCCTCAGCCTGGGGGCGCCTGTCGATTGCCGCACTTTTAGGCAGCGCCACCGGCGCCGATTGACAGCCGAACCGGCTTCACGAACACTCGGGCCAACGATGAGAGCGGCGTCCTCGCCGCCAGCAAGGGAGGATGGACATGAGGCTTTCCAGACGATCGCTATTGGGGTATTCCGCCGCGCTGGCGTCGGTTCCGATCATCGGCCGCGGCGCCCGCGCCCAGGAAAAGCCGATCCGCATCGGCACGCTCTTCGATCTCTCCGGCCCGTTCGCCGCAGCCGGCTCGGTCGCTTCGGCGACCGGCACCCAGATCGCGATCGACCTCACCAATGAGCGTGGCGGCGTGCTCGGCAAGTACAAGGTCGAGGCGGTCAATGCCGACTCGCAGAGCAAGCCGGATGTCGGCCTCAACGAGGCGGTGCGGCTGGTCAGCCAGGAAAAGCTCGATATCATCGTCGGCATCTATGCCAGCGCCACCGCGGTGCCGGTCGCCGCCAAGATGGAATCCGAGAAGAAGATCCTGTGGATTACCACCGCGGTCGCGACCTCGGTGGTGAAGAACAAGAACTACCAATACATATTCCGCGCCCAGATCCACTCCGACCAGTACGGCGAGGCCGGTGTCGGCTTCATCGCCGAGCTCGCCAAGGCGAAGCTCGGCATGGAGCCGAAGGACGTCAAGGTGGCGATCATCTACGAGGACGGGCCCTACGGGACCGGCGTCGCCGATGCGGATGAGGCGAATTGCAAGGCCAAAGGCATCCCAATCGTGCTGAAGGAAGCCTACTCGGCCTCGGCACCCGATCTTTCCTCCTTGGTGACCAAGCTCCGCCGCGCCCGCCCGGACGTGATCTATCACGTCGGCTACAACCCCGACATCACCCTCTTCCTGCGCCAATCGCGCGAAGCCGGACTCAAATTCAAGATGCTGATCGGCAATGGCGCCGGCTACAGCCAGATCGACAAGCTGCGCGAGACCTTCAAGGGCGACGTCGATTTCTTCTGCAATGTCGATCCGGTGCCCGCCCAGCTCCTCGATCCAAAGAAGCTGGCGCCGGAGATGGGTGGGCTCATCAAGATCATGATTCCGCCAAGCGGCGCTGCAGGTCGACATCCCGGTGGGCGGCACCATTCAGGGCTATGGCGTCAAGTTCTTCCCGCCGGGGACGCCGATGGCCGGGCAGAACGAACGCTCGACCCCGGTGGTGACGCAATACACCAAGGATGCGACCAACGTCGTCTGGCCGACCGCCATCCGGACCGCCGACCCGGTGCTGCCGCTTCCGGGCTCATCGCCCTATTCGATGAGCTGAGGTGCTGTCGGTCAAAAGCTTGTCCAAGCGCTTCGGGGGATTCCTGGCGGTCAACCAGGTTTCCTTCGAGGTGCGGCAAGGCGAGATCCTCGGGCTCATCGGGCCGAACGGCTCCGGCAAGAGCACGACCTTCAACCTGATCGCCGGCGCGCTCAAGCCGAGCGGCGGCTCCATCCTATTCGAGGACGCCGAGATCGCCGGCCTGCCGGCGCATCTCGTCTGCCGCAAGGGACTGGCTCGCACCTTTCAGATCCCGCGGCCGTTCCGCAAGCTGTCGCTCCTCGACAACGTGACTTTGGCGGCGCATTACGGCGCCGGCGGCGCGCTTTCCGAATCCGACGCGCGCGAGCGCGCGGCCGAGGCGCTGGCGACGGTGGGGCGGGCCGCCCAGATGGTGAACGACATCCGCAATCGGCTCGGCATCCCCGTCGTCTGGGTCGAGCACATCATGGGCGTGCTGATGCGCATCGTCGATCGGGTGATCGTGCTCGACCATGGCGAGATGATCTTCGAGGGCAAGCCTGAGGATGCCGCCGCCGACGCCCGCGTCGTCGAAGTCTATCTCGGCCGCCGGCGGCACTGAGGGTCCGATGCTGGCGCTCACCGACATCGCCGCCGGCTATGGGTCGTTCCGGGCGCTGTTCGGCGTCAGCCTCGAAGTAAAGCGCGGCGAAGCGGTCGGCGTCATCGGCCCGAACGGCGCCGGCAAGACCACGCTGATGCGCGTCATCTCCGGCCTCATCCAGCCGACCGAGGGCAGCGTGGCGCTCGAGGGACGCGAGCTGTCGCGGCTCCCCGCCCACCTCGTCGTCGAAGCCGGGATCGCCCATGTGCCGGAAAACCGCCGGCTGTTCCCGCGGCTGACAGTGGAAGAGAATCTCCGCATGGGCGCCTTCATCCGGGCGGCACGGCGGCAATTCGGCGAGCGCCTCGCTTGGGTCTACGAGCTCTTCCCGCGGCTGAAGGAGCGGCGCCATCAGGCGGCCGGCACCTTGTCGGGCGGCGAGCAGCAGATGTGCGCGATCGGGCGCGCGCTCATGTCGCAGCCGGAGATCCTGCTGATGGATGAGCCGTCGGCAGGCCTGGCACCGCTGGTGGTCGACCAGGTCTTCGAGCTGGTCGGCCGGATTCGCAGCGAAGGCTTCACCGTGCTCATGGTCGAGCAGAACGTGCAGCATGTGCTGGAGGTGGTCGACCGCGCCTATCTCCTGGAGAGCGGCCGCATCCACCTCTCCGGCAGCGCCGCCGAGCTCGCCAGCAACGAATTCATCCGCCGCGCCTATATGGGGCTGTGATGCGTCAGAAAGGAATGAATGCCCCCCCCCCAACCCTCCCCCGCCTAGCGGCGAGGGAGGGAGCCGAAGGCCTCCTACCCCCTCCCTCGCCGTCTTCGGCGTGGGAGGGTCGGGGCGGGGGCACTGCTGCTATCACCGGCGAGTACTAGCCGATGGACTTCTTCCTCATCGAGGCGATCGTCAACGGCATCCTGTTGGGTGGCGTGCTGGCGCTCTTGGCGTTGGGCTTGAACTTGATCTTCGGCGTGGTCGACGTGGTGTGGATCGCCTATTCCGAGCTGGTCATGCTCGGCATGTACGCCGTCTATTGGCTCACCGCCGCCTGGGGTTGGCCGCTGCCCATCGCCTGTGCGGCCGCCATCTTGCTGGTAGCAGTCCTGGGCGTGCTGGTGCACCTCATCGTCATTCAGCCGGTGCTCGGCGCCGCGCCGATCAACCAGCTGCTCGCCACCGGCGGCCTGTTGTTCTTCCTGCAGAGCCTCGCCACCCTGATGTTCGGCACCGATTTCCGCAATCTCGGCGTCAAGCTGCCGATCATCGAGCTGGGCGAGATCTTCGTCAGCTTCTCTCGGCTGATCGCCTTCATCGTCGCCCTGATCGGCGCCAGCGCGCTCTACTTCTTCCTGTCGCGCACCTTCCTCGGCACCGCCATGCGCGCCATCGCCCAGGACCGCGCCATCGTCGGGCTGATGGGCGTCGACGAGCATCTGCGTGCTGGGCGGGCTCGGCAACATGATCGGCGGCTTCATCGCCGCCTTCATCATCAGCCAGATCATCGCCATCGGCGGCTATTACGCCTCGATCGAGGCCTCCTACGTGCTGGCCTTCGTCGTCTTCATCGCCCTCATCCTGGTGCGCCCGCAAGGGATCCTCGGCCGATGACGAGGCGGATCCTGCCCGCCCTCCTGGGCCTCGTCCTGCTGGCGCTGTTGCCGCAGGTGCTGCCGGACTATTTCCTGCACATCGCCGTGCAGATGCTGATCTGGAGCTTCGTCTATACCGCCTGGTCGCTGATGGGTCGCTTCGGTCTGGTGTCGCTCGGCCATGGCGCCTTCTTCGGCATCGGCGCCTATGGCGCGGCCTTGTTCTGGAACCTGCTCGACATCACCCCATGGCTCGGCATCGCCGCCAGCGTCTTGGGCGCGGTGCTGCTCGCCTTCATCGTCGCCTACCCGGCCACCCGCATGCGCGTGCTCGGACACTACTACGCGCTGGTCACCTTGGCCTTGAGCCAGGTGGTGCTGCTGTCGGTGGTGGCGCTCCGCGACATCACTGGCGGCTCGCTCGGCATGACCCAGCGCATCGTCGGCCGCTCCTGGTATGCGCTCCAGCTGCCGCAGCAGGGCGAGTTCTACCTGCTGGCTCTGGCGCTCTGGGTGCTCGGGCTCGCCGCCTGGCTCTGGATCGATCGCGGCATGGGCAGCAAGGCCTTGGAGGCGATCAACGAGGACGAGGGTGCGGCGGCGGCGATCGGCATCAACGTCATGCGCGAGAAGCTCCGGATCACCCTGGTCTCCGCCGCACTCACCGCCTTGGGCGGCGGCATCTACGCGCAATACATCATGTATGTGAACCCGGAGACGGTGTCCGGCGTCGGCGTCTCCCTCCAGATCGTGTTTGCCGCCATCGCCGGCGGCATGTATTCCCTCCTCGGCCCGACCGTGGGGGCGTTGTTCACCATCGCGCTCACCGAGGGCCTCAGGGTGATGTTCGGCACCAATTTCATCGGCGCCGCCAACACCATCTACGGCGTGCTCCTGGTGCTGTTCATCGTCTTCATGCCGGACGGCATCGTCGGGCTGGCGGAGCGCCTGCTCAAGCGGCCGAAACGGACTGAGAAGGCGGCTTGGCGAGGCAAAGCCGAGCCTAGCCGGAGCTGGGTGAGGGGGATTCCGCTTCACCGGATCACTCATTGGTCCACGCATAGCGGAACACGCTCCTCGACTACCGCCCCTTGTTCGGGATGCGGAGCGCCTGCCCCTGCGCCTTCAGCGCCAATTCCGAGGCAAGGAAGCAATGCACCTGCGGCATCGCCGTCTCGGTGCGGTTCTGGACATCGGCCACGAGCCGGCTGCCATAGGGCAAGGGCTTGCCGGTACAGTCGATGTAGCGGGTCTCCTTCTTGTCGACCAGAAAGAGATGGTTGCCGGCGGGCCGGCCGGCGATGTCGACATATTTCCTGAGCTCGATGAAGCCCTCGGTGCCGAGGATGGTGAGCCTGCCGTCGCCCCAGGTGGCGAGCCCGTCGGGGGTGAACCAATCGACGCGCGTATAGCCCTCGCCGCCATCGCCGGTCACGACCGCCTCGCCGAAATCCTCGAACTCCGGGAACTCCGGGTGCGCGAGATTGCCGACCCGGGAGGAGACGACCGTGGCGCTGGTCGAGCCGGTGAAGAACAGGAACTGGTCCATCTGGTGCGAGGCGATGTCGGCGAGCGCGCCGCCGTTGCGCGAGGGCTGGAAGAACCAGGGCTTGCGGCGGGGCGCGTTGAGCCGGTGCGGGCCGAGGCCGATGGTCTGCAAGACTCGGCCGATGGCGCCGGCGGCCACCAGCTCGCCCGCATGCACCGCCGCCGGCACCTCATGGCGCTCGCTGTAGCAGATCGAGTAGATGCGCTTGGTCTCGGCCTGGACCTTGCGCACCTCCTCCAGTTGGGAGAGCGCGGTGAAGCCCGGCTTGTCCGACATGAAGTCCTTGCCGTGGCGCATTGCCGCCAAGCCGATCCGGTGCCGGTCGGCCGGGATCGCCGCCGACAGCACCATCTGGATCCTCGAATCCTCCAGGATCTGGCGCTGATCGGCGACCCGCTTGGCGCCGGGAAACTCCTGGGCATAGGGCTGGGCCAGCTCGTCATCCGGCTCATGGAAGGCCACCAATTCGGCGCCGGCGGCGCGCATGGCCTTCGACATGCCGAAGATGTGGAAGTGATTGAGGCCGATGGCGGCGATCGCGAGGCTTGGCTTGGCTGGCATGGGCGGGAACCCGGTGGGTTAGGGGGCTCGAAGACCGAGAGGCACGGAATAGCCGGCCAGAGGCGGCTGGGTCAAATCGCGAGCGGCGGCGTGCTGGCGGGCGGCCGGCGCGCCCGGGTCGCCTGCTCGAAGGCGTAGGCAAGCGCCAGCAAGGTGGGCTCGCTGAAGGCGCGGCCGCTGAAGGTGACGCCGAACGGATAGGGCGGCGTCGACCGCTTGCCGGCGGTCGTAAGAAATCCGCCGGGCACGCTGACGCTGGGGTAGCCGGCCTTGGCGGCGATCTGGGCGCCGATATTGGCGGGAAACAGCACGGCGTCCAGGCGATGCGTCTCGAGATAGCCGTCGAGTCCAGCCTGCGCGGTCTCCAGGTCGAACCGGCGCGCGCTCGCATAGTCCGGGTCATCGAGAGCGCCGCTGGTCGCTTCGGCGCGGGTGAGGAGATCCTGGCCGAAGCGGAGCGCGCGCTCGCGATGTTGGTCATTGAACCGGATGATGTCGGCGAGGCTGCGCATCGGCGTGGCCGTGGCGTAGCGGCTGAGATAGTCGTTGAGCCCGTTCTTGAACTCATGGAAGAAGACCGTCGAGATCGGGCTGTTGCGGCCCGTGAGCGGGCTGAAGCGATTGGTCACCGCGACCTCGATGGTCGAGCCGGGGCCGCCGACGCGCCCCGCGTTTGCGATCGGCGCCTCGATCAGGACAGCACCCAGGTCGCGCAAGCATTCGACCGCGGCATTCATGACCGCTTCCTGCTCGCTGGTGAGCTTGCCGTAGAACACATCGTCTGGCTCAGGCCGATGCCGGTCTCGGTCGCCGGGTCGTCGGGATCAAAACCGGTGAGCGCGCCCAGCACAATTGCGGCATCGCGCACGGTTCGCGCGAGCGGTCCGGCGGTGTCTTGGCTAACCGCGATCGGAATGATGCCGGCGCGGCTGACCAGGCCCACGGTCGGCTTGACCGTGACCAAGCCATTGGCGCTGGCAGGCGAGAGCAGCGAGCCCGATGTCTCGGTGCCGATGGCGACCGGGGCGAGATTGGCCGCGACCGCGACGGCCGAGCCGGAGCTGGAGCCGCCGGGCCCGACCACTGGGATGCAATTGCCGTCGACGTCGCGCGCATAGGGGTTCAGCACTTGGCCGCCCAAGGAGCTGTAGCCGGTCGGCATGCCGACCGCCATGAAATTGGCGAACTCGGTCATGTTGGCCTTGCCGAGGATGATGGCGCCGGCCTGGCTGAGGAGCCGGACGATGCAGGCATCCTTGCCGGCGCCCGCACCTTCGAGCGCCAGGCTGCCGGCCGTCGTGGCGGGTCCGTCGGCAGTGGCGATATTGTCCTTGAGCAGAATCGGAATGCCGTGCAGCGGGCCTTCCCGGCGACCAGCGCGGGCACGGACCTGGTCGGATTTCTCCGCCTGCAGCAGCGCATCAGGGTTGAGCTCGCGCACCGAGCGGAGCATGGGCCCGCTTCGGTCATAGGCCTCGATGCGCCGCCGGCACGCCTTGACCAGATCGACCGAGGTCACGAGCCCCGCATCGAGCGCGGCATGGATATCCTGAAGCGTCGCTTCGGCGAGCTGGAACCGGGGCGCGGTCGCTGACATTGGGGCATCCCCTCATGGGTCGATGCCCAAGCCTAAGGACTTCCGCCGTCGAAGTCCTAATTCACGATCGCGGCTTAGGGGGCCGGCAGCTGAATGAGGCGAGCAGGAGCTCCTTCATCCGCCCGCTCGCGCGAGGCCGCAAAGGCAGCCGTTCGGGAGAGGGCGCAGCCCCCTCCCGATCTGCCGAGACGTCGCGCGGAAAGGCGAGCTAGCCGCGCACGACGATGTTGTTGCGAACGCCGTGCACGCCCTTGACATCGCGGGTGATCTGCTCGGCCTTCGCCTTGTCCTGCGGCTTGTCGACGAAGCCGCTCAGCTGCACCACGCCCTGCATGGTCTCGACATGAACCTGGGTTGCAGTGCCGAGGCCCTCGTTCGAGACGAGCTTCGCCTTGACCGAAGTGGTGATCGAGGCGTCGTCGACATATTCGCCTGCGCTCTCGCGTCCCGAGATCGCATCGCAGCCGGCGACCGAGCCGGCGAGCGAACCAATGACCAAGAGCGAGGCCGCAAGCTGCTTCACACCAGGCGTCCGCATGACATCCTCCGTTGCAAACGACGTTCAGAAAGATTCTCCAGGCGAACTAAAAGTAGTGCCCTCAGCATGCGCCGGGAGTGACAAAGCTGGGTTGCACGGCCCTCGTTTCCTCAGGCGGCCTCAGTCGGTCCAGAGCGCGCCCAGAGTCTGCGGCAGGTCTTCGCTGCGGTAGCGCGGCATCTGCGTCAGGCTCGAGAGCGTGGTGCCGACCACGACCCGGCCGCCGGAGAGCTGCGCATTGGATGACGGCACCGCGATGTAGTTGCCGAGACCGAAGGCCGGCCCCGAGATCACCGCATAGCGAACCTCGCCGGTGGTGGGCGCGGTCGCGACCGCGTCTACCTGGCCGATCGGCTGGCCGAGATGGTCGACCGCCGGCAGCCCGACGACGCTGCCGTGCCGCAGCAGGACCAGCTGCTGCGGTGCCGGCGGGATGGCGACCGGCGGCAGGGTCGAAGCCAAGGGTGCCGCACCCGGCACGATGGGAACCAGCACGGCGGTCTGCGGATAGCGCTGCTCGAGCTCGGATGCGGTCATATGCGGCAATTGCGCCAAGGTCCGCGGCGTCGTCTCGACCGTGATCCGATCCTGGGCGATATGGAGCGCCGTGATCGGAAGGACGACGTAGCTGCCTGGGCCCTTGCCGGAGGCGGCGACGTATTGCGGCTGGCCCGAGGCCGGATCCGCCAGGACGTAGTTGACGACGAGGGGCGAGGAGCTCCCGGCGTCGACCTGTCGGCCGATCAGGTCGCCTCGATTGATCCTGACCAGGTTCGCCGGCGGATTGATCGCCTGCGAGCCCCAGACGCCTCGGTTGAAGTCGAGACCCGGCGTATCGCTCTGGCAACCGACCAAGACCAGACAGGCAAGGACGAGAACCGCATATCTGCCCAGCATGACCAACCTCCGGCTGGCAATATCGATGGATCCGAGCGGGTGCGACGGCGCTCCCCTCTCGCCAGAGACAACGGCAAGGCGAACGCGCTGGTTCCGGTTGGTTGCCGAGGAAATGGCGGGCCACCGGAACCGGCTGCGGCGATGCTCCGTTAGCACCCAAGCGCTGTTGTCGGCCGTCTCTACCGGACCGGGCAAGCGCCTTCGGAGGCTTCATGCAGCCGCTCCACATTGATCTCGAGGCTGTTCGCGCCCGGGCCCGCGCCGAGCTGAGCGAGGCGGCGCTAGCCAAGCGCGGCTACGCGTCCTATGGCGAAGGCAAGGACCTGGTCGGCATGATCAAGCACGACCTCATCGCCGAACGGACGGCGATCGAGAGCTATTTCGAGATCATTCGTTGGATCGGCGACAGCGACCCCAGCACCCGTCGGCTGCTGGAGCATGTTCTGGAGACGCGCGAGGGCCACGCCGAGGACCTCGCCTCCCTGGTCGCTCGGCTACGCAACTAGCGAGCCGAGCGTGGACACAGCCCCGTCTCGATGGTCTCCGCTGCGACCTCCGCTCCAGCACCCCGGCTCAGCGCACATGCTTTGGCTGAGCCGGCTCCCTCGCCGCGGCCGCTCGCGGCGTCCCCGTCTTAGTCGCCAACACCTGCTTCAGCTCGGCGCGGGCCCGATTGAGCCGCGACTTGACCGTGCCGACGGCGCATTTGCAAATCGCCGCCGCCTCTTCGTAGCTGAGCCCGGCGCCGGCGACCAGCGCCAGCACCTCGCGGTGCTGCGGCGAGACTTTGGTCAAGGCGACGCGGACCTCTCTCAGCTCGACCGCCGCCAGCTGGTCGGGCGGCGTGGGGAGCGAGGAGTCGATCACGTCCTCCACCTGCTCGGTGCCGGTGCGTTGCTGGCGGAAGCCGTTGATGTGGCAGTTGCGCAGGATGACGAACAGCCACGCCCTGAGGTTCGTTCCGGGCTGAAACTGGCTCTTGGCCGAGAGCGCGCGAACCACCGTCTCGCTCACCAGGTCGTCGGCCTGGCTGCGGTCCTTCACCAGAAACCGCGCGAAGGCGCGCAATTGCGGCAGATGTCGGACGAGCAGGTCCTCAAACGACAAGTCACGGTCTTGCTGCATCACCATAATCACCTCTGTACGTTGCTCGACTGAGCCGCCTCGATGAACCCTCCACCGCGCAACCCGACCAAGGGTCGCCGCTCCGAGACCCCGCACCCGATTGCAGCGGGGGCCCGATCAACATCGACGTTCTCTGCTCTCCCGCCCCCGTTCCTATT
>WNFI01034353.1_pt1 | contig 11922 bp, 13 predicted proteins | sample 5400471 | NCBI WGS metagenome assembly WNFI01 (sample SAMN13153348, study PRJNA577476) | soil metagenome | isolation source: 100 cm saprolite on Douglas fir-dominated hillslope | place: USA:California | collected 2013-09-17 | reverse complement strand
TCATGGGTTGCCCTCCCCTGAACCCGGGCCGTGATCGGGCCCCTGTGGGATTGTGAATGCCTGGCTGGCCCGCCAGGCGATGCGCACCCGATCTCCCCGGGCGATGCGCACATGACCTTCGCGGGCGTCATCTGCCCGAAGGTCGCGTGGGTCGCCGGATTCCGCGGGTGCCTCCGCGTTTTGCCGGCTGACGACCAATTCGCCTCCGGCGTCCAGTTCCACGACGTAACGGGTGAGAACCCCCGCGTAGATGACGTCCCGGATCTGGCCGGACTCTACCCGCGTGGCGGGCGGCTCCTGCTGGCCGCCGGAGAGCAGGGTTATCTTCTCGGGCCGGACCGTCATCCGCCGGCCCTCGCGTTCGATCAGGTTCGACACGCCGATGAACCCCGCCACGAAAGCTGTCCGCGGCCGCTCGTAGACCTCGATCGGGGTGCCGATCTGCTCGATGCTGCCGTGATTCAGCACTGCGATGCGGTCACTCATCGTCAGCGCCTCTTCCTGGTCGTGCGTGACGTAGACGAAGGTGATCCCCACCTCGCGCTGAACCCGCAGCAGCTCGAGCTGCATCTCCTGACGGAGCTTGAGATCGAGTGCGCCGAGCGGCTCGTCGAGCAACAGCACCTCGGGCTCGTTGATGATGGCGCGGGCCAGCGCAACGCGCTGTCGCTGGCCGCCGGACAGCTGCGCGGGCTTGCGGGAACCGAGCCCGGGCAGCCGGACCATCTCCAGGGCGCGGCCCACTCGCTCGCGCCGCTCCGGCTTCGGCACGCGCCGAACGCGCAGGCCGTACTCGATGTTCTGCCCGACTGTCATGTGCGGGAAGAGGGCGTAATCCTGGAACACCGTGTTGACATTGCGGGAGTAGGGCGGAACCTGTGTGACGTCGATCCCGCCGAGCTCAACGCGCCCGCCGTCCGGGCGCTCGAACCCCGCGATCAGCCGCAGCAGGGTGGTCTTCCCCGACCCGGACGGGCCCAGCAACGTGAAGAACTCACCTGACCGCACGGCCAGCTCGATGTCAGCGACGGCAACCACGTCGCCATAGCGCTTCCGCAGGCCCGAGACATGGACGGCTGCGACCGCGGCAGCCGGACCACCTGCTGCTGCGGGCTGCGCAGGGCTTGGAACGGCGATCATTCGGCTCGTTGTACCACGATTCAGCCGAAACCCGCAATGAGCCCGGAGGATCTTGCCAGCGTCCGGATGGCGCGCCGATCCGGCCGCAGCGGCCGGTGGGCCGTGGCTGCTCCGGATAGGCGGTCAGCGCGCGGCCAGCACCGTTATGAAGTCCCTGATCCAGCCGACCAGAAACTGGCCGGCCGGGCGGTTCTGACCGGGGATGGCGGCGGTTAGCCTGTGCCCCGGGTGCCTGGCGACGTCCAGCTGAACCCACTCGGGGTTGATGTCAAGTTCCATGGCCCTGCGCGCGCCGGCGTGGACGAGCGCCGCCGCGAGGTCGGCCGGGCTGGCCGACATGCTGCCCGCGTAGATAAGCTGGCCCGCCGCGTCCTCTTCACCGGGCCGGGGCAGGCCGAAGCCCCAGACGCCGATCACCGCGGCGCCCGACCGGTCTATCACCAGGCTCGCCATCCCCCGGATGAGCGGGCTGACGACGTGACCCTCCTGCTCATAGCCGCCGGCGCCCTGGGACAGCTTGAACCCGCCGTTGAACGCGGCCAGCAGCCCGCGGCGCTCCCCGCCGACGATGGCCGGTCCCGCGTGCAGGGTTGACAGCGCCGGGTAGCCAGGATCCTGGCTGCCTGCGTGCAGCCGGAAGCTCACCCCGCCACGGAAGACCGCCAGGGTAATCAGCGACCCGTCCGCTGCGCGGAAGCTGGACAGGGCGACGCTCGCCGGGACGACCGCGGGCCGGGGCTTCGGCGCGGGACGGCTCGCCGGGCCAGGCGAGGGCGAGCGGTCCGCCGAGCCCGCCGGGCGAGGGCTGCGCGACCCTCCGCTCTGATGAGTAGCCGCCGTGGTCGCAGTTCCGCATCCGGCCACTATCAGGACGGCGAGGGCGCCTAGCGCCTGCCGGGCACGCCGCATGGTTCCTCTCCCAGAGCTGGGCCTGACCCCGATCGATCGCGGTCAGGCCCGCGACCGTCACTACCCAGGCTGCTAGCCGCGCTCCCTGGACATGGTGTGAATCTCGTTCAGAACAGATAAAGAAGCAAGCCCGCCGGCCCGGGTTCACGCCACAGACGCTAGCGGAGCTAGTGCGGCAGGACGCCGAGCTGCCGCGCCCGGGCGACGGCCTCGGTGCGGTTGGTCGCGCCGAGCTTGCCGAGGACATGGCTGACGTGCTTCTTGACCGTGTCCAGGCTGACCACGAGTTCCTCGGCGATGCGGTGGTTCGATGCGCCCGCGGCCAGGTACTCGAGCACCTCGAGTTCCCGGGCGGTCAGCGGCTCGATCATGCTCGTCGGCGCGGCGGCCCCTCGCCCCGAACCTGCCGCTGCGTCGTGGCCGCCGAACGCCCGCAGCACCCGGGCCAGGCAGTCAAGGCCAGCACCAGGTGCAGGCCGGGCGGCAGGTGCTCGAGCAGGAAGATCAGTGCCGTGTGGACTGGCTGAGCGTCGATCAGGTCGGGTGACGCCCGGCCCGGCCCTGAATCCCTAACGTCCAGAGTGACCCATGGAGGGAACATGAAGCTCACCATCATCGCGGCGACCGGGGGAGTCGGCCGGCAGCTCCTGGAGCAGGCCGTCGCCGCAGGCCACGACGTCACTGCCGTGGTACGCAACCCGGCCAAGCTGACCCGGCAGGCCCGCACCATCACCGCCGACCTGGCCGCCGGCGACCCGGCCGCGCTGGAGCCCGCCATCGGCGGCGCCGACGCGGTGCTGTCCGGCCTGGGCCCGCACTCCAACGCCGACGCAGGCATCGCCGCGCCGGGCACCCGGACCATCGTCGCGGCGATGAAGGCCACCGGCGTCCGGCGCGCGCTGATGGAGGACGTCCTGCGGGACAGCGGCCTGGACTGGACCGTGCTGCGGCCGCCGCGCATGACCGACAAGCCCTTCACCGGCCGCTACCGGACCGCGTACGGACAGAACCTCCGCGGCGGCTTGTCCGTCCCCCGCGCCGACGTCGCCCACTTCATGCTCCGCGTCCTCGACCAGCCCCAGACCATCGGGCAGGTCATCGGAATCGCCAGCTAGCGGAGCCTCTCCCCGACCGCGTCAGCAGTCCCGCTGCCCCCGCTGTCCCCGCTGCCGGAGACCCTCATGGGGTGATCTTGCCTGCTACCCAAATCTTCCAGATGTCTGGGAGCTGCCGGCGATTCGTTGACCGGCGCGTGTCCTTTCACGCATCGTCAATTGACAAACCCAACCGGCCGCGGGTGCGGGCTGACAAGTCTGGGACGGTGTTGGATGGCTGAACGCAGGGAAGCGGTGCGCAGGCCGGCGCGTCCTGCGCTGCCGCAGCGGAGCCGGAAGCGGTGGACGGTGGCGGCCGGCGTCGCGGTGTGCTGGGTGGTCTTGCTGGTCCTGACAGGTTCTGTCTTCGGGGCAACCTTGCTGCTGGCGCTCCTCGCGGGACTCGGCATCCTGAGTGCGGGAATCCTCAAGGCCATGGGCGTCACCAGGAATCAACCCTGGGTACGGCGGATGACGGCCCGGCCGTGGCGCGATGGACAGGATGTTCTGCGGCTGGCCCTGCGGCATCTGCCCGACGTGTTCGTGATCACGCCGAGTGGTTCACTGCTCGCGCCGAACCTCGTCGACCTGCGGCTGAACCCCGCTGACCTCCGCTCGCTCACCGAGCGGATGGACCTCGGCCTGATCAGCATGAGCGCAGCCGAGGTCTACGAGGAGCAAGTTGCCGCGCGGCGCGCAGGCGGTCTACGGCGGCCCGCGACCGGTGCCGGGCGGGCCATACCCGGGCTTCATAGGCCACGACGGGCACACCCGCGCCCAGCCGGAGCACCACTGCCGGCCTGCCCCGGGCGTGGCCGACACGGGCACGCTGACGGTCACGGAACTGGCCCGCAGCCCGGTCCCGGCGCTGCGGCTGGTGACGGAGGGCTCGGTGGCGGAAACCCGGATGTCCGGTGCCAGGGCCGGGAGGGGCGCGGTCGAGCTGAAGCTTCCCCGGCTGCCCACGATCTCCCGGGAGCATGCCAGGTTCACGTTCTCTGACGGCCAGTGGTGGATCGCCAACCTGGGCCGGAACGGGCTCACCCTCAACGGCACCCCGCTGGCGGGTGAGCAGCCGCTCAGCAACGGGGATTCGATCCGCTGGGGCTCCAGATCAGACGCGCTGCTGACCTGGGTCGAGATCAGCTGAGCCGGTCCGGCCGGGCCGGCGCGGGACAGTGTGAGGGCCTGCCCAGCTTGAAGTGTCACAATTGTCATCTCAGACAGGGCACGACGGGATGGCCGCGCAGCGGGCGCGCCATCGTTTGGGGTGGCGACTTATTGGCGGGCAGCCGGCTCTTCATCTGGTCATCCGTGCGCGGCGAGTGGGTGAGCTGCCCGCCTGACGAGATCGCCTGGCTGGACCGGGGCCTGCTCAGCGGCAATGAGGACCTCACGCTGCACCGGGCCCCGCGCTGCGCGGGCCTTCGGCACGTGAACCACCGGTGGGAACTGTTCAGCCGCGACACGACCCACCGGGTGTACCTGGCGCCGCACGCCGGCCAGGCTCTCCCGGGCGCCGAGGCCGTGCAGCGTGCGGCCCGCCATGTCCTGCCGGTGGCCCCGGCGCCTTACGAGGCGCTGCCCGTGGCCCTCGAGGCGGGAGCGTGGCTCGTCAGCGTCGGCATCTGGGTGATCCCGCTGCGGCTCGACGCGCCGGCCCGGCCGCGCCACGAGCCGGCCGCCCCGCGCGGCGACAGGCAGCCGTCGACACAGGACGGCAACGTCCGGGAGGGAGCCGCGCCGGCCAGGCGGGGCAGCCCGCCCACCCAGGACGCGGTGGCGCACGTGCGCAGTTACTTCATGCGCAACGCGACGGCGCGGATGGCGATGGCCTACTACTACCAGGAGTTCATCCTCGGCCTGCCCGCCCCGCACCCGGTCCCCATGATGGATGTGGTCCTGGCGCTGAACCTGAGCGGGGAAGGCGCGGTGTCCGACTACAAGAAGCTGCTTCAGGGCTTCATCTGGAAGCAGCGAGGCCACGCGCGTGACCTCGCCGACTTCCTGCTCTCCAACGGCCTGCTGACCCCGGCCGACCTCGATGAAGCCCGGCAGGCCGCGACGGCCAACGAGCGCAGCGGCGTCCGCGAGTTGGCGCGGCAGCGGCTGCGCTACCGCCCCAGGGAGGTGGGCTCTCGGCGCCAGCGATAGCGCCCGGCGCGGTTTTACGGCACCGCCAGGCCGTGCTGCCGCACCGTGGTCCGGCGCCAGGAGACTCCGAAGAGCGCACCTCCGAGCGGCGAGTCACCGATCCTCCACTGGCCCCCGGTGGACCGCACGATCGAGTCGGCGATGGCCAGGCCGAGCCCCGCACCGCCGCCCTCCTCGGTGGCGCGGTGGAAGCGGTCGAACAGCCGGGCCCGGTTGTGGGCCGGGACGCCAGGGCCGCTGTCCTCGACGGTCAGGGTCACTCGGCTGGCCCGCTGACCGACGCCGATCCGCACGGTGCCGCCCGGCCCGGCATACCGGCAGGCGTTGTCGACCAGGACGCCGGCGAGGCGGTCGATCCACTCTGGCGGCGCGCTGATCCACGCCTGTTCTGGCCCAGCGTCTGCCACCAGGATGTCGATGGAGTGCGAGCACGCCACCGCGTGGAAGCGGTCAGCGCACCCAGCGGCAATCGTGGCCAGGTCCAGGGGCTCGTTACCGGGCGGCGGCGGCCGCGAGTCGAACCTGGCCAGCCACAGCAGGTCCTCCACGATGCGGCCGAGCCGCTGGCTCTCACCCTGGACGCGGACCAGCGCGGAACGGTAATCGGCGGCCTTCCGGGGGGCGTTGAGCGCGATGCTGGTCTCCGCGCTGATGACGCTGAGCGGGGTCCGGAGCTCGTGCGACGCGTCGGCGGTGAACTCGAGCTGCCGTCGCCGGGACTGCTCGACCGGTGACAGGGCCCTCAGCCCGATGATCAGTGATCCGATGAACACTGCCAGCAGCAGCACCGGCGCCGCGAGCGCCTCGCCGGCGCCGAGCACGCCCTCGATGTGATCCAGCTCGGCCAGGCTCTGGCCCGCGACCAGCAGCGAGCCGCCATAGCGGACGGTGTCCAGTCGGAACGGGCCCGGGGCCAGGCGGGCCGTCAGCGACCCGCTGCCCAGCGTGCTGGCGGCCGGCAGCCGCGGGGCGCCGGCGCTCAGCCCCACCGGTGCTCTCCTCGGGCTTGCGAGCCACAGGTACAGCGGCGGATCGCCCAGCTCATGGTCGTCATCGGTGTTGGTGGCCCCGGCGAGCGCCGTGGCCTGGCCGGTCTCGCGCGCCTCCGACAGGCTTTCTTGCAGCCGCTCGTCAACCGCGGCCACCAGGCGCGCCGTGACGACCCGGTCCAGGACCGCGACGCATCCGGCGTACACGGCGCCGATCAGCAGGCTCGCGGCCAGGGCGATCCGCGCCGCGTGCGGGACGCCCGGTGGCAGCGACGGTCGCCGTAGGCTCATGTCCCGACGATCCGGTATCCGACCCCGCGCACGGTCTCGATCCTGACCATGCCCCCGGCCAGCTTGGCCCGCAGGCGGGCCAGGTGTACGTCGATGGTGTTCGACCCCATCGCGTCGGCCTCATGCTCCCAGACGTGCAGGGCAATCAGGCGTCGCGGCACCACCGCTGGCGACCGCCGCACGAGCGTCTCCAGGATGCCCAGCTCGGTGGTGGTGAGCGTCGGCCGCCGGGTACCGACGTGCACTTCCCGGGTCGCCGGATCGAAGCAGAGGTCCCCGACCACCAGCTGCGGTGGCTGCATTCCTCGCGGCCTGCGCTGCAGCGCGCGCATCCGGGCGAGCAACTCGCTGAAGTCGAACGGCTTGACCAGGTAGTCATCGGCCCCCTGGTCGAGGCCGGTGACCCGGTCCGCAGGTGTGTCGCGCGCGGTGAGCATCAGCACGGCGGCGGGCGACTCGCGTCGCCGCATCCACTGCAGAACCTCAATTCCCGTTAGTTCGGGCATGCGCCAGTCGAGGAGCACGACCGCGTAGTCATAGCTGCGCAGGAACTTGATGGCGGCCCGCCCGTCTGCCACGGCGTCCACCACGTAGCCTTTCTCCCGCAGACCCCGGGCGAGCACGTCTCGCAGTCCCCGGTCGTCCTCCGCCACCAGCACCCGCACCCGCGCCCCGCCTCACCTGCGCAGCCGGCGCCAGACCGGCCGGGGCATCAGCCTGAGCAGGAGCGCCAGCACGCTGAGTTGCGGCGGCACCCAGACCACGGCGGCCTTGCCGCCGAGCGCCGCCGCTACCGCGGTGCCGACGGCGGCGGGCGTGGTGGCGAGGGGCGCCGGCGCCATGCCCTGTGTCATGCGACCGATGACGAAGCCCGGCCGGACCAGAAGCACCCGCACGCCGCTGTCGTGCAGCGAGTCGGACAGCCCGCGGGCGAATGCGTCGAGCCCGGACTTGGCGGCCCCGTAGACGAAGTTGGCCCGGCGGGGCCGGATCGCGGCGACCGAGGAGAGCACCACGATCGTGCCCCGGCCCTGGGCGCGCAGCCGCGCCGCGGCGCCGAGCAACGTGGTGACGTGCCCGGTGAAGTTCGTCTCGACGAGGAGGCCCGCCTGGAGCGGGTCGTCGTCGAGCACATCCTGGCCCGCCAGGATGCCTGCCGCGGAGATGACCAGGTCCACGGCCCCTGCGGCGAAGGCCTCGTCCAGCACCGCCTCATGGGTATCCAGCGCGGCGGCGTCATAGCGCAGCGTCCGCACTCGGCAGGACAGCGGCTTCGCCTCGGCCGCCATCCGCTGCTCGTCCCGCCCGGCCAGCACCACCTCGGCTTCTGGCGGCAGCCGCAGCGCGGCCAGGATCTGCAAGCCGATCTCGCTGGTCCCGCCGAAGAGCAGCACCCGCAGATACTGGCTATGCTCGCTCGGCCGGTGGGGCGGCGTGGGGGCATCCTGCATGCCTACAGCCCGATCGCAAACATGGCCAGCCAGGCCAGCTCGAAGTAGATCATCAGCCTGTCCCTGGCGATAAGGTCTTCGACCGGCCTGCCTTCCGCGCGGGCGGTGAGCTGGTCGAAGCGGACGAGCGCCAGGCCGAGGGCGAGGGCGCTCGCCAGGTGCCAGCCGGCCATCCACGGGTCGCGTTCCGCCGTGGCCCAGAGCAGGTACGCCAGGATCATGGCGCCCGCCACGATCCGCTGGCTGAGCCGCAGCGCGGCACTGCTGTACCAGCGCATGACCGGCCGGTGCCTGGCCGCGTCCCCCCCGAGCGCGGTGAGCTCGGTGTAGCGCTTGGCGATCGCGACCATCAGCGCGCCGAGGCTGCACACCAGAAGGAACCAGGCGGACGGCGGCACGTGCGTGGCGATGGCGCCGCCCAGCGCGCGCAGCACGAAACCAGCGGCCACGAAGGCCAGCTCGACCACCGGGACGTGCTTGAGCACGGCCGAGTACAGGACCGAGAAGACGAGATACGCGCCGATGACCGCGGACAGCCGCGGCTCGCCGATCCAGAACCCCGCGGCCAGGCTCCCCACGATGCCCAGCGCGGCCAGCGCCAGGGCATGCGTCCTCGGCAGGCGGCCCGAGGCCACTGCCCGGAACCTCTTGACCGGATGCTGCCGGTCGCGCTCGGCGTCGACCACGTCGTTGATGAAATACACCGCGGCCGACGCGGAGATGAAGGCCGCGACGGCCACCAGCGCATAGCCGGCCCCGTCGTGCCGGCCCAGCGTCGCACCTGCCAGCGGCGCGGCCAGGACCAGCAGGTTCTTGGGCCACTGGCGGGGGCGCGATGTCTGCACGGCCGCCACAAGCCAGTGCACAGGCGCCGGGTAGCGGGCGAGCGCAGGCCGTGCCGCGGCCGGGGCGCCGACCTCTCGCAGGCGGGCGGTCACCGAGCGTACACAGCCGTGAAGTCGCGGCCGGTGATCGAGTAGTACCGGTCCGCCGCCGGGACCTGCTGGGGGTGCAGGTTGACCGGCGTCGGGTCGGCCGGGTGGTGCTTCGGCAGGTAGTACATGAACGACATCCAGTCTGGGTTGATGTCGAGCTGCATCGCCGTCACGGCACCGGCTCGCTGCAGCAGCTCGGCGATCTCCCGAACGTTCAGCGCGGGACCGTAGGCGAAGATTATCTGCCCGCTTCGGGTCTCGCCGATACCGGATCGCCAAACGTGGTAGCCGCCGCCCAGGGTGGCCCCCCAGCTGCTCTCCACATTGGAATCGACCGTCGCGGGGACATGGCCGTTTTCGACGATCAGGTGCAGGTTCTGCCGCACGCCCGCGACGTCCGGGGTCATGCGCACCGTCTGTCCCCACACCCCCATCGACATGTGCCCGTCCCGGTAGTACACGACGGAGGCCACGCCGTTGGTCAGCGTTCCGGCCGTGGCTCCGTTCAGGTAGAAGCCGCCGCCGGAGGAAGCGATCTTGAAACCGCCGTTGAACGTGGCCAGCAGGCCGCTGCGGGTGCCGGGCGAGATGTAGGGCTGCGCCTTCCAGTTGCCCCCACCCGGATCCTCGGAACCCGGGCGGAGCTGGAACCGCACCAGCTTCTGGTTCAGCTCGGCGATGCCGGCCACATAGGCCGTGTACAAGCTGCTGGCCCGCAGGTAGGTGCCGAAGATGGCGGGCTTGCCTCCGACCTGGGCGAGCACCCGCCACTGGCCTTCGCCGGGCAGCGGCTTGCCCGCCAGCGAATTCAGCGGCAGCGGTGGCGCGTAAAGAGCTGCGAGAGCGGCCTGCCGTCCGCGCAGCTTCCGGGCTCGCTCCTGGGCGGCGGCGAGTCCCTCGCCGCTGAGCGAGAACGACGGCTTGCCACCCACTTTCGGCGGCTGGTAGGTGAGCCATTCCCCGAACGTCACCGCCGGGCCGAGGTAGTGATCGCGCGCCCATTCAGCCAGGCGGGTCGACAACGGGCCCCCGCCCGGAGCGGTAAGGGCGTGCCCGACGGACCAGGAGACGATGATCAGGAACGCGGTCAGCATGGCCGCTGTGACCTGCGCCCACCGGCGCTGGCGCAGTGGCTGGCGCTTCCGGCCGCGCTGCCCCGGGCCACGCCCGTGCCGGCCGCGCGGCCGGTGGTTGCCACCCTGCTGCGGTTCGCCCCACCCCGGGTCGCGCGCTTGCGGGTCGCCCCACCCCGGCTCGCGCGCTTGCGGGTCGCCCCATCCCGGGTCGCGCCGCTGCGGGTCGGCCCAGTCCGGGTCAGACCAGTACGGGTCGCGCTGTTGCGGGTCACCGATCTGTGCACTCGCCCTCCCGTCGCGGGACCGTCATCGCCGCACGCAGGTCTACCCAGCGAACATGACGGGAGCATTACGCCCGGCAATTGTATCGTGGTGCCCCGTGTTCTCCCGGTGAATCGTGCCTGCGGGGAATCCGCCCCTTGTGGGACGCACGGGAACCGGGCACCGGTTCAAGTTCTCCAGGCGCCGGCATCGAGCAGCGTGATGCAGCCGAAGGCGGCGTCAGCTCGGCCTTCGGCCCACGCCCGCTCACCATCCACCCCTTCCCGGCGTCGGCGCCGGACGACGCGGCAGCAAAGCGGAACACCCCTCTCACTGGTCGCGTTAGTCCCACTGCTGGGTGATCACCCGAGGCTGAACGGAGAGATGCCCATGTCGAAGATCGAGCTAGGGAGCATCGGCGCGGTGCTCAGCCCGGGCGACAGCGCGTTCGTCGATACCGCGGTGCAGCTTGAGGAGCTCGGCTACGAGACGATATGGCTCACGGGCGGCCCGCTGCAGAGCCTGAGCCAGATCGCTGATGTCGTGCGGGCGACCAAGCGGGCGCGGGTGGCCAGCGCGATCATCTCCGTCGACCGGTTCGGCGCCGACGATGTGTCTGACCTGTACGCCGACCTGGAGGGAGCCCACCCCGGGCGCTTTGTGGTCGGGCTCGGCGGCGCCCACGGGCCGAACCCCCTGCAGACCATGACCGCGTACCTCGACCGGCTCGACACGGTTCCGGTCACGGCGCGAGTCATGGCCGCGCTCGGGCCGAGGATGCTCGATCTCGCCCGTGACCGCGCCGCGGGCGCCTTTCCGGTCCTGGTCACGCCGGGCTATACGGCCAGCGCCCGGTCCCGGCTCGGCAACGACACCGCGCTCGCCGTCGAGCAGCTCGTCGTGGTCGAGACCGACCCAGGGCGGGCCCGGGCGATCGCCCGCGGGCCGCTCGGGTTCCTCGGCACAGTCCCCGCCTACCAGGCGAACTTCCGCCGCATGGGCTTTGCCGACGCGGAGATCGCCCGGCTCGGCGAGGGCCTGGTCGACGCTCTGGTGCCCTGGGGCGACGCCGATGCCGTGGCCGCGGCCGTCTCGAAGCAACTGCAGGCCGGGGCCGACCATGTCGCGATTTCCGTGACCGCTGACGCGTCCGAGGCCACGTCCCTCGGTCCGTGGCGCCAGCTGGCCGACCGGCTCATCGTCGCGTAACCGCCCTGGTCGGGGCGCGAGCAGCACCTGGCCGAGTCGGCTGTCTTCGCCGTCACTCGGCCGCGCGACTCCTCCTCGCGATTTCCGCTGCCCGCGCCCGCGCGGCCGGTACGCCGCCGATTCCCCAGTTTGGCCGCCGGGATCTCGGTGATGATGGTCCGGACCCGGTCCAGCGGCGTGCCGGCGATCTCCGCCACCACGCTGGCGACGCGGGAGTGAAGTTCCTCGATCACCTCGGGGGGCCGGCCTTCCAGGATGTCGATGCGCGCGAGCGGCACGGTGCCCTCCTTCACGGCCACTTCGCCCATCTTGCGCCCCGGCAGTACCCGGGCTAGCGTTCCTGCTCGATCGCCGTGCCGGTCCTGGCCAGGACGGACGAGGAGAACTTGCCCATGCCGATCGCTGACCCCGCC
>WNFI01030113.1_pt1 | contig 11922 bp, 13 predicted proteins | sample 5400471 | NCBI WGS metagenome assembly WNFI01 (sample SAMN13153348, study PRJNA577476) | soil metagenome | isolation source: 100 cm saprolite on Douglas fir-dominated hillslope | place: USA:California | collected 2013-09-17 | reverse complement strand
CGAATACACCAAGGCGGTTCGTGACAAAGGCCTGCTCCTCGAGCCGGTCGATATCAAGAAAGATCTCTACGGATTTGTGTACGCCCCGGAGCGGAATAGCGGTGGCCTCTACGATCCTTTCCCGAACGCCTCTGCGTACCACCAGTAGTTTTGAAAGCTGCGCAGGCTAGAGCGAGTGTCAACTTCAGTTATTTCGTGGGATTGGCGGCCGTATCCTTATTCTTCGAATACGCGAGAGCATTAACTACCATCCTTCGAGGCCATGCGGCGTTTTTGTGCAATTGGCCGTATGTTTACCGCACGCCGCGCTGGCCGCCAAGGCGGTGACCCGATCGAGAGCAATCTTTCGTCTAACCGAGCCCAGTGATGTCAATTCTCGCAAATCGGGAAAACCCCATTCCTTACAGCGAGGGAGTACGTCAAATATCGTTGAAAACTTCGCCTCAGGTATCGTGGAAAGTGACAGTCGCTTACGCCCAGAAACCTGTTGGCTTTCCAGTCACAGCGCGTTGAACTAGGTGCGCCAAGCTCCAAATGTGATTAACTTCCGCAAACATTATTGGAGCTTACAAAGGTCCTGCAAACGTCGAGCAACGTAGAAGCCGCTTTGCTAAGGCCGAACGAATCAAGGCCAGTACAAGATCAGAGCCGCTCCGCAAGCCCGCCGCGTTGAACAAGGGCACGGGCCCTGAGGGGCAAAGCAATAAGCCCGCCGATGATGCCGCAGATACTGAAGATCTCAGTTTAGACAAGACTGAAGGCAACGAATTGGCTGTAGAAAAAGAAGATGCCGAGGAGACGTAGCCGTTAAAAATCCCTTGCCCCAATTTATCGAGCCAATGTCGGCGTCGAGCGTTAAGGAGCCTTTCAACCCGCCTGATTGGATATTTGAGACAAAGCTCGATGGATACCGAGCAATCGCAGCGATTGACTCGACTGGTAAAGCTCGGATCTGGTCCCGTAATCGATTGCCGCTTGAGCCAAAGTTCCCAACAATTCGAGATGCGGTCGAGGAACTGCTGCTTGTTAACGGGCCATATACGGTATGGGCACAATGGTCTTCATTCTAAACCCCAGCATTAGCCAGCGAATTGGAGGCAATACCAGTCGTTCGACTTCGAGCTGTGAGGCGGCATTAACCCGAATTTCAGGCTTGCCCTTGTACATCTCGATTCCGCCCCTGATTTTCACGTGTTTCTCCTCGATGTCGGAAAGTACAGCAGATTCGGAGACCGGAGATGCCAGTAAGTCGATTAGTCGATTGGCGTAGCTCATGTTCAGCCGATTAGCCAACCTACGACTCACCGCGACGATGCCGCGCGTTCTGCCTTGCAGCCTCAGGTTGCCTCCCAGATCGGGATTTCCATTCCTTCGCGGGCCAGCGCCGTATTGGGAACCGTTCTCGACATAATTTTTCGATGCGGTTAAGAAACTCGTCGTCGTGGTTGGGATCGTGATGGGTGAGGGCCAAGCGCTTTACGCCAGCCATTTCCGCAAGTTGCATGGCTTGATCGAAGCTGCTATGTCCCCATCCGCGCCGTTTCTGCAGTTCCTCGGCCGTGTATTGCGCGTCATGGACCAACAAGTCCGCATTGCGCGCCAACTCCACCAGCCGCGGATCGATCTGCTCGCCATGCTCGACATCCGTGCAAACGACGAGCACTTTCCCATTTCGCTCGATCCGGAAACTATACGCTCCGCCGGGATGGTTGTGCCTTTGAGCGGTGACTACGGTTTCCACATTGTTGATGCCAGTGAAGTGTTTGCTGGCATCAGCGATTTGCAGGAACTCGAAATTGGCCCCCATGTGATCCAATTGCACCGGGAAATATTCAGCCTGCATTTGGACTTCGAAAATCTCCCGCAAATTCTTAACTGTCTGGTCCCGGCCGAGCGTCAGGAGCGTAATTTTCTGCCTGGGATCATAAGCCGGGGCAAAGAACGGAAAGCCTTGGATGTGGTCCCAGTGAAAGTGCGTGAACGCGATAACGATTTGTTCCTGCTTGTGGCCGATGGCGCGAAGGTCTCTCAAAGAACGGAAAGCCTTGGATGTGGTCCCAGTGAAAGTGCGTGAACGCGATAACGATTTGTTCCTGCTTGTGGCCGATGGCGCGAAGGTCTCTGCCCAACTTTCGCAGTCCCGTGCCCGCGTCAATGATGGCGATGCGGCTCCTATCGGTAAACGTGATTTGCAGGCAGGTGGTGTTGCCGCCGAATTGCTGAAAACCGGCATCGCAGATGGGGATGGACCCCCGCGTACCATAAAACTTAAGCTTCATAGAATTGTTTTTATGAAGGTAAGTTTCCGGGTCGCGAGCATCAAGCTTAGGCGTTCAAGTAAGCAAACAGTCCTTAACAGTCAGTAAAGCTGCGGCTGACGACTCCCGCTACGAGCCGCGTCGACGACCTGCCGCGTCGATCACCAAAGTCTGCCGGCTGAATGTGCATACTGTAGAGCGCGAGTTGCGCTGGCTTCGGGGGGCGTGACTTGATCTTTAGCCAACCGGGCGAGCGTTTTCCCGGGCGGTAAATGCTGCTCTTTCGCTTTGCGATGATCCCCTCCAGTCCCTTCTCCTTTGCCAGCACGAAAATATCTTTTCCATGGGTCTCTATGTACCACCTGGATGCCGTCCACCGGCGCGATGATCTGCTCCAGCCGGTCACGGCGCTGCAAAACAGTCTTGCCGGTGAGATCCCGACCGTTACTCCAAAGCACGTCGAACACATAAAAGGCCCACCGGCGCAGTTGGCCGCTTCTGCCATTGTTAGAGCAACTGTAAGCCGAGGGATGCCGTCTGGATCCGGCTGACGATGTGACTCATCCGTGTGCACCGCTGATAGCGACAGCGCTGCTTGCGGCATTTGCATCGGGCTACATGATCGCTGCCTACATCCTTTTCTATGCGATCGTCAGTATCGTCGCGACAGCATTGCTACCCGGACTACACGAACCGCGACATCTCGTAGGGAGTCCCAAGCATGAGCGAATCATCTGCGTAGGCAGACCTTAGGAACTAAGTCTGGAGGGGATGAATAGAAGAACTCCGATTCTGCGGCGTTTGATTCAGGGCGCATCTGAAACCGCTGAGCCGAAAATCCTTTGTATTTGGGTGGAGGCCAGTCTGATTGGGCGAAGGTCTTCGCCGAAATGAGTTCCGCTCCTCCACATCAAATCGCGCTGTCTAGCGCCTCGTACTTCACAACGATCTTCTACCTAAAGGAGAAATGAACGAGCCTTCTAAAAATCACCGCCCTGTTAGCGGACGCCCGTCGGAGAAGTCTCGCTTCAGCAAGCATCTAGCCGAATTCTGGCACGATCTCCAAGACGGGCAGCACTGGAAGTATGAAGCGTTCTCTCCTGTTCAAATACTAGAACAATTGAACCTGGATACGTGTCAACAGAACAATGACGAACTCGTGCGCGCCGAATGGTTCTGGAATCGCCGACCGCGATTGCTTCGCGCAACCAGCTTTGTTGTTTGGCTTTTGGCAGCTCTCGGCTTGCCATTTTGGCTGTTCATCATTCCCGCAATAGGTATACCGCTGCTAATCATATCGGCGGTGGCGGTTGATACCGAGATCGTGCAGTCCGTTCGGTGGCGACGTCAGTACGAACTCAGTATCGATCGACTGGTCCGCACCTCGAGAAACGGCAAAGACACCTCCGGCATGGATGTTTTCGTATAAAGCTCAGGCTGGCGAGAAACGTGCGCATCGGTGCGATTCACTGCATGTTCGCTGACCAGCACGATCACCACCGAGGCCATCATCGGCGCGATAAACTGGGGCAAAGGCTTTTTGGCCATTGTGAGATCGAGCGAACGAAATCAAGTCCGCTCATTCTTTTGAAACAATAGACATCCGCCGGGCAGATCGCCTGCAAATTCGCAGTTGTCGGACCGATTCTCGCACTCGGAAAAACTAGTTCGGGCCGAGTTACCGTTCGGCAGCAGAGTAGAGGCGCCTTAACTTTTCCTGGCTCTTTGGTTTCGAGTGCCTTTTTTTCTGTTGCGCTAGTTCAACCATACCGCCTTCCTTATTTTCCTTGGTAACATTTCGCGGAGAATAACGACGAGTAATACCTCATAGCATTACCCGCGCCGCTTTCGATATTCCCCCAGGAGGTCGGGTACCAAAGCGTTACCCCGGGGTAACTTTGACCTGTCACAACGGCGGCGGCCGGGACAGCAGCGGGTTTTGCTGGCGCTTTAAGAGAGCCAGACATACAACTTGTTAGACTTAAGGCTAAAATAAGTAAGAAAAGCCTAGTCATGAACGTTTCCCCTTGGAAGCTTTCAACTTCCTGATGGACCGGGCGCGTTCGTATTCCCGCGCCTGGTACACGGCATCGGGCTACCGCATGAGGCTAGCCTGCAGCTTGGAATCATCTCTTAGCAAAACAAGACAGTCTTGGTCAAGCTGTCCTGCTTTTAGGAACATAAAAAACGATTCATGCGTAAGCGGCATCAATGAAACAGACTCGGTTATCATCGCGTGTCCGAGAGGACGAATTAGCCGAAAGGCAATGGAGACCACTCTATCCGTTTGGGTAACTTTTTTTCTTTTGGTCCGGCTGACACGGCGGCGAGGTAATATGGATGAAATTTCTGGACGATCTGCGGTAATCGCAGTTAACGCGGCGTACTTAAACAGTGAAAGTGTACATGTTGCTTTCACGAAAAAGGTTTTGCGGAGACTTGCGACGAATCTCACTACCGTCCTTCGAGAACCGCCAAACATATGGATTTTGCAAATCCTTTGAAGCCGGGTCACACCATGCCCGAAGATAGGAAGCCGGAACCCAGTGTTGGCGCATACAAATGATATGTGCGCGCTGAATGCTCCTTGCATAAACTGGGCCATGCAAACTAAACCATTGCAGATTTTTAGCGTGACTATTGGCTGAAGAGTTGGGAAGGCCTGGCGACGAACATGAATCCGGATCATGAGCATTGGTCCCGAATGGCACCAGAGTGGGTGGCTTGGGCACGGACTCCGAACCACGACGCTTTCTGGGCACATCGCGCCTCGTTGCTCGCCTTCGTCGGACGGGGTCACGGTGAAGCGCTTGATGTTGGTTGCGGTGAAGGACGCGTCTCGCGTGTCCTACAGGCCGGATCAGCGGATGAGTACAAGGTGGCGTCGGTGGGTAACTTACCGTTCGCAGACGATACATTCGATCTTGCCATCGCTTACAATGTGCTGATGGACATTGAGGACGTTCCTACGGCGCTAAGAGAAATCGGGCGCGTTCTGCGCCCCTCTGGGATCTTGGTTATCTCCATCGTACATCCTTTTGCGGATCGCGGCCGTTTCGTCGGCCCGGAGCCAGATGCACCGTTTGTCATCCACAATTCTTATTTCGGGCGTGAACGCTTCGAGGGGGTTGAGGAGCGGAACGGATTGCAGATGCACTTCGCTGGGTGGTCACAGCCCTTAGAAAGCTACATGCTCGCACTAGAAGGCGCGGGTTTCGCGATCTCAGCGCTTCGGGAGCCGATTCCGGACGCTAGTGAGGCATGGACCCATATGGAGCGGTGGAGGAGGATTCCCCTGTTCCTTTGGTTAAAAGCTCGGCCAGTGCCGGGTTTGGAAAATGCCGCTTTCTTTGCGGTAATTGGTAACCTGCAGCATCCGCGAGCGAACTAACAGCTTGCCGACCCTGTAAAAAAATTTTCCGATATTTGGACCGGTCGAGTTTGCCGGCCACAGGGGAAATCCGGCCCCTCCCCCCGTGTCGAAACCGACGCAAGCAATAGAGATGGAGGGGATGCGGCTGGAAGACCTCTAATCAGTTCGGCGCAGTTCGGCGGGAAATCGCGAATCGCGTAGTGTCTGAACGCAATAATCGGCACCATGGGAACATGCCAAACCGAAGGGAAGAAATAATTGTAGGAGTTGCCGAAGATCAGGACGGCTGGCGGCTACGGCTGGCCACCTTCGACGATATTGATGGTCTCCATTCGCTAGCGTCCATCCCCCTGGTATATCGATATCTATTCGATGGTGCGGCGCCGGACAGGGAATTCATCGCAGGCAGGATCGCACAGAGCTTAACCAGCGCCGCAGACACTGGCGTCGGGATGTGGCTGTTGGGAAACTCGTCCGCACGATATGCTGGTTGCGTCGAGTTAAGGCCCGATCTTTCCGCCCGATCCGCAGAACTCACCTATATGCTGGACCCTGAATATTGGGGTCAGGGCCTTGCGGTGAGAATGTCCTGGACTGCGATCACACAAGCTTTCCTCTCGCCGCAAATTGACTCCGTTATAGCTGGCGCCGACCAAGCCAACACTGCGTCATTTGCGGTCATGAAGCGCCTGGGGATGCAGTTTCGCAGGAATGTTAGGTATCCGCTGGGTTGTGGCGCAGAATATATAATCCGCCGCAATGATGCCGGCCCGACGCCACGTCCTGCGTTGATACGTTTGCGCTGACAAGTGACCGCCAACCCATCGAACCGCAGTGGTCGTTGCTACACAATACCGCAGTTTCGCCGATTCTCCGGAGAAAGAAGCGTTCGTTACCATCGTAGATGGACCTTGTTAGGAGCTACTATCGGCTAAGGACAACCTGCGCCTCTTCCTAATGGCATGTGCGCAATTCGCGTTTTCTAGATCAACAAACTTGAACCCAGACGTCCTTGCAAAAATCGGTTCCTAGCCGCACGGGCGAACCATATGACTGAGCCGAAAATCGGACAATTTTGAACCTCAAAAGTGAGGATGAAACGAGGATGAAGCCCAAAAATTCGCCGTTTTTTGAGAGGTTCAAATCGCCCGAGGATTGGCTATGGGACTTGCTTTGCACCCGGCAGGGCTCGAACCTGCAACCCTATGATCCGAAGTCATATTGTGGAGATGATTGGACATGAGCTGATATGACCCGCCGTGAAGCTTGTAGACAAGCTTAGCAAGCTATTCTACGGTTTGCGTCATTAGCTCATGGCAGGCCACATCAGACCAGGAATGAATCAAAAAGTGTCCAAGATTCTGGTGTGCTTGGACACTTCTCGAAGTACGACATTCGTTACTGGCAGCGGGCAGTTTTTCGTCAGACGTACACTCGAAACGGGAAAACTCTTCTGACCAAAGGCTGGGCGATGAAAATTGCCCACGAAGGTCGCCGGGAAACCTTCCCTCTTGACACGCCGAACAAGGCTGCTGCTGCTGCTCGAGCTCGCGACATTTATCTTTCTTTGGCTGGTGCCGGCTGGGAGGTAACTTTGGCCCGGTATAAGAGGGCAAAAGCGCTTACTCGTGAAGGAGAGACCTCAGGCCCCCATACAGTCGGCCAGTTTCTTGACGAGGCGTTTCGCACAGCGAGCAATCAGCAGACCGTTGAAAGTTATGCGAAAAAGTTCAGGCAGATCGTAGCGGAGATCTTCGATCTGTCGGAAGGCGAAGAGAAGCATGATTCTTGGCGGGGTGGAACGGAAAAGTGGTTAACCAAAGTGCACGCAGTCAAGTTGGAGGAGGTCACGCCGGCGAGAGTAGAAGAGTGGAAGCGGTCCTTTCTGGCCAAGGCTGGGAGCGATCCGATGGCCCTACGGAGAACGCGGATTTCGGCTAACTCGATGTTGCGCCAGGCGCGGAATCTGTTTTCACCGAAAAGATTGCGACACTTGCAAGTGTCTTTGCCGAGGCCCTTGCCGTTTGAAGGGGTGCAGTTTGAACCTCGCCAATCAATGAAATATCGCAGCGAGATTGACCTGGTGAAATTAATAAAGACGGCGAAAGCGAAGCTTCGAGACTCTTCACCCGAAGAATATAAGGTTTTCCTTTTGGCGGTCGGGGCGGGCTTAAGGAAAAAAGAAATCGATTTGCTCGAGTGGTCCTCGTTCCGGTGGGACGAAAATGTGATTCGTATCGAGCCGACTCGTTATTTTCATCCGAAGAGCGAGGACTCCATAGCCGATCTTCCGATTGACCGTGAAGTGATGAACGTTTTTCGCGGATACTACGAGCGAGTGAAAGGAATATTCGTGATTAAGAGCAGGCGCGCCCCGGTACCAGCCAAACCTCGGCAATATTACCGCTGCAACGCGGTGTTTGACAGGCTAATGGAATGGCTTCGAAAGCAGGGAGTGAATGGACCCAAGCCTCTTCATACATTGCGGAAAGAGTACGGGTCTCTTTTGACACGAAGTTATGGCATACATGCTGCGAGTCGGGCCCTGCGACACGCGGACCTACGGACCACGTCAGAGCACTATAGCGATTCGACCGCACGAGTGACGCCGGGAATTGGGCGCTTACTGGTAGACGGTCAGCGGAAGGGCAAGAATAAACGTCGGCCGGGAAAGTCGTAGCTCTGAGCGACGTCCTGACCAGTGACTCTTAATCACTGGATTGTTGGTTCGATTCCAACACGGTGCACTTCTAAACGGCAACGACTTACGCGATAAATCCATTAAAAGCTTTTATCGCTCTTAGCCACTTCTTAGCCATTTTCGAAGACTCCTTTAAGTGACACGACAGCTTCCGGCCGCTTGTTTGTCCGAACAAATAGTTCTTCGAGCGGCGCGGTGAATCGCCATGGCGATTTTGCCAGAGACACTATTTCTGACACCGTTTCGCCTTCGACAGCTTCCGTGGAACTTCCTATTTTCAGGTAGTCGACGTCAGTCGCTTCAAACTTCAGCAAGGCAACGTCCGAATCAGCAGACCCGGCAGACAACTGAACATCACTTTCAAAAAACAGAAGGAACGTCATGACAAAGATTATCGTAGTTATCGGCCCCGGATCGATCGGTCAGGCTATTGCGCGGCGGGTCGGCGCAGGCAAACACGTTCTGCTTGCCGATCTGCGCCAGGAAAACGCCGATGCGGCGGCAAAGACATTAAGCGAAGCCGGCTTCGAGGTGACGACCACGACTGTCGATGTGTCGTCGCGTGCCTCGGTCGAGACCCTTGTCGCAAAGGCCAGGTCGCTCGGTGATGTTCATGGCGTCATTCATGCCGCCGGTGTTTCGCCGTCGCAGGCTGCGCCCGAAACCATCCTCAAAGTCGATCTCTACGGCACCGCGCTCGTTCTGGAAGAATTCGGCAAGGTGATCGCGGAAGGGGGCGCGGGCATCGTCATTGCATCACAGTCCGGCCATCGGCTGCCGCCGCTTTCGACGGAACAGAACCACGCCCTTGCCACAACGCCGGTCGAGGAGCTGCTCAAGCTGCCGATGCTGCAGCCCGACCAAGTGAACGACTCGCTGCACGCCTATCAGCTTTCCAAACGCGGGAATTCGCTGCGCGTAATGTTCGAAGCCGTCCGATGGGGCGAGCGCGGCGCGCGGATCAACACGATCAGCCCCGGCATCATCATGACCCCGCTGGCCAAAGATGAGCTGACGGGGCCGCGCGGCGCTGGCTACCGGCGCATGATTGAGGGCTGCCCGGCGAAACGGACCGGCACCCCGGATGAGGTAGGAAATGTCGCGGCGCTGCTCATGGGGCCTGATGGCGCGTTCATCACCGGCAGCGACTTCCTGATGGATGGCGGCGTGACGTCATCCTACTGGTTCGGCGAACTGGCGCCAACATAACGAGGCATCCACGACCGCGCGCATGAGCTTCTCTCGCCGCCCGTTCCATGTCGCCCTCGCGAAGCCGGCTACTCACCGAGCGCAGAGCTACGCCCCTTCATCTCACCCCTTCATCTCAGCAACCAACACAAAGAAAACAACTCTTCCAATGGACATCAAAAGAGACGGCTCACAGCCCTCCAGCAAAGGACCCGCCGAGTGGTTTACCGGCTCCGTGCGTGTTAACCCGCTGTTCGAAGCGCCGGTTCCGGCACGCGCGCGTGGTGCCAGTGTGACCTTCGAGCCCGGCGCGCGCACCGCGTGGCACACGCACCCGCTGGCCAGACGCTCATCGTGACCAGCGGCTGCGGCCGGGTGCAGCGTTGGGGAGGACCGATCGAGGAAATTCGCCCGGGTGACGTCGTCTGGTTCGCGCCGGGCGAAGAACATTGGCACGGCGCCGCACCCACCACGGCCATGACCCACATCGCCATCGTCGAGGTGCTCGACGGCAAGACCGCCGATTGGATGGAAAAAGTCACCGCCGAACAATACCAAGCCTGATCAGGATCGAAAACGAAACCATTTCACTATCTTACGCAGGATTGGCCCATTCCCGAAACGCACGAGATGCTCGACTATTCCGTGGCAAACAACAATTTACCCGCAGGTCGAGGTGATTCCCGTCCGGCAGTTAGACGAGGCCTACCAGAAGGTCCTGAAAGGTGAAGTGAAGTTCAGATATGTGCTCGATATGAGCACGCTGAGGTAAGACCGCCGCGAAAAAATGAAACCTTATATCATATGTCACATGCTCTCCTCTGTAGACGGGAAGATCGACGGCGCAGCTCTGGGCGCAGTTATGGACGAAGCCGAGTACGAGGCAACTGCTGCGAAGCTGAAAGGCGATGCCTGGATTTGCGGTCGCGCGACGATGCAGCAGCACTTCGCGGAGGATGAGCCGTTCGTCTCCGCCTCGAACACGCCGGCAGGACCTCGGCCCGTCTTTGTCGTTCGACGAGCAACATCCTATGCCATCTCCGTTGATACGCTCGGCAAGCTACGGTGGCCAGACGGTGATCTCGGTACCAATCACCTCATCTGTGTGGTGAGTGAACAAGTCCCAGAGGACTACTTGGCCATGCTCTGGGAGAAGGGAATCTCCTACATCGTCTCCGGAAAGTCCTCTGTCGATCTCACTAATGCCGTAAACCAGCTCGGAGAGCACTTCGGAATCCGCACTCTACTTCTCGAAGGAGGCGGCCACATCAACGGCGCCTTCCTGGAGGCCGATCTGGTTGATGAGGTGAGCCTTCTGGTTGTCCCTGGCGTCGACGGACGCCACGACATTCCTGCCGTCTTCGACGGTGTGAGCCCTTCAAGAAAAACGGCCGTTCCCCTCCGGCTCAAATCTGTAGAGCAGCGCGGTCATGATGCGCTCTGGATTCGATACGAGGTGATTCGGTCCGAAAGAGTTGAAAGGAGGAACAATGCAAAAGCGTAAATTAGGAAACAGCAATCTGGAAGTCTCAGCTATCGGGCTAGGCTGCAATGCTGGCCCTTAGCGTACGTAAATTTCCCTTTCTTGAGGTGTCCCCTATTTGGCATAGTCGAGAGCGTGCTGTTGGGTGAAAGAACTGCGCCGGCATGTTTGCCGGTCGCTCGGTCGATTCGCCCTTTACTAGCAGTTTAGTAGTCTCAGCCTTTGCCCCAAAACCCGTCAATTCTTTGCTGATCGGACCCAAGATGCGCGTTGCGGAACTGGCAGATGCTGGCGTCAGACGCGTCAGCGTGGGCCGCTTTTGATCGAGCCGTTCATTTGCTGGTCGATGAGGGAACGTTGCCCAAAAGGGGATATCGTGCGGACGAAGAGGTCCGGGGACTGAAGACGGCGGCAGCAGTCCTCGAAGTCCGTGCACGGGCCTGTCCAGCGGAGCCCGTCGACCGTGTCGAAGGTCCGGACATCCAACCGCAGTGTCGCCAGTGTGCGATACAGCAGGACGTCGTTCCAGGAGTCGAACAGCGTCGCGGCCAGTGTGCGCGCTTTCCGGATTGACGGATGCCACGCCTGCCAGTCCTTGGGGATGGCCTCCAGGTGGGCATACCGCGACAACGTGAGCGCCGCGGCTTTCGGACCCCATCCAGACACGCCCGGAAAGCCGTCGGCGCTGTCGCCGACCAAGGCCAGGTAGTCCGGAATCGACTCCGGCACGACGCCGAATTTCTCGACGACGCCGGCCTCATCCCGCACGACGCCGCGGCGGCGATCCAGCTGCACGACGCGCGTGCCCACAATGCACTGCCCGAGATCCTTGTCGGGTGTGCAGATCACGACTTGGTCGACCGTGGGTTCACGCGCGGCCTTGGCGGCCGCCGAGGCGAGGGCGTCATCCGCCTCGAAC
>WNFI01677574.1_pt2 | contig 11924 bp, 13 predicted proteins | sample 5400471 | NCBI WGS metagenome assembly WNFI01 (sample SAMN13153348, study PRJNA577476) | soil metagenome | isolation source: 100 cm saprolite on Douglas fir-dominated hillslope | place: USA:California | collected 2013-09-17 | reverse complement strand
GCAGGGCCCATTCGGTTGCGGCCGACCCGAATAAAAACGAGGTGTATGTGCCCGTTCCCGCCACTTCCGCTGCGGCTCCGGGCTACGACAGCACGCTTTGTGGCACATCGCCGACCGCGAAGGCGGCGGGTTGCATCGCCGTGTTCTCGACGACGAACAACGACCACCCGAGGTCCGTGCAACGGTAGGACGGGCAGGAAGATTAAACCGCGCTAGTCCGCGCTATCAGTGATGCGCTCTGGCGTCGCGGCATCTCCTTGCCGCGGCGCCTTTTGCGTTCGCAGCGCGGTTGTCCAACTAAACAATGAAGAACATAACCTCCATCACAGCCATTCTCGCGTTCACTAGGGCTTCTGGAACGACACCCGTGGCGTAATCCTGCGACCACCTTGTGGTCAGGGAGCTTGTGGGCCCGCAAGGCAGAGACTGGAAAGCCTTCATCGAGACTGGCGCGGGCCCGTCGTCTTGTCAGATCTCCAATTTCGATAGCTAGCTGGCGCTGTTGTTGGTCCGCCTATCAATCATGGTCGTGTCCAGGCGGCGGAATCACTGCACGCATCTTGGAAACCGTGTAGTGCTTGACCTTGAGCGTCCAGGCCGAATCCACCGCTGCCTTGGCGCCCGCGTAAGGCAGGAACAAGGTCAGGTTCGACACGTAGAGTGTCTTGCCATCTTTACTGAAGGCTGGGCTTGCCGGGAAAAGTAGACCGCGCACGATTCCGTCGTCATTTATTCCATTGAAGTCGCCCAACTTGGCGATCACCATGCCGGTCTTGTCGATGACGACGATTTCGTCCTCTTGATTGGCGCAGACCCAGAGATTGTCCTTGCCATCAATCGCAATGCCGTCAGGTGCATTAATTCCGGTGATGAAAATCGAAGCGGTGCCCGCCGTACCATTCGGGTTCACCGGGATCTGGATGATCTGATGGGTCGCGGTGTTTGCGACAAACAAAACAGTACCGGCATTGTTGAACTCAACGCCATTTGCGCCGAAAGGCGGCGTGAGCCCGGTGCCGGGTTGAAGCAATGGGTCATTGCTCCATGCGATCGGCACACCGCCGAGGGGGCCCGTTTTCCAGATAACGCCGTTGAACGAGTCCGATATGTAAACATTCCCTTGCTTGTCAAAGGTCAGTGCATTGAGACCCGAATTTGCTATTGGGGCGATGAAGACTGACGAGGCGCCCGTCACTGGATCCACATGCAGGACTTTGCCCGCTCCAAAATCAAGGACCAGAAGAAATCCGTTGACCGGATTGAAGGCCAAGCCGAGCGTATGAGGACTAGAATTGGCGATCGCGACCTGCCGAACCAGATTGCCGTTCGGTTTGATGACGTACAGTACCGAATTACCACTGATGGCGCCGGCGGCATTGAAGCCGAAACTTGTCACGTAGATATTGTCGTCAGGACCGACGGTCAGTCCTTCGACGCTACTCGGGACACCTGGGGTCACATCTGGCAAGACAGCCAGCACATCGACATCACCCCGGTCCCATGCGTACACGGGCGTTGCCGACAGGACGCCAAGCAAAGCGACGGCAGACCAGAATTTTTTCATGATACCCTCCCCAACTTGAACGCTGTTGTCCCGATACCTTCGGGTAGAAACAGCAAAGTTTGCGACAATTCGCCGTGTCGGTAAATGGGGACGGCGCTGATCTACTGCCTCATTCGTTTGGCAGATCACAACTGCAGACGGCGGTTTTGTTGGCTTCGCGCCCGTGTCATATTTTTCCGATACATAAACAGGCCATAAAATCCTCCCCGGGCCTGGAACCGGAAGAGGCATAGCAACCCGCCGCCATGTCGGTGTAATATCAAAACAAAAAGTAGGGCCGAAAACGTACCAACCGTATCATGGCGTTTGATCCCGCGAGTGAATTCGCAGACTATCTTCGTGGCAAGAACCATCTTGCCGGCGAAGCGAATTCGCTCAACCTGCAGACACAAGAACGAGATGAACGGACGTTCCGCAAAATATGGGAGCTGTCCGATCTTTCGGCCAACGATTTTGCTGACAAAGTGGCGGAATTCTTTAAGCTTCCCCGGGTGAGCTTGCCGGCTCTGCTGGCCGCGCCGTCGCTGGTAAAACAATTCGCCCCACGTTTCCTTCGCGAAATGACGGTGTTTCCCTATCAGTCGGCGGATGGGGTGGTGATGCTCGCGGTCGCCGACCCAAGCGATTCCGCCGCCGTCCGCGCTGCCGCCATCGTGCTCGGCAACGAAGTGAATATCGGCATCGCATCGTTCGAGGACATTGAGACCATCCTCAATCAACGTCTCGTCGACGAAGATGTTTCTTCGCCGGGAAGCGGTGAAACCGCAGGCGCCCGTGAAGACGACATCGAGAGTCTTCGGGATCTCGCCAGCGGCGCGCCTGTTGTGCGCGCCGTCAACGACATGCTCGAAAAAGCGGTAGAGCTACGCGCCAGCGACATTCATATCGAGCCTTTCAGAACCGGTTTAGTTGTTCGCATGCGGGTCGATGGCTTGCTGCGCAACGTACCGGTGGCGGCGGCCGCCCTGCCGCAAGCTATTATTTCCCGCATCAAGATCCTCGCCGGCCTCAATATCGCTGAGCGGCGCCTGCCCCAGGACGGCGCGGCGCGCGTGCGGGCGGCAAGATCCGATCTCGACCTCCGCGTCGCCATCATGCCGACACAGCACGGTGAGTCGGCCGTGATCCGATTGTTGCCGAAGGAAACCGGTTTGCTTGCAATCGAAAAGCTCGGCTTTTCGCCCGCTGACGAAACCACGCTGCGGAGGCTGCTGGCGCTTCCACACGGCATGATCGTCGTCACCGGACCGACCGGCAGTGGCAAGACGACAACCCTCGCCACGATGCTCTCGGTCCTCAACGAACCAACGCGCAAGATTCTCACCATCGAGGACCCTGTCGAATACGAACTTCAAGGTATCAATCAATCGCAGGCAAAGCCTGCAATCGGCCTGACATTTGCCATGGCCCTGCGCGCTTTCGTTCGTCAGGATCCCGACGTCATCATGGTCGGCGAAATTCGTGATCAGGAAACCGCGCAGATCGCGATCCATGCTGCGTTAACCGGTCACCTCGTCCTCACCACATTGCACACCGAAACCGCGGCGGCAGCAGTGCCTCGCCTGCTTGACCTCGGGGTTGAAGGGTTCCTGCTAAAATCGACGCTGCGTGCCGTTATCGCTCAGAGACTGGTGCGGCAGCTGTGCGATCGATGCAAGACACATAGAAAGCTGTCACGAGCTGATCTTGCCGCCGACCCGCGCTATAGTGCGGTCGGTTTGAAGGTTGGCGAAACCATTTTCGAGCCCGGCAAATGCGAGCGATGCGGGGGCACGGGCTATCGCGGCCGAGTCGGGGTATTCGAGGTCCTTCAGGTAACGGAGGAGGTGCGGCACCTTATCAACGTGCAAACCGACTCTGTATCGATAGATAAAGCAGCGATGCAGGCCGGGATGACCACGATGGTCGAAGACGGAGTGGCCAAGTGCCGAGCGGGGGTGACTTCCCCAGCCGAAATCCTTCGTGTCACAACGATACGGTAACGCGATGCGAAATTTTCGCTATCTTGCGATGACCCAGGGCGGCGAGCTCGTAAACGGATCAATTTTCGCTCCGACTGCCGCGGAAGTCGCCCATCGCATCGAATATCTTGGTCTCGTTCCGATCGAAACGGTCGCCGAAGAAGGCACGGCTGCCCTTCCGCGCGTCTCAATCGGATTCTTCAATCGGCCGCGCGCGGAAGACGTTACTATTTTCACCCGCGACCTCGCGCTCCTTCTCAAGGCCGGAGCACGCCTTGACAATGGCCTGGAGTTGCTCGCCGACGATAGCGACATCGGACGATTGCGCCCGATCATAAATAAAATTCGCGCCGGCGTTCTGGCGGGCGAAAGTTTTGCAGAGGCGGTCGCCCAGCATCCCGCCTATTTCCCTCCGATTTATGTAGCCCTCGTGCAGGCTGGTGAGACCTCAGGCAAGCTCACCTACATCCTCGAGATGCTCGCCAATGAACGAATACGGGCGGAAGCATTACGCCGAAAGGTCATGGACGCTTTGCATTACCCCGCATTCATTCTCATTGCGGCGTCATGCGTGCTGATGTTTTTCATTTTATTTGTGTTGCCGCAATTTTCTTCAGTGCTACGCGACTTCGGCGCGAAAACGGATTCTATGATCAACACGTTTCTCAGTCTTTCCGACTTCCTGCGTGGACACGGGCTCGAAATTGTCGTCGCGTTAGCGATCTTGATCGTTAGTTGCTGGCTCGCACTGCGCCGGCCCGGCGTTCGCGCCGCGATCATCTCCAAACTGTCGCGGGTGCCGGGCATATCCTCGGTGTTCAATTTCTATCGCACCGCCCTATTCTGCCGTAATCTGAATATCCTATTGGGCAGCGACGTGACGCTTACGGCAACGCTGCGGATCCTGGTTGACATCATGTCTGTCACCGGAGGCGTATCCATATGGCTGGCGGCAGCCGATCGCGTCCGCCATGGCGGCAAGCTTTCAGATGCGCTCGCGGCCTCTGCCATATTGCCTACCATGGCGATCCGCATGCTCCGTATTGGCGAGGAAACCGGGCAGTTGCCGACATTGGCCGGACGCATTGCCGAGAATGATGAAGATAAGGTAGGTTCGTTATGGCACACATCGAAACACCACAGCCCAAGATCAAGCAAGGCCGTTCGTGCAGGAGCCGCGAGCGCGGATTTACGCTCGTGGAAATATTAGTCGTGATCACGATCATTGCTCTTATCATGTCGCTGGTCGGACCGCGCGTGCTCAATTACTTGACCGAGTCGAAGGTCAAGGCCGCGAAGATCCAGATGCAGAGCTTTTCGAGCGCACTCGATCTGCTCTACCTCGATACAGGACGGTATCCCTCGTCCGCCGAAGGGCTGAACACGCTGGTGAAGCCTACGAGCGCCATGACGGGATGGAATGGGCCGTATCTCAAAGGCGGCAGTGTACCGAACGATCCTTGGAACAAGCCCTATGTCTATCGGTCGCCGGCAGAGCGCAGCAAATTTGAAATTATGTCGTATGGGGCCGACGGGCAGGAAGGCGGGACCGGAACAGCGGCGGATATTACTTCGGCAAACAATGACTAACGGCTCGAACGGAGAAGACGGCTTTACCTTAATCGAAATGGTCTGCATCCTTGCGATCATTGCGATGCTGGCCGCTGTTCTGTTGCCGAACATTCCGCGCGACACTTCGCGCCCCCGGCTCGAAGCCTACGCTGTCGAAACAGCCTCCTTGCTCAAGGCGGATAGAACAGCGGCAATCCGGAACCGTGTTCAGATCGCGACGCAAATCGATGCAGGTGCGCGCTCGCTCCGCTCTGGGTCGACGGGGCAAATCCTGCGCGTTCCGGATGACGTAGTCTTCGACGCCATCTTGCCCAACCGCTGCAATGAGCGCCCGGCATTCTCCACCATCAGCTTCTTTCCAACCGGAATGTCATGTGGCGGTACCATTATGTTGTCTCGCCTCGGCACCAGCTACGAGATTCGTGTGAATTGGCTGACCGGAGGAATTGAAATTGCATCGAATAGTGCGCTCTGAAATCCGCGCCAGAACCGCCGGGTTTACGATCATCGAAGTGCTGGTCGCGATTGCGGTCGTGGCCATCTCGTTGACCGCGATCGGCGCGCTCACCGGGATAACGACACGCGGCGTGCGTTCGCTCGAACAACATGTCGCCCTCGTGGAAGCAGCGCGCACTGTGGCCGCGAGTCTGCCATCGCGCGCCCAGCTTGCGTCCGGAGAAATCACCGGTGACCTATATGGCAATCGCTGGCGCATGGGCGTTTCACCATTCTTCGGTGGCGCCAGCGCGCCGGAGTCCGATTCGCCTTGGGTCCCCGAAAAGATATCGATCCGTGTCCAATCGCCTTCCGGTGGCGCCATTAGTCTCGAAACGGTACGTCTGCAGCGAAAGCGCCAATAATGCGGCACGGCATGATCCGATACGGTCGCAATAGACACGCCGCTGTTTCCGGCTTCACGCTCCTCGAAGCCCTTGTAGCGACTGCCTTGATGGGCGTGATACTGGCCGCGCTCGCGTCAATCACATCGCAATGGCTACCGAATTGGAACCGTGGAATTGCGCGTGCCCAGCGCAGTGAACTTGTTAGCATTGTACTGAATCGGCTCGTCGCTGACTTCGGCGCATCCGAATTCATACCGCCGAACCGCGACACCAAAGCTCCAATATTCGATGGGACCGAGTTTTCTGTCACGCTTGTACGATCGGCGGTCGGGCCCAATGTCCGTCCTGGTCTCGAAATTGTGCGCATTGCGGAACTCAATGACAAAAACGGAAAAATTCTGGTCAGATCAACAAAGCCATTTGCACCGTTTGTGTCGAACATGGTGTCCGTCGGTCAGCCTGGTTTCGCCAATCCAGTTGTTCTTCTCCGCTCGCCGTACAGGATTTCATTCGCCTATGCGGGGCGTGACGGAATTTGGAAGAACACCTGGCAGAATGCTGGCGAATTGCCTGCGGCCGTTCGCCTGACGGTTCGCGATGCAACGTCCGGACGAACGCTCTCGGTTTCCACCACCGCATTGGTTCACGTCGACTTGCCGGCGGCATGTGCCAGTGGGAAAAGCAAGGACGATTGCACTGGCCTCCCCGGGGAAAACAACGACCAACCTAACAACAATCCGGCGCAGGCAAGCCCCGCCAAACAGCGGACCTGATGTCGATGACAGTGCATGAGCCAAACTGCTCGCCCAGGCCCTCGGCTCGTGATGGTTTCATCATCGTCGCGGTTCTATGGATATTAATTGCACTCGCGACGTTGGCATCGATTTATTCGATCTACATCAATAACTCTGCTTTGGCCGTTTCTGTGACCGATGACGGGTTGCAAGCCGAAGCGCTGGTTACGGCAAGCCTTGAGCTCACCGCATACCGATTAACCGTTCCAAATAATGATTTACGGCCGACCCGCGGCCGATTCGGTTTTCGACTGGGGCGAGCCAACGTCGTGGTGGATTTTTCTTCGGAAACCGCGCGAATCGATCTCAATGCAGCTCCGAAAGTTTTGCTGACGGGTTTTTTTGACGCACTCGGCGCGTCACACGAGGACGCAGACCGCTACGCCGATCGAGTGATCGGCTGGCGTACAACTCCAAAGCCGTTGGCACAAGTCGATGAGGCTGACCTTTATCGTTCCGGCGGGCTGCCTTATCTGCCGCGTGGGGCACCATTTGCGCATGCGAGCGAACTTTGGCTCGTGCAAGGCTTGCCACCTGCGCTCGTCGGACGCGCCATCCCCTTTGTGACGGTCTATAGCGGTCGACCAGAAATTAACGTCTTCGATGCGCCCCCAGAGTTGATCGCCGCGCTCCCTGAGATGACACCCGCACGACTGAACGCCTTTCTCGCTCAACGTGAAACCGCCGCGGCGGACAAAGACTCTCTTTCCCGACTGCTGGGCCCGAATCAGGCCGGCGCTACGGCCGACGGAAGCAACGCCTTTCGAGTGCGGATCAGCATTGCCTTCGACAACGGCTGGCTAACAGGGTCGGAAGCGGTTATCCTTCTAGACACTGCTGATGAACCCTTTCACGTATTGTCGTGGCGTAACGACGTTGATGCTGATCCAGATCGGCCTCGGATAGCGACGAGACTGCGATGAAACTCTTGCGTCAGATCGTCGAGGGCTTTTCGCGGTGGATCGATTCCGTCGCCGAAACCGTCAATTCGATATTCGACCGGCTCCGATCACAGCGCCACGTGCAGCTCATCGAAGATGAGCACGATACATTCACACTTCACGAACTGGGTAGCGTCAAGAGTTCTAATTTGCCCGACCATCGCGTCCGCATAGTCGGCGGGTCCATCGTCGAGACCTTGCCGCCAAATTGGGCGACGGTCTTGCGCGGCAGCCGGATAGAACTGATTTTGCGACCTTCCCGATTCCTGTTTCGTCCGCTTGAGTTGCCCAAGCGTGCCGCCGAATACCTCGAAGGCATTGTGCGTTCGCAGATTGATCGTCTTACCCCCTGGACGGCAAATGAGGCCGTCTACAGTTGGACGCCGCCGATTGATGCGCCCAACGATCGAATACAACTTATGATCGCCGCAACGGCGCGAGCGATGGTCGCTCCGTACTTGCTCGCGATCGCAAGTCTTAACGCTGCGTCGATTGCCATTACGACGGTCCAATTGAACTCAGACTCGAAGCCGACGCCCATAAAGTTTCTTGAACAACGCACGCGCAGCGCGGTCGATATTAAGCGCATTCGTCTGATTTTGGCGGCTATTTTTCTGCTGAGCGGGCTCTCAGCAGTGGCTTCAATCGGCATTTCCGCCATCGCCGCGGATGATCTGGGCACCGAACGACAGGAGCTATTGCGCAAGATTTCGGCACGCAAGGCGGCGATGCGAAGTTTCTTCGAGGGATCAGGTCTGCAGTCACTTGAAAGGCGCAAGCAGACAACACCATCAAGCGTCATCGCGCTGGAAGCGCTGTCGGCCTTGCTGCCCGATGACACGTATGTCACCGAGCTTCGGATCGACGGGGAAAAGCTGCAGATCGTCGGCATCACAAGCGATGCGCCATCGCTCATCCGATTAATCGAGCAATCTCCGCACTTCGCGCGCGCCACCTTTTTTGCACCAACCACCCGATCAGCGGGCACGACTAAAGAGCAGTTCCACATCGAAGCTCGCATAAACCCGGTATTTACGGTTGGCTCATGAAAGTGGCCAATTTTATCGAAAGGTATCTGGCGCGCTTCCCGCTCGGCGCCGCAATTTGCTATGTGGCGGTCGTGATCGCATTTTTGCTGACGACGCTGTTGTACGTCTCTGATGTCCTGGAACGTCGGCGAGCGGTGGCAGCGACCGGCGATATTCTGAGCCAGTTGGAAGGCCGCAATCCCTCGGCATCCCGCCATAAAAACGCCGATGGCGTATCTTTTGTGACAGGCTCACCTGTTCTGGAAGGCCCAACGGTGACAGTGGCCGGAGCAACGTTGCTGCAGCGCGTTGCTGGAGCGGTAACACGTTTTGGTGGCAACATTTTATCTTCCCAAGTCGATTTACAAGGCGCACAATCAAAAGATGGATTTGTCAAAGTTTCAATAGACTGTGAGGTTGAGCAATCCTCGTTGCAGCAGCTTCTTTATGATCTGGAAGCGGGAATGCCTTTTCTGTTCGTTGATCAGCTGGTCGCACAGATGCCAGAGACCGCGACCGGCACATTGAGGGGAAAAATGCGCGTTTCGATTTTGGTTTCCGGGCAATGGCAAGGTGCAAAATGATTTGGTGCATCCCAAATCGCACGCTTGTCTTGACAGTTTTCTCCGTTGCAACCACGGCAATGATTTCTGTTTTGCCTGCGGGCGCGGACTCAGTCGATGAGACCGGAAATTCGATCGGAACCGAAATCAAGCGAACCACACTGCATCCAGCGAAGGCGCCATCTGACGCAGGCACGCCCGTCGGCAATGCAGTTTTGACGATACCGCTCTCCAAGTTGTCCATGACGCGTGATCGGCCAATTTTTTCACCGTCCCGTCGTCCTCCACCGCTGCCCGCACCGCCGGTCGTTGCCAAGCAGGTGGAGCCGACTAAGCCGGCCGAGCCGGACCAGCCGCCGCTTATTCTGGTGGGCACCGTTGCGAGCGGAGATAGCGGAATCGCGGTCTTCGTCGAGCAGTCGACAGAAAACACCGTCCGGTTGCGGGTGAACGAAAGTCACCAGGGGTGGACATTGCGTTCCATCCAGGGACGCGAGGTAACGCTGCTGAAAGATCGCAAATCAAGTGTCCTGGCATTGTCGCCGCCTGGCGGCAACTCAGAGCCGGCACGCGCCCAGGCCGCTCTGGAGCCGACAAGGCGGTCGCCCAGACGCTAATCGGAATCGACGATCGCATGCCCGCGCATCGCGGGAGGTCGCCATGACGTTCAAAAATAAAAGCACCCTCGCAGGCGCGGGATTGCTATTTGTCTTCGTCCAAATCTGTCTTTCCGCAAGCCAGCAGGATGAGATTTTTGAAAAAATATGGTCGGCCTTTGGTCAAAAGGCTGAGTCAGAGTTGATGGCCTTACCTGCGAAAGGGCGCGCGGCTTTTCAAAAGACTCTGATCGCCTGCTCGATTTACGCCGATGCGTCCTCCAACCTCAAGTACACGTCCGAATGCGAAACGACATCAAGCTATTTTCTGACTGAATTTAGCGACAACTCGGCCGCCCTATCCATATTAATTAAAGCAGCAATGGCCCTGACAACTGCTTACAACGCACAAACTGAGTTCGAGTTTGAGCAAGGCCGACGTAGCCTTCCAGACGATAATCTTCGCAAAGTCTATATCGAGGTCCTCCTAAAAGCTTACCGAGACACAATTCCTGTTCGATAACCGGTTTGGGTCTTCAGGGTTGACGCTTTGAGCTGAAAGCGTGCGGGTAGCCTCGTGACGTCACCCGAAAGGCATGGCAGCCCACACTTCCTTGCAGAGGCTGGACTTGGTGGCTGGCGCAGCAACGCAGTCGGCCCCCTGCTCTGCCCGTTTTCCTGCTAACAGGGAATTTCGTAAAATCGCACCTTCAAGGGCACTAGAGCCTTGCCACAAGCAGACATTCCGCCCTTCACCCGATCACCTCGTCGGCCGGCCCAATTAGCGTGTTTGATACGTTGAGGCCGAGCGCCTTGGCGATGGTGAAATTGAAGAAGAGCCCGAGCTTGGTTGGCTGTTTGACGGGTAGGTCAGCGGATAACCTGATCGACGAGACTTACAACGAACCGCTCCGATTAAGCATTGCCAGGATTGAATTAAATGTTGCGACTAACTAGCCACTTGCAGCGGCTTTCCTTTTTCTGCGCCAGCCGAACAGACCCAACACGCCGAGGCCCGTGGCGAAGCGTGGCGGGGTGCCCTCGAGATCGCCGCTGGCCGACTTGACCGGAGAGTTATCAGTCCGCTCATAATCAGGAACTTAAGCGGGACAAATATATGTCGTTCGTTTTGCCACCTGATCTCACAGGTATTCAGGCCGCTATCTGGCTGGACCAACAGCTGTTTTCCGGCAGGCCGATCTATAACACTGGTCAGGCACTGACGATCCGGGGGCCGCTCCGGATTGGTCTATTTGAGATTGCCCTGCGTGAGACGATTGGTGAAAGCCCAAGCCTGCGACTTTCACGCGGGCCAGGCCCAGTAGGTTTTGATCTGCAGGTGCTTGATTTCCGTAAGGAGAAGAATCCGCTTGCTACAGCGGAACAATGGATGTGGGCGGAAATGCGCAAAGTGATTCCGTTAGAGGATCCTGCACTATTTCGCTTTGCGCTGATCCGGGTCAGCGAGGATCAGACGATCTGGTTTCAAAAAACTCACCACATCATCATTGATGAGACTGGTCGGCGGCTCCTCAGCGAGCGGACCGCCCGCCGCTATCGCGCATTGCGTTTTGGCGAGCCGTTATCCGCGCTTAATACCGCCACACCCGAAGAACTGCGGGATGTTGAGCGGCGTTACGCGACTTCAGATGTCCATGAGGCTGACCGTAGATACTGGCTGGACCAGTTCGCTCAATGGCCCGGACCGCTTCTCGAGACTAACCGTCAAAACACCGAACGCGCCAAGTCCGGATGTCATGCACGTACCACCTTCACGCTAAAACGTACAGATTTCACGCGGCTGGAAGCGGCAGCACGCACGTTCGGATCAACGGCATTTCGGGCGATCATCACGCTGACATACGCCGCCTTCGCGCGATTGTACGATCGCTATGACATCGTGTTGGGTGTCGAACTCGCAAACCGCTCCGACACGAGAGTAAAGCAGGTGATCGGGCTTATGGCGCGACCCCTGCCGATGCTTTTGAGCGTCGCTCGCACCAAGACTATCGCCGATGCTTGGCGCCAAATCGACGAAACACGCGCACGAAACTATCCACACC
>WNFI01667256.1_pt1 | contig 11924 bp, 11 predicted proteins | sample 5400471 | NCBI WGS metagenome assembly WNFI01 (sample SAMN13153348, study PRJNA577476) | soil metagenome | isolation source: 100 cm saprolite on Douglas fir-dominated hillslope | place: USA:California | collected 2013-09-17 | reverse complement strand
GCGGCAGTCTTTATTTCCTGATGATTGCCGATAAAACGCTCTGATTCCGTGTACCAGTCACGGCCGTGCTCGCGCCAAAAAGACTCGGGAGAGTCAATCTCGCGGCCTCCGTAGAAAAACCGCACTCGTGGCCTGAAGTTCTCCTGTGGCGGCATGAAATCCTCCGCCTCGAAAGCGGGCATACGCTCTGCTTCCAGCGTCACCACCGCTCCCCCGTCCTTCGGTTTCATGCCCGCGGGCAGGTTGGAATAGACATAGGAAAGCTGTACCGGATCTTCGAAGTGTTTTGTTCCGCTCAAGGTTCCGGTGAACGGCCTGATCGAAAACTCTTCGCGGACCGTGTACAAATCGTGCTGAATGTCCCAGGTCTTGCCGACGATGTACGTATCCCATGTGTAGCGGTACTTGTACTCAATGATGCTGCCGACGGTAACTTCCGGCAGTGTGAAGGTCTCGATCACGGCCTTGGCGTCAGGAGTCTTGCTGGCACCGGTCGTTCAGGATTTTTATCCGGCTGTAAATGAACTGATACTGGTGGCTGTCATCCCGTGTGTCGGCGTAGTAAAGCTGGATCGCGGGAGCGCCGGGGTTTCCGGGCACGTCTTTGATTTGCCAGTCTTGTGCAGTGACGGGCAGCCAGTCTTCCTTCTGTCCCAAACACCAGGACGACATCAGGCAGGAGAAAATAGCGAGGCAACAAAGCCAGCGTGTCATGTCGTTCCCGGCAGTCCTGCGCTGAAGAAGTCTGCCCCGCAGGAGCTGTTGTAAGAGAGTATATACACCCGGCAAAGTGTCATGGCTGGAGGCGCCTGTCTAGCGCTTCTTCGAGAGCTCCCAGGCCTTCGCATACTTCCAACTCACATAGGACGCGTGCGTCAAATGGACCAGCAGCCCTTCGCGGCCATCTAGGAAGCCCAGCCGGAAGAAGTAGCCATAAATGAATCGGACCAGCGGGCGAAAGATGATGTCGATCACGAAGCTTGCTCTGCGCTCCTTGGCCACCATCTGCGCGCCGAGAGAGGAGTAGCGGTTGGCATGCTCGACGAAGCTTTCCAGATTCGGGTAAGCGTGGTGGATAAGATCGCCTTCCAGCAACCCGGTTTCTGCTGACATCTTCATGTCCTCGTGTACGGCACGCAACTCGAATTCAGCGGCGCCCCGGCGGACGAGCCGCAGCTTGCGGTCGGGATAGTACCCGCTGCGCCGGATCCAGCGGTTGAGGTACATGTTTCGTCGCGGCATGCGGTAGCCGGTAAACCGCGGCGCGGCTTCTCCGGACTTCAGCAGTTTCTGAATGCTTGCCGCTAGCTCCGGACTCACTTCCTCGTCGGCATCGAGCGAGAGTATCCAGTCCTTGGTTGCTTTTGCCAGACACGAGTTCTTTTGCGCCGCGAATCCCTTCCACGGCTCCACGAAGACTTTGGCTCCAAACATCTCGGCAAGTTCGAGCGTGCGGTCCGTGCTGCCCGAGTCCACGACGATGATCTCGCCGGCTATGCCTTTGACGCTTTTGAGCGTCCTTGCAATGTTGACTTCTTCATTCAGCGTAATGATGCAGACGGAAAGAGTCATGCTGGGAAGAATACCCGATTAGAAGCAAAAAATAACCCGGCCGGGTTGGTCCAGCCGGGCAGCCATGCGGTGGCCGATTTCTTACTTCGGCGGTTGAGTTGGTTGAGTTGTGGTCCCGGGTTTCTGATCAAGAGAGGTGTTGCGAGTCAATCCGGGGACGTTCGGCTGCGTGCTGATGTCGCCGCTAAGGGCCTCATCCAGTTTGATGTTGTTGTGTTCCAGGGTCTCACCCGTATCACGATCCAGGGTTACTCGCTGTTTGGCATAAGCGATTTCCGCCGACACCACATTCTCTTCGGCTGCGGCCAAGGCTGACTGGGCCGACAGCACGTTGAAGAACGTAGAAGCCCCGAGCGAGTATTTCTTCTGCTCGGCATCAAGCGTCTCGCTAGCCAGTCGCAGCGCTTCACGCGCGGCAACCACGCGGGCCCGGTCTTGTTCCAATGCGAATTGGTCATTGCGGACGACGATGCTCACCGAGCCTTCGAACTGCTTAATCGCCAGTTCCGACTGCCGGTATTCCAGTTGTGAGCGTATTTGCGTCGCCTGGGCGATGCGGTTGCGAATGGGGATATTGATCTGGATGGCCACACCCTTGTCCGGCGCACTGGAATTGAACAGATTATCGAACGCATGTCCGAAACCTGTAGGCGCAGTGTTGCATCCAGGGGGAAGCGGCGTCGGCACAAGCGTGGTGCAAGCCAGCCGGGCATTACCGGCCAGACTAGACGCGCCGTAGAAGCCGATCAGATCAACCGAAGGCAGCAGTGCATTATTAGCGCCCTGGATGCTGATGCGCCGGTTCTCCAGCCCGATTCTCTGTTGAATGTAGTCAGGGCGGTTCGCCAATGCCTTCTGAATCAGGTCTTCCACCTTGACTGGCTCTTCCTGGTCGGGCACTGCAACTGTGTCAACTGGTACTACCTCGGCATCCATCAGGGGCGAACCTGGCTTCATGTCGCGGGTGATCGCGTTCTTGATGAACAGTTGCTGGAGTTGTAGCGTGGTCCGCGCGGTGAGCAGGTCCTGCTCGTCCTGCGCCACGGTGCTCTGGGCGCGCACGATCTCAATCGGCGCCAGGGTACCGATCTCAACCTGCTTCTTATTGTCAGACAGAGTCTTCTGCGCCAGCGCCAGTGACTGCTCTTTCACCTGTACGTCTTTGAAAGCGGCGACCAAGTCCCAATAAATGTTCTGGATTTGGCTTACGGTGGAGATGATCTGCTGGCGGAAACCCTCCTGTGTTACTCGCTTGTCGTTCTTCGCAATCCTGATGAAGCGCTGGTTCGCGGCAAGGCCAAAGCCCTGAAGCAGATGCTGCCTTACCTGCATGCGAAAATTCGACGACAATTGCGGACTTAGCGTCAAAAAGTTGTTGGCCAGCCGCGAGTTGTCGTAGACGACTGAGAGCAGCGTGCCCGGAGCAAAGCCCTGAGTGTAAGTGAAATTGGCGTCGGTCCGATTCTGCACCGTAGCGGCCGCGCCACCAGTAATGAAAGTGTTGCTCGAGGGAAAGATCGCGTGCTCAAAGTTGAGCGTGCCAACCACGGTAGGATCGCGGGGATCGACATTGGGGCCAGCGCCCAAACTGGAGTTGATCACGCCATTGGCGCCCGCGCCCACGCCGGCTGCTCCGGCAGTCGTGCCACCGGCTCCGGAACCGGTCAGAGTTGCCGATATACCGCCGCCGCCGGGAGTATTCTGGACAACGCCGCTGGGTACGCCGGAGAAGCTTCCACCGGCCTTGGTGCGCAAAAGATCAGTATCCGCGATGGGCAGGTTGTAGCGGGCAATCGCGATGTCCAGATTGTCGGCCAGTGCCAGAGCAATGGCATCGTTCATGGAGAGCATGATCTTGCCGTTTTGGATCATTTGCTCAAGTTTGGGCACATTCGTAAGAACGGGCGGCGCAACGACCGTTGGCGTATAAGGGGCGATGGGGTTGGGGAAATGCCTCTTTCCCTTTGAGTAGTCCGGCAGCTTGGAGGACGCATTTTTCGGCTGCGGAGCGCTGGGCACCTCGGCCTGTGATTGTTAAAAGAGCTACAGACATTCTTCATCTCCCAAACTGAATGACTTGCTTGTAACTGACTTGGAAACCCTCTTTTCGTTACCCTGCTATACGAGCGAATCGCAGGCATGGTTCCGGAAAGACAAACAATGGTGTGCGCAGGTGGAAACTCGATAGTATATCGGCTCCAGAGCGCTTTCGCCTGTTAAAAAGTGTTAGGTGACCCGTTTGCCGCGCAATTTCAAAATTATTCTTGCTTATGACGGACACGACTTCGCCGGTTGGCAGGTCCAACCGGACCAGCCCACGATTCAGGGCGCTCTGGTGTCCGCTATCGAACAGTTGACCGGCGAGCGGACACTGCCCCAGGGCTCCGGTCGCACCGATGCCGGAGTCCATGCGCTTGCCCAGGTTGCGAGCGTGGAAATCGCATCCCCTATTCCGGTCGCCAACCTGCGGAAGGCGCTCAACGATCTTCTGCCCGAAGCGATCAGGGTTCTCCACGTCCAGGAAGCGCCGCCGGACTTTCACGCGCGAAAGTCCGCTATAGCAAAGACGTATGAGTACCGCATTTATCGCGGTGAAATTTGCCCGCCATTCCTGGCACGGTACGTTTGTCATCATCCCTTCCCTTTGGACGAAGCGCAGATCGCGGCGACAGCAAGCACCGTAATTGGCGAGCATGACTTTACTTCCTTTGCCGCAGTCGATCCGGAGACGAGAAAGGAAGGCCTGGAGGTCAACAATGTCCGCACAATCTACTCTTCCACGTGGCAACGCCGCGGCGAAGAGTTCGTCTACACGGTCCGCGGCAGCGGATTTCTGCACCACATGGTGAGAAACCTGGTGGGGACATTTCTGATGATTGGCAAGGGCAATCTCACTGTAGGTGACTTCCGCCGCATTCTGGAAGTACGTGACCGTTCCGCGGCAGCGGCCACGGCGCCGGCCAGCGGCCTGTTTCTGGTCAGCGTAGAATACGAGGGAGAAAAGCCTCTATGAACGCTGTGCAGACAAAGATTCCGGTAGACGAGATTCTGGTCCGCAATCCGGCCACGCAGCAGCCGGTGGGGTCTGTCCCGGTGAACACCTCTCAGGACATCGACGCTGCGGTAAAACGCGCGCGCTCTGCCCAGCGAAAATGGGCGGCCACCGAAATGCGCGAGCGCATGAAGGTGGTGCGCCGCTTCCAGCAGGTCTTGAGCGAGAAGAAAGACGACGTAACTGCGGCCATCAGCAGCGAAACCGGCAAGCCCCGAGTTGAGGCGCTCTCCACGGAAGTCCTGGTCGTGCTCGACTCTACGCGCTTTCTGCTCGATAACGCGCCTGCTCTTCTGCGTCCTGAGCGAGTTCCCCACGCCAGCCTCGCCATGAAGATGAAGCGTGGCGTGCTGCTGCGCGAGCCTTGGGGTGTGATCGGGATCATCAGCCCGTGGAACTATCCTTTTAGCATTCCGGCGGTTGAAACTCTCTGGGCATTGAGTGCGGGCAATGCGGTCATACTCAAGCCTTCGGAGTTCACTCCGTTTTCCGCACTGAAGCTGCAAGAACTGCTGCGCGAGGCTGGTCTTGATCCCGACCTCTTGTCCGTGATCACCGGGGAGGGCCCGGCCGGCGCCGCGCTTTTGCAATCGGACATCAATAAGTTGTTCTTCACCGGCAGCGTCTCTACAGGCAAGCGAGTGGCCCAGGCCGCGGCTGCGCGGCTGCTGCCGGTAGTGCTCGAGCTCGGCGGCAAAGACCCCATGATCGTTCTGGATGACGCTGATGTAGCAGTCGCGTCCAGCGCTGCCGTCTGGGGCGCGTTCATGAACGCCGGACAGACATGCCTGTCAGTGGAGCGCTGCTATGTTCACGAGTCTATCTGCCAGAAGTTCCTCGATTCGTGCATCGAAAAGACAGCGAAACTTCGTCTCGGCAACGGCTCGGAGAGCTCTACGGATATGGGACCGCTAATCCATGAGCGGCAGCTCAACATTGTTCGCGAGCAGGTGGATGATGCCATCGCGCGCGGCGCCAGACTTCTCGCCGGTGGCAAGGCCCTGCCTCAGTTGGGTCCAAACTTTTTTGCTCCTACCATTCTGGCCGGAGTAACTCCCGCCATGCGAATCATGCAAGAGGAGACCTTTGGTCCGGTCCTTCCGGTTGCCACCTTCAAAACGGACGATGAAGCGGTCGCGCTGGCCAACGATTCGCAGTTCGGACTGGCAGCCAGCGTCTGGACGAGTGATCGCTCCCGCGGCGAAGCGCTGGCGCGCCGCATTCAGGCCGGCACCGTAATGGTCAACGACGTGATTTCCTGCTATGGCATCAGCGAAGCTCCGCACGGCGGCGTAAAAGCCAGCGGCATTGGGCGCACTCACGGAAAGCTCGGACTGGAAGAAATGGTCTGGCCGAAATACGTCGATTCCGACCGGATGCCGGGCATGAAGAAACTCTGGTGGTACGGCTACGGTCCTGCCTTCGCCGGACAGATGGCAGGGTTTGTCGAGCTGCTATTCGCAAAGAAACTAACGAATCGATTGCAAGGTGCAGTGAAAAGCGCAAAATCCTATCTGCGCCGCAAGCCTCTTTAAGATAAACTTTTCCTCAGGTGGCATTCGGAAAACTGTGGCCCTGAAGCATTCCGACCTTATCTACGACTGGAACTCCGTCAGCGGACCCGAGCTAGAGACCGCGAAACCGGTATTGCTCAACGACGAATCTCTGCGCGACGGTTTGCAGTCTCCCTCGGTCAAAGATCCCAGCATTGAAGACAAGATCAGGATCCTCCACCTGATGGAAGACCTCGGCATCGACATGCTGGATATCGGCCTGCCCGGCGCGGGGCCACGCGCGGTGGCCGACGTGGAGCGCCTGGCACGTGAGATTGCAAGCGGCAAGCTGAAGATCAAGCCAAACTGCGCCGCACGCACCCACGAAAATGATATTCGTCCGGTGGCCGAGATATCGCAACGAGTCGGTATACAGATTGAGGTCGCGACATTTATCGGATCCAGCCCGATTCGCCGCTATGCGGAAGACTGGACCCCTGATTTTCTTCTCCGTACAACAGAAAAAGCTGTTACGTTTGCCCGTTCGCTCGGCCTCGAGGTCATGTACGTCACCGAGGACACCTCCCGGTGCGATCCGGAGACCGTCAAGGCGCTGTACCGCACCGCCCTCAATTGCGGAGCCACTGCCATTGTGATCTGTGACACGGTAGGACACGCTACGCCAGCCGGTGCTTACGCGCTGGTCCGCTTCGTGATCGACCAGGTGGTCAAGCCCTCAGGCGAAAAGGTCCGGGTCGACTGGCATGGACACAGCGACCGTGGACTTGCCGTGGCTAATTCCCTGGCGGCCCTGTCTGGCGGAGCTGATTGCGTTCACGGCACGGCGATCGGCATTGGCGAGCGGGTGGGAAACACGCAAATGGACCAGATGCTGGTCAACCTCAAGCTCATGGGCGTGGCTCCCTGGGCCGACCAGGACCTGACCAAACTCCGCGAATATTGCGTTTGCGTGTCAGAGGCGACCGGGGTCCCGGTCCCGCGGAATTATCCGGTGCTGGGAGATGACGCCTTCCGCACAGCGACCGGTGTCCATGCGGCGGCGGTGATCAAGGCCTTTCGTAAGGGCGACGTGGAACTCGCGAACAGCGTCTACTCGGGAGTTCCGTCACATTATTTCGGGCTGCAACAGATCATTGAGATTGGCCCAATGAGCGGTAAATCCAATGTAATCTTCTGGTTGGAGCGCAAAGGCATAGTAGCTTCGGCGGAACTGGTGGAGCGGATTTTCGAAAAAGCCAAGGCCTCAGACCGCTGTCTTTCGGATGAAGAAATTCTCTCTTGTTGTAGCCGAGTCTCTGCTAATATCTAACGCTGTCAAGCGAAACAATTTCAGGTCCATAGGGTTTTAAAGTAGTAAATACTCTGATCCCCTTCCAAGGAGAATTGCATGAAGAAGCTACTCACAATACTGTTCACGCTCATGGTGGGCGCCAGCCTTTCGTTCGCTCAGGCGGGCGGCGGCAGCACCGGAAAACCGACTGACACAACTAAGTCCGATACTGGCAAAAAAGGCAAGAAGCACCACAAGGGCGGCAAGAAAGGCAAGAAAGGCAGCGGCGGAACCACGACTCCGCCCCCGAAATAGTTTTCAGAGACCGGTTTTCCGGTTTGAAAGCGGCCCCTTTGTGGGTCGCTTTTTTTGTTCATAGGCCGCAACTATTTCCTCTCCCTGGGGTTTTCGAAATTACACTCTGAAATTCCCTTTGAAGGAGATCGCATGAAGAAGCTGTTCGTATTCGTGTGCGCATTGGTCCTGGGGACCACCCTGTCTATCGCACAAACCGCGGGAACCACGGGCACGGCCGCACCCACGACCAAGCCAGCCGGGAAGAAGCATCATCACCGGCATCACCATCACAAAGGCAAAAAGGGCGGGGCTGCGGCAACGACTGCACCCAAATAACCTGAAAGCCGATTCCTTTTTCGGAAGCGGCCACCGGGCCGCTTCCCTTCTTCGCGGTTTCACACACTTCCCCCGGCGTTGTACTATTCCCATGGGCATGCCCCGGCCGAATGCCACACTCTGAAACCATCACTCCGGTCACCACCCAGCAGGAAGTCATCCGTATTGCCGCGATGCGTTCGGTCCATGCGGCGTTCCTTTACCTGCACAATCAGGAGATGGAATTCCGCCGCTGGCAGCGCGAGTTGGCAGAGATTCCCGCGCCGCCCTTTGGTGAAGCTGCTCGAAGCGGCTGGCTCAAGGGCCGCTATTCCGCGCTCGGTCTAAGCAACGTTCAGGCGGACGAGCTCGGCAATGTATTCGCGCTGCTTCGCGAAGACAGCCAGGGACCGTTGCTTGGCGTCAGCGCCCACATTGATACGGTCTTCCCGGCGCAAACGCCGATCGCCTCCAGAGAAGAAGGTAACAAGCTTTACGGCCCTGGCATCAGCGACAATGCCGCCGGAGTTGTTGCCGTGATGGCGCTTGCGGCAGCACTCAAACATGCGGATATCCAGAGTGGAAGCAACGTAGTTTTCATTGGCAATGTCGGCGAGGAAGGCGAAGGCGATCTGCGAGGAATGCGTCACATCTTCTCCAGTCCCCACTGGAGTGAAGCGATCAGCTCGTTACTGGTGATCGATGGCGCCGGCGTGGACTCGTATGTCACTCAGGCTTTGGGCAGCAGACGGTTTGAAGTTACGGTCCGCGGTCCGGGAGGACATTCCTGGAGCGATTTCGGCATACCGAACCCGATCATCCTACTGGCCCGGGCGTTGACCTATTTCAGTGAAGCGAAGGTGCCGGAATCGCCACGCACCACCTTTAATATTGGCGTGATTCAGGGCGGGACTTCGGTCAACTCGATTCCCGAATCCGCCACCGCCCGCGTTGACCTGCGCTCGGCCTCAATGGACGAGTTGCAGCGGCTGGAAGACCTTTTGCGCCAGGCCATTGCCGCGGCGTGGCATGAAGTGCCGCTCACCTTCCGCTCGCCCAAGCCCGAGGCCTCCAAGGTAAGCTTCACCATCGACTGTATTGGCGACCGTCCGGCTTCGGAATTGCCGGCGGATGCGCGCATCATTCAGGTGGTCCGCGCGGTGGACGCTCACCTGGGAATCAAGTCCGTACCGCGCGTAGCTTCCACCGACGCCAACATCCCCATGGCGTTGGGCAAAGAAGCCACCACCATCGGCACCGGAGGCGACGGCGGCGGCGCGCACACTCTGCGTGAGTGGTTTGACTGCACCAATCGCGATCTTGGACTCAAGCGCATACTGCTGACCTTGCTGACTCTCACCGGAGTGAAAGAATGAGACTGCTGATCCTGCTGCTCACAGCCGCAACCATGACAAATTTCTCCAGCGCACAAACGCCGCAGTCCCCTGACTTGATTTTCATCAACGGTGACGTCTATACCGGCACGGTCACAACTCTCACCAAAGGTGGACAGGTGGCAATCGGCGGAGCCGTGGAACTTGGACGCGTACAGGCTTTCGCTGTCGGCAATGGCAAGATCAGTGCCACGGGCAGCAACGAAGAAATCCAGAAGCTCAAGGGCCCGGCAACCAAGGTCGTCGATCTGGGCGGACATTTTGTGATGCCCGCCTTCAACGATGCGCATACTCACCTCGCTAGTGCGGGCTCGGAAAAGCTGAATGTCGACCTGGTGGGCGTGAAGTCACTGGACGAGATGAAACAGAGGATCGCCGCTCACGCCAAGCAGACAGCACCCGGTGATTGGGTGCTCGGTGGCGGCTGGGACCACACGCTCTGGACGGGCCAGAGATTGCCTACCCGCGAAGACATTGACGCAGTCACCACCGGCCACCCGGCGATCTTCTCCAGAGTTGATGGACATATCTCAATCGCGAACTCAGCGGCGCTCAAGGCTGCCGGCATCACCGCGCAAACACCCGATCCGCACGGCGGCAAGATTGACCATGACGCCAAAGGCGAGCCCGCGGGAATTCTGCGCGAGACAGCGAGAGATGCCGTTTTCTCCAAGGTCCCGCCGCCCAACGCCGCGCAAAGGCGTCGCGGAATCGAGCTCGCACTTGCCGACGCCGCGCAATGGGGCGTGACCTCCGCTCAGGACAATTCTGCGTGGGAGGATTTCCTGGTCTGCGAGCAGCTTGAAAAAGAAGGCAAGCTGACGCTACGCATCTCCGAATGGCTGCCGTTTGATGCGTCTCTAGAAAAGTTGAAGGCGATGCGCGCGCATCACGCTGCTAACGATCCCATGCTGCACACTGCCATGCTTAAAGGTTTCATGGACGGCTCGCTGGGATCGCGGACTGCAGCTATGCTCGCGCCTTACAGCGACGATCCGAAGAACTCAGGTCTTCCGCGCTACGAGCAGGAGCCTCTCAACCAGAAAACAGCGGAGCGTCTTAAGGCGGGATTCCAGATCGGGTTCCACGCCATTGGCGACCGCGCAAACAGAATGGCACTGGAAGCGTTCGTCTCGGCGATGCACAGCGTTCCCATTTTGACCCTTCCGCAATTTCGCTTCCGCATTGAACATGCCCAGGTTGTCGCGCCTGAAGATTTTAAAAAGTTCAAAGAACTGAGGGTCATTGCGTCTATGCAGCCCAACCATCTGCTCACCGACATGAACTGGGCGGAATCGCGGCTGGGCGCGGATCGCGCAAAACACTCTTACGCCTGGAAGGAATTTCTCGACGATGGCGTCACGCTCGCCTTCGGCACCGATTATCCCGTCGAGCCGATCACTCCTTTCCGCGGGCTCTACGCCGCGGTGACACGCAAGAACGAAGCGGGAACCAAAGAATACTTCCCCGAGCAGAAGATCTCGATTCACCAGGCGATTGCCGCTTACACCACCGGCGCAGCCTACGCGCAGTTTGCGGAAAATGAGAAGGGCTCGCTGCGTCCGGGAATGCTGGCCGATTTTGTGGTCCTCGATCGCGATATCACCAAAGTTCCTGCCTCGGAGATTCTGAAGACCAGGGTTTTGCGGACAGTTGTCGGCGGGCAAACTGTCTATGAAGCGAAGTAACTGAAAGCAGCAGGCTCCTATGCAAATTCGAGATTTTTCCGGCCGCAACCGCGCCTTGAAACGGGCCGCGCTTGGCATCGTACTCGTCATTCTGGCTTTGGCTCTTGTCCGCTGGGGACGTGGCGGGCAAGCCGCCGCCACTGGCTCCTATCCGCGCGAGATCAGCCGCATTACTTTCGCCGCCGTCGGCGACGTAATCCCACACCAGGCTGTAGTCCAGTCGGCCAACGCGCACAAACAGAACCAGCTCGCAGATCAGAAGAATTCCCCGGACGCCAGCGCGCCTTTGCCAGACAATCACGGCGGATGGGACGCTCTCTTCGCTTCGGTGTCTGACGTTTTTCTCAAAGCCGACATCGGCTTCGTGAATCTTGAGACGCCGGTTGCGCCCACGCACTCCGTCGGCGCCAGGGCTTTTCAGTTTGACGCGCCGCCTCTTCTGCTCGACTCCCTGAAGGCCAGCGGCATCAAGATCGTTTCTTTCGCCAACAATCACGTGTTCGACCAGGGACAGGGCGGCTTCGCCGAGACCATCGACCATCTTCGCGAACATGGCCTGATGTTTGTGGGCGCCGGCGCATCAGCCGAGGCCGCGTTGAAACCCGTCATCATCGAGAAGAATGGAATCAAGGTCGGCTGGATGGGAATGACGCGCTGGCTGAACGGTCATCACAATCCCGAGAAAGACGACCTGCCGCACGTGGTGTTCGTTCCTTATACAGATGCCGAGGGTCCGGGATTGTCTGAAGCTGCGGTGATTGAGGCCATCAAGGCGGCGCGCTCGCAGTGCGATCTGCTGCTGGTCTCGATTCACTGGGGCAT
>WNFI01650488.1_pt1 | contig 11926 bp, 8 predicted proteins | sample 5400471 | NCBI WGS metagenome assembly WNFI01 (sample SAMN13153348, study PRJNA577476) | soil metagenome | isolation source: 100 cm saprolite on Douglas fir-dominated hillslope | place: USA:California | collected 2013-09-17 | reverse complement strand
ATGGTCGCACCCGCCCAGCCGTCGAGGCTCGACGATCTTCGCAGCTTGCTCGATGAGATCGGCAAGGATCCCGCCGGTAATGCGCATGTGCCGTTCGGGCACGTTCAGTCCCTCCACTATGCAAGGTTCATTCTTCTCGAGCCGACCGCCGACCTCTCAGGCCGGCCAATCCCCGCCGAGCTGATATTCATGGCCGACTTCGACTCTCCGCTGGAGGATCGGCTCGACGATCTGCTGACAGTGGCAGGGCAGGGATTGATCCGGCTGCTTAGCTACTGCGAGGGATTTCCGCCGGCGGCGAGCCGCGCAGGATGCAAGGTCTACTTTCTTGATCACGTCACGCGTGACGCCGCCTACTACGTCAACACCATCGGCGTTGGCGTCGATCAGGTGCTCGGCGAGAGCCGGCTGCACGAAGCGCTTGGCGAGTACCTCGACGCCACGCCTGAGCTGCGCTCCGGTGATCCGGCCGCGGTGCGGCGCCGCGTGGCGGAGTGGGTGACGACCTCGTCCAACCTGCAATGGGCGCTGAAACCGCCGTCCCTTCCAGACCTCGCGTGGCGCATCGGCGAGCTGCTGCATATGGTTCTGATCCCGCTTGTCGGCCTGGTCCTGCTTCCGGTCATCATCATCGCCCTGCCATTCTGGTTGATCGCGCTCCGACTGCACGAGCGCTCGGAGCCAGCGTCCACCGCGAAACCAGATCCCGCTCACAGGCACACTCTCGAAAGGCTCGAGGACCACGGACCGGTCAATCAGTTCACGGCCGTCGGCTTCGTCAAGCGGGGCTGGTTCCGAGCGTTGACAGCTCGTCTGGTTCTGTTTCTCATCGCGTACGGTGTCCGGCACATTTTCAATCGCGCCAACCTGGCGGGCGTCAAGACGATCCATTTCGCGCGGTGGACGTACATCGACGGAAGTCGCCGAGTGATCTTTGCCAGCAACTACGACGGCAGCGTGGAAAGTTACAACGATGATTTCATCGACAAGATCGCATGGGGTCTCAACGCGGTCTTTAGCAACGGCGCAGGATACCCTTCGACCCGCTGGCTGCTTTGGGGAGGAGCCAAGAACGAAAACGCGTTCAAGAACTACCTGCGCGTGCACCAGGCGCCGACCCAGGTCTGGTACGCGGCGTACTCCTCGCTGACAGCCTTGAATATCGCCAATAGCGGCGCGATACGCAGGGACCTGATTGGCGGTGGCGACGTGACGAAGTGGCTGCGCCGCCTCTAAACCTCGAGGTCGCCGACATACAGGGTCTTGTGGCCGCCGGCTATCGGCGCCTGAGATCCGCCGACTACCTGCTCTTCAAGATTCGCGGCCAGGGCGAGGCGAGGAGATGGCTCGGCGAGCTGGCCGGCCGGCTGACGACCGCCCAGGCGCCTGTCGCCACGACCGGCCTCAACCTGGCCCTGACTTCAAGCGGACTACAGCATCTTGACCTCGACGACGATACGCTCGGGTCCTTTCCTTCGGAGTTCATCGAAGGCATGGCGACGCCGCACCGCAGCCGCATGCTTGGTGACGAAGCTGCAAGCGCACCAGTCAACTGGCGCTGGGGAGGGAACGAACCGACCGCGGTCGACCTCGTCCTGATGATGTTTGCGCTCGACGCGGCAACTCTTGGCCAGCTCCGGCACGACCTTGCGGTGGATACGATCGCCGGCCTCGAGAAGGTGACCGAGCTGCACACAGCTGACCTCGGAGATCACGAGCACTTCGGCTTCGCCGACGGAATCTCGCAGCCAACGATTCTGGGCTTCGGGCGTCCGGCGCCGTCGCGTGACCTCATTCAACCCGGGGAATTCATCCTGGGCTACGCCAACGAGTACGGACTCATCCCTCCGGGTCCTGTCGTCAGCAGCAAAGCCGATCCTGGCCGCATCCTGACGCAGGCTAGCGATGGATCCGGAGCCGGTGATCTGGGTCGCAATGGAACGTACATGGTTTTTCGCCAGATGCGGCAGGACGTCGCCGGATTCTGGAACTTCGCCGGTCAACATGCGGCCGCGAGCGGGCAGGGTTCGCCTGAGAAGCTCGCCGCGAAGATTGTCGGGCGCTGGCCAAGTGGCGCGCCACTGCTGATGGCGCCGGACTCGGACCAGCCCAACTTTGCGACATCCAATGACTTCGCTTACGACGCGGACGACGCCGATGGTCTGCGATGTCCTGTCGGAGCGCATGTCCGCCGTGCTAATCCGCGTGACTCGCTTGACCCCGCGCCCGGCACCGACCGGTCGGTCGCGCTGGTCAAGCGCCATCGCCTTCTTAGACGCGGTCGTGAGTATGGGCCGCCAATGTCGTCTAACCCAGCAGGTCTTCGCCCACCGCTCACGGACGACGGCCAGGAGCGGGGTCTTCAATTCATCTGTCTTTGCTCCAATCTCGTCCGGCAGTTCGAGTTCGTCCAGGGCACCTGGATTGCAAGCCCGAAGTTTGCGGGGCTTTACGACGACGCGGATCCGCTTGTGGCCGCGCGTTCTCCAGCCGGGTCTTCATTCAACATCCCCGCTCGTCCGTTCAGGCATCGCCTGATGGCACTGCCGCCGTTCGTCACCGTTGTTGGCGGCGCTTATTTCTTTCTTCCGAGCATCCGTGCGGTGCGCTATCTGGCCTCCAAGTAAGTCTCGTCGTGGGCGCCACTTGACATCGTTCCAGGCTCTGTCAAGATGGCCGCAACCGCACAACGTTGGGACTCGAATGAGAACTGGGGTGAGCAGGTCCGGTGGGTGAGTTCGCGTGGAAGGCGCTCGCCGGGATCATGCTCGTCAACGGCACATTTGGCGTGTTCGCGCCGCGGTTTTTGATCCGTCAGCTTGGCATCAAGCCTGAAATCGAACCCGGCATGATCTACGTCTTTCGGATGTTCGGCATCCGCACGATCTTTCTCGCGGTCGACCTATTCCGTTTTCCGAGCCAGCGCGGGCGCTCGCTGCGGGAGGGGATTCTTGTGCATGGCACCGATATGACGGCGGCGCTCACCGGTACCGCACTAGGCCAGCTGCCGTGGCGCAAAGGGCTGATCGTGTCCGGCGTATCGCTGCTCAACACGGCGCTCGCGATCGCCGGCGCGCGCGCGTATCGAAATCACCCGTGAGCGTCCCGCCGTTCCGACCATCGCTCTCAGAACGGATCTTGGCCGCGATCGCAGAAAACGTCGACCGCAAGACAGGGTGGTGGCACTTGCCCGTGTTGACAGGTGCCGCTGTGCTCGAGGGATTGCGGACCCGCCTGCGCCAGCAGCCAAAGCTGAACCCCGCCTATCGTTCGGCTACAGCCCGCAGCGTGGACGGGAGTTACAACGACCTTCGAGTACCCGAAATGGGTCGCGCCAACACCCGCTTCGGTCGCAACGTGCCCAACGACGCGACGAAGATCCCTTCCGACGAGGTGCTGCTGACGCCGAATCCTCGTACTGTCAGCCGCCGGCTCCTGACCCGCGATCGGTTCATTCCGGCCACGACGCTGAATCTTCTAGCAGCGGCATGGCTGCAGTTCAACGTCCACGACTGGCTTTCGCATGGCGACAACCCCAAGCCGAACCCGTTCCGGATTGAACTATCGCCAGACGATCCATGGCCGCACCGCCAGATGACGATCCTGCGCACGAGGCGCGATCCAACCAGCCCGCCCGACGCAAACCCGCCGACCTTTATCAACATCGCAAGCTCGTGGTGGGATGCCTCGCAGATCTACGGAAGCGACGAAAAGACCCAGGCCAGCGTTCGTGCGCACGTCGATGGCAAGTTGAACCTGGGCGCCGACGGACTGCTGCCACTCGATCCCAAGCTCGGTGTCGAGGTGACGGGTGTGAACGGCAACTGGTGGCTTGGCCTCGATCTGATGCACACGCTCTTCACGCTGGAGCACAACGCCATCTGCGACCACCTGCTGCGCGAGTATCCCGGCTGGTCAGACCAGGAAGTTTTCGACCGCGCGCGCCTGATCAACGCGGCCTTGATCGCCAAGATCCACACAGTGGAGTGGACGCCCGGAATTCTGGGTCATCCAACCCTCCACCTGGCCATGCGCGCCAACTGGTGGGGACTCGCCGGCGAGGCGGTTCACCGCATGAACGGACGGATCAGCAAGAGCGAAGCGGTGAGCGGCATCGTGGGCGCGGCGACCAATCACTTCGGGGTGCCGTATTCGATAACGGAGGAATTCGTTGCCGTTTATCGAATGCACCCGCTCATCCCGGACGACTATGAATTTCGATCCGCATCCGATGACGCGGTCATCGACCAGCGCGCCTTTCCCGATGTCGCGCTCAAGAACGCGCGCAGGGCGCTCGACAAAGTCGGGATGGAGAACGCGCTCTACTCGTTCGGGCGCCTGAATCCGGGCGCGATCACCCTTCATAACTTTCCGCGAGCCATGCAGCACCTCGTCGAGATCGACGGAACCGAAGTGGACCTCGCCGCTCTGGACCTCATCCGGACGCGGGAACGCGGAGTGCCACGTTACAACGCCTTTCGCCGGTTCCTCCACAGGCCTCCCGTCAAACGGTTTGAGGATCTGTCTGACAACCCTGAATGGGTCGAGGAAATGCGTGACGTCTATAACGGTGACATCGAGGCGGTCGACCTGATGGTCGGCCTTTTCGCGGAACCGCTGCCCGCAGGCTTCGGATTCAGCGACACCGCTTTCCGAATCTTCATCTTGATGGCCTCGCGGCGGCTCAACAGCGACCGCTTCTTCACCACCGACTTCACCCCCGCGGTCTACACACCGCTCGGGATGAAGTGGCTCGATGACAACGGTTTCGCGTCCGTACTTCTGCGCCACTTCCCGGGCCTCCGTCCGGCGCTGCGCGGGGTGGCGAACCCATTCGCTCCGTGGGCCTCGGTGAGCCAACGCACATGATGCAGCCCATGACCACAGGTGATCGTCCAATCCGATCGGCGGACGACGATGACGTTTGCATCGGCCTCATGCAGCGTGCACCATAAGTAGCCGCAAGTCGTGACAAGTCCCGTCGCGGAGACGACGGATTTCACTCGAGACGTTCTGGGTCGCTACATTTGCAACGGCTTCGATGAGGCCGTTGCCAGCGCGGGTGTCCGCCCTTTCGACACCATCGTTATCGGGGGCGGCGCATTCGGTGGGATCGTCGCGCAGCACCTTCTATATCGCGACCAGCAGCGGGCGCACCGAATCCTCGTGCTGGAGGCAGGACCGTTCGTGCTGCCCGAGCATGTCCAGAATCTGCCGATGCTCGGGCTGAACGTCCCAGATCCCGTGCTGACCGATCCGGGGCCGCGCTGCGAGGTGTGGGGGCTGCCATGGATCTCCGACATACCCGGTGGAACGATCGGGCTCGCCTACTGCTTGGGCGGGCGATCAATCTATTGGGGCGGTTGGTCTCCTCGTTTGCTGACCGAAGAAACGCCATCCCCGCCATGGCCCTCTGCAGCCCTGGTCGACTTGAACGGCGGTTACATCAAGGATGCTGCGGATCAACTGGGCGCTTCAGCGGCCAACGAGTTCGTCTTCGGCCCGCTGCAGAACACGCTCCGCCAGTTGCTCTTTGAGGCGGCGCCGGCGATCGCGGACCTGATCCCGCTGGCGGAGCTCCCGGACTATCCAGCGGTACCTATCAACCCAGACAGACACCTGCTTCTTGACCTGCTCGGTTTGCCGCGGGACACGCCCAATCCACCGGGGGACGGCGACCTTCGCAATCTTCTAAAAGTGGAGGCGCCGCTGGCGGTGCAGAGCCATGCGCCGCTCCCGGGCTCCTTCGCAATGAACAAGTTCAGCGCCGCGCCCCTGATCCTCGAGGCCTCTCGTGCCGCTTGGGCTGAGTCCGTCGGTAACGACGCCGATCGCCGCCTGATGGTGGTGCCGCGCTGCCATGTCACTCGCCTCGACGCCATCCGCAGCAACAACCTGTGGCACGTTGCCGCGATCGAGACGAACCAGGGCGTTCTTCGGGTTCCGCCTTCCGGGCGGGTCGTCCTGGCCATGGCGACGATCGAGAACACGCGGATGGCCCTGGCTTCATTCGCCAGCCTTGGCATGCCCAACTACGGCCAGATTGGTTCGAACTTCCAGGTCCACATGCGCTCAAACCTGATCATTCGGGTGCCCAAGGCAGCGTTCCAGGGACTTGCCGCCGCAGTCGGCTTGCAGGCGGCCGCGCTGTTTCTCAAGGGCCGGCACTCCGGTAAGGGCGCCACGCGCCATTTCCATTTCCAGATCACCGCATCAGGTCTGCAGGGACTGGATACGGATGCCGAGGCGAAGTTGTACAAGCTGATTCCTGACGTGGATACGGTAGACGCGTTCCGCGCCATGACAGAGGACCACGTCGTCATTGCCATCCGTGGGGTGGCGGAGATGGATGCCCGAAACCCATCCTCCACAATTCGGCTGGCCGCTGATCGCGATGAATTCGGCGTCCCACGTGCGTTCGTCACGGTGAAACCGACCCCTGGAGATCTCGCGACGTGGGACGCCTGTGACGCGGCCGCCAACGAGGTCGCCAAAGCGCTCGCGTGCGGAGTTGATTTCGACGTGGTTGCGTTCAATCGCGACGGTCTGGGCACGACCTATCACGAAGGTGGAACACTGGCGATGGGCGACTCGGCTGAAACTTCGGTCACCAATGCCGACGCCCGGTTCCATCTCGTCGACAACCTATTCGCAACCGGGCCGGCGCTGTTTCCGACCACCGGTTCGGCCAATCCGATGTTGACAGGAGTCGCCCTGGCTCGACGGCTGGCCGAACACCTTATTTGAAGCCGGATTCTTGAATACGGGTTGGGAGAAATGGAAAACGACGGACTTACATGCGTGGTCACGGTTCACGGCATCGGGCTCCAGCGGCCGCCCGACGATCAAGCAAATGTCGCCGGCTATGCCGACGAGTTACATACGAATCTCAGACCCCTGCTCGGCCCGTCTCTGGGGGAGGATTCGCAGCGACCCAACGGCGGGCCGGTGTACGTGCAGAGCGAGTATCCAAGTCTCTCCAAAGACACCGAGAAAGGTCTCGAGCGGATCGGTAAATGGGATGCCAGTCGAAGCGTTGCGAAGGGCGCGGCCCTGACGCAGGCGGGCGCCTCGATCGCACATGTGGCTCTTGTCTACTCAGGAGATGAAGGGCACGTCGCCGACCCACTCGCAGGTGCGGTGATCGCTTTGCTCGGCATCCAGGGAGTGCTCCACTATGCGACTCCGGAGGGCCTCACTGAAGCATTCGGCAACAACCTGCGTGGCCTCTTTCACCGGAAAACGCCGGCTGCCTCGAAGGCACAGGCTGATGCGGCCAAAGCCGCAGGCGCACAACCCTTGACCTCCCTCGTCGACCATGTTGGCGGCTATGTGGCGCGCAATGTCCTGAGAGAGCGCGTGCGAGTGTTCGTCCGCGACGCGGTTATCCGCCTTGCAGCACGCCAGGACGTCAAGACGATCGTCCTCAACACTCACAGCAACGGGACCGTCATCGTTTTCGATGTTATGCCGCGTATCTGGCCGGAACAGGCGCGAAAGCTGGGCCTCTACGTGACGGCCGGCACTCCGCTAAGGAAATACGTCCACCTGCTCAGTTGGGGCAACGAGGTGGCGAACTGGCCCGATGTGAAATGGATCAACTACTACGACATCGACGACCCGGTCGGGGACCAACTCCAGCCGCCGCTCGACGTCCGAATCACTGGCAACCCCGGCATGGGAGGCAGCGGTCTCTTTGTCGCGTACGCCCCGGCCGACCGGAAACCCACCGTCGTGGACCAACGCGTGAGCAACGTCGACGCCAACAGGGATTCGCACGACTACTGGGGCAACCAGGAGTTTTGCAAGTTGCTGGCTGAACAGATCAGATCCGCCTAGCTCCGTCTCAGGGAACGCAGTCGTAAGGTCCGAGGTTCTGCCTCTGAAAGTGCCTTGACACCTGAAAGTCGGCGTTCATAATCGTGGGTTTGATCGCCCATGAACTTGGGCTGATGGCGAAAACCAATCCCTATCGCTTGCCTAAATGACAACAACCCCGAGTGGAGAATGCCTTTCGCAACTCACCGGCGAGGAATGAGCACCGTGAGCACTCCTAGGCCGGGACACTGGCGCCGAGTGGGATGATGGGGGCCCCCAAATGACGGTTCCCGCGTCCGCACCCGCGCTCCTCTCTCCAGCCTTTGCCGCTTTTTCGATCGGCGACTTCCGTGGAGCCGCCGCAGCCCTCGAAGCGGTTGTCTCAGCAGCCCCAAATCTGGCCCTGGCTCACGAGATGCTGGGAGGACTCTCCCTCGGGGTGCTTGACGACTATCCGCGGGCGCTCCGCCACCTCGAGGTCGCGTACCGCTTATACCGCGAAGTAGGCGACCTCCCGGCCGCTGCGCGCGCCGCAGTCGCTCTGGCTCAGGTCGATGCAACGAGCGGCAACGGAGCAGGAGCTCGCGGCTGGCTTGGCCGGGCCAAGCGGCTGATCGATGAGATCGGGCCGTGCGTCGAAGAGGGTTATTACAGGATCGCGATGATGGGATGCGAGGTGCCCGACGTCACGGAGCTCGAGGCGAGCGCCGCCCGTGCCCTCGAGGTGGCTCGGACCTTTCACGACACCAACCTCGAGATCCGCGCCCTCGCCGAGAGTGGCCTCGCGCTGATCTCGCTGGGTCGAACCGCGGACGGACTCGAGCGTCTGGACGAGGCGCTCGCGGCCGTCATCTCCGGCGAGGTACCGGACTTCGTAACGTGCGGCTTCACGTGCTGCGCGGTCGTGAGCGCATGCGCGCTGCTCGGCGATATCGACCGGCTCACACGTCTAATCGAGAGCCTGCGCCGAGTAGCGACCGACCGCTTCAATGCGTACCAGTCACCCATATTGACGAGCCACTGCCACCAGACCTATGGCAGGATGTTGAGCGAGGCCGGACGCTGGGATGAAGCCGAGGTCGAGCTTCGCCGGGCAGTCGAAGTCAGTGTCTGCGCAGGCCATCGAGCCTCTGCCATGGCCGGCCTCGCCGACCTTCGCATCCATCAGAACCGCACAGCGGAAGCGGTGGTCCTTTTGCGCGGCTGGGAAGACCGTCTGGAGACGGCGCCCGCCCAAGCCAAGCTTCACGATGCTCGCGACGAGCTGGACCTCGCCGTCTCGATATTGCGCTGGGCTCTTCGGGAGGAGGAAACCAATCTCGTCGCGTCAGCGCCGCTGTGGGCCCATCTGGTCGAGATCGAATGCCGCCGCGATCTTCCCGCCGCCGCCGAGGCCGCAGCGCGACTGGAGTCGATCGCCGGCTCCCTCGCCTCTTCGGGAATCCGCGCCCTCGCACGGCTCAGCCGCGGTCGGGTTCAGACGGCCCGCGGTGAGGATTCTGCGGCCACCCTGCAGGGGGCTCTTCGCGACCTCGGCGAAGACGAGCGACCGCGGTTGCGCGGGGAGATCCACATCGCTCTGGCCGAGGCCGAACAGCGGCGAGACGTCGCCGCGGCGACGACGCAGGCTCGGGCGGGCCTGGCCATCTTCGAACGGCTCGGCGCCCGCCGCGATGCCGATCGTGCCGCGGCACTGCTCCGCTCGCTTGGGGTAACCGTGCGGGTCGGCGCCGATGCCGCCGGCCGGCGCGGCCTCGACATGCTCAGCCGCCGTGAGCGCGAGGTCGTGCCCCTGCTCGCGGAGGGCCTGTCGAACGCCGAGATCGCCAAGCAGCTCTTCATCACCTCCAAGACTGTCGAGCATCACGTCACCAACATCCTCGGCCGGCTTGGCCTGCGCACCCGGACAGAGATTGCGGCCTGGGCGAATCGGGAAAGTCCAACCGGCTGATCCTGGGGGTTGGGGTTGGGGGATCCCCCGATTTGGGATCCACGGCTGCAGCGCAGAGTGGTGTCACGGCGCAGGAATCGCCGAATCGACGTCACGTAGGAGTGCTGCGCATGCTGCAAACAGGAAAGCCGTTGGCGGTAGCAAACGGAAGTGGTGAGGCCCGCTGGTGGTTGGGCCAGCTCGCCGCGGTCAAGGCCACAGCGGCCGACACCGGCGGCCTATTCTCGATCGTCGAGGTCACGAACGGTCCGAATTACGAGGCGCCCCTTCACGTCCACCACCGCGAGGACGAGGCTTTCTGGATCATCGAAGGCACCGTGACCCTCGAGGTCGGCGCTACCACGATCGAGGCGGCGGCCGGCGACTATGCGTTCGGTCCGCGTGGTTTGCCGCACAAGTACAAGGTCGGCGCGCAGGGCTGCCGGATGCTGTTCATCCTCACGCCCGGTGGATTCGAGGACCTCGTCAGGGCCATGAGCGTGCCGGCCGAGACCCGCTCGCTGCCATCCCAAGACGGCCCGCCGCCGGATATGGATCGCGTCAGGGCCATCGCCGCCACCTATGGCTGCGAGCTCCTGGCGTAGCTGCCGAGGTGGTCACCTTCGACAGCAGCGTCACGATCAAACGGTCTTCGGACGACGTATTTGCGTACGTAATGGAGCCTTCGAATGAACCTCGCTGGCATGAGGATGTGGTGGGAGTCAAGCGCACATCGGATGGAGTCATCGGTGCCGGCTCGACATTCGAATGGACCATGAAATTCATGGGTACCCACCGCGTTCAGATGGAAGTAAAGGAATTCGTACCGGGCCGGCGAGCGATGATCGCGGCCGTGTCATCAGGACGTTTGATGCCGACCCTTACCTACAAGTTCGAGCAGGTCGGGAGCGAGACCACGTTCAGCCGTCATGGCGACATCAGGGTCGGCGGGGTGATGAGGCTGATCGAGCCCGTCATGAAAGTCATCGCCCCAAAACACATGCAGGGACTCCTGGAGAAGCTGAAGCTCGTTCTCGAACACGGCCGCTGAAATGCACAAGGTAAGGAGTCAGTCAAATGCCCATCGCCGAAGTCATGCTGGAGCTCCTGCCTAGACAATTGGGAGCTCCAGCGCGAGTCCACGATCGGGTGTGGGTCGTGTCTGCTCAGGTGGCTCCGGCCGCAAAGAATTCCGCGAGGACGGGGCGAGCACTTCGGCATGGACGTCGTGAGCCCGACCTTCCAGCGTTTCGCCTGAGCCGTATTTGTCCACTGGATGAACCCGCGCCTTGATCGCTCTACAGTGTCGAACTTTCGAGCCTGACTGGACCTTCGCCGGGTCACAGCCGGGTCACACATTCCCGGAACCGGGCGGTCATGACAGGTCACCTAAGGACACAAAGGCGGCGGGAGTTGAGTTCAGGAGGGCGACCGCGGACCCCGGAGGACACGCGAGGACGCGCCACCGACACGGTTCAAAATCCCAAGGGCCGGTCATCGGGGCGATCGCCTACTCGAGTTCGCGTTTTGGCTCGTCAGGCGGCGGGCAGGCAGGCGCAGCTCATACGAATAGCTGTCCCGCTCGGGCTACATCTGCGATGCCGAAGGCTTGCTCAAGTAGAGCAACCACCTGGGCTTCCCGATCCTCGCGCGGTGCGACCGCGACACTCTGGGTGCGCGCTCGCGATCCGGCTCGATTACTGCGATCCCACCTCATCCATGGTGGCTTTCAGCAGCGCCCGAGCAACCCAAACCGAGACGTCCTCCGCATCCGCGACAGTGAGGCCTCTGACGTCACGCAGTACGAGCAGTGCTTCGATTCCAACGCAGAGCGCCAGTCCGGACGTCAGGCGCTCAAGACTTGACTCGTCGATCCGCCCTAGAAGGGGTGAAAGCGCCATCTCGATCCACTCCACGCGGCGGTATCCACGCGTTGGAGCCGGATTCGGTTGGTCGGTACCGCGCTCGGCCGTGAGACGGATCATCTTGCGCAGCAGCGACTCGTTGGCCAACGTGCTGCGTTGGGTCGCGCGGACCATTGCGTCGAGACGGACGCTGACGTCATCTGCCTGCTCAGCGGGCTCGATGGCCCGGACGACAGCGTCCCGGACAGCTTCGAGCGCCGCCTCTGTCAGGAGCTGATCCAGGCTGGGGAAGTACTGGTAGACAGTCCGCCGC
>WNFI01432302.1_pt1 | contig 11926 bp, 13 predicted proteins | sample 5400471 | NCBI WGS metagenome assembly WNFI01 (sample SAMN13153348, study PRJNA577476) | soil metagenome | isolation source: 100 cm saprolite on Douglas fir-dominated hillslope | place: USA:California | collected 2013-09-17 | reverse complement strand
CCATCGCGCCTGATCCTCTCGCGCTTCCCCCGCCATCCTTACTGCCTCCTCCCACATTGCCCCCGTCTGCTCCTCTGCGATGGTGCGATTGGCCTCGCCGCCATCTGCGCCGACGCTGGCTCCAGCTCCTCCGCAGCGAAACCGCGACCTTGTCTTGGGAACCTGCCAGCTTGCGTCAGCCTCCTCCTGAGAACGGCGAACCCCTGCTGACTCGTGAGCAGCGCGCTCACTATCGACTCTCCTGGTCACAGCGCTTGACTCGCAATGCCCGCCCCGCCGAGGCTCCCAGACTCTGTGTTCTCTTACATGGTCTGCCCGCTCGCTTCTTCGAGACCTTTGGTTTCCCTCGTCAGGAAGTCGCGTAAGCCTCTTTTCCCCAGCAATGCGCAAATCCTTCCATTCTCTGCAAGCTGGACGTCTCTTCTTCATCGAAAAATATCTCTTCACTGCTCTTGCTCACCCCTTTGTTTGGTTGAGTTCTTCAAGCCATGCCATTCCTTGAGTTTATCTCCTTGCGCATCCCGTGGGCCTCTGCTCACTCCCTTTCTTCAATCAGGCGGATGGCAGTATCACACCAGACGATGTTATCCGCTTCAAACATCAATCCTCGTAACAACGGGAGATAGAGTAAGCGTTGTTCATACACTAAAGAGGCTGGATTGGGAAAATCACGCTTTTGTAAATCCTGGTAGACCGCTAAGCGTTCGGCAGAGATCTCTCGACGGCGGCGAAGTTCTGTCAGGAGAGCGGCGGAGGGGACGAGCGATCCTGCTCGCAATTTGAGCAGGAGATCTTCGCGCAGCACGCCGGGTTCAGAGGGCTGTATAATCCACGTGGTAAGAGCATCGCGCCCCTCAGGGAGAAGCGCATAGAGCTTTTCCGTTGAGGGTGAGGAGGATGGAACTCGTTCAATATACCCCTGTTTTTCAAGGGCAGCTAGTTCGCGATAGATTTGCTGGTGCGTAGCCTGCCAGAAATAGCCAATAGCCGCGTTGAAGCGCTTGGTCAGCTTGTGCACTTTGTTGCATAGCATCGAAGCAGAACGAGGAAGAGTGAAAGGTCATGACACGATGAATACAAAGGGAGATGGTCTTGCAAAGTGGCACCTATTTGTCCGTGAGAAAGACATACAGGCTCTGGATGAAGCTCTCGCTGAAAATGTTCTCTTCCATTCGCCTGTTCTCTGGAAGCCAAAAGCGGGCAAGGCTGCGGCAATGTTGTATCTAAGCAGTGCTGCGAGCGTTTTTGAGGACTTTGTCTATCTCCGGCAGTTCACCGGTGACCATGCGGTTGTTCTCGAATTCAGCGCGCGTATCGGTCCATTCTTGGTGAAAGGGGTCGATCTCATCCAGTTGAACGCTGAGGGCCAGATCAGCGACTTTGAGGTAATGGTAAGGCCCGCAAAGGGGCTTCAGGCCTTGGCAACAGCCATGGCGCAGCAACTGGCACTGGCGACGTCTCCAGAAAACGAGAAGTGAGTACCTTGTCGCTTCATGTGGCAAGAAGGATGGACCGCTTGATGACAACAGACTCTGCTCTGCCCGAAAAAGCGTCTGCAGGCATTCAATGCCTCTATTTTTACGGCACCACGTCTTCCACGATTGGGAACGTGTATTCTCCCATCTTGAGCTTGAGAAAGAAGGTCCCGATCATGCGACTCTCACTTGTCGTCTGGCAAGTCCCCGAGGTTGTATCCCTGCTGAGGAATGCTGATTATTCTGATGAAACAGTGGCTACTGGTGCTGTGAGTATGCGTGAGTTCGTGGCTTACATGCTCAACTATCAGCCCGCGTGGTTCGCCTGCCTCTACAGCGTGCGGGGAGTATGTGTACGCTTGCTTGGGATACACCAGGAGGGGAGATGGCGCTCTCCCAGACTTCAGCGGGCTTCTCTAGATGATCTGCGTTATGCTCTAAGAGCTGGAAAGAAAGGTGCTGAAAATGGCCAACGGATCGATGGCTTTTACCTGGGGTTCTACCAGCGCTGAGAGAGCGATGGCGTTTCCATGCGATCGCTATCTCTCACACGCCGACGCAGTCTATTTCCGCGCTGTAGATGTACAGGCGCCTGCTCATACCCTGTTTCAATGGCTCTGTCAGTTGCGGGTCGCCCCGTACAGCTACGATTGGATCGACAATCGGGGTCGCCAAAGCCCTCGTCATCTGAATCCAGAGCTAGAAAAGCTGGCAGTAGGCCAGCGGGTGGCGAGCATTTTTCAACTTGCAGAATTTGAGCCAGACCGGCATCTGACGATCGTGATGGCCTCACCTCGGGCCATTACGACCTTCGGCGAGGTTGCAGGCAGCTATGTGATTCTCCCTCGGACAACCCAGGAGTGCCGCCTGGTTGCCAAGCTCCTCGTGCGCTATCCGACGAAACATCCCTGGTCCTTGATGCGCTGGTGTCTGCCCTGGGGCGATTTGGTGATGATGCGCAAGCAGTTCTTGACCTTGAAACATCTGGCGGAAGACACCTCGCGTTACGTTTTACTGGATGAGCGATGAACGTGAACAAGCATTACGGAGAAGCACTTTCACCTATGGGAGAGTATGGCATAGTGATGATGACAGTACCCACGACGCCTCGGCACGCGCGGCTGGCTCATTGAGGATGGGCTAGCCCATCCTCAATGAGCCAGCCGCGCGTGCCGAGGCCAATTTCTGCCAATCTATACCAGACTCTGGCATAGACTGAAATGGCTTAGCAAGAGGCTTTACGTAGCATTGAGTGTAACCCATATTACACTATGGCGAGGTGTCTGGCGGAAGGCCAACCCTCAATCAGTGGCTCTGGAGGACTCACAGACCGGGGATTGGATTTTTCTTAGATTTTTCTGCTCGCTTGCTTGTGGAAATCTCGTTGCGCATCCCGTGGGGAGTGCACACTCAATTACAAAGTGATAGCAAAAGAGATAGTCTTGGTGAGATTTTCCACCACCATCTCCAACTCGTGTATAACCCCCGCCTGACATAAAATAAATAGCTGGTGTTAGCCATCGGAAACGCATATAGCGCCGATAATCAATTCCTAAACTTAGGAGTTTTGTTCTCTCATGAAGCGCTTTCACCTCCTTTTCAATCACTTTAGCAAACCGAGAGAGGTCATCAGGAGCCGCATGTTCAATGGGCGAGAAGCGATAAGGAGAAAACTCCCTAAGATACCCATTATTCTGTCCAATAGTTCCCCACTCAAAATGGTTCAAGAGCTCTAGGAAAGCGATAGCGGTCTCTTCAAGAGCAGCTTTGATATCATCAGTGCTGCTCAGTTGCTCAGCTTTCAGTAAGCGATCTCGAACCTCTTCATTCTGTACAAGTGCTGCCATTGATATTGCGTCAAAAGCAAATCCAAACACCTTTGGGGTATTCTCCCGAAAAAAATCTGCAACATTTGTCCTAAAATCATCTATTTCTACGGTAGGGAGGCGAATACCATAATGTTTCCAGCTAACTCTGGCTTTATTCAAGCGTTCCATACTATCCCTTTGTCCAAAGTCTTTGCTCGGCAATTTTTGGTTGATATCCTTCCAGTAGTCCATAAACCCTTGACCTGTCTTACCAACGTTCAAATGTTCTGATGTAAGCGCGAGAAAGAGTTCCACTGCATCATGGAAATGGAGAATGCTCACCATGTTCAGTGGCTCTGGCTTATGAGATTGATCAATAGCTAGAGTGTACATATATTGAATCATGGCAAGCCGCCGCATCTTTGCTTCATCAAGCATTTCGTTCTTTGCTTTCCTTACTCATTGCTAAATCTGTTACATAAAAGCCGCGCCAGATAAGAAAGATGCGGCTTTTGTAATCTCCATTTAACAAAAATGAGTATAGAGATTTATAAATACTTCGTCAATAGACAAGCAAGGATAAAGGATAGAACTGCAAGAGCAATCCTGGCCGTCATTCTCACCTACCGCTAATCCTGCGCACCTTTCTCATCACACAGGCTCGATCGTCGCAGGAACATCGTACTAACAAACTTCCAAGGATCAATGGCTCCTGTGGAGATACCGCAAAAAATGATGCACCAGACTTGTTGCCCTTTTTCATTGACTAGAAATGATATACTCCATTCAACTAAAAGAAACAGTCATTTCCGTGAGTTGAATACTTGAGCTGTTAACCAAGAAGCCGATGAATATGGGAGGGAAGTTTTTGATGGGCGATATGAAAAATGCAGGCGAGAAAATTCTCCATATGAGCGATGAGCAAATACACCGTTTACAAGGAAGCAGTGTAACCTGTGAACCGTCCGATAGGGAAGCATGGCGGCACACATGGGCAAGAGGGGCCGCGCCAGGCTGGTCGGTCTGTACGCGAGGCGGCGTGGCGGCGATCTGCCCCGAATGCTTACCAGATGGAGAGAAGCAGCCAGAGAACGCGATTATCAAGCGATGCTTACCACATATGTACGAGTGGATAGTGCGCAGGAGATTTGAAAATGAGCACTGATCTTCTCCAGATCAGCGACCAGGCGCGCAGCATAGAGCGTGCTATCGTCCTCTGGCTCGACGAGAAAGGCGGCAAGAGCCAGAGCCGAGGCACGCGCCGCAAGTATGAGCGCAACGTCAGCAGCTTTCGCGCACTGCTCCAGCACGCGGGCCTCGACCTGGACGCTGATCGCCACATCATTCAGATGGCCGCGCAAGGATGGGCGGCACAGCGCTGGCGAGGAGACGACCAGGCCGAGACGATCAGCAACGCAACATACAATCAGCGTATCGCCTCGCTCTCAAGCTTCTATGAGTTCTGCATAAAAAGAGAGTGCGTGCAAGGTATCGAGCGCAACCCGCTCCTGGCCCTTGACAGACGCAAGACCGACGACTACCTGGGCGCGCAGCCAATGAGCGCAGAGGACGTAGCCGAGCAGCTAGAGCGCATTGACCGATCGAGCAGGCCAGGTGAGCGCGATTATGTCCTGCTCTCACTTGGTTTCAGCACCGGGCGTAGAGTGAGCGAGCTGGCCGGGTTGCGCGCTGGAGACTTGACGTTCTCAGGAACAACGCAGCTACGCATCTATTGGAGAAGAACCAAGGGAGGCAAGTCACACACCGATACGATCAATGATCTGGAATTGATTGCGCTTCTGCGTAACTGGCTCAGTGTGATATATGGCAGCGTGAAGGCAGCCCCCAAAGATGGCGCAATCTGGCCGAGCGAAAGCAACAATAGACACGGCCAACCAATCAGCACCAGTGCGATCGCGCAGATCTGCTATAAGCACGTGGGCACCTACAAGACACATACTATGCGTCACAGCTTCACGGCGGCGATGAAGCGCAGTGGCGCGAGTGATGAAGAGGTAGGCGAGGCTCTAACACACGCGCTAGGCAGCCGCAACACGCGTAAGTATATTCGCAAGATCGAGGGCCAGGCCAACACACACGTGTCGGCGATCCGCGCGGGGTTCGGTATCAAAGCAAGAGTAGAGAACGAGAGGGATTAAATGACCACCACCCATTGCCAGCTCGCCAGTTGCGGCGAGCACCTTAGCGACGAGCAGCAGAGAAGAGGCGGGAGGTTCTGCCGACCTGAACACGCAGTAGAATGGCGGCGAGAGACGGGCTATAAAAAGCCAGAAATTTGGGTAACTCTTTGATTCTATAAGCGCAATCTGCTATAACGTATCTCACACAATATCTTGTAAGCATAAGTCAAACAGCACAGATATGCGGGGAGAATTGCAAATGTCATCAAGTAATGCTTTAGAAAAGGGTAATGCGCTCGAAGAGGCTGTGCGTTTAATCGAAGAAACAATCTTGCGTACAAATCCTGGTACAAAAGGGGCTACGATAACAATTGAACCTAAAAAGATTGTAACAGTTGATGACGTTAAGCATGAGATAGATATTTTTATAACAATAGATCACGGCAAAGGATATAAGTCTATATTTATTTTTGAATGTAAGAATTGGGAGGACGCAGTTGGAAAGAACGAGATTGTAAACTTTACCGAGAAAATAAAGGTTGTACAAGCAACAAAGGGATTCTTTATTGCGAAAAGTTTTACTCAGTATGCAGTTGCCCAAGCAAAACTGGACAGAAGAATAGAACTTCTCGAAGCAAGTACAGAGCTAGATATATTGCCCCCATTTTTAGAAAACTTTCACTATGTTCGGGATACTTTTAAGGATACAAATTTCCATATCAAGATGCGAGTACAAGATCCCTCGGTCTTACATGGACTGACTATTAAAGGTGACACAAAAATGAAGTTCAGAGGCCAGGATATATCTTTTGAGGAATTTTCTCAGCAGATTGGAACCAATGTAAAAGAAGAAGTAATGAACCATGAGCCAACAGGAACATTTAGCAATGGAGTTTACCAGTATGATAGAAATAAGACTTTCACCTTTCAACCAGGAGAGCTGCTTGTGGGTGAATTTGAATGTGCAGAAGTTGATGCTCATGTATCATGGGAATCAATGGTTATACGCCCCCGTATTGTTTCTCAGTTTGATATAAAAGAGCGCGGGAGGGTTATAACTTTTGAGTCAGACCAGTTTCCTGAAGGAAGTGTAAGAGTTTCTTTTGCAGAAACAATTTGATATAAACGAGGCGCATTTACCATTTTCTATATGGCACTGACCAAGAAGAAGTTACAACGATTTATTATAGCCCAGCGCGAGGAAAGGAAGCACCTAGGCGATGCTCTTGATAATTTAGACGATCTATCTCAAGACCCGTACAACAACCAGGAAGAAATTGAAAACTACCTCCAGGCGATACAGAACAGCGCCGAAAACATCAAAGATGCTACAACAGAGCTGCTTGGAGAGAAAACCGCTTGAGATTATGCTGATTGGCATGATAATCGTGATTGAAAACCGGCTCTTGTATGTAGGAAGCCTGAATAGCTCGACGCTTCGCACCTCGGAGGTATTTCGTTCTGCTGTCTGGAGAAACTCTGCTGGCGTTCTTCTTTGTCATAACCTTTGGAGATCCGGCTCCCAGCCCACACGATATCATAACAACTGAGCAGCTTATACAGGCTGGAAAAGCGCTTGATATTTAACTGCTCGATCACACTATTATTGGTGCCGGGAAGTATGTCAGCCTCAAAGATAAACTGCGCTGGTAAGAGGCCAGGAGTGCATTATCTTTCCTATTTACAACCAGAGCCTAAATATCAAGGTGTGTTGGTATTTTTTACCATGACTAAGGCCTCTTCTACTAATTCCTCTGCTTTTCTATTCATTTGAAATTCGTTCATAGATCGGAGACGATTGTAAAAAAAGTCGAGAATAAACGGGTTAGCGCGGCGATTGTTATAAATGTGATCTTGCAAATGGCGAGACTTCTCTTCAACCTCTTTGACGGAAAGCTCTTTCTTTAACGCTTTCTCCCATAGCTCTTCAGAGAAACTTTTCAACCCATCTTTTGCATCAGCGGCCTCGTTTTGTCCTGCGCTCTCTCGGACTGCCCAGACAAAGGCGGGAAGCAGAGGGATGACAATAACGAAAACGAGTTTGCCGAAACTGAAACCATCAGCAAGGCCGATAACAGCGACAATGAGACACAGAAGCAAGAGTATTCCCTGTACCCATCTTTTATAGCGCCGCCTCAGTTGTGAATCCCACCAGCAATTCTCTCTCTGGCAGACGAGCCGGGCAAGGTAGAGAGGTAATTGCTCAACAATTTTTGGATACCAATTTACCAGCTTTGTATAGCCATTATTCCGCCTTTTATAGTTCTCTGCTGCTTCTACAATCTCTTCTAAATCCGGCAGATGCTTTTTAGCCAAGTCACGGCACTCAAGTTCTAACACGTCACAATCAAATGTCTCTTGAATATCAGCGGCTTGTTTTTTATGAGAGGATTGATATCGTTCTAAGATTTGGTCAAGGACTGTTATAATCCCCGTCCCTAGAGCTGTATAGACTACAAAGTTCGGGAAGTTGGCAGCGAGAATAGCAAAAACAACAGGGCTTACTATATCTAGGCTTGTCTGGATAATCACAGCACGTTTGGCCGTTGAATACAAATAGCTTTGGGCGGCAAGCCTTTCAATCTGCTTCGGCTTATTCTGCTCCTGGACGATATTGTTAGCCATAACTCTCCTTACTCATACGTTGGAAAGTAGTTTCCAAAAACGAGCCGCCAGTTACGAAAAGCTTCTTCGAAGTTTCCTCTTGAGGCAGCTTGTTCTGCATTTTTGGCTCTTGTATAAGCAGTCTCTAATTTGCTCACGGCATCAATAATTTTATTTTGTGACAAGTATTGACCCACGTTTGAATTGTAGCCAGCCGGATCTGCCACAGGAAGCTGAATAGCGCTCCTTGCTTTATCAAAAACGAACCTGGCTCCAGAGGGGAAATCCGTAATATTAATATTGGTTAATATTTGGAGAATGAGGCATTCAAAGAAAAATGAGCTGACATCTACATTGGCATCCCTTTTCCAGCACTTTAGCATCTTAATGAGAGGGACGAGATCATTCATGTGGCTTCTATTTGCCTGGCTCCATAGCTCAATATGCTTCTTTGGATCGGTAGGTATCCATTGTCTAGAGATAGAATTAGGGATGATATAGCCTCCGCCTTGCCTATTAAAGGCAGGAACCACATCCACCTTAAAATCTGTAAAAGCAATGGTGACAGCTTGCCCATCCCTACTTATATCAAAGGTCGTGTTGTAAGCTCGCTGGAGAACTCTTTTCACCCGGTCTAGGAGGTTGGCTTGTCCCTGATATTGGTAATCGGTGAATAGAGAGGACGATAAGATACAAAAAATGTCAATGTCTGCTTTTGCAAGGGGAGCTATCATAGTGCTGCGCCTGTAAGAGCCAGTAAGAAAATCATCTATGACCGCTAAATCACGTACTAACGCTTCACGGACATTCTGTTGACGTTGGGAGACGGTTGTTTCCTGGAGGCCGGTTATTTCCAGGTTCGATTTCAAACCCTGGAAACCTTGATTTATTGTCTTTGCCATTTCGCACTTCCGAACAGAATTGTTTACTTTTAGCAGCTACAAATGAGGACTGCTAAAACTGTGTCGATAGTAACACGCCTGTTCCAGAATTACAAGAGCAAGACAGTTATATGTAATTATTTCGATATTGTGGGTGCGCTTGTGCGAGTCGGAGAGAAGGTATCTACTCTTTTAGAGGCTCTTTAGCGTATCGTGCCGATAAATTATCCGTATGTCGGGAAGTAATCTCCAAAAAGTTGTCCACAGAAATAATATGCGTCCTCAATAATTCCTTTCTTTACTAATTCTTCTGCTGTCTTCGCTCTTGTGTAAGCAACTTCTAAATCACGAGCAACAGTGGCTATCCTTCCTTGAGTCAAATAGCCGCTCACACTTGAGAGCATAACTGGATCTTCTATACCCTGAAAAGTACCTCTAGCCTTCTCAAATACAATGCGAATGGCAGAAAGGAAATTGGTTATTGTTTCATACTTCATTATTTCAAGTATGAGGCATTCGAGGTGAAAAGAAGTAAGCAACTTCCCATTGACTTGATTCCAAGCCTTTATCATTTTGATTAAAGGCATCAAACGCCCATTTTGTGCGTTATTTCTCTTAGTCCATAGATTAATGTGCTTTTGAGGATCAGTTGCAATCCAGCTTCTTGTGAATGTATTTGGAATGTAGTAACCGCTTCTTATAAAGAGAGCTGTTCTATAAAATGCTGGGACTACATCTACCTTAAAGTCGTTGAAGGTAATGGTCACTGCTTGACCATCTCGGCTAATATCCGTAGTTCGTTGGTAAGCTTCCATGAGTATAGCTCTAACCCTGTCCAAAATAGAAGCTTGCCCACCAGCTCTTTTGTACTGATTGTCCAATACGACAAAAATATCTACATCGGCTTCTTTAAGGGGGACAATCAGAGTTTTGCGTCTATAAGAGCCTGTAAGAAAATCCTCAAGTACAGTAAACTCACGATTCATGACTTCTCTAACGCCTTGTTGACGTTCTGAAACAGTTGTAGCCTGTATATCTGTAATCTCAAGCTTTGTCAGAAATTCCCGAAACCCCTGTACCACTGTTGTTGCCATAATCTATAACTCCTGGCATGTAGCTTCTTATCGGTCTGTTTGCTGCTACTAACCGGAGAGGATCATACCATAGCTGTTCATTATCGACAACGAAAAGAGGCATCACATCAAGCAAAGATTAAAGATACATTATTTTTCCTATTCACTACTGGAGACCAATACTGATTAAATTTTATTGTATCTGACTTTGCAATGGGGTATTATCTCTCTATAAACTACTGTCTTTTATCGCCCCTCGTGAAGAAATGAGGATAACAAGTATGAGAACGACCCTCAAATTTAAAGAATTTGGATCAAAACTCACTGGTTTTACCACACCTTTTTTTGGGGGTTTCTTGGGAACCGTCCGAAACAGAGCGAACAACTGCGGCAAGTGTAATAAACTTTTTAGAAGATAAAAGAGTTTTATATAATCCGACGGAACTAGAACGGCCTAACCATTGTATCTCTTCAATAATAGAAATTAGGGATTTTCTTACCAAGAGAATGGACGGCTTAAATGAAAAGAGCGAGTTAATGAAAAACTTGAGGGTGATGAGGTCAGCATGTAGAAAGTTCCTAGACACTGCTCAATCATTTCATCGGAGTTTGGACGGCCCTCGTAGTAGTTATGATTCTTGGGTCTTTTATAGTGCGCTTGGAGAGATGAGAGGAGTATTCGGGTTTTGTCTCTCTCAGATAGTGCTTTCATTTGGACTCGATATTGAAAAGGGCTTAGCATCTATTTTGCCAGTCAATTAACTACCTCCAATCCTTCATATAGGATGGGGTTTCGTCATCATCGCCACTGTCATATTGCTCTTGTTTCTTCTCTGCTGAGGATTTCAGACGCGCTCCAGGAGTGCTGGTATTTTGTACATAACTTCCATCCTGTTCTCTGTCTCTTTGGTCCTCTCTGACCATGCGCTTCAGCTTTCTACTTGCTTATCGGGTCAAGCTTCTCTCCTTGTACGCGGCGATGATATCTTCCGTGTCTTCTGCTGCGGATTATAGAAAAAAGAGGAGGCCAGGTCAACCAATCCTCCATCGCTCTTCCCTGTCTCCGTTTTGCCTGCCTCCAGTTCGCTGACTGTTTCTTACCCTGCGGTACACGATAAATGGGTAGCAGCAACCCACAAAACAACGATAACAGCTCCAACTATTGCTAGACAAAAGAGGGCAAAACTCGCGACGACCCATACCTGGCGAGAACGGAAAATGTTCTCACGCGACGTTTCTATCGACTGCGGATCAGCTAAGACGACGTTCTGGTATCGTGGAAATGCTCCATAAGCGAAACCGGTTGCTGCGATGATAAAGGCAAGAGCGGGAAGCAGAGTCACTATGCCAGTAGTAATTCCAAAGCTGCACGTCTTAGGCAAAACAATAGCAAAGAGAGCAGTATACACGCCAATTGCTCCTGTACATACAGGGATCATCGTCGCGCAAAAGCTGCTACTTACTTTTAATGAGTCTGAGATCATCTGCTTGCCGATATCGAAAAGCACGCTATTGGTAGGGGAAATAGCCTCCATATCGAAAGCATCTATCAGGCCGTTTTTCTCTCTTCGTTTGACAGCAGCTTGAAACAGTGCTTGCTTTGCAGGACAATTGAAGATCAGCGTTTTAGCTCCCTCAGGGCTTTCTGTGATTGCCATAGCCTCTATGGGGATTTGGTAATTCGTGAGGTCATAGGTATGTTGAATAGTGGTGGCAGTTCCACCTGTCGTGTGTCCAGCGTTGCATATGGGACACGTGATAGTTACCTCATTATTTGCCATTAGTTGTCTCCTTACTCTTTACTTTTCATCTCAAAGTAGAAATGTATCAAAATTAAGGACTTTCACTCACGGTTCGCTTAAATGACAGGACAAAATTACGAATCATCGGTCAGCCGAGTATACACAGCAGGAGAAAAGCCACAAAGGGCTAAAATCTGCTGTT
>WNFI01252351.1_pt1 | contig 11926 bp, 11 predicted proteins | sample 5400471 | NCBI WGS metagenome assembly WNFI01 (sample SAMN13153348, study PRJNA577476) | soil metagenome | isolation source: 100 cm saprolite on Douglas fir-dominated hillslope | place: USA:California | collected 2013-09-17 | reverse complement strand
CCCCCATTGTCCAATATTCCCCACTGCTGCCTCCCGTAGGAGTCTGGGCCGTGTCTCAGTCCCAGTGTGGCTGGTCGTCCTCTCAGACCAGCTACGGATTGTCGCCTTGGTGAGCCGTTACCTCACCAACTAGCTAATCCGACTTCGGCTCATCTGTTAGCGCGAGGTCTTGCGATCCCCCGCTTTCTCGCCTCTCCGTTGTGAAGAGGGGACGTATGCGGCATTAGCTAACCTTTCGGTTAGTTATTCCCCACTATCAGGCAGATTCCGAAGCATTACTCACCCGTTCGCCGCTCGTCAGCACGTATTGCTACGCCTGTTACCGCTCGACTTGCATGTGTTAAGCACGCCGCCAGCGTTCAATCTGAGCCAGGATCAAACTCTTCACTTGATAGCTTTGAGCTTTCAACAAAAAGAGTGATTCAAAGGCCCATCGCTGGACTTTTGGTCACTCGGTCATCTTGCATTCAAAAGAACACAATCGACGCGAGTCCCCACACAAATTACCTGCCAAATTGTTAAAGAGCACTCCGGCCACGAGGGCCGAAGAAAAGGGCCGAGGAGTATAGCCCTGCGGCTCTCCCCGTCAAAATACGCACAGGCTGATGCAACGCCCACCCTGCTGGGCGGCGCAGTCTGCTGAGGGCGCGCATTATAGGGCTGGATTGGTGGCTGTCAACGCCTCGCAACAAATAAGCGGCAGCTGTCCCGCAGGCGTGACTATCCCATTGTTTTAAAGAGTTTTTTGCACCGCGACACGGGCGTAGCGGCGGGGCCCGACCTGTAGCGTGTAACTGGCGCCCGAGGCCAGCCACAGCTGGGGGTCGCTGACCTTGACCCCATCGACGCGCACCGCCCCTTCGGCCACCTTGCGGCGCGCCTCGCCCCGGCTGGTGGCCAGCGCCACGCCCGCGCTGGTCAGTGCCGCGAGCAGCCCCAGCCCCGCCTCGCCGGCGGCACAGGCTAGGGGCACTTCCTTGAGGTCGCTGGGCAGGACCTTGTCGGCAAAGCGACTGGTGAAATTCCGCTGCGCTTGCTGCGCTGCCGCAATATCGTGAAAGCGCGCGACGATCTCCTGCGCCAGCTCGAACTTCACATCACGGGGATTCCGACCCGCCGCCACACCCGCGCGCAGGGCGGCCAGCTCGGACAGCGGCCGGAAGGACAGCAGCTCGAAATAACGCCACATCAGCTCGTCCGAGATGGACATCAGCTTGCCGAACATGTCGTCGGGCGCGTCGGTGATCGCCACGTAATTGCCGAGTGATTTCGACATCTTGTTGATGCCGTCAAGACCCTCCAGCAGCGGCATGGTCAGCACCACCTGCGGCTCCTGGCCGTAATGCTCCTGCAGCTGCCGGCCCACGAGCAGGTTGAATTTCTGGTCGGTCCCGCCCAGCTCGACGTCCGCGTTGAGGGCCACCGAGTCATAGCCCTGCACCAGCGGGTAGAGGAACTCGTGCAGCGCAATCGGCTGATTGCCCCGGAAGCGCTTGCTGAAATCGTCACGCTCGAGCATGCGCGCCACCGTCGCGCGCGCGGCGATCTCGATCAGGCCCGCGGCGCTCATCGCGCCGAACCAGCGCGAGTTGAAGTCGATGCGGGTCTGCTCGCGATCGAGGATCTTGTAGATCTGCGATTCGTAGGTACGCGCGTTGGCCTGGATCTCCTGGGGGGTGAGGCGCGGACGGGTGGCGTTGCGGCCGCTCGGATCCCCGATCATGCCGGTGAAGTCGCCGATCAGGAACGTGACCTCGTGCCCGAACTGCTGGAACTGGCGCAGCTTGTTGATGAGCACGGTATGCCCCAGATGCAGATCCGGCGCGGTCGGGTCGAACCCGGCCTTGATGCGCAGGGCCGTGCCCCGTTGCAGCTTCTTGTGCAGATCGGGGAGCGTCAGCACCTCGGCCGCGCCGCGTTGCAGCTCGGCCATCTGTTCGCTCACAGTTACGGTGCTTTTCGCCATGAGACTCTCGGGCCAATCCTCGGGCGGGGCCGATCCGGCCGCCTGAACCAGCGCATTACTCTAGCAGCAAAGGGGCCGCCCGAGGCTGTAACACAGGCCGGGACGCAGCGCCGCTACAATGCCGCATCCGACCCGTGCGAGTGCTACTTGGACGAACCGCTGCTCAGGGCCCCGCAGAACTTCATCAACCGCGAACTCGCGGCACTGGAGTTCAACGCCCGTGTGCTGGCGCAGGCCAGGGATCCGCGCGTGCCACTGCTCGAGCGGCTGCGATTCCTGTGCATCTGTTCCTCCAACCTGGACGAGTTCTTCGAGATCCGGGTTTCCGGGCTCAAGCAGCTGCTCGAGCTGGGCTCGACCCAGCCCGCGCCCGATACCCTGAGCATCCCCGAGCAGCTTGCCGCCATCCATGAGCGCACGTTGCGTCTGATGGAGGATCAGTACGGGGTCCTCAACGGCATGCTGCTGGGCGAGCTGCAGGCCGCGGGCATCGAACTGCTGGCCGGCACGGAATGGGACGCCGGGACGCACACCTGGCTCGAGCGGCATTTTGCCGAAGAAGTGGAACCGGTGCTGAGCCCGCTGGGTCTCGATCCGGCCCGGCCGTTTCCGCGTATCCAGAACAAGAGCCTCAATTTTATCGTCAAGCTCTCGGGCAAGGATGCCTTCGGACGGGACGGTGCATTGGCCGTGGTGCAGGCGCCGCGCTCGCTCCCGCGCATCGTGGCGCTGCCCGCCGAGAGCGGGCGCCAGCGGCTGGTGGCGCTCTCGACCATCGTCGAGGCCTTCGTGGCCCGCCTGTTTACCGGGATGCAGGTGCTGGGCTGTTACCAGTTTCGCCTGACCCGCAACAGCGACCTGTTCGTCGACGACGAAGAGGTGGACGACCTGCGCCGCGCGCTCGAAGGCGAGCTGGCGCACCGGCGCTACGGCGCCGCGGTGCGGCTTGAAACCGCGGCCGACTGTCCGCCGGACATGGTCAACTATCTGCTGCAGCAGTTCGCGCTCGAAGCACGCGACTGGTATTCCGTACCGGGACCGGTGAATCTCAACCGCTTCTCGGCGATCTACGAGATGGTGCAGCGGCCCGATCTCAAGTACGCCCCGTTCACTCCGGGACTGGCGGAAGGCTTCAGCGGTGCCCACGATCTGTTCGACGCCATCCGCCAGCGCGACGTGCTGCTGCACCATCCCTTCCAGAGCTTTACGCCGCTGATGGATCTGCTGCGGCAGGCGGCCGCCGATCCGACGGTGCTGGCGATCAAGCAGACGCTGTACCGCACCGGCGATCACTCGCCCATCGTCGACGCGCTGGTGGCGGCGGCGCAGGCCGGCAAGGACGTCACGGTCATCATCGAGTTGCGCGCGCGCTTCGACGAAGAGGCCAATATCGAACTGTCGACTCGCCTGCAGGAGGCGGGCGCGCACGTGATGTACGGCGTGGTCGGCTACAAGACGCACGCCAAGCTCCTGCTGATCGTGCGGCGCGAGGCCGCCGGTCTCCGCCGCTACTGCCATCTGGGCACCGGCAACTACCACCCGGGCACGGCGCGCAGCTATACCGACTACGGCCTGTTTACGGCTGATGAGGCTATCGGCACCGACGTGCACGAGATTTTCCTGCAGCTCACCAGCCTGACCCAGACACCGCGCCTGCGGCGGCTCCTGCAATCGCCCTTCACGCTGCATGAGTCCCTGCAGGGGCTGATCGAGCGCGAGATGGCGCACGCGCGCGCCGGCAAGCGCGCGCGCCTGATCGCCAAACTGAACGCGCTGGTTGACCCCCAGACCATCGAGACCCTCTACCGCGCTTCCGGCGCCGGTGTGCAGGTCGACCTGATCGTGCGCGGCGTGTGTGCGCTGCGGCCCGGCCTGCCTGGCGTGTCCGAAAATATCCAGGTGCGCTCGATTGTCGGGCGCTTCCTCGAGCACTCGCGCGCCTTCTGGTTCGAGAACGCGGGCCGGCCGCAGCTCTTCCTGGCGAGCGCCGACTGGATGGAGCGCAATTTCTTCCGGCGCGTCGAGGTCGCGTTCCCGGTTACGCAGGCACGGCTCCGGACGCGCATCCGCGCCGACCTGGAGTGCTACCTGACGGATACGAGCAACTCCTGGCTGCTGCAGAGTGACGGCCGTTACCTGCAGGCATCCGCGCTGCCGGACGCGACTCCGGGCGTCGACGCTCAGGCGCAGCTGCTGGAGACCTACGCCGCGGCGGCGCGGTTGCCGGAGTAAATGCGCAGCTTCAGGCCCTGCGCGCGCAGATTCTCGATTTCCAGCTGCAGGTCCTCGACCGAGAGCGGGTGGTCCTTCAGCCAGCGAGCCGGGAAACGCAGTTCCAGGGTGCGCGTGCGCGCCGTCAGCTCGATCGGCGGCAGGGCCGTGGCGCTGCGTCCGCGGTGCAGCAGCACGGCCAGCCGCAGCAGCACTATCAGGTAGATCGCGCGCCGATCCCAGGGCGGGATCAGGTCCTCGACGCCGGTCAGTGACAGTTTCTTGCGATGCGCGCCCACGAGCCGCGCCAGCAGCAGTTGCTCCTCGCGCGCAAAGCCAGGCAGGTCCGCATTCTCCAGCAGATAGGCGCCGTGCCGGTGATAGCCGCTGTGGGCGACGTCGAGACCGATCTCGTGCAGGCGCGCCGCCCACTTCAGCGCCAGTTCGGCCTGGGGGTCGTCCAGGTCCCAGCTGGCGGCCACCTGGCCAAGAAACTCCAGCGCGGTCGCCTCGACCCGGGCGGCCTGCGCGGCATCGACCTGGTAGCGCTTGAACATCGAACTCACGGTGCGCTCGCGCGGATCCTCGTCGGTGAGGCGGCCGATCATGTCGTACAGCAGGCCATCGCGCAGCGCGCCGTCGGCCATGCGCAGCTGCTCGATGCCGAGCGCCTCGAACAGTTCACCGAGTATGACCACGCCTCCCGGGAATACCGGCCGCCGCTCGTCCGTGAGAGATTCAAAACCCAGCTCGCGGCAGTTGCCGGCCCCGGCCAGGTCCTCCAGCAGGCGCGCCAGCCCTGCGGCGCTGACGCCGCTGCCCTGCGGGTCGCGCTCGCGCAGGCACTCGCTGATCGCACGCACCGTGCCGGAGCTCCCTACCACCCCCTCCCAGCCGCGCTGCAGGAAGGCCGCCTGCACCGGTTCAATCTCGACGCGCGCGGCCAGGCGCGCGCGCTCCACGCGCCGGGCGGAGAGTTTCCCGTCCTCGAAGAAGCGCAGGCTCATCGAGACGCAGCCAAGCTTCAGGCTCTCGAGCAACTGCGGCTCGTAGCCCTCGCCGATCACGATCTCGGTACTGCCGCCGCCGATGTCGATCACCAGCCGGCGGCCGGCTTCGGCGGGCAGCGTGTGCGCGACGCCCGAATAGACGAGGCGCGCCTCCTCCATACCCGAGATGATCTCGATCGGATGGCCGATGGCGTCGCGGGCGCGCTCCAGGAAGGCCTGCTTGCGCCGCGAGATGCGCAGCGCGTTGGTGCCGACCACGCGCACGCTCCGTGCGTGCATGTCACGCAGGCGCTGGCCGAAACGCTCCAGGCAGGCGAGCGCACGCGCGGCCACCTGCTTGTCGAGCCTTCCGTCCGGGCCGACTCCGGCGCCCAGGCACACCATCTCGCGCAGCCGGTCGATCACGACGAGCTGGCCGTGGGAATAGCGGGCGACGACGAGGTGAAAGCTGTTCGAACCGAGATCGACGGCCGCCAGCACGTCGGGCACGGTGCGGGCGGCTCGACTCACGCAGGGTTCAGGCCGTGGTGAAGGAGGAGCCGCAACCGCAGGTGGTCGTGGCGTTGGGATTGCGGATCACGAACTGTGCGCCCTCGAGGCCATCGCGAAAATCGATCTCGGCACCGCCGAGATAATTGACGCTCATGGGGTCGACCAGCAGCTTGACGCCCTGGTTCTCGACGCAAGTGTCGCCCTCCTGCACCTGCTCGTCGAACTCGAAACCATACTGCAGACCCGAGCAGCCGCCGCCCTGTACGAACACCCGCAGCATCAGCTGCGGATTGCCCTCGGCGCGAATGAGGTCCGCGACCTTGCGCGCCGCGGCATCAGTGAATACCAGCGGCGGATCGAGGGTCTGGGCGCTATCGAGCGGTGCATCCATGGTGTCTGGCAGTGTAGGCGCCAGGGCCCCAGCCGTCAAAAACCTGTGTCACAGCCTCAGGCGGCCGTCGGCGCGCTGGCTTCGGCTTCCGGACTGGCTGGAATAAGTCGCCCGGTGATCTCGGCACCGAGAGCCATCTCGATCACGCCGTAGCTGACATTGCCGCGCACCCTGGCCTTGGCGCCGAGCACGACCCGGTCCCTGGCGACAATGTCGCCGTTGACGGTTCCGTTCAGCACCACCTGGGGCGCCTCGACGGTTCCGTCGATCACGCCGTGTTCGCTGACCGACAGCGAGGCCGTGCCACCGGCGACGACGCGCACGTTGCCCGTGACGCAGCCGTCGACGTGCAGGCCGCCGGCGAACTCGATGTCTCCCTGCACGCGCGCCGAGCGCCCGATCAGGGTATCGATGTGAGCGGTTGCATTGTCTTGTCGTTTGAACATGAGGGCCCTTTCAGGTGACGTCGGGATTCCAGACGAAGGTCTGCCGGTAGGGTGCCACGCTCTTGCGCGCGGGTCGAATTTCGATGGTGACACGTTCAGGTTTGAAATCGGCCGGCAGGCTCACCGGCTGCTCAATGCTGGTGAAGTAACGGAAACTGTAGGCAAGCTCCCGCGTCTTGCCGGCCGTGAGGGTGGCCAGATCGACGCTGGCGCTGGCGCCGGCACGTTCACCGTCGATCGTCACGGCGAGCGCGCCAGCACTCGATTCTTCCGGGCGCGTGGGCCGGTTCAGCGCGAAACGCAGCGCGTATTCGCGGGCCGCGGCGTTGACCGTCAGTATCTGGAATTGCTGTACCCGCACCGTCTGCGGCTTCGCCCCGGCCTGCGGATTGGCGATGCCGCGGTAGAACTCCAGATCCTGTTGCGCGCGGCCCAGCCCGGCCTGCAGCTCCCCGATCGTGCGCGCGAGCTCCGAGCGCTCGCGCACCTGGGCCACCTGGGCCGCCTGGGCCGCGTCCAGCTGCACGCGCAGCTGGTGGGCATCGTTCTGCAATTCGGCAATCTGATCCTCCAGCCTGGTGCGCTCCTGCGCGGCCTGGATGCCGTCGAACCCCGCCTGCTGCCGCCCGAGCTCGAACATGAGATACAGCGCGGCCAGACCGAGCAGCACGGTGATCGTCAGCAGGATGATGCGACGTGCCGGAGCGTAGGTGCGCACCACCAGTTTGCCGGGGATCTCCATGGCTGGCGGCTCAGGCGCCCGCGCTGACGGCGCTGGCAGTGCCAGCACCCGCTCCCGGATGCCACCAGTCCGGGTACGGTGGCAGGCCACCGGGAAACGCGGCGGCGCCGAGCTCGTGGAGGGCGCGGGTGTAGACGTTGCGCTTGAAGTAGATGACCTCGCGGATTGGTTGCCAGTAGTCCACCCAACGCCAGCGATCGAATTCCGGCTCGCCCGTCAGGTCGAAGCGGAACTCCGGATCGGCGTGCTGCAGACGCAGCAGGTACCAGCGCTGCTTCTGGCCCACACACAGAGGCTTGGATTCGCGGCGCACGAAGCGCGCCGGAAGACGATAACGGAGCCAGCGCCGGGTCTGGGCCACGATCCTGACGTCCCCGCTCGACAGGCCGATCTCCTCGTGGAGTTCGCGAAACAGCGACTCCTCCGCCGCTTCGCCGCGCCGCATGCCTCCTTGAGGAAACTGCCAACCCTTGCCGCCGGTGCGCCGCCCGATGAACAGGCGGCCGTCGTCATGCATCAGCACGATACCGACATTGGCCCGAAAGCCGTCGCGGTCGATCAAGTCCGCCATAATGGGTCCGTTTTACCCTGTCCCCGGGGACACTCTCAAGCGGCTGGGTCTTGTTATCCACCCACGCCGGTACATAGTCTTCAATTTATGGCCAAGCCGACACAATATTGGGCGCTGCTCCTGTTCGCGGCCCTGGGCCTGGCGTGCCTGCTCGCCTCGCTCCTGACCGGCTCCGCGGACCTGCCCCTGTCGCGGGCGCTGGCCGCCCTGGGAGGCGGCGGCGATGAAATGGCGGCCACGATCGTGCGCACGATCAGGCTGCCGCGCAGCATCTCCGCCTTCGCGGTCGGGAGCCTGCTGGGCTTGTCCGGTGTACTACTGCAGGCTTTGTTCCGCAACCCGCTGGCCGACCCCTACGTGCTCGGCGTTTCCGGCGGCGCGGCGATCGGCGCGCTGGGAGGCATGCTCGCGGGACTCGGGCTCGCCGCCCTGGAATGGACCGCGACGGGCGGTGCCCTGTGTATCGGCGCCCTGGTGCTCTGGCTCGGGAGCGGTGGCGACTCTGGCCGCTTGCTGCTGTCCGGTGTGGTGCTGGCGAGCGCCTGCGGCGCAGTGATCTCCGTGCTGCTGGCGGTCGCGGACAACGGCCAGTTGCGCGGCATGGTGTTCTGGCTCGCCGGCGACCTGGGCTGGGCGCTGCACCCCTGGATCGACCTGGCCGCGTCGGGCGCGGCGCTGCTCATCGCGCTGCTGGGCGGGCGTGCGCTCAACGTGCTGGCGGCCGGCGAGCTGCGCAGCGCCGTGCTGGGCCTGGATGCGCGGGTGGTGCGGCCCCTGGTCTTTCTGCTCGCCGCGGCGCTCACTTCGCTGGCGGTGCTGGCCGCGGGACCGGTGGGTTTCGTGGGCCTGGTCGCACCGCGCCTGGTCCGGCTGGCGTTGCGCACGGCCGATCGCCGGCTGGTCGCGCCCGGCGCCGCGTTGTGCGGCGGATCGCTCCTGTGCCTCGCCGATATCGCCAGCCGCACGGTGGCGACGCCGCGCCAGCTCCCGGTGGGTGCAATCACGGCGCTGATCGGCGCGCCCGTCTTCCTGGTGCTGCTGCGCCGGCGCACCGTGCGCTGACGCCGCGCGCCCCGGCCCGGCCCGGCCCGGCGAGCGGGTCAGTCCTCAGGCGCGCTGCTGGGTGAGCTGGCGCCTGCCCTGCGTGTAGTCGCAACCCTGCCGCATCATGGCGCTGAAGCGGGCCTGGTCTCCCTGCTGCACGGCGCTGCGCAGGTGATCCACGGCCTGTGCCAGCGCATCGAGCGATTCGGCGCCGTAGTCATTGAGCCGCTGGATCTCGAAATACAGTTCGGGACTCTCCTGTGCCACCTCGCTGGCAATATCGAATTGCGCGTCGAAAGTGGTGCTCGACATCCGCAGCAGGCGTGGTGCGGCTTCCCCGCTGCGCGCCAGGGCCGTGAAGAAAACGATGTTCACCGCGTGCGAGAGGCCCAGCACATAGGCGATCAGGCGATCATGCTCTTCCAGGCCCATGACCACCTGCTCGACCATCGTCGGCGCGAACAGGGCACGCGCGCGTTGCAAGGCATCGCCCGCTCCGAGGTCGATGAAAATCACGTGGCGGCCCGACAGCAGTTCAGTGTTCGGCCCGAACATCGGATGCAGCGAGCTCACCCTGACACCCGCCACCCGCAGCGCCTGGAGCCCGCCGCGCAGCGGCGATTTCAGCGAGCCCACGTCGAACACCACGCCGGCAGGACGGCGCTCGGCCAGCTCACGCAGGATCCGGTCAGTGGCGCCCAGGGGCGTGGCCACGACGATGAAATCATGGTCGAGCGCGCTGCTGCGCCAATCGCTCCGTACGTCCGTACCCCCGGCGGGATCGGCGATTTCGACACCGAAGCCCTGCGAAGACAGGAACTGCACAAACCAGCCGCCGATCTTGCCGGCGCCGCCGATCACCAGCGCGCGCTGCCCGCTGCCGGCGCCCTGCGCCGCGACACTGGCCTGCTCCTGGGTGGTGAGCGAGGAGCGAATCAGCACCCGCATCACCGCTTCGGCGGCGTCAGCCGGTACACCGCGCCCGGCGGCACCGGCGCGCACCGCCAGGATCACGTCGCGCTCGCGGGCGTAGTCGCGCGTGGCGTGGCCCGTGGCGCGCTTCACGCGTGCGATCTCACGGCTGGTGGCCTGGCGTTCGCCGATCAGGTCAAGCAGCTGTTGATCGAGAGTATCGAGGTGCTGGCGGAGTTCTTCGAGCGTCATGCGCATCTTCCGGAGTGTGGCTTGCCATCCTTTGTAAAGGCAAAGCTATTCCCCGGCAAGTGCCCGGATCGGGTGCATTACCCGATCCGGGCCGCCCGAAAACCGCTGCGAGGTCGCTAGTATTGCAGCGGCAGGCTGATCAGCAACGAAATATCGCCGTCGTAGTCGTAGTCATAGTCCGGATCGTAGTAATAGCCGTAAGAGCGGTAGGTCGGCCACCAACGCCACCCCTGGTCCCGCCACCGGTGCGGCTCTGACCCGTAGCGATGGCGGTACCCGTCACGCCATTCGTCATGCCATGGAGCGCGCCATTCTTGCCGCCACTGATCGCGGCGCGGATAGCGCTCCTGGTCGTGCCAGGGCCGGCGCCACGATTCCCCACTGCGCCGGTCCCCGTTCCAGGCACGGTGATCGAAACGCTGCTCATGACGGTCATTGCCCCCGCGATGCCGGTCTGCGCTCCAGCCCTGGGCCTGCACCTGGCTGGCGGCTCCCAGCGCCGCGAGCGCGAGGGCGAGGGCGAGCGCTGCAATGTGTCGTTTCATGGCGACTCCTGATGAATCGAGCTGGGACCAGCGTAACGCGCGCTCGCTGAATGTGGCCTGAACCGGCGCAGAGCGCATGGCGTAACATGCCGGGCCATGAAATGGCACCGCGAACACCTGCCCGAGCCGCTCCCGGCGAATCCGCTCGCGGTAGGGGCGGATTGGCTCGCCGAGGCCACCGCGGCGGGCACGCAACCCAATCCGAACGCGATGGTGCTGGCCACCGTGGATGCCACGGGACAACCCTCCGCGCGCGTGGTTCTGTGCAAGCAGATCGCACCGGAGCCGGGGTATCTCAGCTTTTACACCAACTACCGCTCGCGCAAGGGACGCGAGCTGGACTCGAATCCGCGAGCGGCCATCGTCATGCACTGGGATGCGCTGCGTCGCCAGCTGCGTGTCGAGGGGCGCGTCGTGCAGGTGCCGGCGATCGAGAGCGATGCCTATTTCGCCACGCGCAACTGGCGCAGCCGCCTCGGCGCCTGGGCGAGCCAGCAGAGCGAGCCCATCGCCTCGCGCGGTGAGCTGCTCAGGAATGTGGCGAAGGTGGCGCTGCGATTCGCCTTGCCGGCGACGGTAAGCGATGAAGAGGCACCGGATCCCGGCCTGCGCATCGCCCGCCCGCCGCACTGGGGCGGCTACCAGCTGTGGGCCGAGGCCGTCGAACTGTGGGTGGAAGGCAGTGCGCGGATCCACGATCGGGCACGCTGGAGCCGAACCCTGACGCCACGGGACGGCGGCTTCGATGGCGGCGGCTGGTCGGCCACACGGTTGCAGCCTTGAGTCATGTGGCGCGGGATTCGCATCGCGATCCTGTTGGTGCTGCTGGTACTCGTCGCCGGCGGCGCCTGGCTCGATCAGCGGCGGACGACGAGCTGGGAGCATACCGTGTGGGTCGGCGCCTTCCCGCTCAACGCCGACGGCAGCGAAACCGCGTCAGCCTACATCGCCTCGCTCAGTGATGCGGACCTGCAACCCGTGACCGAGTTCGTGGCGCGCGAGGCCAGGCGCTACGGCGTCAGCATCGAGGAGCCGGTCAGCATCAGGCTCTACCCCGCACCGGCGAGCGCGCCGCCGCTGGCGGCCCCCGACGCCGGTCCGCTGGCGCGCGCGATCTGGATGCTGCGGCTGCGGTACTACCGGATGAGCGCGCTCGAGCCGATTGCGCGCGCGCGGCCCAGGATCGCCCTGTTTCTCCTTTACCACGATCCCGCGCGCGCAGCGGTCCTGGCGCATTCGGTGGGTCTGCAGCGCGGTCTGATGGGCGTGGTCAACCTGTTCGCCACGCGCACGCAGACGTCGCAGAACAACATCGTGATCGCGCACGAGCTGCTCCATACCTTC
>WNFI01074803.1_pt1 | contig 11927 bp, 4 predicted proteins | sample 5400471 | NCBI WGS metagenome assembly WNFI01 (sample SAMN13153348, study PRJNA577476) | soil metagenome | isolation source: 100 cm saprolite on Douglas fir-dominated hillslope | place: USA:California | collected 2013-09-17 | reverse complement strand
ACCATGTTTCGCGCGAAATCCGGGAACTGAAGGTGGTTCGAGATAGAGTCGCCCGCAGCCAGGCTCGAGGGCAAGACTTCGGTGACGTTATTGCTGCCGGGAAACACCTCAAGGTGACGCGCTTGCGTGGTCACGTAGGCGGTCTGGATGGACATCGTATTGGTCAGTTGATACTGCAACGTGAAGTTGCCGCCCATGGAGTAGGGAGTGATGTAGTCAAACTGAATTCCGCGGAAAGTCAGACCCTTGGCGTTGACCAGCAGCGGATCAAACGGAGTGCAGGAAAGCCCCGTCTCCAGGTTCCCGGTTCCGTTGGGGCCTGCCGACGTGCATGCTGCACCGCTCGGGTCGGTATAGACGATAGGGTTAATCGAGTTGGACGCGTTGGAAGCGCTCTGGAAATTGAACTGGAACTGGAAGGGATAGTTTTCACCGAGGTTCGGGAAATAACCGCGGTTCTCAAATCCGTTGTAAAAGAGTCCAAACCCAGCGCGCGCGACAAGCTTGGGGGTAACTTGATAGGCAAAACCGACACGCGGTGCAAAATTGGTCTTCTGCGACTGCCCTAGTCCTTTACCGTACTTGCCGGTTTGTTGCACAGCGATGCCGTCCAGGGCCGTTAAGGCAAGGAAGCTTGGAGAGAGCTGATTACCGGTCGGTCCGGGCTGGATCAGGTAGATCGCGCCACCGATTGGTGGCCCGCCTGGGACGAAATTCGCCTGCTTTCCTTTGTGGTCATACACCAAGCCGAAGAAGTCCCAACGCAAACCCAGGTTGACGGTCAGCTTGGGTGTGACCTTCCAGTCATCGTTGCCGTAAATACCGTAGTAGTTCTTTCCGTTATCGCTTAGAGAGATGTTCGAGCTGTTGATGTTGTCGGGACCTCCGGCGAAATCAACCGTGCCAACACCAGGCTTGGCGGATTGGGGGATCAGCAACAATTGCGCTCGGCCGAGGTTTTGCGGGTCCAGACCCGGGATGTCCACAAAGGCACCTCGAAACTGGAAGTCTCCCTTGGACCAGGGTGGCTGCAGTGTCGAGAACTTAACGTGCTGATACTCGATGCCCATCTTGAAGGTGTGATTGCGATAAATCTTGGTGAGGTCGTCGGTGAACTGGAATGTGGAACTGACTTCATCCGAAGGCAGGAAACCGTTCGTGCCCAGGTTATTCAACCCGTTGATGTCTAGTTCGGGAAGCCCGCCATTTTCGTGCACCTGAGGAACACCCTGAATGCCAAAGCTAAGAGGGATGTTGCTCAGATCGTTGGCGGCTGGCGAAACCCGAGTGGTGTGGAGATAATTCAGCCCCGCCCGGGCCACGTTAACCAGGTTGGGAGAAAAGACGTGAGTGTAACCCAGCGCACTCTGCTCGGCGATGGCGGTCTGATCGCCCTCCTGGAAAGCGCCCCCGTCCGCAACGCCTCCGAAAATCCCGGGAATAAATTGCGGGTCGTCCACCAGGCTAAAGCGGTAGAAAAGCTGGTTCTTGTCGCTGAAATTGATGTCCAGCCGGCTGTCAAAAGCATTGCGGTGTTCGTTCAGTTTTGGTGAAACGGCATAATTCCCCAGGAGCGACCCATTGGTTGGGGCTGGATAGAGGTTCAATAGCTTGATGGCGTTCGGGTCCAAAAGGGCCGGGTTGAGTTGGTTGAGGCCGCAACCGGCGGCGGTAAAGACGGTGGTACTGGCCGGGCAGGTGCCGAAAGGATCACGGACAAACCCTGTCTTGGTCGCCACGATGCCGGATACGGGGTCCGCAACGTTGAGTGTGACCGGACGGGTGGTTGTGGGGTCCAGAATGGTCCCGGTCGGAATCTGCCGGTTCAGCGCGTCGACCCTGGAACCTCCAGTGATCAGGTCGGAAAGGTCGGTGAAACCGCTGTTGCGCTCGAGAAGAGTGGGGACGGTCCCGGTCTTGATGGTTCCCTGGCGACGGCGCAGGCCTTCATAGTCGCCGAAGAAAAATATCTTGTTGCGGATCACCGGGCCGCCCACCGCAACTCCGAACTGGTTCAAACGAAGTTCGCCCTTCTTGATTCCACCAGCACTCTCAAAATAGTCGGGCGCATCGAGTATGTCGTTTCGCAGAAACTCCCAGCCCGCGCCATGGAAACTATTGGTGCCGGACTTGATCGTGGCGTTGAGAACCGCGGCGCCGGAGCGTCCGAACTCTGCGCTGAAGCCCGTGGTTTGGACTTTGAATTCCTGGATCGCATCGACTGGAGGAAGGACGACGTAATTCGTGCCGTTAAGGAAGTCGACGGTGTCGGAATTGTTGTCGATACCATCGAGCAGGTAGTTGTTCTGAGCTGACCGAAGACCGTTGGCCGAAAAGGCGCCGCTGGCTGCGTTGCCTCGCGTGTCCGACTGAGGAGAGTTCACGCCCGCGCCGAGTTGAGCCAGGAAAGTGAAGTTCCGTCCGTTCAGAGGAAGTTCGTTGACGCTTTTGCTGTTGACCACCTGGCCGACGGAAGCGTCCTGGGTTTCAAGTACGGGAGTGCTGGTCGTTACCTCGACCGTCTCCGTCACCTGGCCCGGTTTGAGAGTGAAATTCGCCACGACAGCGGAGCCAACGTTGACCACGATGTTCTTCTGCTCGGTGGTCTGGAATCCCTGGGAGGAGGCACTGAGCCTGTAGCTCCCGATCCTGACCGGCGTAAANNNNCCCGCCGTCCGCTCCTACCGAGGTCGAAAGAGAGGAACCGGTGCCTTCGTTGGTCAGGGTGACGGTGGCGTTGCCAATCACAGCCCCTGAAGGATCCGTCACCGCTCCGAGGATGCTCCCCGTGTCAACTTGAGCGTGGAGGGGTCGCGGGCTGAACAGCATTACGCCGACTGTTACCGCCAGCGAGATTCGCAGCATCCAAGAAAACGTTGTCTGTGGTTTCATGACCTTACTCTCCTAAGCCTCTTCAGGCACCGTCAGTTAATTAATGTAAACGTGTACATTAGCGAAACCGGCACAACCTTAGAACAGGTTCTGAGAGCTTGTCAAGAAATAAAACTAGTGGCTTTGCATTAGGGTGCCGCGTCCAACAATTCATTTTGCAAATCTCGAAATCCATCCAGAAAACTGAAACTTCATCGTGCTAATCGGGTAATCGGGAGGTCTGATTTGGGAGCAAATCGTCTTCTCGCACCGCAAGGCTTGTCATCATGAGCGCACTCTTTCGTCCGGGACGAAAGCGAGCGAAGGACCTGTGCATCCCGCTCCCTCCTTCGCTGCCTTGGGTCGCATCTCAAGTGTCCTTCGGTTTGGCGCTGCTATCGCCGCGGAGATACATTGCTCCTTACGTCGGGAGCCGTTCGTGCAGCGAAGGATTCCGCTTCCTCAGGACGACAAGCCTTGTGGTGCCAGAGATGACTGAAGTTGTGCTTCCTCCAAGCTGACCCACTACTCAAGGTCCGCTGGTTTGGATTAACTTTGCGCGGGGTGGTAACATGCGCCTCGGTGGGCCATCATTACGGGGATCCTTGAAGATGGCGCGTGACAAAGACGAAGACCACATTGTTTTCACGTCGAGCCTTTTTAAGAGGAATCCGGTGGGCGCCTGTGCTCTTCCTTCCCGCGCCCTTCCAGACATCGCCCTTCCGGCTTCTGCCGCCTGAACTAGCCAGGGACCCTTCTTTTCCCTTTACTGATGTTCGCCTGACTCCGCACTATCCCGCGAAGTCTCCGCTCGACGATGTTCTGCTCAAAGTCGCTCCCGGCGCGGGCCAGTACATCACCGAAAAGTACGCATTTGAAATCGTACAACTTCTCGGTGAATGGAGTCGGGCGCTCAAGACCGCGCCTCCCGCGCTCGCCACTTTTACGAAATTTATCGACCCTTCGGTTGAAGCTGCTTCGCTGCTTCCAATGCGAGAGATCGCGCAGCGTCCGGGAAACGGCGTCGAGGTCTGGCGCAGGTTCTTCCCCAATGATGCGGTATCGGGCCGCGAGGAATTCTTCCGCGAAATCGAGGATTATTTCTCTGCGATTTCGCGAGTGGAGACGGCTCAACTCGAAATTGTCGGGATCAACGAAAGCGCAGTGTCCTCAGCGCAATTCGAAATTGACATTCGCTATGACCTGGTCGCCATTCGGAAGGATATGGCACGCGAACAGCGAGTGGGACATTGGCTGACCCGTTGGTCCCAGCACGGAACTCTCGGCTGGCGCGCCGTGCGATGGCAGGCGACCGAAGAAACCCTGGCGCGCGCCCACGAACCAGTTTTCATTGACGTTACTGCCCCGGCCTTCGGCCAGACGGCGTCGTACAAGAACCAATTGCTGCCCGGAGTCGACCACTGGCGCACCGTTCTGGACGGGGCGTCCGGGATCGACCTCTACGGCAACAGCGGTCTCGCAGTCGGAGATTCCGACAACGACGGATTCGATGATCTCTATGTATGCCAGCCTTCCGGGCTTCCTAACCGCCTTTATCGTAACCAAGGCGACGGAACCTTCGAGGATGTGACGGAACAATCCGGAGTCGGGGTGCTCGATGATACGGCCTGCGCCCTGTTCGCCGACTTCGAAAACAAGGGAGTCCAGGATCTTCTGGTAGTTTGCGGCGGCGGCCCCCTGCTGTTTCTGAACCAGGGAAATGGAAAATTCTCACTTAAGCCCGATGCCTTCAAGTTCGCGAAACCTCCGAAGGGAACTTTCACTCACGCGGCCATCGCCGATTATGATCGCGACGGGCGTCTCGACATTTATTTCTGCCTCTACAGCTACTACGTGGGCCTGGACCAGTATCACTATCCGGTTCCTTATTTCGACGCGCGCAATGGACCTCCAAACTTCCTGTTGCACAACGAAGGTAACGCCACCTTCACCGATCGAACTGACGCTTCAGGACTGAATGTAGAAAACGATCGCTACAGTTTCGCTTGCGCCTGGGGCGACCTCAACGGAGACGGGTCGCCCGATCTCTACGTGGCCAACGACTTTGGACGAAGCAACCTTTATCGCAACAACGGCGACGGAACCTTCACAACTGTCTCGACTGAAGCGGGAGTTGAGGACGCCGGCGCGGGCATGAGCGCGTCCTGGTTCGATTTCGATAACGATGGAAACCAGGACATCTACGTGGCCAACATGTGGTCCGCCGCCGGCCAGCGGGTTTCGGAGCAGAAGATTTTCCATGAAGGCGAGCCCGAGAGTGTCCGCTCTCTTTACCGCCGACACGCCCGCGGCAACTCCCTGTATCGAAATCAGGGAGACGGGAAGTTTCGGAACATAAGCGACAAGGCGGGAGTCGCGATGGGGAACTGGGCGTGGTCCTCCGACGCCTGGGATTTCGACCACGATGGCTACTCCGACCTGTACATTGCCAACGGTTACATTTCCGGGCCCGACCCTCGCGATGTCTCCAGCTTTTTCTGGCGCCAGGTCGTGGGCAATTCGCCGCCGAATTCCAACCCGTCGTCGCGCTACGAACAGGGGTGGAGCGCGATCAACGAACTGGTCCGCGCGGACTCTTCGTGGGCTGGTCCCGAGAGAAACGTTTTCTACGCAAATAACCGGGACGGAACGTTTTCCGAAGTCTCCGGCGCGGTTGGTTTGGACTTACCCGACGACAGCCGTTCGTTTGTCCTCGCCGATCTGGACCATGACGGGAGACTCGAAGTCATCCTGAAGAACCGAAATGCGCCGCAACTGCGCGTGTTGCGCAATGCGATGAAAGATATTGGACACTCCATCGCATTCCGCCTCCGTGGACAAACGAGCAATCGCGATGCAATCGGCGCTGCGGTGACAGTCGAGTCCGGAACCCATCGTCAGACCAAATACCTCCAGGCCGGTTCCGGATTCCTGTCGCAGCACACCAAGGAACTGTTCTTTGGAGTCGGAAATATCGAGGGTCCGATCCGCACCACCGTTCGCTGGCCCAGCGGCCTTAGCCAGACCCTCGAAAATTTGCCGGTGGGCAGCCGCATTGAGATTCAGGAAGGCTCCGACAAGTTTCTGGCTAAGCCCTTCGCGGTTTCGCCTCCTTCTTATGCACGTGCCGGCCAGCCTCTAAAGCTGGGCCCTTCGCCATCATCAACCGAGACTTGGCTCATCGAGCCCTTGAGTGCTCCCAACTTTTCGTTGCCTGACCTGGCAGGCAAGGTGTGGGACCTGCCCTCGTTTCGCGGCAGCCTCGTCCTGCTGATTTTGTGGTCCACCGCTTCGCCATCCTGCGCAGAACAGATGCGGTTGCTACGGCAGTCCGAGCCATCCCTGGCTTCGATTGGCCTTCGCATCGTTAGCGTCAACGTGGACGATCCCCGCGATGAGCAAGCGGTAAAGATATTCTCAAGCAGGGAGAGATTCTCTTTCCCCGTCCTGCTTGCCACTTCGGACGTGGCCGGCGTCTACAACATTATTTATCGTTACCTTTTCGACCGGCGCCGGGACCTGCCTCTCCCCACATCATTCCTCCTCAATACGGACAGCATGATCGTCAAGCTCTACCAGGGGCCAGTGACTCCCAAACGACTGGTGGAGGATGTGAAGTCCATCCCGAGTAGTCCGGACGATCGCGTGCAAAAAGCGTTGCCTTTTCCCGGAACTCTCTTCCAGGGTAGGTTCCAACGCAATGACTTCACTTATGGAGTGTCCTTCTTTCAGCACGGGTATCTGGAGCATGCAGAGGCGTCTTTCAAGCAGGTCATCGCCGCCAAACCCAATAATCCCGAAGCCCATTACAACCTGGGCACGCTTTATCTGCGGCGAAACGCCTTTGAAAACGCACGCCAATACCTCGAACAAACGGTCAAACTGCGTCCAGATTATCCGGAGGCCTGGAACAATCTGGGCATGGTCGCCGCCCATGAAAACCGCGCGGACGAAGCCATTGTTAACTTCCAGCAGTCATTGCAACTGCGGCCGACCTACACTATCGCGCTTCTGAATCTTGGTAACCTTTACCGGCGCCAGGGAGATTTTGGGGAGGCGGAGAAACTTCTGAACCGCGCTCACGACATTGAACCTGACGATCCCGAAGTCAACTACAACCTGGGCATGCTCTACGCCCGGCAAGGCCAGGCCCAGAGCGCCCTGCACTATCTCGAAAGGGCGGTGAGCTTGCGTCCGGACTATTCCGACGCGCTCAACAACCTAGGCGTGCTCCTAGTTCAAGGAGAGCACTATCCGGAAGCGGAGCAAAAATTCAAGACTTGCATTCAGGTCGCGCCGAACTTCGACCAGGCCTATCTCAATCTGGCCCGCCTTTACGTGCTCGTGAATGAAAAGGAAAAGGCGCGGGACGTATTGCTCGCGCTGCTGCGCCAACAACCGCAGCACAAGATGGCCCAGCAGGCGCTGGAGATGCTACATTGAGTTCTTGGTACCCGTGAGCAAAACACCCGCGGAGATACACCAGGAGATGGTCATCGGTACCCCACTTCAGCACCCACACAGGAACGCGGGCCGCGGGCGTGCACTGTCTCGAATTCTTGCGCTGACCGTTATTTTCATCCTTGTGGGACGGTCTTCTTCGCAGCAATCCACCCCATCGCGGAACAATGCGCGTCCAACATCGAACACCTCATCGCCGTTCCTCGAAGCGGAGACACTGTTGCGCCAGGGTTCGGTTGAGGAAGCCAAACAGAGAATAGAAGAGCAACTCAAGCTGAACCCCTCGAGCGTGGAAGGTTACAACCTGCTTGGAATCGCTTACAGCAGCGAGAAAGACTACGATAACGCCCTGAAAGCGCTTCAGCAGGCGCTGACGCTCGATCCCAATTCCACCCGGACTCACAACAATCTCGGGAACCTGTATGTCTCTCAGGAAAAAGTCGACCTGGCGGAGAATGAGTTTGGCAAAGTTCTACGTGTCGACCCTACCAACCGCGAGGCCAACTACAATCTCGGCCTGGTCCTGATGGCCCGCCATTCACCGGCAGCGGCCATCCTTCAACTTCAACGGGTCCGTCCGGCGGACGTCGCGACTCGCTTCAACCTGGTCCGCGCCTATCTTCAAGCCGGACGGACCGCCGAGGGTTTGACGATGGCTCGTGCGCTCTCAGCCCAGAACAAAGATGATGTCCAGCTGCACTTCACTCTGGGCGCACTGTTGGGCGCGGAAAAACAGTACTCAGCAGGCCAACTAGAATTGGAAAGAGCCAACGCCCTTCAGCCTGAGACTTTCGAGATTCTTTTCAACCTGGGACAAGCCTATCTTCGCGGCGGCAACTACACAAAAGCTGAAGTGGTTTTGAACCGGGCGCTGAAACTTAACCCCGAATCGGCTGCAACCCTGGCCTCGCTGGCCCAGGTTGATTCCGGACTGAACCGTCCTGTAGACGCGTTGGACTTGCTCGCGCGCGCCCATAAACTGGCACCGGAGGACACTAACATCATTCTGCTCCTGGCCCGGCTCAGCATGGCCCAGAGCTATTTTGAAGATGCGACCCCACTGCTGGAATCAGGCTTAAGGCCATTGAGGAGTTCAAGGTTTTGGTCGACCTCAATCCCTCGGCTCCGTCCTATGCAGCTCTGGGACTTTCATACCGGCACCTGGGACGCTTTGACGAGTCGAGAAAATCTTTCCAGCAGGGCCTCAAACTCGATTCCCGCAACGCTTCTTGCCTGTTCAACCTGGGCTACATCGAGAAGCGGCAGGGGAATCAGGCGGCCGCCGAACGGCTTTTTCAGCAAGCCCTCAAGTCGAATCCGAACTTCTCCGAAGCGATGCTGGAGTTGGCCAATCTGAGAATCGCGGACAAGAAATTTGAGGAAGCCGCAATTCTGCTCAGAAGATACGTCAAAGTCAGCAGCGACCCCGCTTCCGGATACTACAAGCTTGCCATGGTCGAGCGAAGTCTCCATCAGACCGAGGCCGCTCAAAGGGATTTGGCGTTGTTCCAGACTGCCTCGAAAGGTTCTTCATCGGGCACCCACCCCTACCAGCACCTTTTTGAATATTTGGACAGCCGCTCCAACCTCGCTCCCCAGGCCCGCACTCAACTCGATGAAAGCGAGTTGTTGGAACAGGTCAAGAAGCATCCCGAGCGCCCGCAAGACCTCTACTTGCTGGCGGAGACTTATTTGAAACTCGGAAAGCGGGACGATGCTCGAAGCACAATCGCGCAACTGGATCAGGTAAGTTCAGGCGACTACCGAATCCAGACCGGCGTTGGCGTGCTGCTCGCCCGCTATCATTTATATGATGACGCCATTTTGCATTTTCAGACGGCGCTGCAATCCAGCCCCGACTCCGATGATGTGAAATTCGATCTGGCCGATGCTTACTTCCGCAAAGGCCTCTACGACCAGGCACTCGAAGCCGCTTTGAAAGTCTCGCCCGCGGGCCAGCAGGACGCTGCGTTCCTCGCGTTGCTCGGAGACATCTACTCCCATCTCGGCAACACTTCTAAAGCGGAGGAGATTTTCCGCGATGCTATCAGCCGCAATCCCGACAATGACCAGTCATATCTGTCGCTGACTTTGGTCCAGCTTCGCAGCCAGGATCTCAGCGGCGCGGAGCAGACTCTGCAGAAAGGCCTGGCGCGAATTCCCAGCTCGGGGAAAATTCAATGGGGTTTAGGAATCGTCTCGGCGCTCGAAGGCAACACGGCGCAAGCCGCCGAACGCCTGGAGCGCGCTGTGGAGCTATTACCTGAATGGCCGGGAAGCTACTCCACCCTCGGCGTTTTTTATTTTCAGACCGGACAAATTGCCAAGGCTCGCGAGGTACTCGACCGTTTCAAAGGCAGCAACACCGGTGGCCTGGATGTGAATCGGATTGAAGAAGTACTGTCCCGCGCCCCGGCAAACTCTTCTTCCGCACACGAACCGATGTCGATGACGGCTCGGCAGCAGTTGCTTCAGTTGGCCATATCTCTGGCTGACCGGACGCTGTGAGAGGCACGAGAGATACGACCCGGATGCGGAAGAAACCTATGGCGAGCGACGGATCCGGCGCGGCGACAGACGCTACGAAGCAGGCATGGGAATCGCCGACGTCGACGGCGACGGCTGGGATGATGTTTGCATTCCCCAAGGGTGGTCACCAAGTAATGAAAGATTCATCGAGGTCGGTTGTTCTGACAACTGAGAACGGAAAACTGGCAACTGAAAATCCATGAATCTACCCCGACGCAATTTTTTGGGCTCCTCCCTAGTCGTTCTCAGCGGCACGTTAATGGAGGCGCTCACCACCCCACTCTGGACCGATCACAAGCGCTACATCATCGAAGCCAAAGGCAGCGGCCTGGCCTTTTTCGATTACGACCACGACGGATGGCTGGACATTTATTTAACCAACGGAACACACCTCGATGCCAACTGGCCGCCCGGCAAGGCTCCGACCTCGCATCTTTACAAAAATAATCGTGACGGAACTTTCACCGACGTAACTGACAAATCCGGCCTCGCGCGCACCGACTGGCAGACTGGCGTCGGTGTGGGCGACTACGATAACGACGGATGGGACGATCTGTTCTGCTGCTTCTGGGGACACAACATCTTGTTTCACAACAACGGTGACGGAACTTTCACCGACGTCACCCGCAAGGCCGGAGTTTACGACGAAAAATACCGCTGGGGAGCCGGCTGTACCTGGCTCGACTACAACCGTGATGGGAACCTCGATCTCTTCGTCTGCAACTACATAAAACTTGACCCGACAAAGGCGCCTGCACCTGACGATCCTCTTACTTGTCAGTGGAAGGGGATCCCGGTGATGTGCGGTCCGCGCCCGTGGACTCGGAACCCAGCATCCTGTTTCACAACAATCACGATGGAACCTTCACCGATATCGCGGTCATCGCGGGATGCGCCTATAGCGAAAATGGCCACGAGCAGGCCGGTATGGGTGTGGCAGTCGGCGATTATGATTGCGACGGCTGGCTGGACATTTTCAAAACCAACTTCGCCGACGACACCTGCAATCTCTATCACAACAACGGCGACGGAACTTTCACCGACGTGACGTTTTCATCGGGCATCGGAATCAACAACCGCTATGTCGCGTGGGGCTGCGGCTTTCTCGATTACGACAACGACGGCTGGCCCGATCTCATGCAGATCAATGGACACGTTTATCCCGAGATTGAAACCCGCGACATCGGTCAGACATTCAAGAACCCGCGGCTTCTCTACAGGAACCTGGGCAACGGAAAATTCAAAGACGTCTCCTCCGAGGCGGGGCCCGGCATCAGCCAGCGCTTTTCCAGCCGCGGCGCGGCTTTCGGAGACTACGACAACGATGGCGACGTCGACGCGCTTATTTTGAATATGAACGACCTGCCTTCGCTGCTGCGCAACGACGGCGGCAACCTGCAGAACTGGATCAAGATCAAGCTCATCGGCACCAAGTGCAACCGCACCGCTATCGGCGCCCGTGTGCGCGTCGTCACCGGCAAGCATGCGCAAATGGATGAAGTCCACAGCGGCACAAGCGTCATGTCGCAATCCGACCTGCGCCTGCACTTCGGCTTGGGAAAGGCCCAAACCGTGGATGTCATCGAGGTCCAGTGGCCAACTACGCAGAAGATCGAGCGCTTCACGCAGGTGAAGGCCAACCAGATACTCACCATTCGTGAAGGCAGCGGGATCGTCGAAGCCGCCAAGCCCAAAGCTAGATAGTCCGCTCAAGAACCATTAGCCACCAAGGACGCGAAGGTTCACAAAGGAATTCCTTAGTGAACCTTCGTGTCCTTGGTGGTTGAGGCTTCTTGGACTGGGTTAGGCGGGACCAACCATCAGAGTGGAATGTAGTTCTTCAGCAGCGGATTTATCAGCCCCGCGAACGAGAGCAGCCGGCGTTTCCGGCTTTTCACCAGGCTGCAACTCAGTGTTCATTCGAATTAGGGCATTGTCGCTTCGGTTCAGGCGAAGTGAATCGAACACCAGGTAAACATTCATCCAGTCTTCGCTGGCCACGCGCCGGCCGCGGGCCGAATACCAGAACAGAACGAGTTGACGATCGTCTCCTTTGGCAATCAGGT
>WNFI01659251.1_pt1 | contig 11930 bp, 18 predicted proteins | sample 5400471 | NCBI WGS metagenome assembly WNFI01 (sample SAMN13153348, study PRJNA577476) | soil metagenome | isolation source: 100 cm saprolite on Douglas fir-dominated hillslope | place: USA:California | collected 2013-09-17 | reverse complement strand
CGATGGTGGATATTACCGAACTGAAGCAGGCGGAGGAGCGGTTTCGCCGGTTCGTGGAATCCAATATCATTGGAATCAGTGTCTTTGATCTGGAAGGAACCATTCATGAGGCAAACGATGCCTTTCTCGCGCTGGTGGGCTATACCCAGGAGGACCTGGCAGCGGGACACGTGCACTGGACAGCGTTAACTCCCCCAGAATACCGGGCACAACGTGTTCAGGCCATCGAGGAAGTTTTGGCGACAGGTGTTGCTCAACTGTATGAACAAGAGTTTGTGACGAAAGATGGCAAGCGGGTGCCGGTACTTATTGGGAGCATATTCTTTCGCCAGGAAGGCTCCATGCAGGTGCTGATCGCTTTGGTCTTAGATCTGACCGCCCAGAAAGAAACCGAACGGCAAAAAGACCTCTTTCTCGCCATGACGAGCCATGAACTGAAAACGCCGCTGGTCACGCTCAAAGGAACGCTCCAATTGGTCCAACGACGCCTGAAACGCACGATCACAACGACGGATCATCTCTCTCCAGAGTGGAACACATTCGCTCAAGGTCTCTCGAAGGATCTGGAGGATTCGGTACACCAAATTGATGTACAAACCCGTTTGATCAATGATCTGCTGGATATCTCGCGGATCGCAGCGCATACCCTGGAACTGTCGCTGCATCCCTGTGATCTGGTCAGCATCGTGCGCGCAACCGCCGAGGATCTGCGGGTAACGGCACCTGAGCGTGTGCTTCTGCTCGAATTGCCGGAACAGACCGTGGTCAACGTGCTGGCCGATCGGGACCGCATCAGCCAGGTGATCACCAACTATGGAACCAATGCGCTGCGGTATGCAAGCCCCAGTCAACCAATCGCTATTGGACTGACCATCCAGGAGGACACTGCCCGCGTCTGGGTGCGAGACAAGGGACCGGGTCTCACCGCAGAGGCTCAGAAGGAAATCTGGCAGCGCTATCACCAGGTCAAGGGGGTACCCGTGCAGAGTGGTTCGGGAAAAGGGTTGGGCCTGGGCCTCTCTATCTGCCAGACGCTCATCGCGCTGCACCAGGGAGCATGTGGTGTGGAGAGTACGCCTGGGGAAGGTTCCACCTTCTGGTTTACCTTGCCCATGGTCACCTGAGCGCGAACAGCAACGGCGGATCCTTCCATTGCTCATCTTTCCCGGTCCTGTATCGTGTCCAGACAAGCGGAGTGGGCCGCCAGGTCCAAGTGCCAAGAGGCGCTGACCATCCTCTGACCAAGTATGCTGCGCCTTGACCCCAACAACAGTCTCGTCTACAGAGTTAAAGGATTCATTCTCTTAAACCTCAAGCGGCATAAGGAGGCTCTGGTCGTCTGTGAGCAAGCTCTCCGCCTTGACCCCAACGATGCTCTTGCTTTCACGCTTAAAGGGCTTATCCTTAAGAGGCTCAAGCGATATGAGGAGGCTCTGGTTGCCTATGACCAAAGCCTCTGCCTTGAGCCAAACTTTGCTCCTATCTATAACAATAAGGGCAATGTGCTTGCTAGGCTCAAGCGATATGAGGAGACTCTGATTGCCTACGAACAGGCTCTTCGTCTCAATCCCAATTACGCTCTTGCCTACTCCAACAAAGGGTTTGTTCTCATTAAACTCAAGCGGTATGGGGAGGCTTCAACTGCTTATAAGCAGGTTGTTAGTCTAACGAATGGGAAAGAATCTGCGTTCGAAATCGCATTAAGATGGGGAGCTATCTATCGAGTGAAAACACTGTCTTTTCGTAGAAAAGATATAATAGATGCATAAAAATGATCTCACTTCGTCTCAAGAAACGGCCGTTTGTTGACACTTATGACTCTGCTTCTCTCGTCTCATAAGAGGTCAGATGTACGTGGAGAACAGAACATGCTGAGTCGTCTCAAAAAACGTGCCAAAATCAACGTCTCAAATTTTGCTCCTGGAGATGAGTACGTGACACAGATGGTGGAGTTGAGAAGAACCAGGGGAGTCTGAAATGCAGCTTTGCGCCAAGTTATGCTTGCATAAAATGATGCTGCCCCGGAAGTGGTTTCCGAGAGAGGTGCGCCGTTTTATGCGAGAATCCTTGATCGTTTTAGCGTATCTGGCCAGAACTTAATAGATGAGATAAAATGTCATGCCATTTTATGCGAGAGGCCAATCTGCTGAACGCGCCTCTCAAGCCAATATGAGCAAGTTATATGAGAGAGACGCGCCATGAATTACGATAGACGACACCACACTTCGCGCCAATGATGAGTGCCAGGTGCAAAAAACGGACAAGATTCCTCCGCGTGCTCGTGGCAACAGTCATTCATGCTGGATGCACCCCGGTCAGCTTTGACCTCGAACTGAGGGTATCAATATGCAACGACCACTCGCACTCATCACCCTGGTCAGTATAGCCCATTTTCATTCGCTTTCATGTCGCTGAGCGACATCATGCTTTGACCCAATTTACTATCTACATCAAAGTCAATGGCCAGTGGCGGCTGTACCGAGTGTGTGAGTGTTGCCACAACGTCTATCTGCATTTAGGAGAGGATGACTAGTTGAGACGATCCAGGTCCTGGATTCACCCAGGACCTGGATCGCACCAGAAGAAGAAAGTGAGAATCTTAGTGTATGACCGTGGCGTTGAGGGTGTTGATGATGAAGATGACGATCATACTCAGCATGACAAGGAGCAAGGCGATCCATGCCTTACGATAATAGTGTGACGTCTCTTCCCCAGTCGTGTAATTCATGGGAGTGGCATAGGATCGTCGTAAGCCGCTCACACGCCGTCCTGTTGACAGGCGGTGCGTACGCAGGCGCAGACTGCCCCTCACGCCTCCCACAATAAGGAGAGCAGTGAGACCGAAGAATACGAGAAATGCACTCATGCGAGCTATTTCCTTCTCCAGGGCATATCCCCTGGTCGTGTACCTGCGACTTCGCTCTCTTCCCGAGGGAGCAAGCAGTATGTTCCTTACACGATTCTGGTAGGGTATTCGTTTCGGCCTGCACCGAAAATTAGGCGTTGAGATGGCGCGCCTGGAATCGGACGTGGATTCCATCGCCGCGACGATCGCAGTCACGTTTCAATCGTGACTGACCAGGCCGCCATGATTGAGCATTACCATGTTTGCTGGCGACCGTTAGAATGTATAGGATACTATGACTAACTACACATTAGTCATGATCAACTGAGAGGAGAAACGCTATGGCTGATGTAGGTCCGGGGTGGCTATGCAGGAGACGCCATGACGATGGAACGGGGCATAGCATCCGGTATTGAACGGCATCGGGAATTGTGTTGCGTGCGAAAAACTGAGGAATTCACAGAGGGATGTAAGGCTCAGAAACGGGCAGGCCACCAGCTACGAACGTATAAGATTACAGAGAAGGAGAAGCTCCAGCTATTCCATGAGCAAGGCGGGAGGTGTAAGCGCTGCGGAAAACAATGGGCCAACCCGTGGGGGAAAGACGTACACACAGATCACGTGCATGGTGAGAACGGACGGCCTCTCGTGAGAGGGCTATTATGTGGCCCATGCAATACGAAGCTGGGTGTAATAGAGGAATATCTGTATAACCTGGACGGTTTGAAACACGCAACGGACCAGTACCTTCGCGAAGGTGCCAGATCAGTCATACTGCCAGCAACACTTGAAAGGACGAGCTAACAATGGCAAAGAACAAGAAACAGCGGAATTTCCACGGGCTGAAGCGAATACCTGCCAAGGATGTGCGCTCGGGGCAGGTAGTAATGATGCCCCTCAGTCAGATTCACTCGGTACAGGAGCTGCCAGCAGATGAATGCAGGGAATTTGCCGTCATGCGCGTAACACTCAACTTGAAAGAGACACGTCATCCATTCCACCACAAAGCCGCCGATGGAACGATTGTCACACCGGACCCAACGCTTGAATATCTGCTCAGCCGTTTATCAGAAGAGCAGCGGAAGCAATTCCTTGAAATCTACACGCCATCGCCTGAACAGGAAGCGCAAGCTCCCAGGGCCGTTGCTGTTGACCGCAAGCACTATGGCGAAGACCCGTATGCAGGTCTGTTGTAGAGCGGAGTTATGGTTACGGTGAACACATATGAGAGGGATGCGAGCACATGGAAACCAGGGCGATAACCTCCTACCAATTCACGATTGACGCCTCTATTCCCGAATGGTTAGAGCAGAAGCGCACGACGCGCTCCAGATCGCCCAAAACGATCACGGCGTATCGCGAGACCATGCACCAGTTCAGAGCCTACCTTGCGCAGTTTGGGTTAGACCTGCTCAGCAATCCGATCGACATTGCGCGCGTCGCGCCGATCTTCGCAAGCACCCGGCTGCCCCCTCGCCTGAAGCACGATGGCACCCCGAACAAGAGACACGAGGGTCCGGTCTCGAATGCAACCTACAATAACCGGCTGGCGATCCTGTCGTCCTGGTACACGTTCGTGCAGCAGGTCTATCAGCTCCAGGTCCCCAATCCCATCAAAGACGTGACAAAGCGCAAGGTACAGGCCTATGCCGCTGCGCTCCCCGTTGAGCCCGATGTGGTTGAAACCGGCTTAGAAAGTATCGATAGAAACCACGTGGTGGGCCTACGCGATTATGCCATCCTGGCGGTTGCGCTCTATACCGGCGCAGCGCGAGTGAGCTGGTAGGGTTACGTGGCGAGGATGTTACGCTGCAGGGCAGAGGCAAGGGCGCTCGTGTGCTGCTACGGTTCCATTGCAAGGGCGGAAAGCTGGAATATAACAAACTGGACGAGGAAACGAGCGTGGTGTTTCTGGAGTACCTGCATGCGCAGTTTGGGAAGCGACTGCTCACCATCGAGCCAGATGCGCCCATATGGGTCTCGTATAGCAAGCAGAATAAGGGCGAGGCGATCAGCGTACAAACGCTCTCGGCCATTTGTCGCCAGACCCTGGGCACCAGTAAGAATCATACGTTGCGCCATTCATTTGCCGTGGCCATGATCAGATCAGGCGCGCCCATCACCGACCTGGCTGAAGCCCTGGGCCATACTGATATCAAGATCACCCAGCTCTATGCCAAAGAGGTGGATAAGAGCGCCGACAATCCCTATGGGCAAAAGATTGTCATGCGATTTGGGATTCGGCGCAAAGGAAAGTAAGCACAGCCGGCGAGCTGGCCGAGCTGGGTGGCTCTGTAAGTCTCCACTTACAGAGTCATGCAAGAAAGGAGCAACGAGTCTATGGCAAAACGAAAGAACCACGCGCCGCTCCTCCCGACTGAAGTGTACGACGACTATTATATCAGGGTGAAGCGTGTAGATGAGTACAATTATCCCCAACCAACAGAACGCTGTGGGAAGTGGCTCATTTACGCGCACATCAGCGAGGTTGACCACGTGTGGGTGACCATTCGGGATGCTGTTGTGGGCGGCTTGCTCGGTTCATCGGCAAAAGTCGCGACCATGATGTATAACCCTCGCGAGGTAAGGCCTGGCTATAAGGTCATTTGTGTGTATACCTACGACTCTGATGACCTGGAGGACTTGAAGCGAGTGCTGGTGGGAATGAGAGAAATTGGTATCAATCAAGAGGCGTGGTACAAAGAAGATCGCACAACCCGAGCAGGCCAGTACAGTTCTAACTCGAAGGGACCGGTGACGAAGTACCGTGCCCCTGAGAATTCAACAGAGTTCTTTCCGACAAAAACAGGCTCTGGAATGAGTAGGCAGCGTAGGAAGTATCCTGAGTCGAGATGACAGCGAACAAGAAAGGACGAACGAAACCACATGGGGACACTCTATTACCCTGATGGACGGACCGAAGAGGTCAGCCCTGAAAATGGGCGCGACTACCAACTCGATGAACTCCATCGGCTGCTCGATTGCGATATAATCGCGACCATTCCTACTCGCGATGGCAACATCATGGTAATCGACGATGATGGAAAGATTAGTGGGAAGCCCCGCAATGAGGCTGCTACTGCACTCATTGCTTTCAAGTCGCCCGCCGAAATTGCCCAGCAAATGCTTCAGGCGAGAGCAATGGGTTTCGACGCAATCTATATCGATCCGGATCCTCCAGACACGCCTGGCTATATCGCGGGCATTGCCCTGGTATGCGAGTTGCACGAGGTTGAATGAAAGGACGAACGAACATGGCAACCGTGCAGGAGTGGGCCGTTCCATGCTGTGTTTGTCAGCAAAAGAAAGGCCCAGCTTTGAACACCTACCGTGAGTATAAGCTATGGGGAGGCGGCTTTTCTTGAGCTACCTACCTCGCAACAAGCATTTTACATTCGTGCACGTTGCGACCTCGTGTTTCCGCCTGGGCAAGTGATTTATGCCCTAGTAGATCCGGAGTCCCACCTTGTGCGCAACGTCGGCAGGACACACACACCGACAAAGCGTTTCGGTCAACACCTGCGCCATCGCCGTGAAGAGTTAATCAATGTGAGTGAGGGCAAGCTCTATTATAGCAAAGCCAATTGGATGCATGATCTACACAGTAAAGGCTTGCACCCTACCATGGAGATTTTACGAGAGGTCGAGGTTTGCCCCTCAGGCTATTGAATGGGAAGAGCGCTATATCCTCCACGGCATTCAGCAAGGTTGGCCGCTTTTGAATATAGAGACAACTTTAGAAACCCTTGTAGCCCGTACTAAGGCAAGTCAGCTTGATTTCTTGCACTGTTCATTTGAGGACTTAGCGCAGGAAAAGTTTGTCCATAAGAAAGGTATCATGGCATTTATTCGCCAGTATTATCGGCCAACTGGCACACAGGAGTAGCTAGCATGCCCTGGGCAGGCCTGAACGAACGGCAACAGCAGTATCTGCAGGCGATCTATGAAACCGACCAGGAACAAGAAGCCGATGAGCGTGGCATGTGGAAACGTGGTGGCACACCTCGTCCAGCTTCCGTATGGCGATGGATGGAATATGGTGTCTTCAGTGGCGTCGGCTCGACACTCTACACAAAGCTGTACCTGCGCGAACTGGTGGACGAAGGGACCGGGTCCACGTTCAATGCGCTGGAAAAGCGCGGATTCATTCTCTGCAAGTACACCCACAAGCGGCGTGATAGCCAGCAAAAGACACTTGAGCCGCTCTTAATGATCCAGATCACGACCCAGGGGCGCAGGCTGGTGCGAGCTGCCACCGATGCAACAGCCTATCGACCCGGGAGTCCGGGCGTCCTGAAAGAATGGCACTGGATCGCCATGGTGAAAGCCTGGAAAGCCAGACCACAAGGCGCGAAGGATGAGAACGGCTACTATGGGCGTATCTCATGGAATACCTGGCTGCGCCTTAGAGATTACAAAGCGCAGGGCGAGGATAAGCCGCTCATCGAGGAATATAGCACCTGGGGGAAGTACCTGGCACATGTCGGCTACACGCCGCAAATTCACTGGCTGCGCCTCACGCCATTTGGTGAGCAGTATTATCGCGAGAACTGGCAGCGCTACCGCGAACTGTACCCCGAGGTGGATGCGCCGGCGCCAGAATAGGCTATTCCTGTCATAGAATAGAGAAAGGAGATGTGCGTATGAAAAAACTTCTTCTGATCGTAGCACTCAGCTTGTTCCTCGCAGGTTGCGGAGAAGCTGTTGCGCCAGTAGCAACACCATCACCTACAGCCATGCCTACCGCACCTCTACCTACTGCTACCATTGCACTTGTACCCACGGCTATACCCACGGCTACCTTTACGCCTTTCCCTACGCCTATGCCCACGGCTATAGTGCCGACCCAACCCCCAAATGTGCCAGCCGTGCTTGGAAGTCCGATACAAGCGTTTTTTGACAAGTTCGGTCAACCCAACGAGGCACAATTCCCGTACACCTGGAACGCAGTCCCAGGAACGGGGGATCGTCTGGTTGCCTATACCTATAGTATTCCTCCACTTGAACGGGTCGCGAGTATCTTGCTTGGTGCGCCAAAGGCGGTCTGGACAGAGCAGGATGCGCTGACGCATTGCGCCCCCTACTTTCCATTAGACGCGAAAAGGGGCCAGCGTTACAACCTGCAAGCCGGATATACCGTGGTCTATACGAGTGCATCACTCGGGAAGGTTTTCCTGCCTCAGACTTTACGGATGATAAAGGTAACGAGGTACAGCCAGGAACCTTTGATGTGCAATATATCTATTCTGGCCCAAACAGGACAAACCCCGATAACTGTAATATCGCGCTTGGGTCACAGAACCTCACAGGATGACAGTCTTGTGAGTGTAGGTTGCGCAGCAGGCTTCGTTCTGCTATGCTGTGCCTACTTGATTGTTAGGCGCTTAGACAACTCCAACGTTGAGCCGGGACCGCTCGCAGTGCCAGCGCAGCGAGCGGTTTTATTGTAAGGTACGGATCAGCGGGGCTGGTTTTTCAGCTACTCATAGGGCCCAGGAGTGGCATAGTCTGGTAAGAGAGCCAGTAGTGCTACGGGTACCAAAGCGGTTGAGACGGGAGCTACTCAAAAAGTATGCTGGGACGTGTGCAAGATGTGGCAGTACGAAAAATCCTCAGATCGACCACATTGTACCAGCCACTCAGGGCGGGACAATCGAGCCAGATAACCTGCAGGTCCTTTGTCAACGATGCAATGGTTCAAAGGGTGCGGGTGACGACATATCGAAAAAGCGTGAGATGGCCCTTCGTCTCAAGGCGGCGCTCGTTGGGTATGTGCCACGGAGGAAACGTCTGTCTATGGCAGAAGTAGCTCGCGTGACTGGGGTAAAGTATGCCATTGTCCTGGCCTGTCAAGATGCTCTACGGAAAGAGTTAGAATGATGAGCACTGATTCCCACGATGCCGAAATCGCCCGAGCGCTCGCCAGCTTTCGCAGCCGATTAGACACGCTGGCCAGTTCAGTCATTTGCTCGTTTCTCACGCTTAAATATGCCCACAAGTCTCGACTTAGTTCGACTAGCGATGCTGCTTGCAGGTCGTTCTTTGATGGTCACTAATTCCCAACCTTGCTCACCAAGTTTATCAAGAGTATAGGTCTGATATGAACTTGCTCCTGATGACGGATCATCGTATTGCAACACTGGAGAATCACTTACTTGATAATAAAGTTCGACCGTACGATACTCAAATTGCTTCATTGTTCGCTCCTGATCTGCTAAGCGGTCCAATAACTCGACAAGACTTTCCTGAGAGTATGCTGCAAGCACCTTCAGTGTCCTGTGTGTCTTCTTCCAGATTCGAATGAGCCGGTAATCATCGTCATGTGCTTTCATGCATGCATTTTAGCAAATCGCATACAAACTCGTCAAGAGGGCATACATATAAACTATGTAGCAAGCAATCATGAAAGCACACTCATGCAGGTTACACCGCAGGTCTCGTTCTGCTATGCTGGTCACGCTTAAATTGTTGTAGCGTTAGACAACTCCTCAATTGAGCCGGGACCGCTCGCTGTGCCAAGCTGTGAGCGGTTTTTGTTTTTCAGCGAAGGGCATAGCGGTCTGTTTTGATTGTTGGAGAAACGGCCAGTATCTTCGTTGTATAAGGAAAAGGGAGAATCTTCGATGAAGAATGAAAGTGTTCTTGAAAACACATCTGAGCCAGAGCCTACACCTGCTGCCCCGGTTGTCTCTACTACACCAGCGCCTGCTGCTTCTGAAGCTGCTCAACGCGCCGAATCAAGTAGTGCAAAGGCTTGGCGGGTAATGGGAAATACTGAGACGGTGACGGGAAGTCTCAGGCAGATTATAGATGCGGGCCTAATTGGTATGTGTATTACGTTTCTCGTTACTTTCCTCAGCATGGGGCAAAAAGCTATTGACCCTTACCTGAATCATGCACTGATCGCCTTTAGCATTGCTCTACCCCTTCTCGGTTGGGGATATTTGCAAGCCGCAGTGAAACCGAAACCGACTCCTGGCTGGCTTCTCCTTCAGGCAATACTCATAGGTTCTGCCGTTGGCGAAGGTGTGGGCGAGCTAGCAGTTTGCATAGGGGTACTTTTTGTGCTCTGGCATCTTAGTTCTTCAGCGTCTACCGCTTTTATCTGGGCCAGCATCTTTGCTGTGGTTATTGTGCCTATTCTGTCATTCATAGGTCTTTTGATTTATGGCGCGGTTAATGCCGAAGAACTGGCGAAAAAGCAGCAGGCAACTGGCCCCGCTGCTCCAAGCGCTGCCCCTGTACAAGCGAAAGACGGGGATAGCAAGGATTCCTTCCTGGGATAGCCATTTTCACCGCATTGGTAATTTCTGCCACCCTGATTGAAAATGAACCGTGCAGATCTGCATAGTTCACGCTCAAAAATTGTCGCCGGCGTCAGCTGCACCGTTTCAATCGGTTGATGATTCCTCTTCACGCCGTCTCTTCTGCTGAGCTATTTGTCGCTCGACCAGCGCCACCGTATGCTCATCGGGAAAGCACTTGATGTTCATGCCATATCTCACCACCTTGATTACTGCGTGAGTGTCCTGGTAGATGAGATTGGCAGCGTAAAGCGCGTACTCTTGGGTATATGCCTGTAGTGGCTCTATCCACCTGCCCTCGCCGGTTGCTGAAAGTGGCGGCTGCCAGATATAGATGCTATAAGGATGTGTCATAATTGAAATGAACGTTCTAGGGTGTCTCGTTTAGCAGGTTTGCTGATCACTCATTGAGATACCTCTTGAGCCGTAATCGCGGTTGTTCCTCTGCTGGGATCAGTTTTTCTTGTGCCTCTGCCTCCTCAAGCACCTCTGACCAGCAGTAGACAAAACGGTTGTTGTGGAGGATATCACGAAGCTCTGTGGTGAGCCAGGTCCGCCCACACCGTTCGCAGAAACGAACGACCAGCTTATTCCCAACTACCACACGATACAGATGCTCATGTGCGCTTTCTTGCTCTGGCGCAGGCTCCTGCTCGACAACGTAACTCCTTAATGTCTTCAGGTGTTCATCTGCGCTTTCTTGCGCCTCGTGGTAATTTGGGCCAAGAGCGAGCAGGTTTCGGCGCGAAGCATGAGCAGTTGGCGCGAAGAGTGAGCAGCACAGCTATTGGACGATGAGGAAACCGCTTCTGAAGCAGTTTCTGTCTCTCGATAGTTGTGCCAGCCTGTTGAAAAACTCCGAATAATCTCATCATTTTGCAGCAGCATATCAAAGTCTGAGCGTAAATGAAGAACGCCAAATGGTTCAAGGTCATCAATATAGGCATTTTTCAACAGGCTGCGTTGGTTTGCTGCAACAAAGCGACCAGGCGGGGGAGTGGAAGCCAAAGGCCCGCTAGTGGAGCCTGGAAACTCTCTCCACGCTCCACGTCACGCTCAGGTACTGGTGAAACCGGAGGGGCATTGCGCGCTTGCACGCTCCCGCCTGGTCGGCTCTTACTTGACGACACGGAACCTCAAGTGAGTGACTGCCGCCTCTTCGATCACTTGCACTGGCTCCAGTTGAATGGGTGTGATGCCGATGTGATCGAACAAGCGAATCCCCTGGCCCAGGAGCAGAGGCACGAGATGAAGCTGGATTTCGTCGAGGAGTCCCGCTTGTAGGCACTGCCCGGCGAGACTTGCACTCCCCATCACATACACTTGTTTGTCCCCTGCGGCCCTTTTGGCTTGTTCAATGGCGCTACCAATCCCCTCTGTTATGAAGGTAAAGGGCGTTGGCCCTTGTGGCACCGTTGCTGGAACGCAGTGCGTCAGGACAAAGACCGGCACTCCAGCAATCCGGTGGCCTCTCCCACCCCACCCATCGACCAGGTCGTAGGTTCGTCTGCCAGTCACAATGGCCCCAATCGTGACAGCAGTCCCACCCTGCATCATCTCCTCTTTGACGTCCCTCATCCAGTCGTGGAGTCGTTCACCCCCCTCGCCCAGAGGCTGCTCGCGGCTCACGTTAGGCCCAGTGATAAACCCATCCAGTGACAGCGAAACATCAAGGACGGCTTTTCCCATGTGAGTGGTTGCCCTCCTTTCAGGCTTTCTGGTAGCAAAGAAGCACAGCACCCGCCTGGAACGCCTTGGCCTGGATCAGTTTGAGCGCCAAC
>WNFI01040434.1_pt2 | contig 11931 bp, 13 predicted proteins | sample 5400471 | NCBI WGS metagenome assembly WNFI01 (sample SAMN13153348, study PRJNA577476) | soil metagenome | isolation source: 100 cm saprolite on Douglas fir-dominated hillslope | place: USA:California | collected 2013-09-17 | reverse complement strand
GCCTCTCTTTTTGGTGCTCTTGGAGGCTCCGCCGCTGCCTTCGGATAGTTGTGCATCGAGCTGCTGGGCCGCGCCCGGCATGCCTTCAACCCCGGCCCCAATGCCTGATCCTCGCCCGCCGCCAAACAGTCCTCGGGAGACGAGTCCGCCGCCACGCTGCGTCAGGGTGCCGCCCATAGACGCTCCTGTCGGGGCCGTACCCGGTCCGCCGGTTCCGACGGCGATCGGAGCGGGCGCCCCGGACGCCAAGGCCATGGTGTCATTGGGGGCACCGGTGCCGCTCGCGCCGGGAACGATTCCCACGCGTCGGCTGGATGTTTCCTTCAAAGTGGGTCCTGTGTATCCCAGTCCGCTTTTTGCCGAGCTGTTGCCGACGGCGATGGGGATGTTCGAACTATCGGCGGTCGCGATGGAATCTGGGCCGCTCACCTGGAAAGGCAGGTCTTTAGGACGGATTCCGCCAAAACTCTTGGATTGCAGCGTCGGGCCTCCCACAGGCAAATTGGGGAGTTTTGCTCCCGGCGCTTTGATCTGATCAGGATTTTTCAGCGCGGCCAAATCTTCAGACTGGGTTTGCGGCGTGAAGTTCATCGCGATCGGCCGGCGGGTCGCTTCCTTTAAACTGGGTTGCGGAGCGGCGACTTGATGGGCCACCGGCGTCGGAGCGATGTGCGCGATCTCCTCCGTTTTCGGCGTCAGCAGCATGTCCTTCAGCGTGGCCATGAGCGACATCTTGGCGGGTTTCTCGGGCAGGAGGGGGGAACCGGCTGATTCCACCACCTCGACACTGACAAAATCGTGGACTGCCTTGAAGTCGCTCTTCAGGAGGATCGGGTTCCAAATCAAGGCCAAGACGTGCAGCCCCGTGGCCACCGTCAGGCAGAGCGCCTCGTTGCGTCGTGTCGATTCCAGTGAAAGTTCAGTATTCATGGTTATTGTTTGATCTTATCCGAATCTTGTTGTGTCGCGATGGCGATGCGGCTGGCACCCGCTTTTTTGGTCAGCTCCATCACTTGTTCGACCTGTCCGTATTGCACGCCTTGGTCGGCGCGAATGATCACCAGGATGTTCTTTTTGGCTGGATCCCGCAGTTCCTTTTGCAGCGCCGCGGTCAACGTATCCATGTTAACCTGCGCCTCGTTCACCGCCAACTGCCCCTTCAGGCCTACGCTGACGCTGATGTTCTTTTCTTTGCTCTCGGCGGTGACCGCCTTGGGCAGTTTGACTTCAAACCCCGGGAGGTTCAGGATCGGCGACGTCGCCAACAGGATGATCAGGAGCACCAGCGAGACGTCGATGACCGGGATGATGTTGACGCCGGACAGCGGCGTGGGTTCTTCGCTTTGGGGCCTGTTGTTTTTGCTCATGAGTGTCCACCCTTCGGAGACTGGGCTTTGTGCAAAAGCGCTATTTTTTCCGCGCCCTGCTGTTTCACCAGGTCCAAAATCGCCACCACCCGGCCGTGCAGCACGTCGGGGTCCGCGGTGATCAATACCGTCTTGTCTTCGCGTTCGCCGATCGCTTGCGCCAGCTTGGCGGCCAAGTCCAGGTCCGTATTCATTTTGACCGTATTCAGGTAAATGCCGTTCGGATTAATCAGCAGAATTAAAGGAGGTTCCGGCGGCTTTTCCTGAAGCGACTTGACGGCCGAAGCGCGCGTGGCATGCACCTTGATCATCGATTGCATGATCATGGGCGACAGCACCATCAGGATGATCAACAACACCAGCGAGAGGTCCGCCAGCGGTATGACGTTGACCTCGGAAAGTGTCTCGTCTTCCTTAACTTGCTGAGAGGCCATTAATTAGTGACTCCCTTTGCCATGGCCGGTATAGACCAAGATGGCCACTTCCTGGCTGAGCAGGTCGAACTGCTGAACGATCGAGCGCAGCCGGGTCGTGAAGTAGTTGTAGAGCACGGCGGAGGTCACGGCCACGGCGATACCCGCGGCGGTCGCGATCAACGCTTCGGCGATACCGGCCGCCACGATGGTGGGGCCGCCCGATCCTGAGAGCGCCAAGTCGCGGAACGCCCGGATAACTCCGAGCACCGTTCCCAGCAGTCCCAGCAGGGGTGCGATAAAGCTCAATGTCCCGAAGATCCCGAGGTGCTTGTTCAGAAGGCCCTGGAGCTTCATGCGATAGAGCGCGAAAATGCTTTCCATTTCTTCCCGGGGGAAGTGGGCGGCATTGAGCGCGACTTCCATCGCGTGCGTAATGAAGTTAGGCTTTCGGGTGCACAGCGCGATCGCTTCTTTTACCTGTCCTTGGCGGATCGCTTGTTTAATGCGTTCCGACGTATTCGTATCGAGCCGGCCGATTCGCAAAAACGCCACGAACCGTTCCAGCGCGTACGCTACCATCACCACCGAACATACCAGCAGCACCGGTATGACGAGGCTGATTTTTAGCAGCGACGTAAGCGTCATATTCTCCATCTCTATTGACCTCCTTTAAGTTCCTTGAGTTTCTGCTGTGCCATTAAAACGATGTCCTGGTTCTTGCTCGATGAAGCGATATCGTGATAGATGGCGACGAGCGTTTGTCCGCCCGAGCCTTTCGCTTCCAGGATTTTGGCCAGTTCCATCAGACCGGCGATGCGGAATTCATTATCGCGTGGGCCCATCTGGAGCAGGCGTTGGAACGCGGCGGCGGCCTGGTCGTCCTTATGCAGGTTCGCATAGGCTTCACCGATATGGTACTGGCCTTCCGTGCGTTCCACGGTTCCGCCGGGAATCTGTTCAAAATCCTGGATCGCTCCCGTGTAGTTTCCTTTGGACGCGTGGATGTTGCCGATCTGCAGACGCACAAACGGCCCCTTGGGATCGCTCGGGAACAGCATCAAATAGTTCTGATAGGACCGGATCGCATCGTCGAGTTTAAACGCCTTTTTGTAGCAGAGGGCCACGTTCAAAGAGGCATCCTTGGCCAGCTGATTCTGGGGGAATTTCTTGACGAACGTATCAAATCCTTCGGCGGCCTTCTGGTAGTCCTTCTTATTGAAGAAGCTGACGCCCACCTGGAACATCGCCTGCGGGACCATTTTGTCGGCCGGGTAGTTGATATAGAAACTCTTGTAGGCAGAAGCGGCCTCATCGTAGTTATTAAGGAAGAAGTAGCATTCCGCGTTGTAGAAATAGGCCTGCCCGGCGAATTCGTCGTTCGGATACGACAGCATGATGCGCTGGAAATATTTTTGGGCGGCGGCGTAGTCTTTCTTGTTGAAAAGCGCCGCGCCGCGTTCCCATAAGATCGAAGAGGCGGTGTTAGAGCCCGGGGAAGCGCGAAGCAGCTCGCCCAACTCGCGCGAATGCAGGTTGTTGTCGCCCTGCGACTGATAGGCCCCCAGGAGGAGTTCCGCGATGCCTTTGATGCGTTCATCGACGGGATAAGCGCTCTTGAACGCCATGAACTGCTGGAAGGCGCCGCGGACATCGCCTTTGTTGTAGTAGCACTGGACGATTTGGAACTGCGCTTCCTGGGCCTCGGGGCTGTTCGGGTAGTTGGCCGCGAGCGCTTGGTAAGCGGCGATCGCCTGCTCAAACTTGCCTAAGCCAAATTGCGTCCGCCCGGTCTGCAGATAGGCCAGCGAGCGGAAAGGGGAAAATCGGTAGCCATCGATGACTTGCTTCCAGCGGCCGAGCGCTTCGGTGTAGTACTGCTGGTTATAGAGCGATAGCCCGGAATCGTACAGCGCTTCCGCGACGCGGACAGTGTTGGTGGAATCGTGGACGAACGCGTCCATTTGTGTCAGCGCCTGGTCATACTGTTTCTGGTTGAAATAAATCTTGCCCATCTGGAAGCGCGCGTCGGCGGCCACGGGGGTATTGCCGAGTTCCAACGCGCGGGCGATGGCTTGCTGTTCATAGATCTTCGCCCGGTCCAGTTTGTCCGGACCCTGGGCGGCCAGCGCGGCGGCCAAGCCTTGGAGCGCGTAGGGAATCATCTGGCTGTCCGGCGCCAGTTCGACAAATTTGGAGAAGGTTTCCTCCGCGTGCTGCCAATCTTGGATGGAGAAATATCCCTCGGCGATCCAGAAGAGGGTGTTTTTCCTCCAGGAGTCCGACTTGATCTCGGCGTTGCTTTGCAAATGGTCGTTCAAATGGTTGAGGGCGCTGACGATGCGCGACGGCTCCTGCGCCTTGTGCAGACTCAAGGTCATCAGGTACACCGCTTTGCCGGCTGCCGGGCTCTGAGGGAACAGGTCGACCAAAGTTTGATAAGAATCGATCGCCTTGTCCGTATCACCGAGCTGGTCGAAGGCGACGCCCTGGAGCAAGAGCGCGTAACCGGTCAGGGTGTTTTTCGGATATTTGCGGAAAAATTTGTCGGTGCGGCGGACGACTTCATGGTAATTCCCGAGGGCCATGTAGGCCCAGATCACGCGGAATTCCGATTCGGGCACCAGCTGATCGGCGGGAATGGATTGCGGCGCAACCAATCCGCCCTTGGCGCTTTTGTCGTGGCGACCTTCGTCCCGGATCGTGCGAGTCCAGTCCCGTTCATACACAGGGATCGTGGCCAAGAGATAGATCCAATCCGTGTGCAGCCTCAAAATCGATGCACGCCAAGCGGTAGAGCGCCAGAACCCGCAGGTTCGGGGAGGCGTCGCGCCGGCTCACCGGCCCAAAAAACGTCATGGCCAGGTCGTAGTCGTGCGTCTGATAAATCGCTTCTCCAATCAGGATCCGTGCCCGGTCCACCCAATTGCCCTGTTTGGCTTTGGCCAGAAGGTTCTGATACGAGGAGACCGCTTTGGCGATGTCCTTCATTTGGCAGTAGCAGGCGATGGCGTAGTATAAGGAGGGGGTATCATCGGGGTGCTTCAGGAAATGGGAAACGGCCGTCGCGTAGTCCGCTTTTTCAAACGCCAGGAGGCCCGCGAGAAGGTCGACTTTTAATAGCGTGCCGTAGGTCGGATTCACCGTCAGTAAGTTTTTGTAGGCTTCTTCGGCGCGGTCAATCTTTCCGATGCCCAAGTAGGCGCGCGCGATCACGAACCAGGCTTCCGAAGAAAGAAACTTGTTTTGGGAATTGGCGACATCCCGCGCCGCTCGTAACGCTTCTTCGTAGTCGCCTCTTAAAATCAGGCTGTCGGCCAGTCGCAGTTTCGCGCTGTTCGATAAATAATTGAATTTCTTGCCCTTGCTGATGACCGTCATGTAATTGCGGGCGGCGTCATCATAGCGCTGTTGATGGTAGAGAATTTCGGCGGTGGTATAAGCGGTGCCGAGCGCCCGGAGTTCGTTATCGAACTGGTCGGAAATCGATTTGAAAACGTCGAGGAGTGCGTCTTCGTGGCCCGGACGGATGTCGACGGTATGAGTGAACGATTTTTTCTCCTGGGCCGAGAGGCCTACGGGAGGCAAAGCGCTCCAAATAAGTGTCCCGCAAAGAGCCATACGTAAGGCCTTGCGGGTCTCAAGAGATGTTAAGCGTGCATTCATGTTGTGCTGATTTTTGGCGGTGATCAAGAAATGCGTTCTGACCCCACTGCCCTAAATAAGCTAGTCCAGTCTAACAGACGCCCCTGTAACGGTCAAGAGGAAATTCGGAACGACGCTTCCTTATATATGTTTATACTTCCCGTACGTTACAGCTAAATGACAATTGTGTTAATTATGCGTAAAATAGGCATGAAACTTAAGTCCCATGTTCCGTCGATTGCGCCGACGGGATAGCTCCTGATAAAATAGCATGCCTTATGACCACGAAATTGATGCGGAACTATAATGTCGCCGTCGTTGGCGCTACAGGAGCCGTGGGAATCGAATTCCTAGGCTGTCTGGAAAAGCGGCGCTTCCCTTTGGGAGAGCTCCGGCTGCTGGCGTCGGTCCGCTCTCGAGGGAAGAAGGTCAAATTTAAAGGGAAGTCCCTGGTTATTCAGGAGCTCAAGGCCGACAGCTTTAAAGGGATCGACATCGCGTTTTTTAGCGCGGGGGGCTCGATTTCAAAGAAATTCGCGCCGCTGGCAGTCCAGCAGGGAGCGGTCGTTATCGATAACTCCTCCGCTTTCCGGATGGACCCTAACGTTCCGCTGGTCGTTCCGGAGATCAACCCGGAGGCCGCCGCCCAGCACAAAGGCATTATCGCCAACCCGAACTGCTCAACCATCATCGCGATCACACCCCTTTGGCCGATCCACCAGAAGAACCGCATCCGCCGCCTGATCGCGGCGACCTACCAGGCTGCTTCGGGAGCGGGCGCGGCCGCCATGGCCGAGCTCATCGAATCTACTCGCGCGCACTTGGCAGGCCGGACATACAAACCGACCGTCCTTCCTCATCCCTATGCGTTCAACCTCTTCAGCCATAATGCCCAAATCGACCCGGATTCGGGCTATAACGAAGAGGAAATTAAGATGCTGCGGGAAACTCAAAAGATCTTTGGGGATTCCGAGATCCGGGTGTCAGCGACCTGTGTCCGCGTCCCCGTGTTGCGGGCCCATTCGGAGGCCTTGAACATCGAATGCGAACGCCCGATAACCCCTCAGGAGGTACGTTCCCTCCTGAAGGATGCACCAGGGATCAAAATCGTTGACGATATCAAAAAGAACTATTTCCCCATGCCGAAGGACGCGTCGGGCCAGGACGATATCCTGGTCGGACGAATTCGCCAAGACATCAGCGATCCCAGCGGCAAATCCATCGCGTTGTTTGTCGCCGGAGATCAATTGTTGAAAGGCGCGGCGCTCAATGGGATCCAGATCGCCGAAGTACTGATCGCCAAAGGGATCCTTTAAGCCTTGGGTAAACACACGAAAAAATTGGTTGTCAACGCGGACGATTTCGGTCGTTCCTCGCCGATCAATCAAGGCATCATCGAAGGCCACCAAAAAGGCATCGTCACCAGCGCCAGTCTGATGACCAACCGCGAAGGGTTCGACGAGGCCGTCCGCCTGGCGCGCGAAAACCCCAAACTGGGGATCGGCCTGCATCTCGATCTGGACGACTTCTTCGAAGTCGAACACGGCGTCGGCCGCCTGGTGCGCTATAAAGATCCGAGCCTTCCTTTATCAGCGATCGCGGAAGCGACCGAAGCCCAGCTCAAGAAGATTCTGCAAACGGGACTGCCCATAGGCCATCTGGACGGTCACCACCATTCCCACCTCCGGCCCGAACTTTTTGCGACTATCGCCGCCCTCACCGCGAAGTACAAAATCAAAGTGATCCGTTATTTTAAAGGATTCTATGAAGGACTCTACCCGGGCATCGCGACGGGATGGGTGCTGGATTTGTCCCAGCGGTTCGGGCTGCGCACAGTGGATACGTTTTTTGCGGGATGGGAGCCGGTCGCGTCCAGTCTCCCGGGCTACAGTTATTTCGAACCGGCTGCGGCGTTTTCGACAGGCGAGTTAATGGTTCATCCCGGGAAGGGCGAGGCCTGGCGGGAAAAAGAATTGGCCCACTGTACATCCGCAGAGACGCGCGCGCTTTTGGGAAACAACAACATCGAGTTGGCGAATTTCAACGAGCTGGCTTAATTTGGTAACGTTTTGATATGGAAATAGTGGCCCAGCAAGGTGACATCATCCAGGTGAAAGCAGATGCCGTCGTTAACGCGGCCAACTCCCGCGGCGAGATGGGCGGCGGCGTATCCGGCGCGCTGCGCGAGGCGGGGGGCATCGAGATTGAACAAGAAGCCATGAGCAAGGCGCCGATTCCGGTCGGGGAAGCCATTTTCACAACGGCCGGTAAGTTGCCTTTTAAAGGGATCGTCCATGCCCCGACCATGGAGCAGCCCGCTCAGAGAACGACCGTCGACAAAGTCCGGAACGCGACCTTGGCCGCTTTGCTCTGCGCCGATAGCTATGGCGTGAAAGTCCTGGCGATTCCGGGCATGGGGACCGGCGTCGGGGGTGTGGCCCCGGGGGCCGCAGCCGATGCCATGGTCGAAATCTTGCGGAACTACGAAACGGCCAGCGTGCGTAAAGTCATTTTGATCGATCGGGATCCTTCGATGGTCCAGGCCTTCCGGGACGCTCTCTTGGCGGAAAGGGCTTAGTCGGATGGGCTCGATCACGGAAAGTTTTTCCACCCTCAGCGAAGTCCTTATGGCGGATTTTGGCGCCCACAAGTCTCCCGGCCGGGATATTATTTCAAGGCGCTTGGTGAAACCCTTGCTTCCCGCCTCCTTTCGAGTGGGGATGGGACAAATCATCGACCTCAAGGACCGGGGCGTTTCCTCCCCTAGGGGAGGGCATGGCGTCGCAGTTCATCGCGGATGGCGTCGCCTTCTGCCTTCAGGTACGCGATTGGAAAGAGGAAGATTTGACCCAGTTCGCCGCGATGGCGGGCAAACTCAAGGCGCTCATCCGTCGGACCCAAGCACCTCTTTACTGCGCGGTGGTCGGGTTCGATTCGCTGCCCGCCAACCAAGTGACGGAGTTCATGAAAAGTTCGGCCGGCCAGTCGATCGATGGGATTCTGTCCGTCGGTCAGCACCTGATTCTGAGGAACTCGCAAGGGTGGTATGGCGACCCGCAAAAAGTCCGCTTTGTGACGGAAAAGGGCGACGGCGAATCATTGAAGGGATTCGCTTTCTGGATGCTCCGTATCGCGCAATCATTTGTCGGGATTCCCTACCAGTTAGCCGACTACCAGCACCTGTGAAAAAAGCCGCATGGATGATCGCCCTGAGCCTATGGCTCGTGCCATGGATCGGGCCCGCTGCACGGGGTGAAGGTTCTATGGAGGCAGGTTTTCTGCCTTTGGCGCATGAAGTATTTAAACCTTTGCTGGCAGACCCTCGCGAGCTGCAGTATGCACTCCGGGATGTCGTCCCTGTAGGCCACCGGAACTTAGGCGAAGCGGCTATAGGGGACTATTTGGGTATCTATCGATGGGCGCTACCGGGGGACGCGTATCTCCAATTATCAATCGGAGGCGGCGTCTTTGGACGCTTTGATCTCTACGGAACATCCAACGCGCTGCAAGTCGTCGATTTCTATGGGAACTTGCCTTTCGATCTGCGCCTGCAACGCTGGTCTTTTCGTTTCATGCCCTTTCACACCAGTTCGCATCTTGGAGACGACTACATCAAGGCGACGGGCATCGTCCCCCAGAAGCACGGCTGGGATAACCTACGCTGGCTGATTTCGTACGACGCGCTGTCCTGGCTGCGGTTTTACGGAGGCTACAACTACGTAGTCCGGACCCTCCCCGGCGCTGACCGGCATGCCGCACAGGGAGGCGTTGAGATGTATTTTCCATGGTGGGGAAATGAGCATGCCCGGTTCTATTGGGCGAACGATATGCAGACCTGGGAGAGGGTCCATTGGAACCCGATGTTCACTTCCCAGGCCGGGGTCAAGTTTGTCAGAAACAGCCACGAGCACAGGGGGATTTCGCTCTTCACGGAGTATATGTCCGGACGCCAACCCCAAGGCCAATTTTATTTAAATAGGGAATCTCGCTGGAATTTTGGCATTAAATTTGACCTCACGTAATTCAAAGGGGGTCGAAGTTGACCCACCCCCGACGGATCATTATAATAACGCCGTTATGTCAGGAACTTACTTCCCCCATGCGCCGAAGCCCGTACGCCGCTGGCATGTCATCGATGCCAAGGACCAGGTTTTAGGCCGCCTTGCCAGCCACGCCGCGCAGCTTTTACGGGGCAAAGGCAAGCCGACGTTCACCCCTTATCTCGACGAGGGGGATTTCGTCGTCATCTTGAACGCCCGCCAGGTGAAGCTCACCGGCAACAAATTGACTCAAAAGACGGCTTTCAGCCACTCGATTTATCCGGGGGGTCTCAAGCTGGTTCCTTATAAACGTTTGATGAATGAACAGCCGGAAAAAGTGATCCGGCGCGCCGTCAGCGGCATGCTTTCCAAGAGCAAACTACGGGCACGGATGCTCACCCGTCTTAAAGTCTATCGTGAGGGCACGCACCAGCACAGCGCGCAGGCTCCTCAACCCTATACACTCTCTTAATCATGGCCAACTCCGTCATCTATCCGATTTGGGCAACCGGCCGCCGTAAAAACGCGACCGCACGCGTCCGGCTGATCAAAGGCCAAGGCAAAATGGTCATCAATGATCGCTCCGTCGAAGAGTTCTTCGGAGGCCACTCCCGGGCCAAGTGGCAAGTCATGCGGCCTATGGAAGTGGCGAAGGCCGGATCGCAATACGATGTGTTCGTGGATGTGATCGGTGGTGGGGTCAATGGACAGGCAGGCGCCGTTTCTCACGGGCTGGCCCGCGCGTTTTCACAGCTTGAAAACACCATCCGCCTGGCAATGCGCAAAGAGGGCCTTTTGACCCGAGATTCCCGCATGGTAGAGCGCAAAAAGTCCGGCCAACCCAAAGCCCGCAAGCGCTTCCAGTATTCGAAACGCTAATCCTTAGCTAAAATTCAGCCACTATTGAGAAACGGGCCATCTGAGAGGCCCGTTTTTTGTTTTTAAATTTGTATTGACAATATAAAGATAAACTGTTAGAAATCTTCAGAGTTGGGTACGTAAACTCGCAGCGTTTTGGAGGGAGAGAAGCGATGAATAAAGTCCAATTGATTCAAAGAGTGGCTAAAGAGGCCCGGGTGAAAAAATCACAAGCTTCTCGCTCTGTTAAAGCTTTGGTGAAAACGATTCGCGAAGCGCTGCGGGTGGGGGATAAAGTATCCCTTTCGGGATTAGGTACGTTTAAGGTAAAACCCCGAAAAGCGCGCAAAGGCCGTAATCCGAAGACGGGAGAGACGATCCAGATCCCGGTGGGGCGCAAAGTCTCTTTCAAGCCGAGTTTTTCGCTCAAAAAGCTGGTTCGCGCTTCCACACCGCCGGCTACGACCCCTCCAGCCGCGTAACGTTCCGCTCCATCTTTTCCCGTGAAGCCCGCCAGTCCCACGGCGGGCTTCAATGTTTTTGCGTCGATATTTGATAATATGAAGCGGCCCGCCACACAACAAGGCGGGCCGTCCGCCGAGCAGTGTGGCGGACGGGTTCTCTATTTATGAAGGAATTTTCCGAACGAATTACACGTCTTCCCCCATACCTTTTCACCCGCATTAATCAGCTCAAGCGCGAGGCCTTCGCCAAAAAGCTGGATGTGATTGATTTAGGGATGGGAAACCCAGACCAACCGACCCCGAAAGTCGTGGTGGAACGCCTTTGCGACACGGTCCAGAACCACGCCAGCACGCACCGGTACCCCCAAGCCAAAGGGATGCCGAAATTCCGCAAAACGGTCGCTTCCTGGATGGAGCGCCGCTTCGGCGTTTCGCTGGATCCTGAAAAAGAAGTCGTTTCTTTGATCGGATCGAAAGAGGGGATCGCCCACCTAGCGATGGCCGTTTTAAATCCGGGTGACAAGGTCCTCGTAGGAGACCCCGCTTACCCCGCCCACTTTAATGGCGTCATCTTGGCGGGAGGGGAGATTCACTCCATTCCCTTGAAGCCCGAAAACGATTTTCTGCCTGAACTAGAGAAGATCCCCGAGAAGATCGCCCGGGAGAGCAAGCTGATGTTCCTGAACTACCCAAACAACCCGACCGCAGCCGTTGTGAACGATAAAGCCGTCTTCAAAGAATGGGTCGCTTTTGCCAAAAAATATGACCTGATCGTCCTCCATGACAATGCCTATTCTGAAGTCACGTTTGACGGGTACAAGGCCCCTAGCTTTCTGGAAGTGGAAGGGGCCAAAGACGTCGGTGTGGAAGTTCACTCCTTTTCGAAGACCTATAACATGGCGGGGTGGCGCATCGGATGGATGTGCGGCAATCCGAAAGTGGTCGCGGCTGTCGAGAAGTTCAAATCCTTCTTAGATTACGGAGCCGCCACGTTTATCCAACTTTCAGCCGTGGCGGCGCTCGATTCGTGGCCCGCCACCGCGCAGGCCACGGTCGACGTCTACCAGCGCCGGCGCGACAAAATGATTGAAGGGTTGCACAAGATGGGTTGGATGGTCCCCAAGCCCAAGGCGACGATGTATCT
>WNFI01383577.1_pt1 | contig 11932 bp, 11 predicted proteins | sample 5400471 | NCBI WGS metagenome assembly WNFI01 (sample SAMN13153348, study PRJNA577476) | soil metagenome | isolation source: 100 cm saprolite on Douglas fir-dominated hillslope | place: USA:California | collected 2013-09-17 | reverse complement strand
TATGAACTGCTCACGAAAAGCGGAACTGATGCTGTGATCGTCGAAGCAGACGGCGCTCGACATCACATGATTAAAGCCCCGGCGGACCATGAGCCTGTAGTATCACCGCAGACCAATGTTGCCCTGCTGATGATGAGCGCCGGGGCGATCAACCGGCCTTTGAGCGCCGAGGTTGCCCATCGTCCTGAACGGGTTGCTTTGATAACGGGCATAAGCCTGGGTGATATATTATCACCAGCTGTGATAGCACGCCTGATGACTGGTGAGCAAGGCGCGATGAAGAATATTCCCGGGACAGCGGCAGTCTATCTGCTGGTAACACAGGTGTCAGATAAGAGAACGAAGGAGTTTGGAGAACTTGCAGCGATAGTAAGGCATGCGACACGAGTGTCAGGTGTATTCTATTCGGAGCAACCAGGTAATTGGAGTGGTACTACGTAATCTGCATTGGGTTGCTTTCACGAATGTCCCAGGAAATATTGTCTTCATGCAATTCCAAAATTTACACTTGGGGACCAGTTGTTTGTCCGACCTCGATGATATAATCGTCAGGATCACGCATGTAGCAGCGAATCTCCACGCCGTGGTCCTTTGGCTCGGTAAGGAATTCGGCCCCTCTCCTTCGCCACTCATCGTACAAGGCCCTGATGTCCGCGACACGAATATTCAGGAAGCTGGAAACCTCATTGGGGCTCTGAGGGGGACGAAGCGTCACGGTGGGTTTATCGTCCGTTGGGCCGCCACCGACGTTTAAAATCAGCCAACTATTGGCAATTTGGATAATGGTGGGTTCGCCACTGCGAACAACGGTGCCCCCGAGAATGCGTAGATAAAACTCCTCTGAGCGTTTCACATCCGCGACGGTCAAGAAGTGTGTCAGAATAAAGCCTTCTTTTGGAGGTAATTGATAGTCTTCTCTTGTGATCATGATCTCTTCCCTTTCTTTATTTGTTGCTCTCGTGTTGGTCTATGTACAGGGTTCAACAGCCGTGGAACACTGCTGTCTCCCGGTTGTTATACTGATTCTACCCTCTGTTCCTTTCTTCTGACAAGAGGAGTCTTCTGCCGGATCTCCATCCTTCGGGATGATTTACGAGGGCCAGCCGATAAATCGGCAATGGCGGCGATACATCGCGCCCTACAGTTCACCCGGAAGGATGTAGACCCCTTCTGCCAGGTCTGAGTGCCAAAGGGATCACCTGGTCTTGTTAAACAGAACAATGGTGGAGAGAAGAAAGAAAATCAGGTGAGGCAGGCTCAACACGGTTGGAAACAGGATGTTTCCCAGCAGAGGGATGGTATGACTCTCATAGACACCTGTAATGATGAGGCTGCCCAGCGCGGGGACAAAAAGAACGCTCCATTTCGGATAGCGAGTCGAGGTGCGCAGAATAGTGACGACAACAACGCTCCACGTGACGAGGTAGCAGACCAGGAAGAAGACTGAAAGGGGAGCAATCAAAACTTGTATGGTATTTTGCAGGGATAGTAACTGTTCCTTCCTCTGTCGTGTATCATCTTTCCCCCAGGCGATTGCCGCCCAGGTGGTGATCGACTTGTTCACCAGGGTACCCATCAGATCGCGCCGACGCGTAAACATCACCAGCGTGATCACCGGCAGCGGCAGAACGAAACTGAGTACGACCTGGCTGATCACTAATGACTGCGTCGTGTTGAAGCCCAGCAGGACCACGAGAACCGCAGGAATCATCGTCACCAACCGTCTTACCCAGATGGGGATCGTAAAGCCAACGAAGCCTTGCATAATCACCTGGCCGGCCATTGTTCCAACCGTCGAACTGGAGAGTCCCGAGGCCAGGAGCGAAATGGCGAAGACGAAACTGGCCGCCCCACCCAGCAGGGGTGTGAGCGTCTGGAAGGCGGTGTTGATGTCGGCGACGTCGCTGCGCCCGTGTGCGTAGAAAGTCGCGGCAGCCATGTAGAGCATCGCCATGTTGACCAGTCCGGCCAGGCCCATCGCGATCACGACGTCAGGAATGCTCCAACGGAAGATGCGCCGGGCTTCTTTTTCACTGCGTGGGATAATCCGGTGTTGGGTCAACGAGGAGTGCAGATAGATGACGTGTGGCATCACCGTGGCTCCGATAATGCCGACAGCAAAGAGTACGCTTTGTGTGTTGCCCACCCAGGGCACAACGGCATGAAAGCCCACTTGCCCCCAATCAGGACGGGAGAGGAACGTCTCGACGAGGTAACAGAAGGCGATGACCCCGACGAGGGCTGTGATGACTGCCTCTAAAGGACGGAACCCGCGGCCCTCCAGCAGTAAGATTACGTAGGTGACGACACCTGTAATGAGCGTGGAATAGAGCAAGGGAATGCCAAACAATAAGTTGAGGGCAATACTGGCTCCGAGAAACTCGGCGAGATCGGTCGCCATCGCCGCAATCTCTGAAGCGATCCACATGGCATAGACAACCGGTTTGCGGAACTGGAGGCGGCTCATTTCCGCCAGGTTCTTCCCCGTTGCTATGCCGAGTTTCGCCGACATCGTTTGCAGCAACATCGCCATCAGATTGGCCAGGACTATCACCCACAGCAGGTTGTAGCCAAAGGCGCTGCCTCCCTGGATGTTGGTGGCATAATTGCCGGGGTCGATGTAGGCGACACAGGCGATAAAGGCTGGTCCCAGGAACGGGAGTAAGGCGAGCAGTCCTTTTTTGCGTCCATCGAGGACCGCGCGAGCGGCAGCACGAGTCCCAGCTTCTTCGGGGATATGCTTAAGGGCTACACCTTTCTCCGATTCTGAAGCTGGTGGTAGTAGAGGGTAGGTTCTCATGAACGTCCTCCTAAGTGTTCTGAGGGAGATGTCGATCCGCTCACACGATCAGCTGTTGCTGGACGAACTAGGACAGCCTGTGTCACAGAGTCACCAACAGCATGGGTCTGCTCTCCGACGCGCAACGTGTAGACCCCACCATAGGGGGCGACGGCCTCCACCTGCACCAGGGCTCCTGGAATGAGTCCCAGCGAGGCAAGATAGCGCAGCAGGTTAGGATTATCATCACTCACACGCTGCACGATGACCTCTTGCCCTGGGAGCACCGTCGAGAGTGGCTGGCAACTTGGAACGACAACGTTGCCTACGGCGTTAGGGATGGGGTCACCATGCGGATCCTCAGTTGGGTGCTCCAGCAGTGCATCCATGCGCTCCACAAATGCGTCCGAAATGGTATGCTCAACATGTTCCGCCTCCGCATCGACCTCGTCCAAGGGAAAGCCCATGATTTGGACGAGAAAGAGTTCAAGCAAGCGATGACGGCGAACGAGTTCAGTCGCCATCGCATGTCCAGCCTCGGTCAGTTCCACACCATGATAAGGGATATAGCGCACAAAGCCACGTTCAGCCAACCACTTGAAGAGTTGGGTCACAGTGGCCTCACTCAATTGCCCCGTTGGTTCAAGGGATTGCAAGCGTTCCTTCATGAGAGATGTTGTAATTGATTCGCCACGCTCGCGCAGTTTGTAACAGAGCTTTAAGCAGTCAATGGCGCGAATCGGCAAAGTTTGCAGTTCTGGTGACATCACACTACCTCGTTCTTTTCACTCGTTGAAATCATAATTTTTAGTTCTCTAAAATATTTTTTACCATAAAAATAACATTTTGTCAAGAGATCTGAAAAAGTGATTTGGAATGGATAGACAAAATACTCTTTCTGTCTAAAACTCTGATATTTTGTACTGTCACAAAGCTCTATCTGTATCCCCCACAAATGGAGATTCGTGTACTATGAAAAAGTGTTCAAAAACCTTGGCTCTTTGGACCTCAAAAATCTATTGACAGAGATAGACAAATGCATTAAAATAGGAAAATGAAGAAGAAAGAGTTTCTGTCTGCAGGAGAAGCAGCCCGCGCACTGGGGGTATCGGTCAAAACCATCCAACGATGGGATAAGGCAGGTCTTCTGCCAGTCATCCGTACAGCGACCAATCAGCGTCGTATTCCCGTTGATACTATTCACCACTTGCTCAAAGGGCAGGGAAAAGCGCTGCGCTGTGCCATCTATGCACGAGTTTCCAGTGCCAAACAGGAACACGATGGGAATTTGACGCACCAGGTGGAACGCTTACAACGCGTAGCACAGGAGCGAAGCTATGAGGTGGTGGCACTTATCCAGGAGCAGGCCTCTGGTCTCAACGAAAAGCGCAAAGGCTTGAAGAACCTCTTGCACCTCATTGATCATCAAGAGATTGATCTGGTTCTGATCGAATATCCTGATCGTCTCGTGCGCTTTGGCTATGGCTATCTCGAAGAGACCTTTGGGTGGAAACAGGTACGTATCGAAGTAGTAGAACCAGCCAAGGTGCAGACTCCCACTGAAGAACTGGTTGCCGATTTGCTCAGCATGGTCACTGGCTTTTCAGGCAGGGTGTATGGAAGCCGCGCGCAAAAAATTCGGTCTTGTGTGTCACATGCACTGAAGGACTGTTTGAAAGCAGCAGAAGCTGATGGGACAAACCGCCAGAACAACCAAACTCTTGCTTGATCTCTCCACACAAGATCAGGGAGGAACCAATCCAGGAAAACGCAGCCATCTCACCGCAACGGTCATCATTCTCGATGCCGCTCGCCGCTTCTATCTGGCTTTTTTTCTGGCGCATCCTGATAAGCTCATGGAGCGGGTCGAGGTCATTTCCAAGAAGACCGGAGAGGTGCGTGCAGGAGTGATTTCAGCCGATAACTTGCTCACCTGGGCCGAATGTCAAACGGTCGAAACTGCTGACCATCCAACGCCTTTGCCAGATTGGAACTTTAGCCGTGCGTTCCCGGACCTCCCCAATCGGTATCGCCGCTCGGTCATCAAGGATGTGATCGGCAAAGCACGAGGATATCTCACCAGCGTGACGAAATGGCACGCCTCAGGCAAAAAGAAAAGGAAGCCAGGCATCCCCACGGCTTCTAATCACCCTACTCTTTACGCGGGCACCTTCGCTTTGGAACTGGATGAACTGGCGGTCGATCTGAATGTGAAGCAACTGGCCGTGATTACCGTGCGCCAGCATGGGATGATCAAAGAAACCCGGTTTGTCTCCGATCACGGCCTGGATCACCATCGGTTTGAGCATCTCAAACGGGTGGCAAAGAAACAATGGCAAGCCGGCAAAGCGGTGAAGGGGGAGCACAGCAATCAGCAACTCTGGGCACATGTGCGACGCCAGAATAGGGATTGCGCGCACCAAACGGCACGAGCGATTGTCGAGGTATGCGAGAAGTACCCTGGGTGTGTGCTGGTCTTTGAACGGCTACGCAAGATCAAACCATCTGGCGGGAGTAAATCAAGGAGGCTCAATCGCAAACAAGCCAACCAGTTGCGCGGCAAAATCAATCAACTCGCGAAAGAAAAAGCGTATACCCTTGGTGTAGTGAGCGTGGAAGTCAATCCCCATGGTACCTCGCAGTATTGTGCCCGTTGTGGCCGTCTGGGCGTGAGGTTCACGTATCAAGCAGGGCAACGGGTCACAGACCGAGGGGGCAGGCTCTTCTCTTGTCCCTCTTGCCATTACGAGTGCCATGCAGACTTCAATGCGTCCGTGAATGTGCATCACAGCTTCTTTCGTGAGTTTCATTGGCAGCCGCGAGAACTCAAGAGCGGCTGAACGCCCTGTCCGGCTACAGGTCGGACGGGAGAATGGCTGGGGAGGGCAATCCCCCTGATCCAGCCCAGGCCCGTATGCAAGTGAGCATACACGTCAAAGTGGTGGGGCTACTGTTGGTCCAACGAGGGCACGTTCCAACCCAAATGCTCTCGCGGACAGCACCTCAAGTCATAACACACGGGAATTTGGCAGGAACGCTGGTGCGCCGGACGGCTTGGGGGCGACAGAAACAGCTTTTGTCTATCTTTGTCTTTCAAAGATAGCAACGGTTGACACCACGAGTAGCATCCATGATGATAGTCTCACAGTCGTGAGGATCGTACACCAAAAAGGACTAAGTCGGAATACATCTGGCAGGAAGGCATAATTAGGGAGCAGGGATTACGGCAGAAGAGGGTCGAAGAAACAAAGATTCCTACTAGCGGCCCACGGGCAGTCATAGCGAAGGCGGTATTGTTCTCAATCAGGTACTGCATCCAAATGATTGATTATACTTCGACCTTGTCGCGTTGCCGCGCACGCAGCAGGTGATAGACCAGGAGCAGCTGGGTCAATGCCAGTGGATGGCTCTGCTCGGCCCGGGAGTCGGAATACTGGCCAAGATCTGCCGGTGAGGCCGCTCCACACGCGTCCAGGTGATTCAGAATACCGCGCTCAAGCGCGTGGGCCGGCTCATCAGGGATGGAACCATCAATCTCCAGGTACTCGACAGCCCGCCCCTCTTCGCGCCCCAGTGTCGAACGCACACAGCCCGACCAATCTTCGTCAATGATCTGGCTCAGATCAGGATGATGAAGTGTCCCATGCAAGGTTAGACGCACATTGAGATGCGCATCGTCGTTGTGAAGAAATCGGGTCGACGGGTCAGGAAAGTAGGACACCTCGATGTCCGCGTGGAGCCGCTGCGGACGGATGAAAGCCGCAGAATCTGGCTCGCGGGTCTCGAGTTCGCGCAGCACCTCTTGTTCAGAATATCCACGATGCGTCGAGTCACGCCGAACTTTCCAGCGCCGTCTCAGCTCCTCGGGTGGATTGAGGTAGACGCGCACACTGAAGGCATTGCGCATCTCCTGCCAGTAGAAACCGAGCAGCCCCTCGACAATGAGAAAAGGACGTGGAACGATATACTGTGGCGGCCCAAAGTCACCCAGTCTGTGGTCGTAGTGCGGTTTCAGAATAGGTTCTCCGGAACGCAGCAGCTGCAAATGCTGCGCCATCACATCGAGATAGTTACATGCTGGGTTCAGGGGTGTAATGCCCAACTCCTTACGCTGCTGCCGGTTATACCGGTGATAGTCGTCCGTGCAGAGCACCGACACACGTTCAGCGCCCAAAATCTGAGCGATGCCTTGACTCAGTGTCGTCTTCCCAGCAGCGCTGTCTCCCACTATTCCCAGGATGATAGGGCGCGCCGACGAGCCAATTAATATAGCCATATCGTTCTCCAAACCACCTTATGCCGCGTGCCCCTGGTCGATCACCTGGTGCGGCTGGCTCCTAAAAACCAAGATCCTTTTATGGGGCTTGACCTATTCTCTAATGATAACAGGCAAGATATATAAGAACAACCCGCAATTCTCTATGCTAAGCATAGACTGGGGTTTATGGATGTATGGGTCTTGGAGATATTTGTGATTGACTGTTGCAGAACTGTCAAAACTCAACTATCATAATCAGTGGTATCCTGGAACATGTAATGTCTGTGAAAGTAGAACTATACACATGAAACTCGGCCTCTACTGGTCCTATGCCACGCGTTCACTTATCCGGGGTGGGCAGAGAACGATACTCGCCATCTTCTGTGTTGCAGTAGGCGTCATGGCTATCGTCGCCTTACAGCTTGTCGGTCTCAGCGTCAACCAGTCTCTGCTGGGCAACATCATCGAGGCCAATGGCGGCGATATTCGGCTGAACGCTGACCTGGCGCCTTTGCGCCAGCGTGACCTGGCATTCTTCGACAAACTCAAGCAACAGGGACGAATCACCGATTATGCGACAGCCTATGATCCTGGTGGCAGTATCACGCTCCCAACAGGTGAGGAAGAAGCGTTTTCATTCATTGCCGTCTCGAGCAATTTTCCACTGGTAGGCCAGGCAAACTTCATAGCTCCGTCTCACGACTTGCAGATCCAGAATGTCGTCACGGGCAACAACGTTGCCATGAGTTCAACCGTGTTCGTTGCCCTCAATGCCCATATCGGCAGTACCTACCGGGTGAAAACGCTAGATGGTCGATTTGTGCCTATCACCGTTGCCGCCGAGTTCCAGGAAGATGGCGTATTTCGAGGCCCTCAAGTTATCATCTCTCAGGCTGCCCTAAACGCTATCTCCGGGCCCAAGGATGTCGTGGAGCCAGCCCAATATGGCGCGATCTATATGACAGTACCCGCGTCAAACCTCAATGCTGTTCGCACGCAGTTGAACCAGCAGTTCCCCTCTACTCGTGTCATAACCGCCACTGACCTGTTCAAACAGCGCCAGGCGGAAGTTGATCAGATTCGCCTTTTCTTACGCATTGTAGGCTTGCTGGCTCTTTTCATCGGAGGCATCGGTATCATCAATACCATACAGGTGCTGCTGCGCCGCCGCCAGGTCGAAATCGCTATGCTTAAAACCACCGGCTATCGCCAGGTAGATCTCTATGCCCTCTTTGGGCTGGAAGCTGCTCTCTTAGGTATCATAGGGGGCGTCGTCGGGACGCTCGTGGGACTGGGTATTAGCTACCTCGTACGCAGTGTCGTTGAGCACGCCTTCTTCATCCACCTGCCAATTGTCCTGGATACGCTCACGATTGCATCTGGGCTGCTCATTGGGCTGGCAACGGCATTAATCTTCGGGTTATTACCAATTGTGCAGGCCAGCCAGGTACGCCCGCTGTCCATACTGCGCGAGATCAGCGAACACAGGAAAATTTCTTCGCGGATCATCACTGTCGTATTGCTGATTATATTATCGCTGCTCTTCGTGGTGTTGGCTTCTGCTATCCTGGGCGACGTGTTGACTGCCGCCATAGCCGTCTATGGTGGAGCAGGCGTGATCTTTTCGCTCGCGCTGGGATTTGGCTTGCTGATACTGGCAATTTCAAAGCTGCCAGTCTATGAGAAGCCCAGGCCACGTATGCTCCTATGGATACTCATGGCCATTGGCATCGCTGTATTATCAATACTTGTATCTGGTGCTCTCTTTTTGCTGGGTGAAGCCGCGAATGCTTTTGCAACGAGCGCTGGTAATAGTCTCATTGGCACATATACGCTGGTTGTACTTGGTGGCATTGGTATTGTGCTTATAGGTGGATCGCTGGTCTACTTGCTCGCGACTATCGTAAACAGCGTGGTTGTATTTACACCGCGTTCGTGGAAAACTGCTGTCATGCTGGCGTATCGCAACCTGGGAAGGCAGCGGTTGCGTACGACAACTACCTTGACTGCGCTATTCGTTGGCGTCTTCGCCATCGGTATGATTTTGATTCTGGGGCAAGGGATCAAAGATACGGTCAATAATACCCTCAGCACACTATTTACGCATAATGTATTCGTGGTTGTACCGCCTAATCAAAAGCAAAAGGTTCAGAATCAACTGGCGAATCTGAAAGGCATCGACTCTGGCAAGACACAGGTAAACGTGGTCGTACCACAAGTCTATCCGATCCTCGTCGCGGGACGTGATATCAATGCCATTCTCAGAAGTGTTCACAAGACAGATAAAATCGACAAAGAAGATATTCTTGGTAATCTGACTGATATTCAAGGCTTCGATCTGAGCGAAGGCAAGAACAATCTGCCGACGATCGCCCTCAAGACCGGCCGCAATCTGCATACCAGGGATGCCGGCACCAATGCTGTCGTCTTGAATTCAGAACTCGAGCTGGCTCCGGTGAACTTGCGTATTGGTGACACCATCGTGGTTCAGAGTACGGATGGTTCCGTGACGAGAATCCTTAAAGTAGTGGGATTCTATGACAGCAAATCGCAGCAGAGCAACCTGAACTTCGCGAGCATGCTGGCTGACTCAGCTGTGGCTGAGCAACTCGGTGGGTCACAAACGCTGGAAGTCTTTTCGCTCAAGGTCGATCCTGGCCAGGTGCCTGAACTCAGAAAGCATCTGAACACAGCAGTGCCAACCGCCATCATTCTCAGCGTTGTAGATATCGATACACTCGTCAACCAGGTGCTCAATAACCTGATCGTTATGCTGACGACGATCTCTTCCCTGGCGATGATAGCCGGGTTGATTATAATTGCCAACGCGGTGGCGCTGGCAATGCTAGAGCGCCGCCGCGAAATCGGCATCCTGAAATCCGTTGGACATACGAGCAGATCGATACTCTCCACAGTGCTGATTGAAAATGGCCTGGTGGGTCTGCTCGGTTCGTTAGTCGCCATGCTGCTGGTGGTAGGTGCTGTCACAGCCCTCAGCAGGTTTGTCTTCCATACCGAGCTTGGTATCGGCCCTCCCCTGGTGGCGCTAATCATCGTGGCTACCTCGCTGATTACAACGATTGTGGCAGCGGTGGTCGCCTGGAGCGCAGTGCGTGTGCGGCCATTGGATGTGCTACGTTATGAATGAAGTGTGGCATATAATGAGAAAGCTAAAACATCTCCCATAAAGGACAACGTGATGAACACCATCATTCGCCGCATCATTCGAGAAAATTGGCGTCCAGAGCGCGCAGCTGCAGCGGGTCTCCTTGCAACAGGGGCCTACAGTATAGTAATGGAAGCGGACATGTATCTCACAGACAATTGGTACAGTGACGTGCGCTTCATCCAGGGCCTCCTCGATAGGAAATCTCCACAACACAAGACGGTTCCCTTCCTCGCCTGGAGTATTCATTTCCTCAATGGAGTCATCCTGGCCGAACTCTATGCTGCGGTCTTCAAACGATTCCTGCCTGGCCCAAACTGGCTCAAAGGGGCCATTTTTGGTGAACTGTTTCTTGTTTCTACGTGGTGGTTGGCTCCCCTTGTCGATACATATCACCCTCTGACCAGGCGTGGGGAACTGGCCAAACTCGCCACCTGGACCTCATTTTTCCAAAATATAGTCCGTCATCTTGTCTTCGGTGTGCTGCTGGGAATATTCTATGGGGACTAGAAGGCGTGGTTAATCCCATGTCCTGGTCTGATTGACCTGCTCTTTTTCACGGAAAGCTTTCTCCAGATCAATCTGAAAATAGTTGGCTAAGTCCAGGAGATAGCTGAGGACGTCGGCGAATTCTTCTTCAAGCTCTATATTGTTCTGTTTGGCTTTCTCCTCGTACAGACCTGCTGTTTTACGTATGGCCTTGGCCAATTCTCCGACCTCTTCAGTGAACAGCAAGAACTTCTCCGCGTAGGTATCCTTCACCCAGCCTCTTTCTTTGCAGACCTCGTCAATGTAGTTTTGGAGGTCTTTGAGCGTTGGGTGTTCTGGTAGGTAAGCCATAAAGTTCATATTCCTCTTTGAGAAACTAAACGTTTTCAACACAAAAGAAGCTGTTGAAAATTATCTGTTAGAGTCTCAGACCTCCACATCCGCAATGGACTCCCGTATCCAGGTGGGACGATAGGGGAAGCCCTCCACATGCTCGCGCCTGGTGACTCCGGTGAGCACCAGGATGGTGCGCAGGCCGCTCTCGATCCCGGCGACGATATCGGTATCCATGCGATCCCCGATGATCACGGAGTTCTCCGAATGCGCGTTGAGCGTGCGCAGGGCAGTGCGCATCATCAGCGGGTTCGGTTTGCCAATGTAGTAGGGCTTGACGCCCGTAGCGGCGCTAATCAACGCGGCTACCGCGCCGGTCGCGGGGACGATTCCACCCTCACCGGGTCCCATCACGTCCGGATTGGTGGCAATGAAACGCGCGCCAGCAGCTACAAAGCGAATAGCGTTGGTAATGCGTTCAAAACTATAGGTGGTCGTCTCCCCCAGCACCACATACTCCGGTTCCTGATCGGTCAAGACGTAGCCGATGTCATGCAGTGCCGTCGTCAGCCCAGGCTCTCCGATAGTGTATGCCCGCCCACTGGGTCGCTGATCGTGAAGGAACTGCGCGGTGGCCAGCGCGGACGTGAAGATCGCTTCTGGTGGCACGTCCAGCCCTATGTAGTGCAACCGCTCCTGCAGGTCGCGCGGCGTGTACAGCGAGTTATTGGTAAGAATCAAAAATGGAATCCCCTGAGCCCGCAGACGCTGTACAAACTCTGCTGCTCCAGGAATGAGTGTCGTGCCACGCAGGATGACCCCATCCATATCGATCAAGTAGTTCTTAATACCTTCCAATTGCATTCCCCTTTTCGTAATAATTGCTGATGGTTTCTCCGAAATAATA